>MTKY01050814.1_pt1 | contig 36649 bp, 28 predicted proteins | sample 1042731 | NCBI WGS metagenome assembly MTKY01 (sample SAMN06212206, study PRJNA360538) | anaerobic digester metagenome | biome: Wastewater treatment plant; material: sludge; isolation source: anaerobic digester fed with sludge from wastewater treatment plant | place: Denmark: WWTP Soeholt ...
GGCGGCGCTGCGCCCCCCATGGGGACCGGCGTTCCGCCCGCGCAATACGGCCCGGCCTCGCCCAGAAAGTCCCACCTTCCCTGGATACTGGGCATATTAGGGGTGCTGCTGGTGGGCGGGATCGTTGTGGTGCTCCTGCTCGGTTTCGCGGTAGGCCCGAAGTGGTTCGTCGGAGACGACGAGGCGAGCGAGAACCCGGAGGAGACAGTCGAGGCATTCTTCAAGTCCTGGGAGAAAAGGGACGCCGAGATGCTCCTCGGGACCATGGAGCCCGACTTCGTAAAAGAGATCAAGGCTGCCCTGGGCGATGATTATATCGACCTCATGAACGAGTACTTCTTCGAATATTTCCCCGAAGACCTGAAGATAGACATAGAGAAGATGGAGAAAGAGATCACGGGGGACAAAGCCAAGGTCACCATAATCGAGGGCACCATGACCTACACCGACGAGAACGGCGATAAGGTCACGGATGAGGCCTCGGAAGCGGACCTCGGCGTCTTCGAGCTGGTGAAAGTGGATGGAGAATGGTACCTGTCCGAGGACACCCTCATCGACATGGGCTTCGACTTCAGCGACCTTGGGGACAACGAGGACACCGACTTCGACGACTACGGCGGTGACGAGGGCACGGAGTCCCTGGTCGAGCTGCCCGTGGATTCCGAGGACGAGGTCCTCACCGTCCTCTTCGAGGAAGACGAGATCTGGGACTGGTACATGGATACGGACCTGCCCCAGTACGAACTCAGCGAGGAAGACGCCCGTTGGGTCGCTTATCTCTACGGGTTGGACGAGGACATGAACGAGATTCCCTTCGCCTGGTACGAAGTCGATAAGGAGACCGGCGACGTCTTCATGATCACGAACGAATAGGTCAGGCCGGTTCCTCCCACAGGGAGCAGCGGCGCCGCAGCATGTCCACGGACTCCCTGATGATGCGGGAGACGTGCATCTGGGATATCTTCAGCTCGCTGGCGATCCTGGTCTGCGTCCATCCCCTGCGTAGTCGCATCTCCATCACCTGGCGGTGACGGTGCGGCAGGGCGGCCAGGGCTTTCTCTATGTCGAACTCCTTTTCCACCTCCTCGAAGGCGGGGTCGCAGAAGCCGATGAACAGGCTGAGAGGGGTCTCCTCCTGCCCTTCTCCGCAGGCGCCGTCAAGGGAGAACACGCTGGTGTTGCGGTGCGCGGCAAGCGCCTCGATGATGTCCTCCTCGCTCACCTCCAGGTTTTTCGCCAACTTCTCAATGCCGGGCTCCCTGCCCTCTTCCTCCATGATCCTTCTCGTCTCCGCGTTGATGCGCTGCCGCAGATCGCGCAGCGGCCGGGGGACGCGGATGATCTCGAGGTGGTCGCGGTAGTGCTTCTTGAGCTCCCCCTCCATGGTCGGGTAGGCGAAGGTTATAAAGGAAACGCCCCGATCCGGGTCGAACCTGCGCAAAGCTTTCATCAGCCCCAGGGCCGCCAGCTGGAAGGCATCTTCGTAGGGAAGGCGGTCGGAATGATACTTGTGGGCGAAGCGGTGCAGAAGGTCCTGGTAGCGGGCGAAGAACCGCTCCTTTGCCTCCGCGTCGTCATCGCAGTCTATGCGCTCCAACAGGTCGCTCTCTATGGTGCTCAATCCCTTGCTCACTGTTCGCTCACCTGCCTTCCGGGTCCTCTTGACCCGACTTGCCGTCCCCGTCAACCGTCTCCGCCCCGTCCGCCGGGGCGGATGGGACACATGGTAAAAAGGGACCCGAGAAGGAGGTGCTCATCTCACCGTCCGAGCTGGCGGGGGATAAAGACCTCTTTCCTAATCTCCCTGATCCCCGCGGGATCGATATGCAGGCGTCCGGAACGTCCGCACCGGGAGCACAAGAGAGCTGTCTTGAGCTTCTTGCCGCCGCACAGGGGACATGCGGTTCCGGCTCGGTAAAGAAGCGTTTCCAGCTCTGTCCTGCCCTTCATCTCACACCCCTTGCACGGGTCCCTGTTTCCTATCAAGAGGATATAAGGAGGCGATCTGGACGGGTATCGGCGCCGTTCCTATTCGCGCGTGGGATGAGGGTGATTCCCCCTGTAGGACTTGGTCCTACAGGGGGTTCGGGCGGGGGACCCTATTCGACGAGGCCGTTCTTTATCGCGTAATAGGTCAGCTCGGCGTTGTTCTCCATTCCCATCTTCTCCAGTATGCGAGCGCGGTACGTGCTCACCGTCTTCACGCTGAGGCAAAGCTCCTCCGCGACCTCCTTGAGGCGTTTGCCCGAGGCGATCATGCACATCACCTGGAACTCACGGTCGGAGAGGTTTTCGTGAGGGGGTTTCTCGTAGTCGCTCCCGATTACCGCGGCCAGCTTCTCGGCCATCGACGGGCTCACGTACCTACCGCCGCCGACCACCTTCCTGACCGCGTTCACCAGTTCCTCTGAAGCGCTGTCCTTGCTCATGTAGCCCGCCGCGCCGGCTCTGAGCACTCGCAGCGCATACTGGTCCTCGGGATGCATGGAAAGTATCAGCACCGGCAGCGACGGCCGCATGGCCTTGACGTCCTTGAGCGCCTCCAGGCCGCTGCGGTCGGGCAGGGTGATATCCAGGACGATCATGTCCCATTCCTCCTCCCTTACCAGCCGCAGCATCTCCGCGGCGGTCTCCGCCTCGACCGCAGGGGCGATGTCCGGCTCTTCCATGAGGATCTGCAGTAATCCCTTCCTGACCACGGGGTGGTCATCCACGATAAGCACCCTGATCACGAGCCGCCACCCCCTCTTTCCCTTTCCCCTCCTGGTATATCGTCCGGCGGCGGCATCCTCACCACAACGGTCGTGCCACCGCCGTTCCCGCTCTTGATCTCCACCTCGCCGCCGTAGATGTTGGCGCGCTCCCGCATGCCCAGGATGCCCAGGGACCTCTTGCCCTCGATCTCCCTCTCGCTTATCCCTCTGCCGTCGTCCGCGATCTCAAGCAGCGTGCCATCCCGCCCGCTCTGCAGGCGCACCTCCACGCGGCTTGCGCCGGCATGCCTCGCGGCATTGGTGAGGGCTTCCTGTGCGATGCGGAACAGGGTTATGGCCTGGTCCTTGTGTATCGGTTCATCCTCCGTCTCCGAGACGAAGCGGCACTTCAGGCCGGTCATCTCCTCGAATCCCTTTAATTGCCATTCGAGGGCTGCGGCGAGCCCCAGGTCGTCCAGCATGACGGGCCTCAACCGCATGGATATCTCGCGGACCGCCTTGACGGTGGTATCCACCAGCTCGGCCATGGAGGATATCCTGGCTTCCGCCTCGGCGTCACCGGCAAGCCTTTTCCTGAGAAGGGAGAGGCTGATCTTGAGCCCGGTCAGGCTCTGCCCGAGCGTATCGTGCACCTCACGCGCCACGTGGTGCCTTTCCTCCTCGCGCACGGATTCCACGCGCGCCGAAAGCGCGCGGAGTCTCTCGGCCGTCACCTGCAGCTCTTCCTGGTTCCTCCTGCGCTCCGTGATCTCCTCCTGGAGCTTGATGTTGGCGTCCTCCAGTTCGAGGGTGCGCTGCCGCACAAGTTCCTCGAGGTGCTCGCGATACCTCTCCAGTTCTCCTTCCGACCACGTGCGCAATACGGCTATGGCATAGAGGTCCGCGAGGCGCCTCAGGAGCTCGAGGTCCCTTTCAGTGTATTCACGGCTCGAGTTGGCCAGCGCTATCTGGCCTACGAGCGCGCCCCCCATGAGCGCCGGCACCGAGATGAAATGCTCGATGGGTGCCTGTCCCCCGGGGGCCTCCGTCAACGCGGGATCCCTGCCGGGCCCGCTGCTGAGCAGGGGTTCCCGGTTCCTGAGGACCCAACCCCACGGGCCGGCGAATTCCGAGAACACGGCGTCCCCGTCCTCGACCCGGTACCCGCCCCACATGTCCCCGCTCAGGGCGGGAGATACCAGGTGGCCGGTATCGGAATCGATATATCCCACGAAGCCGTTACGGCTTTCCGTCAAGCGCCTGGCGCTTTCCAGCACCATGGAGGACAGGTCCTTTATGGGCGCCTGCGCCAGCAAAGCGGATGACAGCTCTGCTATCGCCCCCCTTACCTCGGCCTCCCAGGCAAGCGCCTCCTCGGCCATCTTGCGTTCCGTGACGTCCCTTACCACGTGCACGCCGAACTCCATGTTCCCATCGGAGTCCAGGACGGGGGCGAGGTAGGCAGAGAGGTGCTTGTCCAGGTACGGCTCGTAAAACTCCGCGTGCGTGACCCTGTTGTTCCTGACGGCATCGCCGCAGATGCAGAACTCCGGGGGCTGTCCCGTGCCGTGGATCACCTCGCAGCAGATGCGGCCGGTATAGTCGTCCTGATTGCCCAGCAACCTGCACAGCGCGCTGTTGTGCAGCGTGATGCGGAAATCCTTGTCCATGACGAACATGGCGTCATCGATGGCATCGAAGGACCTCTGCCATCTCTCCCGCGATTCCACCAGCGCCTCTTCGTATCTGCGGCGGCCGGTAACATCCCTGATTATGCTCCCCACCATCAGGCCTTCCCGCGTCTCTATGGGGAATGCCGCCGCCTGGATAAATCGCTTCTCTCCCCCCGGAAGCTGTATTTCCCTCTCACTGGTCTCACCGGCCCACGCCGTGTACCCGCGGCTCAGCGCCTCGATGAGCGTTGCCTTGAAGTCCTCGAGCGATACGCGGTCCTTGTGATCCCGGGGGACCAGTTCGAGCTGCACGTCCCAGATCGGCCTTCCCAGGACATCCCCCCGCCTCAACCCCGTGATGTGCTCCTGGGCGCTGTTCCATGCGATGACCGTACCCCTGCTGTCCACGAGCACGATGCCGTCGATGGATTGTTCGACTATGCTGCGGTACTTCGTCTCGTTTTCCCTGAAGGCGATCTCGGAGGCATGCCGGGAGGCGAGATTGGACAGCCTGTTGTCGAGGATGACCTCGGCCGCGTTGTCGCCGAAGAATTTCTCCGGCGGGATGTAATAGAAATTCTCGTAGATCTCCTCACCGATGACGGCGATGGGGTGGGTGGCCAGGACCCCTTCGAGGATCTCGGGGCTGAAACGGCGGCGGTCATACTGGCATATGGCCAGGCAGCGGTTTTCCCGGAAGAATTCGTTCAACTTGGCCTCGTACTCGATAAGCCTCTCCGAGCCGGGAAGGCCCCGCAGGGCCCAGGTCATCTCCCCCGTGACCCTCAGCGCGGAGTAGCCCTCCTTCACCGCCCTGTCGGTTTCCTCGCGCAGCAGCCCGATCATTCCGTCCGGGTCGAACCGTCCACCCCTCGTGTATGCGTCGTTTGCGATCAGCATCGAGAGCTGCCCGCTGCCCAGATACGGCTGGACTTTGACCCCCTCGCCCTCCATGTAGCCGATCACCTCTTCCGCGGTATGGGAGTCAACGATGTAGATCACCTTCTCCCCCCGCTCCAACCCATGCTTGAGGAAGGGCCCGATAAGGTTGCGGTGCTCATCTTCCGTCCGGTATAGACAGCAGAGATGATCGCCGGGCCCGAGGTCCGCTATGCTGCTGATGCGACCGATCCCATCGATGTCTTCCATGTTCTTACCTCTGATCACCCGAGTGCGAGGCAGGCTCACGTCAATAATAATGTATCCCCTCTCCTGCAGCCAAACCGCCGTCGGGCTGGTCCCTCAAGTTTCTCAACCATGAAAGCGCCCGCCGAAACGTCAACGGCATCGCGGGCGGGAACCGGCCGTGTTTCGCGAGGAAACACGGATCCATACGCCGCGCGCAAGAGGTAAAACTTACTTGAAGTAAGCATGGCCTTCCTATATAAAAAGACTGGTGGGATCACAGGAACGTACGCATCTGTAATTCCAGCTCATACCGCACAATCCACCCTATGCCCCCGCCTGTTTCATCGGCGGGTTTCGGGGGCGCAGCCCGGGAAGTCCAGCAGACGGGAAACGGAGGGGGAAATCATGGAAGAGAGGATCTGGCACAAGTCATACACCGAGGGAGTCCCGTGGAGCATCGATTACGACGAACTGACCGTCTCCGGAGGACTGGCGAGATCGGCAAAGGAATTTCCCAACCAGGTGGCCTTGAATTACATGGGTAGAAAGATCACCTACTCCGAACTGGACGACCTGGTCAACCGCTTCGCCCGGGCGCTCATGGACCTGGGGATCAAGGAAGGTGACAAGGTGGCGACCATCTTGCCCAACATCCCCCAGATGATCATCGCCAACATGGCAGCATTCCGCATCGGCGCGGTGGTGGTGCTCAACAACCCGCTGTACACCGAACGGGAGCTGCAGTACCAGCTCAACGACTCCGACTCGGTGATAGCGATAACCCTCTCGGTCCTCGTCCCGCGCATCGAGAAGATCATGCCCGAGACCAAGGTGGAGAAGGTCATCGGCTGCCAGGTCAATACATTTCTTGGTTTTCCCAAGAAACAGCTCTTCCCCCTGGTGCGCAAGGAGATGTACAGAAAGCTCGAGCCCACGGACAAGGTGCTGCGCTTCGAGGACTTGATCAAGAAATACCCCGCGGACCCCGTGGAGGAAAAGGGCGAGTGGAACGAGCTATCAACCATCATATACACCGGGGGCACTACCGGTGTGAGCAAGGGCGTGATGCTCAGCCACAAGAACATCAGCGTCAACGTACAGCAGTTCGCCGCCTGGTTCCCCGACCTCGAGAGGGGGGGCATATCCCTGATCGGGACCTTTCCCGTTTTCCACGCCGCCGGTTTCACGGCCTGCCAGAACTTCTTCTGCTGGCAGGCCTGGGAGCATATCATGATTCCCCGGCCAGATTCCAAGGCCATGCTCGAGCTGATCAAGAAGTATAAGCCGGACTTCCTGCCCGGTGTTCCCACCATCTTCGTGGGTCTGCTGGCCGAGCCGGAATTCAGGGAGCTGGACCTCTCCTTTATCAAGGGATTCTTCTCGGGCGCCGCCCCCCTGGCGGCGGACACCATCCGCGACCTCAAGGAGCTAACCGGCGCCACCATACAGGAGATTTACGGCCAGACGGAGACAACTCCCGTGGCCACCATAACCCCGTGGAAGGGGAAGATGAAGCCGGGTACGGTCGGCATACCGGTCTCCGACACCGACATCAAGATAGTCGACCTCGATACGGGCGAGAAGGAACTGCCCCAGGGCGAGGTGGGCGAGATCGCCATCTACGGCCCCCAGAACATGATGGGCTACTACAAGAAGCCCGAGGAGACGGCCCAGGCGCTGCGGGACGGGTGGGTCTATACGGGGGACATAGGTTACCTGGATGAGGACGGTTACCTCTCGGTGGTGGACCGCAAGAAGGACATGGTCATCGCCGGGGGCTACAACATCTATCCAGTGGAGATCGACGACGTCCTCTTCGAACATCCCAAGATCCTCGAGGCTTGCGCCGTAGGCGTGCCGGATAAGTACCGCGGCGAGACCCTCAAGGCCTTTATCGTCATCAAGGAGGGGGAGAAGCTGACCGAGGAAGAGGTCATCGCCTACTGCAGGGAGACCCTTGCCCCCTACAAGGTGCCCAAGAACATAGAATTCGTAGCCGAGCTCCCCAAGAGCGTGGTAGGCAAGATACTCCGCCGCGAGCTGCGCGACCGGGAGATCAAGAAGTCGGAGGGTTAATCTCGCTGCTGCAACGATACGGGGTCAGGTCTTGTTTTTTGCTTGCTCTTCTATTTGCGGGCCATTGAAGTGCTGTTTTGATACCCCCTCGGGTATCAAAAAACAAGACCTGACCCCTTTTGTTATTCGTATTTTTCGATGAGGTCGGCACAGATGAGGCCGGAGGCCACCACCAGCGGCACCCCTCCACCGGGATGGGTGGAATTCCCCGCCAGGTAGAGCCCCTTGATGGACCTGGATCTCGCCGACGGCCTGAACATGATGGTCGAAGCGAGGTCCTGCTGCAGGTCGTAGATGGCCCCCTCGGGCAACAGCAGCCGGCGCTCGAAATCCAGCGGGGTGGCACAGTCCACGAACTTCACGTGGTCCGCGAGTCCCGGCACGGCGTTGCGGGAGAGATCCTCTATGGTCTTCTCGATAAACGGCTTCTTTTCCCGGTCCCAGTCGGTGCCCTTGAGATGGTAGAAGCACTCCGGGATGATGCTCAGGATGTGATGGCCCTCCGGCGCCAGCGAAGGGTCCTCGTGGGTAGGCCAGCAGATGAGACCGATAGTCTGCTCCGGCAGTACTCCCTTTTCCACGTTATTACGCCAGAAGTCGTTTATATGACGCAGGGGATAGGCGACCACGCCGTGGTGGGCCGCAAGGGGCGGCTCGTAGTCCACGCCCAGGTAGAGCATGGTCACCGACTTGGAGTAACCGTAGCTCTTGATGCCGTAGCGAGCGAGCCAGGGCAGGTGCTCCTCGCCGACCATATCCAGGTAGAGGGTCTTGGCGTTGATGTCGGATATCACCAGGTCCGAGGTGATCTCGGTGCCGTCATCCAGCACCACGCCCCGAGCGCGCCTGCCCTCAACCATCACCTTCTTAACCAGCGTGTCCGTGCGCACCTCCATGCCGTACTTCTCTCCAACGCGTTTGAAGGCGGCCGGGATCTGTATCATGCCGCCCCGGGGGTACCAGATGCCCTCGTGCTCCGAGTAGGGAATTGTGGCGTAGAGACCCGCCGTCAGCTCCGGTGGCAGTCCCACGTAGAGGGACTGATAGGACATCGTGGACTGTATCTCCTCGCTCTTGAAGTACTTGGTGACTATGTCCTGGTAGCTCTTGGTAAAGAGCGAGGCGTACTTCAGCAGCCCCGGGGTCTTGACCATGATCCTCGCCATGTCGGTGAGGGAAGACGCCGGATTCACGAAAAATCCCTTCATGGCGATCTCGGTCAGCCCCTTGAAATACTCCGCGAATTTTAACCAGTTCCTGCCGTCTTCCGGCGAATAGCGGGAGATGACCTCGCCCGTACCCTCGACGGATACGGGATAGGTGATACGCTCTCCGCCAGGGAGCACGAACTCCATCATGGGATCGCAGGGTATGAGATCTACCTCCTGCTGGAAGGTTGTGCCCAGCGTCTCGAAGGCCATCTCGATGGGCTGTATCTCCTCCACGATGGAGGCACCCACGTCGAAGTGGTATCCATCCCTCTCGTATGTAGAGCAGCACCCCCCGATGATGTCGCTCTGCTCCAGGACCAGCACCCGGCGGCCCCGGCGGGCGCATATAGATCCGGCGGTCAAACCTCCGACTCCTGCTCCGATCACTATTACGTCGTAGTCTGCCATGATTCAATATCTCCTTCCTGGGAGGTCAGGTATCGTTTGGCATACACCCGGGTACCCGGGCTCAAACCCGTCCGCCCCATCCACTCTCTTGCGTGCGCTCCACATCAACGCCAGATACAGGCATGGAAAAACCAGTCCCGGGCCCTATGCGAAATAACGTCCGGGCAGGTATGGGGCCTGCTTGGCCAGGTGGATTATGAAACGCTTCTTAGACTCGTCCAGCTGCGTGAATTTGAAGGCCAGCCCCGCCACCAGCGTCAGCAGGATCAGTGGCTTGAGCGCCTTCACCATGCCGCCTTTCTTCGTCTCGGGTTCTCCGTTTCTGAACATATTTACCTCCTGTCACGATGTTGATCGTGCGTACACCCTATGGAATGTTGCGTAGGTGGTGCCCAGTCTCGCTGGCGTCATAGTCGCTCATTCTCTTTCCCTCCTAACGAGTATTATTATACTACTTATCATTCTCTATATTCTCTTATGTAACCCTTTTCTCCGATATTATGCCTTATTAATACTTTATTGTTTCTTTCTTATATGTCATTTTCGCTATACCTGCGTGCCAGGCCATAACGCTAGGAGGAAGTTGTCATAATGCGTAAGGCTACATGGGGAAATGTAGGGGCGTTGATCCGCTGCAGGGTAAAAGCGCTGGGTACCGCTGCGCCGCCCTGCAGGCGTCGCAAGGGTCAGGTCTTGTTTGTTGCTTGGATTGCTACTTGAAGGCCGCTGAAGTGCTCTTTTTGATACCCCCAGGGGCAAATGAATCAAGACCTGGCACTTTCACTTATTCGTACCTGTCGATGAGGTCGGCGCAGATGATGCCGGAGCCGATGACCACCGGGACGCCGCCCCCGGGATGGGTGGAGTTCCCCGCCAGGTATAGCCCCTTGATGCTCTTGGATCTGGCCGCGGGACGGAAGGTCGCCGACTGGGTGAGGTCCAGCTCCAGGTCGTAGATGGCTCCCCCCGGATAGAGCAAGCGCCTTTCAAAATCGTAGGGAGTGAGCAGCTCCGCCACCTGGACATGGTCCGCCAACCCTGGTATCACCTTGTCGAAAAACGCGATCGCCCTCTCCTTGCAGGGTTCCTTCTCTTTGTCCCAGTCCGTTCCCCGCAGGTCGTACGGGCCTTCCATGACGATGTTCAGGGTGTGCTTGCCCTCCGGTGCCATGGCAGGGTCCGAGAGGGTGGTCCAGCATATGAGCCCCAGCTTATCGTCGTGGAGGATCCCGTTCTCGGTCTCCTTGTTCTTCTCGTTCATGACCTCCATGGGCGCGGCCATGGCGCTGAAATGGGCATCAAGAGGAGGACCGTAATCCAATCCCAGGTTGAGCATGCAGTCCGAGTGGGAAAGCTTATAACTCTTGATGCCATAGCGGGCGAGCCAGGGCAGGTGCTCCTCCCCGATCATATCCAGGTACAGCTGCCTGGCATTGACGTTGGAGACGACCAGGTCGGAGGTGATCTCGGTGCCGTCATCCAGCACCACGCCCCGAGCGCGCCTGTCTTCCACCAGCACCTTCTTAACCAGCGTGTCCGTGCGCACCTCCATGCCGTGCTTCTCGCCCAGCCTCCGGAAGGCTTCTGGTATCTGCATCATGCCTCCCCGGGGGTAGAACATGCCCAGGTGCTCGGCATATACCAGCATGGCGAAGATGCCCGAGGTCCTCTCGGGCGGGAGGCCCATATAGCAGGCCTGGTACCCGGTTATCTGCTGCACTTTCTCGTCGCTGAAGAACTTCCTGACGACGTCCTCGTAGTTACCGCCGAAGAGGGGCAGGTACTTGAGGATGCGCGGGCGCGCGGCGAACATCTTGAGCAGGTCCGTCATGGTGTTGGCGGGGTTGACGAAAAAGGAGTCGATGACCTGGTCGTAGAAATCGCCGAAATACTCGACGAACCTGCGCCAGTTCGCGGTCTCCCCGGGGGCGATCCTCTCGACCACCTCTGCCGCTCCATCAAAGGAGAGGGGAACGCTCAACCTGGAGCCGTCCTGGAAGACGAAGCTGTAGATGGGATCGCATGACACCAGTTCCACTTCATCCTGGAGGGTAGTGCCCAGCATACGGAAAGCCATCTCGATAGGCTCCATGACCTCCACGATACAGGCGCCGATATCGAAGGTGAAGCCGTCCTTCTCGTAGCTGGCACAGGCTCCGCCTATCCGGTCGCTCTGCTCCAGCACCAGCACTCTGCGCCCCTGTCTTGAAAGAATGGAGCCTGAGGTGAGGCCCCCCAACCCCGCCCCGATGATGATGACGTCGTAATCGGCCATGAAATCTCCCCCTCACTGAGACTCGCCATCGCTACGTACAGCTGTAAATCCCACTCCTCCTCCACCTATGGGGTCTTGTTTTTTGTTACCCCCAGGGGTATCAAACAGTGGCCCCCGAAGCCGGCAGGCCCGAGGCTGTGCAGAAACGGGGCCCGACCCTCAGGCACGTCAAGCGTAATAGCGGCCCGGGAGATACGGGGCCTGCTTGGCCAGGTGGATGATGAAACGCTTCTTAGACTCGTCCAACTGCGTGAACTTGAAGGCCAGTCCCGCCACCAGCGTCAGCAGGATAAGTGGCTTGAGCGCCTTCACCATGCCGCCTTTCTTCGTCTCGGGTTCTTCGTTTCTGGACATATTTACCTCCTGTCACGATGTTGATCGTGCGAACACACCTCTCCGGGCGTCGCAATCGCTTTCGCGATGCATGCTGTCGAAACGTTATTCATATTTCGAGACCAGGTCGGAGGCGATTATGCCCGAACCTATCACCAGAGGCACTCCACCGCCGGGGTGGGTGGAAGCGCCGGCCAGGTAGAGCCCCCCGATGCTCTTGGACTTGGAACGGGGGCGGAATACGGTCTGGGCTACCAGGTCCTCCTGCAGCCCGTATATAGCGCCGCCGGGGTGCAGCAGCCGCCGCTCGTAGTCGAAGGGGGTTATCAGCTCGGCCACCTTGACATGGTCCGACAGCCCCGGGACAGCCTTGCGTGCGAGATACGCGATGGAATCCTCCAGAAAACGCTCTTTTTCCTTGTCCCAATCGCTTCCGGCCAGGGAATAGGGGGCCATGAAGATGACGTTGATGGCATGGCACCCCTCCGGGGCCAGGGAGGGATCGGACTTCGTCGCCCAGCACACCAGGCCGAACTGCTCTTTGGGCAGCAGGCCTTTATCCAGCCGGTTCCACCAGTAATCGTTCATCTCCTCGTAGGGGGCCGTGATCATAGTGTGATGGGCGTCAAGGGGCGGCTCGTAATCGACGCCCAGGCAGACCATGGCCGCGGAGATGGAGGGCTCGTAGCTCTTGATGCCGAAGCGGGCCAGGGGGTGCAGGTGCTCCTCGCCTACGAGTTCCAGGTAGAGGGTCTTGGCGTTGATGTTGGATACGACCACCGGCGCCGTGATCTCCGTGCCGTCATCCAGGACCACCCCCTGCACGCGGCGGTCGTGTACCATCACCTTCTTCACCCGCGATTTCAGGCGCACCTCCATGCCGTTCATCTCGCCGCAGCGGGCAAGCGCCTCGGGGATGGACCCCATGCCTCCCCGCGGATACCACACACCCTCGTGCTCGAGATAGGCGAGAAGGGCAAAGATACCCAGCGCGAGCTCGGGAGGCAGGCCCACGTACCAGGTCTGGAAGGACATGGTCTCCTGGACCTTCGAGCTCTTGAAGTACTTGCGCAGGATGTCCTGGTAGGAACTGGTGAACAGCTCGTTATGCTTCAGCAACCCCGGGCTCGCGCGGAGGATCCTGGCGAAGTCCCCGAAGCTGTTTGCGGGGCTGGTGAAGAACCCTTTCTTCGTCTCCGCGTGGATCTCCGCATTGAACTCGGCGAAAGCGCTGAAGTTCTTACCATCCTGCTCGGATAACTTCGACAACGCTTCGACCGTCCCTTGCACGGAGAACGGGATCTTCAGGCGCGTGTCATCCCTCAGAACGCAGCTGTACACGGGGTCGCAGGGGATGAGATCCACCTCCTTCTGAAAGGTGGTCCCCAGCCTCAGGAAAGCGTTTTCGATGCTGTCGATGGCCTCTACGATGGAGGCACCGGCGTCGAACTTGAACCCTTCCTTCTCGAAGATGGAGCAGCAACCTCCTATGAGGTCGCTCTGCTCCAGCACCAGCACCTTGCGCCCTTCCCTGGCAAGGATAGCCCCGGCCGAGACCCCGCCTCCTCCCGCCCCGATGACGATGACGTCGTAGTCACTCATTCTTCCCTCCTTAGATGCGTACACGTGCCAGGCCTGCACATTCGGAAACGTCCAGGCGCTGGACACTGTTGCGCCGCCCTCCGGGCATACTATCGAAACGTACACGTGCCAGGCCTGCACATTCGGAAACGTCCAGGCGCTGGACACTGTTGCGCCGCCCTCCGGGCATCGCAATCGCTTTCGCGATGCATACTGTCGAAACGTTATTCATAGGTGGAGACCAGGTCGGAGGCGATGATGCCCGAGGCGATCACCGACGGCAGCCCGCCGCCCGGGTGGGTGGAGGCGCCGGCGAGGTAGAGTCCCTTTATGCTCTTGGACCTGGCCGCCGGCCTGAACACCGCGGAGGAGGGAAGGTCCATGTCCAGCCCCAGGATGGCGCCCTCCGGGGTCAGGAGGCGCCGTTCATAGTCACGGGGCGTCAGGACGTCCATCACCTCGACGTGGTCGGCCAACCCCGGAATGGCCTTCTCGCTCAGCAGTTCGAGCTGCCGCTCACCGTACGCTTTCTTATCCCGGTCCCAGTCTATCTCCTTGACGTTATAGGGGCCCGACTGGACGATGTTGAGCACGTGGTGTCCCTCGGGGGCCATGGATGGGTCCGAGAAGGTCGGGAAGCACACCAGGCCGTATGTATCCGAGGGGAGTTTGCCCTGCCGCATGCCCCCGAACCAGTACTCGTTTATCTTGTCCATGGAATCCGTGACGATGGTATGGTGGGCGTCCAGCGGCGGCCTGTAGTCGAGACCCACGTTTATCATGGGGGCGGAAGCCGACAGGCGGTAGCTCTTCATTCCGTACCTGGCCAGCCAGGGAAGGTGCTCTTCCCCGATCTTCTCGAGGTACAGCCTCTTGGCGTTGATGTTGGAAATCACAACCTTCGCGGTTATCTCAGTCCCGTCCGCGAGGATCACGCCCTCGACCCCGCGGTCGCGAACCATCACCTTGCTTACCTCCTGGCTCATTCGTACCTCCAGCCCGTACCTCTCGCCGCAACGGCGCAAAGCCTCGGGGACGGCGATCATGCCGCCACGGGGGAACCACACCCCCTCGTGCTCCGCGTAGGAGAGGAAGGCGAAGATGCCGGGGGCCAGGGCGGGTGGCTGGCCGCAGAACTTCCCCGGGTAGGACAGGGAATCCTGCACCCTTTCGTTCTTGAAGTACTTGCGCATGACATCCTCGAAAGAGCTGGTGAATAGGGGGAGGAACTTCAGCAGGTGAGGGTCCTTGAGCATGACCTTGGTCATGTCCACCATGTTGTTCACGGGACTGAGGAAGAACCCGTTCACGGCGGTGCGCATGAAATCGCCGATGTAGCTCGCGTATTCCAGCCAGGCTTTGCCGTCCTCAGGGGAGATGCGCGAGATGATCTCCGCCTTCTCCTCTATGGAGGCGGGGTAGGTCATGCGCGAGCCGTCAGGGAAGATGACGCTGAACACGGGGTCGCAGGGCTCGAGCTCCACCTCCTCCTGGAAGGTTGTGCCAAGTCTCTCGAAGGCGCGCTCGAAGGGGGTTATGATCTCCAGGATAGTGGCGCCCACGTCGAAACGGTAGCCGCTGCGTTCGTAGGTCGAGCAACATCCCCCTATCTTGTCGCTTTGTTCCAGCACAAGTGTCTTGCGCCCTTCTCTGGCAAGCAAGGCCGCTGCGGTGATGCCGCCGCATCCCGCCCCGATGACGATAACGTCGTAGTCAGGCATGATACTACCCCCTTGTTAGTATCCCTGCGTACACGTGTAAGACCCAGACGCTCGAGATCCCTGTCAGCCATCAGGCCAATGTTTCGAAAAAATAAATGGGGTCAGGTCTTGTTTTTTGTTACCCCTGGGGGTATCAAAATCGCAGCTCAATGACGAGCAAATAACAGTCCAGGCAAAAAACAAGACCTGACCCCTATCTTTCCTCTATATGCGGATGCGGAGGTTGGAGAGCGGGAAGCTCATGCAGGGGTGGATGTAGCCCGCGACCGCGTCCACCTCGCGCTTGAGCACCCTCTCCGGCACGAAGACCTTCCCCTCTATAAGACGGGTGCGGCATACGCTGCACTCCCCCGCCCGGCACACGGCCTCCACCACGATGCCCGCCCGCTCCAGCGAGTTCATGAGCGGCTCGCCCGCCCTGGCCTCGATGGTCTTGCCCGTGCGCTCTTCCGTCACCGCGAACACCGCGTCGGGATCCGCGCCGGGCCAGCCCGCCTCGGTGGTGATGTCCGCGGGCGGTCCGTAGGCCTCCCTGCGTATCCTCCGCCGGGCTACCCCCAGTGACTCCAGTGCCCCCTCGCAGAGCACGTACATCTGGGCCGGGCCGCAGAGGTAGAAGGTCTTGCCCTCCACTCCGTCCACGAGCTTCGAGATCATCTCCGCGTCCAGCAGGCCGCAGGGCCCGCTCCACCCCTCGATGGCCTCGGAGATGACGTAGTCCACCTTGAGGTTGGGCAGCTTTCCCTCAAACCGCTTCAATTCTTCCCCGAAGATGATGTCCGCGGGGTCCTTGCTGCCGTAGATGAGATGCATCTTTGGCCCCTCGCCCTTCCCGGCCGCCTCGCGGATGATGGACGCGAAGGGGGTGATGCCCGAGCCTCCGGCCAGGAAGACCAGTTCGCCGGTGTCCATGAGGGGCTCGTAGTAGAAGCTGCCGAAGGGCCCCGTGGACTCGAACCTGTCCCCCGCCTTCACCTCGTCCAGGAGATAGCTCGAGACGAAACCGTCCGCCATGCGGCGCACGGTGATGTCCCAGAAGCCCGCGCCGGGGGCGGAGGCGATGGAGTAGGGGCGCGAGGTCAGCACGCCGCCCACCTCGCAGAAGAGGTTGACGTACTGTCCCGCCCTGAACCAGGGCAGCTCGCCCTCCGCGGCCTTCATGCGCAGGGTCTTGGTGGTGGCCGTCTCCTCGATGATCTCGGACACCTCCAGTTGGACGCGGTCGGGATGGAGGCCGGCCAGGGCCCTTTCCACCCGCGTGGTCGGGCTGTCCGGCAACTCGACGCCCTCCATCTGCTTCTCCAGGTTCGCCTTGAGCTTGCTCATGGCATCGGGCTGGGGACCACCGGCCTCCATATCCTGCAGTACCTTGCGCGCAGTGAGGAAACCGGAGTAGAGCGAGGGCTCGTAACCGCCGCCGATGTTCACCCAGGCGCCCGAGAAATACAATCCCTCGATGGGGCCTTCGGCGGGCATACGCACCAGCCCAGTCCCCGCGAAGGTCTCGTCGAAACCGATGATGCTGCCGCCGACGTTGCGTGAGTAACGGATGTTGGTGAGCGGCGTGGCCACCTCGATGACCTCGATGTGGTCGCGCAGGCCGTGCGCTACGTTATCCGCCAGGTCGAGGGCCCTCTCCGCCACGCGGTGCTTGGCGTCCGCGTACTCGGAGGGCTTGAGTTTCATCCACGGCTCGCTGAAGGCGATGAAGGTGCACACCAGCGACGACGTGCCGGGTGGCGAGAAGCTCGGGTCCACCGAATTGTATGCGGTGACCGCGATGTCCGACGGCTCCAGCGATACCCCAGCCTTCATGTTCTTCCAGTTGCCGTCCACGTCGTATCCGTCGCTGTAGAAGGTCTCGTGGTGCCCCAGCCCCAGCTCCTGGTGGGGGCAGTCCACGCCCAGGTAGAGGTTGACGGTGGAGGCGCCGCCCGACCACGCCCCCAGGCGCTTGAGGTACCAGTCGGGGGTGTTCTCCCTGCCGATCAGCTCGAGGCAGGTGACGTAGGGATTGGCGTTGCTGACCACGGTGGGGCAGAGTATCTCCGTGCCGTCCTGGGCCTCCACGCCCCTCACCTTTCCTCCCTCGGTGAGGATACGCTTCGCGCCGTTGCGAAGCCACACCTCGCCTCCCATGTCCTCGATGGAATCGACGAATGCCTGCGAGAGGGCCTGGCTCTTTCCCTTGACGTGCCAGGGTCCGAAGCGAAGGTAGCTCACCGTGCCCAGGGCATAGGTCAGGAAGGACAGCGAGGACGGGTTGTTGCAGTAATAGCCGCAGATGACATTGAGCACGGTGCGCGCCCTCTCGTCCTTGATGAACAGGTCCATGACCTCCTGCAGGCTCTTGCCGAAGTAGGCGAGCAGGGTCGGGAATTCCTCCTGGTGCTCCATGACCATCTTCATGCCCACGCGGTTGGCGCGAAGCGCCTCCTGGGCGTACTTGAACATGACGTCCGTGAAGTCCCTGATGCCATCGGCGTCGGCGGGGAAATACTCCGCCATGGCACTCTCGAAGTTCTCGCGGCCGATGGGGACTACGAAATCGACATCGGGAAGCACGCAGCGGTAGAACTCCGGGATGCGCAGGAACTCCACCCTCCGCCTTACGTCCACCGCGTCGAGCAGCTTCCACAACGGCCCCGGGTTCTTCTCGTCGCCCAGCCCCGACAGCTCGTGCAGGGAGATCTCGAACTCGAAGCGTCCCCGCAGGAAGGATGAGGCGTAGCCGCCGGGCACGTAGTGCCTCTCCAGCAGCAGTACCTTCTTGCCTTCCTTGGCCAGGTTGGCCGCCGAAGAGAGCCCTCCCAGTCCGGCCCCGATGACCACAACGTCGTAATCTTTCATGGCAATGATCCCTCCCGTTTAACGCTTACACCCGATCAGCCGAGGCCAGGCGCCTCGCTATCGCCTCCGCCTCCGCGACCATCTCGGTTAAAACTTCCCTTACCGTCTTTATATCGTGGATGATCCCCACGCTCTGGCTGCAGGCCAGTACCCCCAGGTCCACTTCGCCCCGCTCCAGCATGCTGCGGGTATTCGAGCCGGCGACGATGGCCAGGATGTCCTGGAAATCCGCACCGGCGCTCTCCAGCTCAGCCGCCTTCTCGGCGGCCTGGTTCCTGATCACGCGGATGGTGTTGTGCACCGACCCCAGCAGGGGCACGGTGTCCGTCTCCGCCGCCGTGAGCAGGTTTTCCTTGACCAGCCCGCTGATGGGGCATTCGCGCGTCATGAGAAGCCTGGTCCCAAGGAGGACCGCCTCCGCTCCCAGACTGAACGCGGCGAGCATGCCCCTTCCGTCCGCGATCCCGCCGGCGGCGATGACCGGGACGTCCAGGACGTCCACCGCGCGGGGCACCAGGGACAAGGTGGAGACATCGCCGATGTGTCCTCCCCCCTCGTAGCCGAACAGGGTCACCGCATCCACCCCCGCCTTCTGGGCGCTTAGGGCATGCCTGACATTCACGCACTTGTGCATGAGCTTAAGCCCCCCGCCCTTGAGCATGGCGACGATGTCCTCGGGAGGGCGGTGGCCGCTCGTCTCCACGGCGGCTACCCCGCCCTCCTCCAGGATGACTTCGGCGTAGAGCCGGTTGTCGATAGGCCGCAGGGCCGGGAAGAGGTTGAGATTGACGGCGAAGGATCTGTCGGTGAGACCCTTCAACCTGCGCAGGGCCGCCCGGAACTCCTCCTGGGTCGGGAACATGGCCGAAGACATGATGCCCAGGGCACCCGCGTTGCTGACCGCCGCCGTGAACTCGGGGCCGGTGATCCATTGCATGCACCCGCCGAGCACGGGGTACTCGATACCGAAGAGCTCGGTTATACGGGTCCTGAACATGCCGCTCCTTATTTCATCCAGAGGCCGCTCTCCGGCCATACTATCGATACGTACGCTTGCCGGGCCTGGACATTCGGAAATGTCCTAGGCGCTGGACACTGTTGCGCCGAAGACGGCGCAATCGCTTTCGCGATACATGCTGTCAAATCAGTCTTCCATATGCGTGCCAGGCCCTGCCGCGCGGACGCGTCACGGCACTGGGACACCGCCGCGCCGCCCTGCGGGCGTCGCAATCGCTTCCGCGATGCCTTCTCTCATGCCTACTCTTTCTTTCCGGTGCGTTTTTCGAAGAACTTGTCCACTGCCTCCTTGTGCTCGGGAGTGATAACCGCCAGCGACTGCGCGTACGCCTCCAGGTCCAGGAAGGTCTGGAGGTCCACCTGGTGGCCGGTGTTGAGCCAGCGCTTGGTCATGGCGAGGATATTGGCGGGGCGGCGAGCCAGCTTCCTGGCCAGTTTCATGACCTCGTCCGATATCTGCTCGTGCGGGACCACGCGGTTGATGAGCCCGATGCGCAGGGCCTCCTCCGCCTCGACGATGGCCGCCGTCAGGGCCAGCTCCTTGGCGATGGACAGCCCGACCCTCCGGGTCAGGAAGTAGGCGGAGCCGAAGTCGGGCAGTATGGAGATACGCGTCCAGCTGAGGAAGAAGCGCGCTCTCTCCGTTGCGTAGGTGATGTCGGCGGCCATGGCCATGCCGAAGCCGCCTCCCACGGCCCAGCCGTCCACCTCTGCGATCACCGGCTTGGGCCCCTCGTGCATCTCGTAGATGAACGCGCCCATCGCGCGCATGCCCTCGCAGAGGAGGCTGGGGTCCATCTTGTCGCCCATGGTGGTCAGGTCCGCGCCGGCGGAGAAGTTCCCCTCGGCTCCCCGCAGGACGATGACCTTTACCTCCTCGTTATCCAGGACGGACCTCAGGCCCTCCATCAGCGGGGGGAGCAACACGTTACCCAAGGCGTTCATGTTGGGCCCGTGCATGGTACAACGGGCGACACCGTCCTCCAGCTCGATCTTGAAGTTCTCGGATTCCATGCACATCACCCTTCCTCACTCCAGGCCCGACGGATCGGGCATATGACGGTTCCTCCCCCGCCCCTTCCTGGCCCCTCGCCTACTATCAGATCAGCTCGAAGTGCTTGATGTCCAGCAGGCTTCCCGTGCGTTGTTCCTCGAAGACCGCCTTGACCCTGGCCCCGATCTTGATCTTCGCCGGGTCGGTCTCGTTGACGTAGTGCAACAGCACGGTGTCCGATCCGTCCAGCATGATGGCCGCGTAGCCGTAGGGCACAGCCTTCTGTGCGCCGGTGGCGGGATCCACGAAACCGAAGCTGACCACGGTGAAGGTGATCAGTTCCCCTTCGTCCGAGACCGGCACCAGTTCGGTGAGCTCCTCGAAACACGGCCCGCACACCCTGCGCGGGGGGACGTACACCTTGCCGCACTTGGGGCATTTCACGCCCACGAACTTCTTGTTGTCCCGCAGTTCGGTGAGGAACTTGGATCCGTATACTCCCGCCGTCCAGTTGAACGGCTGCGCCATCTCTCCGCTCTCCAGCGTGATGAGGTCTTTCTTCTCCTCGGCCATATCTATCACCCCCTGGCCTTTTCCGGCTTTTCCTTGCCCAGGACCAGTATGTCGGACCAGAAACAGCCTCCGAACCCGGTGGCCAGGGCCAGCTTCACGTCGGGCACCTGGCGGTCCTCCGCTCGTCCCTGGATCTGCCAGGCGGCCTCCGCCACCCTTATTATCGCAGTAGCTCCGATGGCGTTGGAGGACATCACGCCGCCCGAGGGATTCACCGGGCATTTGCCGCCCATGTCGAAGGTGCCGGCGCGGGTGAGCGCGGGCGCCTCGCCCTTGCCGCAGAATCCCAGGGACTCCATGTAGCGCAGCCCGGCGAAGGAGTACGGCAGGTACAGCTCGGCCACGTCGAACTGCTCGAGGGGATCGGTGATGCCCACCCTGTCGTACACGTCCCGCGCGGATTTCTGCATGGCCGGGAACCAGGCCTCGCCGGTCTTGAAGTCCAGGTAGGGATCGCTGGTGTACGCCCAGAGGTGGCGGTCGGCCACGCCGAGGACCCATGCCGGTTTGATGGGGAAATCGTCCGCCACGTCCTCGGAGGCGAAGACGAGCGCGCAGGCCCCGTCGGTGCGCGGGCACATGTCCCCCATCTTCACGGGCCACGACAGGTAGGGGGAGTTCATTACGTCCTCGATGGTCATGTTGAGATGCAGATGGGCGTAGGGGTTGTTGAGGGCGTGCTTGCGCTCCCGCACCGCCACGTATGCCGCGTCCTCCTCGGTGGCGCCGGTAGCGTGCATGTAGGCGGTGGCCTCCAGGGCCAGACCCGCCACCGCGCCCGCGAAGATGGGGCGGTCCCAGAAGGGGTCGAAGGCGGTGATGATGGCGCCGGTGGTGTCGGACTCGGAGTTTTTCTCCCAGCCGATGGCCAGCACGCGGTCGAACAGCCCGGAGGCCACGTGATAGTAGGCGGCCATGGCGATGGTGGAGCCGGTGGTGCCGCCGGTGGTCAGCTTCATGATCGGCTTCATCAGGGCTCCGCTTCCGTCCACCGACCACGTATCCACGTAGTTAACGCCCTCGAAATGGTCCATGTTCCCGATGACCACGGCGTCGATGTCCTTGCGGGTCATGCCCGCGTCAGCCAAGGCCATGCGCACCGCCTCGTTTATCAGTTCCTGCCCGGTGACGTCGGGGCGGGCGGAACGCTGACGGGTCATGCCCACGCCGGTTACGGCAACTCGCTTGCCCATCACTTCTCACCTCCCAGTACCCACACGCAGTGGGATTGCCCGCAAGGGCCGTTGATACCATGTGCCAGCGCGGTCTTCACCCCGTCCACCTGGTGCTCGCCTGCGTCGCCCCTTATCTGCAGGGCGCACTCGATCATACGGTTGAGCCCGGCGGCCAGCACCGGGTTCCCCGAGAGGCATCCCCCCGAGACGTTCACAGGCAGCTCGCCGGCGGCGGCCGTCTTTCCGGATTCCGTGAGCTTGCCGCCCCCACCCTGTTCGCAGAATCCCAGGCCCTCAAGCCACAAGGGCTCCATGTAGGTGAAGGCGTCGTACAACTCGACCAGGTCTATCTCCTTCGCGGGGTCCTTTATGCCAGCCATGGAGTATGCCTTCTTCGCCGCTTCCTCCAGGGCGCTTACGTCATGGAGTTCGTGGTCCCCCAGGTGATAAGCCGTGCTGCAGTGGGCCACACCCTTCGCCCATACCGGCTTGTCCGTTATCTTCTTCGCCCTCTCCTCCGTAGCCAGGATGATGGCCGAGGCGCCGTCGGAGATGGGGCAGCAGTCCAGCAGCTTGATGGGATCCGCGATATACGGCGAGGACATGACCTTCTCCACCGTCAGCTCCAGGGGGAGTTGGGCGACAGGGTTCTTGAAGGCGTTGCCGTGGTTCTTCACGGAGACTAGGGCACATTGCTCCTCTGAAATGCCATATTTTGTCATATATGCCCTTGCCTGCAGCGCGGACGAGGTGATGGCCTCGATCCCCAGCATCCTGGCGTAGATGGGGTCGAACATGGCGTTTGTGATCAGGGGCATCTGGCTCTCCGAGCCCTTGTGGTGCGCGCACACAAGCGTGGTGCCGTAGCTCCCCGAAAGGACGCGCATGAGCCCGAAGAACGCGCCGAAGGTCCCGTCCCCCTCAACCGTGGTGACGTTCTTGTCGTAGGAGCCGCAGGCGTCCATGATGGCCATGGAAGAGATGGTGCGCCCGTCGAAGAAGTCGTTGGACACGGTGACCACGTTGTCTATCTGGTCGATGGACATGCCCGCGTCGTCCAGGGCGGCGCGCGTGGCCTCGTAGACCAGGTCAGCGTATCCGTCCGCCTTCCTCTCCCGCTCGATGCGTGTCATAGCCGCACCGACGATGGCTACCGCTTCCATCTACTCCACCCCCTTCACCGGGCGGAAAAACTTGACATCGAGGATGTTGCCCTCCCTCTTGTCGGAGAAGACCGCCTCCACGCTGTCTCCAACCTTCAGCTCTTTGTCGTCGAACTCTCCGAGAAGATGCAGAAAACCCGTGTCCGCCCCCTCCAGCCTGATGATGCCGTAACCGTAGGGCACCGGCAGGGGAGACAGTTGGGGGTGCTGTCTTCTCACTATGGTGTAGGACTCCAGGGTGCCGGAGGAGCCCAGCTCGACCCACTGCGAGCATTCTTCGAAGCATTCGGGACAGTGACGCCGCGGGATATGATACACCTTCTCGCACCCGGGGCAGCGGGTACCCAGGAACACGCCTTTATCGCGCAGCGACTCAAGGTAACGTGTGCCCACCTCCCCGGCGAACCAGCGGTAGGGCACCTTGATGCGGCCCTCCATCACCAGCACTTCCTGGTCCTTTCTCCAGTCTTCCATATTCCTCATCCCTCCCCTTCTCGATCTGCCTGCGATCCGGGTTATATCCGTCATCAGGCCATCCGCATTGCGCAAGGCTCCGGACGGCCTATCCACCAACCGCTTATCAAACGCATTCATCCCTCCGGCGAGGACCCGCCCTGACCCCCGCGCGGGAAACGGCAGGGCGCGGTGCGGCCTCCCCGCCGCCATCCTCATCTCTTCTCGCAACCCTTGAGGATGAGGTCGTAGAACACCGCCGCGATCTCGTCGGCGCTGGCCTGTCCGTCCGCCCGGTACCAGTCGAAGAGCCAGTTGCACATGCCGGAGATGGCGCGCACCACCATGGGCACGTCCATTTCCCGGAACTTGCCCTCCTCTATGCCCTGGTTCAGCAGTTCGCGGTAGAGTGCCTCGAACTCCCGGCTCATGGAACGGATGAACTTGCGCTTGTCATCCTGCAGCTCGCTCTCCTCGGCGAGGTAGACGGTGGTGACGTCGCCATGCTCGGAGAACATGCTCACGTGCCACGCGATAAGGCGGTGCAGCTTCTCCTCGGTCTCGCCGGGTTCGGCGACGATGCGCCTCACCCCCTCCATGAGACGCTCGATGGCCGACTCGCAGATGGCATAGAGCAGGTCGTGCTTGGTCTTGATGTAATAGTAGAGGGCGGGCTTGGTCACGTTGAGCTCCGAGGCGATGTCGTCCATGGTCGTGGCGCGGTAGCCCTTGCTGCGGAAGAGGCGGGCCGACACCGCGATTATCTCGTCCCAACGCGATTTGTTCATGGCTCCTCCCCGTATTCTCAATACAGGCCCATGGTGGTGGCGATGATCTCCCGCATGATCTCGTCGGTGCCGCCGCCGATGCGCGCTATACGCATGTCCCTCCATGCCTTCTGCGCCGGGTACTCCATCATGTAGCCGTAACCGCCCATGATCTGCAGGGCCTCGTCGGTGACCCTGAAGGCAACATCGGTGCTCATGAGCTTGGCCATGGTGATCTCCTTCACCGGGTACTCGCCCTTGTCGTATTTCCATGCCGTGAGGTAGGTGAGGGACTTGGCCGCCTCGAGCTCGGTGGCGAGGTCGGCCACGCGATGGGCGATGGCCTGGTTCTTGATGATGGGCTTTCCGAACTGCACCCTCTCCCTGCCGTAGTCGATGGCTTCCTGCAGCGTCACCTCGGCAATGGCTATGACCGCGACGGCCACGATGAGCCGCTCGCCCTGCAGCTCCCACATGATGTTGTAGAAACCGCGGCCCTCCTCCCCCATCATGGAATCCTCGGGTATGATCATGTCCTCGAAGAAGATCTCGGCGGTGTCGCTGGACCACTGGCCGACCTTGTCGAGCTTGCGCGACTTGACGAAGCCCGGCGTGTCGCAGTCCACCAGGAACATGCTCATCCCCTTGTAGCCCTTCTGCTCCTTATCGGTGCGGGCGAGCAGGGTCATGAAGTCTGCTCTCCAGCCGTTGGTGATGAATGTCTTGTTGCCGTTGACCTTCCAGCCGCCTTTGACCTTCTCCGCATAGGTCTTGACGGCCGCGACGTCCGAGCCGGCCTCCGGCTCGGTGATGCCCAGGCAGGCTATCCTGTCTCCCTGTATGGCAGGCACCAGGTAAGCCTGCTTCTGCTCCTCGCTGCCGAACTTGAGGATGGGCGGCGTGGCCATGCCGACCTGCACCGCCACCCCGGTGTTCACGCCGAAGGACCCGCACTTCGCCAGCTCCTCCATGAGCACGATGTTGGTGAAATAATCCCCGGCGCCGCCTCCGTACTCCTCGGGGAAATGCAGGCCCAGGTAGCCGAGTTCACCCAGTCGTTTGAAGACCGAGTTGGGGAAGAAACCCTCCTCCTCCCAGGCGTCGGCATTGGGCATGAGTTCCCGTTCTACGAACTCCCTCACGCTCTGCCGGAGCATATCGTGTTCTTGGGTGAAAAATAGGTCGCCAGCCATGTCCGCTTCCTCCTCCTTGCTTTGAAAACTGCGTCTTTTCGCCTTTTACGGGCTTCCTGGATCGGAGTCGAGCATCTTTATCCTTCGCGGGCCAGACAATCATCGCCGGAGTGTTTACTTAACAGTCAGTAACCACATATTAATCCGGCTTTGCGGCGCTGTCAATACTCCGGTTCAATCTTTTTTTGGGTATGAAGACCCGCATGCGTAAGCAAAGCGACGGAAATATGGTAGAATCTCCGCGGATAGGCGACGCGCTTGCGGAGTTTGCGGGGGGCCGTTTCGCACACCATCATCGCAGACACAGGCGGCGACCCGCCTGGGGTGTCACGAGAACCGTCCGGAACGGATGCGCTAAGGGGTTGAGATGAGAGCAAAAGGCACTGTGGGAAAACTCGCCGCCCTCACCGCCGTCTCCATGGGGGCCGCGACGGCATGGCGCTTCTCGAGGTCCGCTCCGCCCCGGGAGGACCCGGCCTGCAGGGACCGCCTGGAGAGCAGGGCGGAGTCCTTCGTGACCGCGGACGGGGTCAGGCTGAAGCTCAGGAGGTACGCCAACGAGGGCGCACAGCCCGTACTCTTCGCCCACGGTTTCAACGGAAACGGGCTGGAGTTCGACCTGCCGCACCGCGAGCACAACCTGGCTCTCTTCCTCGCAGAACGAGGATACGACGTATGGATATCCAGTTTCCGCGGCTGCGGGAGGGAGCCGTACGTGTGCGACAGCGGCGGCTGGGGCCATTCCATCGACCACCTTGCAGCCCTGGACGCGCCCGCCCTCGTCGCGGGAGTGCGCGGGGCTACGGGCCGCAAGCCTATATGGATAGGCCACAGCATGGGGGGCGTGGTCCTCTATATGTTCCTGCAGGGCGTCACGATCTCCGGCGGCGGCTTAAGGGTCACAGCCGATCCGGAACTCGCGAGGGAACGCAACGATTCCATCCTGGGGGGCATCACCATCGGCAGCCCGCCCGGCCTGCATTGCGGGGGAGGGGACTGGATAGCGAAACTGGAGCGCCTGCCGTTTTTCGAGCAGATCGCACGTCTCCTGGTCCGCGTCCTCGACCGGGCAGGCGAGACCTCGCCGCGAGTACCCGTCAGCCGCATAGGGTCTTTCACGGAGCGTTTTCCGCGCCTGGGCAGGTTGTTGGCCATGCGCGGACCCATCGCCATCTTCCTCTACAACGCGAAGAACGTGTACCCGGACGTAGGGTACAGCCTGCTCAAGTGGGCCTCGGACAACGTCACCACCCGCATGGCCGCCCAGTTCATCGCGCTCGGTCTGGACCCCGATTTCAAGGACTACAACGGGGGATATAATTACACCGCGAATATGTCCTCCATAACCGCGCCCATATTCTTCATCACGGGGACGGAGGACTTTGCGGGCCCCGACAACGTGCGCGAGTACGGTTACGAAAAGGTGTCCAGCAGGGTCAGGCGTTTCGAGAATTACCGCGACTACGGCCACACGGACCTGGTCATGGGCAAGCGTGTTTACCACGAGGTCTACCCCGACATCCTGGAGTGGATCGAGGGCCTGGCCGCGGGCCAGGCCCTGAAGTCATAAGTGCCGCGCAGCAGTTTTCGCGCCGCCCTCGACCGCCGCCCTGGCCGCGGACGTCTCGGTGGGCCCTCCCCCCACCACCACGGAACCGTTATCCACGGTTCTCATGCCCGCCCCCGCGTAGGGGAGCTCAGGATTCGGTCTCTCGAATCCAGCCGCTTAGCGTCTCGACGATCTTCCTTGCCTGGTCCACACTGGAGATGTTGAACTTCGCCTGCTGCCTGTATTCGTCGTTCATCTTGCGGTAGCGGCGTATGGTGAAGCGGTCCGGCCCGTAATCCCCCTTGGACTGTTCCCACTGGCGGTAGCGGAAGATTATGGTCGCCCAGGCTCCCTTGGAGAGTATGGCCTTGTCCAGTTCCTCGACCACCCGGACACCATCCTCCTCGTAGTTGATGGTGATGTCGTCTACATCCGAAAACATGCATGCCTCCTTCAGGTCGTCAATTCGATGCATATCGGGCAGTGGTCCGAGCCCATCGCCTCCGTCAGCATGTACGAGGCCTTGACGTGGTCGCGCAGCTCCTCGCTGACGAAGAAGTAGTCGATCCTCCAGCCGATATTCCTGTCTCGCGCCCTGGTCTTCAGGTCCCACCAAGTATAATGGCCGGGCTCGTCGTTGAACATGCGGAAGGTATCTATGTAGCCGTGTTCCACGAACTTGTCCATCCATGCCCTCTCCTCGGGCAGGAAGCCGGAGACCTTGCTGTTCTCCTTGGGGCGCGCCAAGTCGATCTCCTTGTGCGCGGTGTTGAAATCGCCGCAGGCCACTATCCCCATGCCCTTCGACCTTAGCGCCTCCGCGTAAGCGAGGAAGGCGTCGTAGAAGTCCATTTTGAACTTAAGCCTCTCCTTTGACTGCTTACCGTTGGGGAAATATATGTTGAAAAGCACGAAGCCATCGTATTCGGCGATCAGCGTCCTGCCCTCGCCGTCAAAACGGGGCTCGCCGAAACCGCCCTTTACACTCAGCGGGCGCGACCTGGAGTACAGCGCGACCCCGCTGTAGCCCTTGCGCTCCGGGGAGTTGAAGTAGGCGTTGTATCCCTCCACCTCCCTGAGATCGGGCGGGAGCTGCTCCTCGCTGGCCTTCGTCTCCTGCAGGCACAGGATGTCCGGCCGCAACTCCGCGAACCACCCCAGGTTTCCCCTGGAGTGGGCCGCCCTTATACCGTTCACGTTCCAGGAACAGATGACCAGCTTCTTCACGCCGATACCTCCTGCCGGCCGCGATAGCGTATCCCGAGACCCTATAAATCTATCACAGCCCGGATGCCGCGGCATGGCCCGCCCTCCGCCATCGTTTCCAGGCCGCGCGGGATCTCCTCCCTCACCGCCGGTACAGCCGGCCGCATCCATGCATGCGGACGCCCGGACCGCGGCAGGGGTTCTGCCATGTCAACATGGCTGCCGTTCCCGCCTCCATGAGCCTGTTGTGGTGGTATGCGGGTTACCGCGAGGATCTCCTGCTCGGGTGTCTTCTCCCTGCTGCGGGGGTAGAATAATCTCTACCGGACGACCAGCGAGGGGAGGGGCGAAGATGAGAAGGCTGAACGAGGTAAGCGACTCAGAGATCGAGGACTTCCTGGGCAAGGGATGGCTCACCCACGACGGCATGTGGTTCTACCACACCTACCTCGACTCGGGCATGGACAAGGCGAACCGCGTCAACCGCGAGGCGATAAGGTCGCTCGCCGCCGTTGAGATGACCAGGGCGAGGAAGGTCCTGGAGGTTGCCGACGAAGACCTGCGCACCTTCGAGGGTTTGCAGGCCTTCATGTCGGACGCCCTGGAGATGATCCTGCCGGAGTCGGTCCTGTCCCGGGCCGAGTTCACCTTCGTTTCCCCCAACGTCTTCCACTGGGAATGGGAGGACGGCGATTGCTTCGCCTATAAGGCGATGAAACAGCTGGGGGTCATCGACGAATACGTTTGCGGCGTGATGTTCCGCATCGAGTGCTGGCTGGAGCACCTCGGCGTGCCGTATACGGTCGAGCCCGCCATAGAGAAGTGCATCATGCACGAGACCGGCCGCTGCCGGGGGGATTTCACCATATACTTCGAAGGCGCCTCGCTCCGGTCCGACCCCTTATAATCGAGGAGGCCATTGACCGGGCGAGCGCGGGGGTGAGCGGGTATGGAACTGAGGTGGGACCCTTTCCTCAGGACGTGGGTCATGATGGCCTCGCAACGCCAGGAGAGGCCCCTCCTCCCCGAGGGGCAGTGCCCCTTCTGCCCGGGCTCGGGCAAGGTGCCTGACGACTACGACATCCTCGCCTACGAGAACGATTTCCCCTCCCTCGTGCTCGATCCGCCCCGGCCCGACCTCGCGGGAGACGACCTCCTGCCGGTCAGGCCCAGCTTCGGCAAGTGCGAGGTGACCCTGTACTCCCCCCATCACGGCGTCACCCTCCCCGCGCTGCCCCTCGACCACGTCACCAGGCTGGTAGAGCACTGGCAGGAGCGTTACCTCGCCTTGGGGAGCGTCCCCGGCATAGAATACGTGTTCATCTTCGAGAACCGGGGAGAAGAGGTGGGGGTCACCATCCACCACCCCCACGGCCAGATATATGCCTACCCCTTCATCCCCCTGCGCATCAGGACGGAACTGGCCTCCATGGCTGAGCACTGGAAGGATAAGGGGGGCTGCCTGGTGTGCGATCTGTTGCGGCACGAGCGGGACGACGGATCGCGGCTGGTGTGCTCCGGGGACGGTTTCACCGCCTTCGTGCCGCCCTGGGCCCAGTACGGTTACGACGTCATCATCGCCAGCAACCGCCACCTGGGTTCGCTGGCGGATATGGACAGCGCGGAAACGCGCGGCCTCGCCCTGGCTTTGAAGGGAGTTACCGGGGGATATGACGCGCTGTTCGGTTTTACCTTTCCCTATATGATGTGCATGCACCAGGACCCCACGGACGGAGGGGACTACCCCCATCATCACTTCCATATCGAGTTCTATCCTCCCATGCGCGGCCGCGACAAGCTCAAGTACAGCGCCTCCTCCGAGACCGGCGCCTGGGCTCACATCAACACCACCATCCCCGAGGAGAAGGCGGCTGAGCTGAGGCGGGCGGTGGAGAGGAAGCTGGAGGAATGGGGAGAACGGTGACCCCGGCATGATCGGCAAGGCGGAGATCGGGGAGCGGCGGCGGGAATTCGCCGCCCGCTTCGGGAGGGGCTGCGAGCCGGACCTCTACTTCGCGCCGGGACGCGTCAACCTCATCGGCGATCACACCGACTACAACGGCGGGCTCGTGCTGCCCCTGGCCATCGCGGAAGGCACATGCGTGCTCATCCGCCGCAAGGGGGCGCCGCCGGCGCGGCTCTACTCCGCCAACACCGGATGGGAAACGGAATTCGACCCCCGGGAGATCGTCCCCCGCGGCGACTGGACGGACTACGTGCGCGGAGTCTTTTTCTTCCTCGCCCGTTCCCAGGGGCTGCCTCCTCCCTTCGACGCCATGTATTTCGGCGACCTGCCCCTGGAGGCGGGACTTTCCTCCTCCGCCTCCCTGGAGGTGGCCACCGCCATATCCTCGTCCAGCCTCGGTTTCCGCGTGGACGGCGAGGAGGCCGCCCGCATCGCCTGGCGCGCCGAGAACGAATTCGTCGGCATGAGCTGCGGGGTAATGGACCAGTACGCGGTGTCCCTCTCCCGGGCGGGCCACCTCATGCTGCTCGACTGCCGCACGCTGCAGTACGACTTCGTTCCATTCGACCTCCCCGGCACCTCCCTGGTGGTGGGGCACACCGGCGTGAGCCGCTCGCTGCTGGACTCTCCCTACAACCTGAGGAGGCGGGAGTGCGAGAGGGCCCTCGGGCTCATCACCGCCGTGGTCGGGCCGCGGGAGGACCTCAGCCAGGTCACGCTGGAGGAGTTCGAGGCGGTCGCGCGCGCGCTCCCCGAGGTGCCGCGCATGAGGGCCGAGCACGTGCTGCGCGAGAACCTGCGCGTGAGGCTCGCGGCGGAATGCTTGCGCGGGGATGATCCGCAAGGCGTGGGGTTGCTCCTGAACGAGTCCCATGCCTCCTTGCGCGATCTCTACGAGGTATCGTCCCCCGAGCTCGATACCCTGCAGGAGATATCCCTGCGGCAACCCGGCGTGCTGGGATGCCGCATGACCGGCGCGGGATTCGGAGGCTGCGTCATCTCCCTCATCCGCGACGGGTCCGTGCGGGAATACCTGGAGAAAGTGCCCGGCCTTTACCGCGGGGTTACGGGGCACGATCCGCTTTTCATCGAGGCGAGCCCCAGCGCGGGCGCCAAGAAACTCGATAAGAGGACGGGGTCAGCCCCGGACACTGGACATTCTGCAACCGCCCGATAAAGAGATATTATCTTGCTCGCATAATGTGGGATCAGCCACGACCTGAGAGGACGGCTTCAGGCCTGGCTTTCAGCCCGTTCTCTCGCCGGGCGCTGGAACGCCAGCCACTTCCTGCCGTTGCCGTTGCCCGTCCCCTCGTGGTCCCCCACCTCGTGGGAGCGGCCGTTGGACAGGGAGTGGCGGTAAAGCAGGTTGAAGGCGAACCAGTAGCTCCAGTGGCGATGGTAATACATGCGCCTGGCGATGGAGGGGTAGGAATAGAAGTCCCTCTGCACCTCATGGGTCCTGTCGGTGAGCCACTCCGCGCTGAAGTTCTTCGGGGTATAGACCACCCGCGCGTCCCAGGACGGCTCGAACCAGAACTCCGGCTCCACACGGCCCTGCGCCATCAACTCGTTGTAGAGGCGCGTCCCGGGATAGGGAACGAGGTGGGCGAACTGGGCCACCTGGACCTTGTTGCGCATGGCGAAATCCAGGGTCTCCGTGAATGAGGACTCGTCATCCGCGTCGAACCCGAATACGAAAGCGCCCATGACGTGGATGCCGTACTTCCTGAGCAGCCGCAGGGCGTCGTCGTATTCCTCCACTTTGTTCTGTCCCTTGCCCATCTCGGCCAGTGCTTTGCGGGACATGGTCTCCAGGCCGATGAAAAGGAAGTGGCATCCGCTCTCGGCCGCCAGGGCCACCAGCTCCTCGTCCCTGGCGAAGGTGATGGAGGCCTGGGAACCCCATTTGAGCTTCATGGGGATGAGTCCCTTGAAAAGCTCCTTGGCGCGACTGGGATGGGAGGCGATGTTGTCGTCGACGAAAGCCACCACCTTGTTGCGGATACGATTGTGCCGGGAAAGGGACTCCACCTCGGCGAGCACGTTGTCCACCTCGCGCATGCGTACCCGCCGCCCGTTGAAGGCGGTCACCGAGCAAAAATTGCAGGCGTGGGGGCAGCCGCGTGCGGTCTGCACGCAGTTGGCGCTCCAGTAACGCCTGGGATCGATGATGTCGCGGCGGGGCTGCAGCGGCTGCGTGAATTCGATGAAATCCTCCTGGCGGTACAGGGGCTCCAGCCTGCCCGCCTCGAAATCGGCCAGGACCCGCGGCCATACGCTCTCTCCCTCCCCAACCACCACCGCGTCCGCGTAACGCAGCGCTTCGTCCGGCACCATGGAGGCGTGGACGCCTCCCAGCACCACTTTGGCTCCCTGGGCGCGGTAGCGGCTCGCGATCTCGTAGGCGCGGGGAGCGGTGGCGGTCATGGTGGTGATGCCCACCAGGTCGGGGGCGGCCTGCGTGAAGTCGATGCGCTCGACGTTCTCGTCGATGAGCCTTACTTCGACCTCGGGCGGCGTGTGGGCCGCCAGGTACATGAGGCCGAGGGGAACGAGGAGCCCCCGGTTGAACAGGTATGTCTCCCCCTGCTTCGTGGGGGCTATGAGGTGTAATCTCAAATGCTCTCTCTTTCTCCTCCCATCCGGATATACGGCCCTTCATTATACGCTCCACAGGCGCCGCTGCCAAATCGACGGTATCAGTATCTGTATCGGTTATGACAGCCGGCTGCGGTGCGAAGGAGGCAGAACTTGACTGCTTTGGCGCTGTTTATTATATCCCCCGGCGGGTGGGTTCACTCCGCTTCCGGCCCGGCAATAATAGTCTGCAACCCAGGACGCGGAGCGTGTGGCGGGAGTGGGGACGGGAACGTCCAAGACTCCCCGACCGGGCCTGGAACAGGCGCTTCCGCACGGCTGGGACGGGGTAGGGCGCAAGAGAAAGGAAGGAGCTGATCGCCGTGGACGAGCCACGCGTGGCCATCGTATCTTGCGGGTCCTTCAGGGAGGACCTGGAAGCCCTGCAAGCGGAGGGAATAATGGAGGGCATGGAAGTCTTCTACACCGAGGGAAGACGAGCCGGAGAGGATACTGGAGTTCTCGGACTGGATGGGCATCCCCCTGGACGCCAGGGCCATCACGCTGGACCGCTTCAGGGAGATGCTGCTCGCTGGCCTGGAGCGCCTTGCGAAGGATTGAAGCGGCGCTCGCGGAGGGAGCGCGCCCGCCAGGCGCGCCGTGCGGGCTCTACGGGGAGATATTGTCGTCCCGAAAGGAGAGAGAGATGAAGATCATCGACGTGAGGACCGCGGAGGCGACCCCCAATCCCCACGGGGTGCACACCTGCAGGGTATACGACACGGAAAACGCCCAGGCGGTGCACATCCTGCTCAAGCCGGGCGAATGCCTGAAGAAGCACATCACCCCGGTGGACGTCTTCTTCTACGTCCTCGAGGGCAAGGGCGTCGTGGAGATCGGAGACGAGCGGGAGGCGGTGGGGGCGGACACGCTCATCGAGAGCCCGGCGAGGATACCCCACCGCTGGTTCAACGAGAGCGATTCCGACTTGCGGGTGCTGGTAGTCAAGGTGCCCCGTCCCACGGAACAGACCAGGGTGCTTTGATGTTTTCCCCCGTTATGCGGAGGGAAGCATAAGCTTAACGAGTTGTAGATGGCTGTTCGTCCGGCGCCGACAGTCCGCCTCCCCATGCGGGGGCGCCGAAGGGAGCAGACAGGGTCCGGCAGAGGAGGTTGACGATGGAAGACGACCGCATTTCATATCACGAATCGGTGAGGCATGCATACCGCCGCATCAAGGAAGACGGCATGACCAACATCTGGGACCGCTACGAGGCCCAGGGCCTCGGCGACAGCCCCGACAAGAGGTGCCCTTTCTGCCAGGCGGGAGCCAGGTGCGACCTTTGCTCCAACGGGCCCTGCCGAGCTGACGCCGCTAAGGACAAGCGGGGCGTCTGCGGCATCACCGCCGACGGTATGGCCATGCGCATGATGGCCTTGCGCAACGTCATGGGCACCTCCACCTACCACTACCACACCGAGCAGACGGTCAAGACCCTGCGCGCCACCGCCGAGGGCAAGACGCCCTTCGAGATAAAGGAGCCCGGCAAGCTGCGCGACTTCGCCGGCCGCCTGGGCGTGGACACCTCCGGCTCCGACGCCGATGTCGCCCTGCGCTTCTGCGACTTCGTCGAGGCCGACTTCAACCGCAAGGCCGATGAGCCCAGCCTCATCGTGGAAGCCCTGGCCACCCCGGAGCGCAAGGAGACCTGGAAGAAGCTGGACATATTCCCCGGCGGCGTCTACGGCGAGATGCTGCGGGTGACCGCCTCCTGCCTGACCAACGTGGACGGCTACTACCAGAGCCTGGCGCTGAAGGCCATGCGCATGGGCATCGCCATGGCCTACCAGAGCCAGATCGTGAACGAGTACGGCATGGATATCCTCTACGGCCTTCCCCGCCCCCACCCCATGCGCGTGGACCTGGGGGTGCTGGACCCCGATTACGTCAACGCGCTCCCTAACGGGCACGAACCCTTCCTGGGCTTCGCCATGGTGCAGCAGGCGCGCAAGCCGGAGTGGCAGGAGAAGGCGAAGGCCGCCGGCGCCAAGGGCCTGCGGGTGATCGCCAATATCGAGACCGGGCAGGAGATGATACAGCGCTGGGAGATGGACGACGTGTTCTACGGGTTCACCGGCAACTGGATCACGCAGGAGGCGGTGTTGGCCACCGGCTGCGTGGACCTCTTCGCCTGTGACATGAACTGCTCCATGCCCATCGATCCCTCCTACGCCGGGCGATACAAGTTCAAGCTCATACCCGTCAGCGACCTGGTGGCCTTCGAGGGGGTGACCGACCGCCTGGACTACGTGCCGCAGGAGGCCGAGGCCCAGGCGGCGCAACTACTGCAGATGGCCGTGGCCAACTTCAAGGAGCGGCGCGCCACGGTCGAGCCCATCACCGGGCTGCGCTGCGGCGATGCGGTGGTGGGTTTCTCCACCGAGAGCATCCTGGAGGCCCTGGGGGGGACCCTCGACCCGCTCCTCGACGCCATCAAGTCGGGGGCTATCAAGGGCATCGCGGGACTGGTCTCCTGCACAACGTTGAGGGACAGCGGGCAGGACGTGCACAGCGTGGCGGTGGCCAAAGAGCTCATCGCGCGCGACATCCTCATCCTCTCCATGGGATGCGGCAACGGCGCCATGCAGGTGGCCGGCCTATGCATGCCGCAGGCGGCGGAGATGGCGGGCGCGGGCCTCAGGGGAGTGTGCGAAAAGCTGGGGGTGCCGCCGGTGCTGAGTTACGGCACCTGCACCGACACCGGGCGCATCGCCGACCTGCTGGCCGCGGTATCCGGTGCCCTGGGAGGCGTCCCCATACCGGACCTGCCGGTGGTGGCGGCCGCACCGGAGTACATGGAGCAGAAGGCCACCATGGACGCCGTCTTCGCCCTGGCGCTGGGCCTCTACACCTACGTGAATCCAGTGCCCACGGTAACCGGCGGGCCGAAGCTCGTCCAGCTGCTGACCGAGGACTGCGCCGACGTCACCGGCGGGGTGATGCGGCTGGAGACGGACGCGGCTCAGGCGGCGGACGGCATGCTCGCCCACATAGAGGCCAAGCGCGATAAACTCGGGCTTTGACCTTCACCCGGGAGGGAAAATAAAGAAACGGGCCGGCGGGCTCACCGGCCTGACTGTAATCATCGCTCTGCACGCCTCGCAACGCCGTGAGCCCGGGGACCTGCGATCATCCGCCCCTGATGGCGTTGATGATATCGGGATCCAGGCCTTCGAACCTCTCCAGCCATTCGACGCGCTCCTTACGCAGGGCCTCCTTGAGAGAATCAATCTCGGCGGGCTGATAGAAGTTCCTCGGCTCGAAGCGGGCGTAATCCATGCCCGGGATCTCCTCGGGCAACTCGTATCCCCAGAATGCGTCCTCCTTCCACCTGATCTCGCCCCGGGCGATCATCTCTACGATCTTCACTGAATCCTTGACGGTGATGTTCTCTCCCGCCAGCCCCTCGGTCGCGCCCACCCGGCCGGTGTTTATCATGTAGCACTGGATATCGGGATTGCGGCGAAGGATGGACAGGAACATGTTGCCCTCCTCGGCCTCGGACCCGACGATGAAGGGGTTGGTGCCCACCACCCTGATGGCACGTCCGGCCATGGTGGGATCCCCGGCGGAGGTCTCTATGGACTCGCCGAGCATGAATGCGGCGGCCCCGAATTCCGGGCTGAGCCTGGCCACCGGCGGCACGACGTCCTCGCGGCGGGTAATAAAGACGATATTATGTACCTTGGGCAGGTCGATCTGATCGTCGGTGAAAGCCACGTCAGCCCTCTTGACCATGGCCCGGCCGTTGGAGGTGATGGAGCTGTCGCGGAAATCTATACTCAGGGTTTCCTCGTGCACCTTGACGTTTTCGAGTATGGTGCGGGGGCTCAGGCAGGCCGCATAGAGAAGGGGCTGCGAATCCAGCTCCAGGCCGTCGGTCTTTACGTAGTACGAGTTCTCCGTCCCCAGCGCGCTGCCGTCGGGGCGCAGGATGACCACGTCGTCCTGGCGGATGATTATCCTCTCGGGATAATCGAGCCAGTGAGAGTGGCAGGTGAGG
>MTKY01048934.1_pt1 | contig 36452 bp, 26 predicted proteins | sample 1042731 | NCBI WGS metagenome assembly MTKY01 (sample SAMN06212206, study PRJNA360538) | anaerobic digester metagenome | biome: Wastewater treatment plant; material: sludge; isolation source: anaerobic digester fed with sludge from wastewater treatment plant | place: Denmark: WWTP Soeholt ...
GCAAGGATGTAACCAGTGAGCGTTGTGTGAACCAGTAGAAGCCCGATCACCACGTTGCGTCTGAGGGCGGGCCGACCTGCAAAAGTATCCTGCCGTGGAAAGATAGCCATGGCTGACAGCAAACAGAGCGGGACCAGTAGTTCCATGCTATAGTCCAATATCCAGGTTTGCTTGACAAAGGCATAGAAGAGGATAGTAGTTCCCAGCCAGAACCAGGCGATTGTGCGGAGAGGCTTATGGAGCCCCTGTGCGACGTAACTCGAGCGTGGTTTCATGCAGACCAGCCCTATCGCCAGGATGCCGGCCACGACGTAGCCCTCGAGAGCGGTCGTTGGGATGGTGTTGTAACGATCGGTCCAACTCTCCGTTCGCGTGAGCAACAGGAAGAACAGCAAGGCCATGGCCAACAAGGCGTAACTAACGAATTCTCGTCCCTTTGGATTGGCGATATGGCTCAGCAATTCCCTGATCGCGCTGACCGTCAATAACATATAGTGCGGCGTCAAGAAAAAGAGAACGTTGAATAAGATATTTGCCTGGCTATAGTCCTCCGCCGGAGGTGGAGCGACGTCCAGACCGCCGGCACCATACACGATCCACATCCATTTGGGATCGCTTAGGATGACGAAAGGGATCAGCGGCGTCAGCCCCAGCACTGCGCCGAGGCCCACGTAGATCAACTTGCGTAGAACCGGCAGCGGCTTTTTCAGCACGACCAGCAAGAGCAGCGGTTCGGTCAGAAAATAGATAGGGGAGGAGCGCCGCACGAGAAAGGCCAAGGAAAGCAAGAGTCCGTGCAAAAAGGCATCCCCGTTCGAATCTCTCTGCAGTGAGCGCAGCAGGCAAAGGATGCTAGCCGAGATCAACAACTCTTGCAGGGGATGTTCGTGGACGACGATGGTCTGGTAGATGACAAAGGGCGAAAGCATAAACAAGGTGGCAGCGGCCAATCCGACTCGGGGAGATGCGCCGCGTAAACCAATGCGATAGAGCATATAGGCCGTACCCGTCGCCGCCAAGACGCTCACCAGGCGCCCTACAAAGACATGGTATCCCAATAATCGGGTAAACAGAGAGCTGATCGCCAGCAGCAATGGGGCACGCGTGGTCCAATCGATAAAGGGCAGGGCACCCTGCTGAAAGAGATGTATGTCGTACAGCCACTGTCCCTCGTCGAGGTTGAGATTGCCTCGCCAGGCAAAGATCAGCCGGATGAGCGTGCCTAGCCCCAGAACGAGGAGCAGCATCCAGCGGATGCGCTGATCGTTCTCTCTGTTCATCGGTGATACATTCTCCTGTAAGGACATCTGCATGCGTATATCCTCCATCAAATTATCCAGACAGTAGTGGACAGATTATCGTCCATCGGCCCTGCGTGGCGCGAAGCCGGGCGTCATTATTCATTATGGTAGAGTAAGCTAAAGTAACGTTCGTTCGAAAGCAAACCGGGCTTTACAGCGGATCGAATCCAGACGCTGGTCTGGTGGCCAGAAAGAAATAGTCTGCACCGATCTCCTGCATTGTATGATAGTCTCTTGGCATTGGAAGCCGTAGCGATTTGCCGGAGGGCCTCATTCTTGTTTGCGATATAAGTTGGCAAGCCCTCGCTGATATAAATCATGGGCAGGATAATGGTCTGGCGTTGTGTAAGGAGGGGAGCCAATCGCCGACATTGTGGACCACGTAGTTGTTCAGCCAGGCGTGCCATGTATCCGGAGGTAAACTCGGGCGGCGTGTTCGCGCGAAGCCAAGTCATAGCCTGCCGGCTGGTTATCAGGTCGGCCAGCTAGATTACCCTGGGGGGGCGGATAGGTGTTCACGTATAGCGAGGGAACCGCCAGGGCATCGAACGCCTGCCCTGCGATGACTACGACCAAAGGTGTGGCCAGCTCAGTCTTACAGGACATGAAGGCGCCGTGAGTGCGAAAGTCGAAATGGTAGCTAGAATCAGAGATCAGAGTAGGGTGCATAGCTTTTGGGGACGCGCCCGGAATCGCGAATGGTCCGGGCGACGGGCATATGAGGGCAAGAGTCGAGCCAACTGGGCAATACGAATTTGCAGACCTGGTACAGATGGACCGCCAACACACTGTCGAATATCAGAGGGAGCGTTAGCCCGCCCACGTCCAGCGAAGGGGCACATTTCCTGTACGTGGACAAAAAGAGCGGGTCGGTAGCAGTGTGGCGAAGTCCGTAGCGGGCTATCCACGGGGCCATCTTCCGCCGGCGATGTCGAGCCATAACATAACAAGACCAGGGGAAGCAGCGCCAGTATCGGCGCCAGAAGGGGGACTGCTGCTCGGCTCGCTGGTTTTGAGTTGACGATCATCCTATTTCTCCGTGATCTCGCCCAGCGATGCCCCAAAGTCTTTCATCCAACGTTTGATTTCCCCTGTTGGGACTCGTTTGGTTTGCCAGATAGCTCTACGTTGGCATAGGGCCTGCGGCATGCCAGCAATCCCGTCAATCCAGGCCCGCGTGAGCGCCGATACGGCCGGTAGGGCGCTGCCGTTGCCCCCTTTTGCATCGGCATCTGATCCTCCGGCCAACTGTAGCCAAAACATCTTCGCATAGCGCAGGATGGTAAAGACCGTGGCGAGAGGGATCTGCCACCAGGGCAAATACTTGACCAAGCTCCAGATACGGTTGCGCTCGCCGTAGTAGAGCTTGATTGGTGAATGGACTCCCAGAGAAGCCGAGCGATGATGGAACACAACCGCGTTGGGGACGTAGATACACTGCCACCCAACAAAGCGGGCACGCCAGGCTAGGTCATCCTCTTCGTGCATCAGGAAATATCGATCGTCAAGTCCGCCGACTTCATCCAGCAATTCGCGACGAAACACCGCTGCCGCGCCGTATGGGCAAAAGACCTCCGCGATCTCATCGTATTGCCCGCGGTCCAATTCATCCAGGCCGCGGTTGACGGTAGCCAAGTCTCGGTAGAGGAGCACGCCTGTGCTGTTGATGCGCTCTGGCTCGTCCGAATAGAGCACCTTGGTCGCACACATTCCGGTGGACGGTCGTCCGGTAAAGGCACTGATTACCTCCTCCAGCCAGCGGGGGTCTGCCCGGGCATCCTGGTTGAGCAGGGCGATGAAACGCCCACACGCATGGGCGATGCCGACGTTGTTCGCCGAGGCAAAGCCCACGTTGCTCTTGTTCTCGATCAGCGTGACCCCGGGAAAGCGCTCGCGGATCAACGGTACGGTGCCATCCCGCGAGGCATTGTCAACGACGATGACCTCCACTTGGGGAAGCGTTTGGGAGAGCAGCGAGGAGAGACAAGGCTCGATGACATCGGCGCCATTGTACGAGACGACGATTACCGAGACGAGATTGTCCACGACTCGCTCGGTGGTGCAAGAGAGGCCCCTTTCCCTATCGTGGGCGTCTTGCTTATCGGTGGGAGCAGCACTATAGACTTGGATAGGATTCATATCGCTTTACGATGCGTCCCGCAAGGTATCCTGATACAGCTTTTCGTAACACGAGGCGATTTTGCTGGCGCTAAAGGAATCGGCGATCTCACGATTGCGTTTTCCCATGATCTGGACGCACTGGGGGTCTTGCATCAAGAGAGTGATCTTGTTGGCGAGTTCTTGGGGATTCCCGGGGGCGACCAAAAAACCCGTCTCGCCATCGGTGAGAAAATCGTTCTGGCCGCCGACGTTGCCCGCGATCACGGGAAGCCCCCACTGCATGGCTTCTAGGTAGACCAGCCCCAAGCCCTCGTGTACGGAGGGCAGGACAAAGGCCGAGGCCTCTGATAGATAGCGGCACTTGCGGTCCTCCGAGATAAAGCCGGTGAACTCGACCTTATCGTCAAGCCCCAGTTTGTGCGCCAGGAGTTGCAACATGGCGCGCTCTGGTCCTTCACCGATGATGATGGCCCGATAGTTGGGATTGGGCAGCAAGGAGAGCGCGTGTAGAAAGGTGTCTATGCCTTTGCGCTTGACCAGCCTGCCTACGGTAACCATGACGAACTCGTTGTCAGACTCTGCGGCTTTGGTCTTGGGGCCATTGTCCGCACTGGTTGCCAAGCTGGTCGCTAGAAGACCGAGGTTGATCACCTCTATGGGCTTGCGAACGGCATAGTAATCCTGGGCTCTCTGCTTCACGTCCTGCGAGATGGCGACGATACGATCGCTATGGTCCAGCACTGTGCTGACCACGGACCTGAAGATGCGATGGTGATGCGGAGAGAGAGGCTTGGTCGGGTCATAAATGTCGCCGCCGATAATAGTCAACACGTGGGGTATGCCTAATGCTTTGGCGATGAGCAGGCCTGCCACTCCCGATGGAATGGCAAAATAGCTGTGAACGAGATCGTATTGGTTGCTGCGAAGACTGCCCAGGCATCTGATGATGGCGGAGGGAGGAAACGTTACCAGAGAGGCCAGGCTGGCGGTGGCCTTTTCTCGACGCGCAAGTACAGTCACGCGATGGATCTCTACGTTGCCCTCTTGGCTGAAGCGTGCCAACCCATCAAAGTGTGAGGTGATCACATCGATGCGATGTCGCTTGCTCAACTCGCTGACTATGCGGGCATTCCCAATGCCGCCCCCTCCCCCCACGGGAGGATATTCGTAGTTTATGTTCAAGATTCTCATCAAGCCAACCTTGTTTGCCCTTTTGAGCAGTTTTTTGTACATTCTACGCCTTGCCAGATGCGGCGCCAATGCGTCGCGTCACCGCGGGCTCGATCACCGCTTAATCCCTTCGCGCACAAAGTCATCCTCGATCTGCAAGCCAAACTTAGGTAGCCAAAAAGTGCGATAGTTGGCTCGGTCATCGTGTGCCCTCCTTGTTGTGTTTGTGGCACTGCAAGAACACGGCGACTCTTTCCTTCATCTCGCTTTTACACTACTACCCGAGACGTTACCCCCTCATTATCAGCCTACCGCCACGCAATGCAAACTCCGCCTGTGCTTGCGGCAAGAGATGTGTACCCAGGAAGAAGCAAATCGAGTATCACTACTAACAACTGACAAAATCGTCATCTATCGATTGACGCCGCGCACTATGTACGCTATCATAGGGTCAGCCGGCGGCGCCAGGGGGGCGGCCAGGCCGGCCTGCGGCGGAGAGGGGGACGCGTGGGCGGGCAGTGGACGGACAAACGCGATGCGTTCCTGCGGCACTATGTCAGTAACGGGTTCAACGCGACAGCCGCGGCGCGTTCGGCAGGGTATACCCACGCCAACCAGCAGGGCCCCGCCTTGGTAAAACTGGGTATCTTTCAGGAGCATCTGGCGGAGTTCTTCCGCAGCGTGGCGATGAGCCCGGAGGAGTGCCTGGCGCGGGTGGCGCGGGTAGCGCGGGGCAACGTCGTGCAGTTCTACGAGCTGGGGCCGAACGGCCAGCCACGCGTGAATTGGCAGCGGGTGATCGAGGGGGAGGATAGCGACCTCGTGGCGCAGATCAGGCAGACGTCCGCCGGCGCGACGCTGGTGGGCATGGACCGGCTGCGGGCGCTGGAGCTGATCGGGAAAAGTCAGGGGCTGTTCGTGGAGCGCGTGGTAGAGGAGCAGGTGGCGGCGCCGGTGAGCGCGGCGGCGCTGGCCGAGGCTGTCGAGGGCCTACGGCAGTACGAGGCTGCGAACGAGCAACTCGTACGCGGGTGGCGTGAGGGCCGAGGCCCGGGCGAACTGATGGCGGGCGATGGCGAGCAGGATCACGCAGATGCTGAGTAGTGTTCACGTCCAGGTGGCGCATGGTGAGCAGGCCGGCGATCGCGCACAACAGGTCGAGCTGTTACGCTGCGCCGCGGATGTGACCTACTTTATCGACCACTATGTGCAGATCGAGAGTATCGCGGACGGGAGCTGGATCCCCTTCCACCCGTGGCCGGCCCAACGGGCCTTCCTGGACGACCTGCAGAACCACCAGCACGTGATCGCGCTGAAGGCGCGCCAGGTGGGCTTTACGTGGATCACGCTGGCCTATGGCTTGCACGGCCAGCTATACCGGCCCATCTATCCCGAGATGGCCTTCAGCCGCCGCGAGCGCGAGGCCTACGACCTCGTGCGGCGCACGGCGGGCATGGTCGAACGGCTACCGCCGTGGCTGCGGCCGACGAGGCGGACGAACGAGGCCATCGAGAGCATCCAGTGGGACAATGGGAGCTGGATGCAGGCGTACAGCAGCTCCGGCGGCGACCAGCAGACGGCGCGGCTCGTAATCGTGGACGAGGCGGGGCTACAGCCCGACCTCGACCGGCTGCTGCGGTCGCTGGAACCGGTGGTGGAACATTCGGGCCAGATCGTGCTCGTCGGCCGCATCGACAAGGACAACCCGGGTGCGTATGCGCGCCTATGCCAGGCCGCGCTGCGTGGCGACAGCCGCTACCACTTCTGTTTCATCCCGTGGTGGGCCAGGCCCGGGCGCACCACGCAGTGGTATGAGGAGATGCGCCGTCAGGCCGAGCTGCTGGACGGCACGCTGGACGACCTGTTCGAGCAGTACCCCGCCAGCGCCGCGGAGGCGCTGATGGGCAAAACGCTCAACAAACGGCTGAACCCCGCCTGGCTGGGGCAGGTATACGCGCGCCGGCAGCCAGAGCCATTGCCGGGGGCGCCCGCCATCCCCGGCGCACGCTACTATGTCGCCCGCGACCAGACGCACCGCTACGTGGTCGGGGTCGACCCCGCCGAGGGCAACCCCACGAGCGACTATAGCGCGACTGCCGTGCAGGACGCGACGACGGGCGAGTATGTGTGCGTGGTGAACCAGCGCACCGAGCCTGGCGTCACGGCGGACTATGCGCTGCAGCTGGCACGCTACTATGCCCATGCGGGCATCCTGGTGGAGCGCAACAATCACGGCCACGCGGTGCTGCAATGGCTGCTCGACCGCGCGCCCATGCAGGTGCTGCAAGCGCCGCGCGAGCTGGAGATGCCATGGGACGTAGACCTCGACGCGCCCACACGGACGAGCCGCTATGGGTGGCTGAACAACCGCCGCGGGAAACAGCTCCTGTACACGGCCATGGCCGAGGCGCTGCGCGACCGGAGTCTGCGCATCTATGACGAGGAGCTGCAACGCCAGCTGCTGGCCATCGACGGCAGCACGCTGTCGGCAGAGGAACCCGAGCACGATGACCTGGCGATCGCGGCGGCGCTCTGTCAGGTAGCGCGAGACAGCGCGCCGGTGGCGCCACGCCTGGGGACTCTGACACTGCGACGAGGGAGCTGACATGTCTGACGCGACACGCATTCTGCCCGTAGAGCTGACCAGATCCTTCCCCAAGGGGGCGGGGGAGCCGCCCGACATCCGCGCGCTGTCCGCATGGTGCCAGTCGAGCACGGCGGAAGCACGGCAGATATGGGAGGAGATGGATGACCTGCGCAACGGCGAGTACGAGGTCGAGGTGCCGGGCGGCCTGGAGAAGGACGTGGTGCGCACGACCCTGGCCAACGCGAACGTCACGCGCGCGGTGGCCACCCTCATGGATCAGGGCGTGCGCATCAGCATCCCCCACAACCAGGACGACTTTCGTGGCACGGGGCGCGACGACAGGCTGGAAGCGGCCATCCAAACCGTGTTCTGGCAGCTGCGCCGACAAAAGGGCCAGGACGTCGACAGCAAGTTCGTGGAGGCTGTCGCGCACTATGGGCAGGCGGGCATGAAGCTGGTGTATGCCCCGCAGCTGTGGCGCGACCGACCCAAGCGCGAGAGGGGCGAGGGCGACGCGGCCTACAACGACCGCGTCGAGGAGTGGGTGCGACAGCAGCGCCGCCTGCCGTTGAACTGGAGCTGGGTCAGCCCGCTGGAGGCCACGCCGATCTGGCGCGAGGACCGACTCGTGGCGGTGCTACAGGAGAACGAGCGCACCGCCGACACGATCTACTGGCAGGGGTTCAACGGGAAACCGACTCAGGAATGGATCGATGCCGTGAGCCGCGACGAACACGGTGGGGCAGGCCGGCGGCTGACGGTGCAGGAGTACTGGACAGAGGATACGGTCACCTACGCGATCGACGGGGAGACAGTCAGCCACCAGCGACACCGCTATGGGCGGGTGCCCTACGTGTGGGCATACGGGCTGAGCCCGGCGACGCGCGACCCCAAGTACCTGGGCCAGCCGATGCTGTGGGACATGCGCGGGTTGATCCCCTACCTCGACCGACTATTGACGCAAAAGTCCAGCGCCATCCGGCAGTATGCATGGCCGACCGCGGTGGTGCAGCCCGGGCCGTTCAGCGTGAACCAGGACAGTGGCCAGTGGACGCGGGAGATCGAGCTGGACGCGGGCGGCACGGTGCAGCTGCTGCCGGGCGAGGCGCTGAGCTTTTTGCAGTGGCCAGGGTCAGGCCCGGACATCGACGCGCAGATCCGACTTGTGATGGGCATGTTGCAGACGGTGGGCATCAGCGACCCGGCCATGGGGGTCGGCGAGGGCCAGTCCGGCTACGCGATCAGCCAGCTCATCCAGGCGACGCGCATGAAGTTCGGGCCGATCCAGCGGCACTGCGAGGCCGCGTTCGAGGAGCTGATCCAGCTGCTGCTGGACATTGTGGAGAACCTGATGCCCTGGCCGTTATATGCGTACCCCGACGGGGACACATCGTTGCTGCGGCTGGGGCCGCAGGACATCCGCGGCCAGCGGCAGGTGCGGGTGAAGCTCACGCCGACGCTGCCCACCGACCGCTATGCGAACAGCAGCCGCGTGATCGCAGAGTATCGGTCGGGCCTGCTGAGCGAGCGCGAGGCGATGGATCAGCTGGGCGTCGAAGACCCGCAGGCGATGCAGCTGGAGCGAACCTGGGACGAGCTGAAACATCGGCCGCCGTTCCAGCAGGCCATCGAGGAGATGGCGCTGCAGGCGTTTGGCATCGAGATGCAGAAACAGCAGAAGCAGCAGGGACAAGGGGCAATGACCGACGAGAACGCGTTGCAGCAACTGGTGCAATATGCCCAGCAGAACCCGGCGCTGGCGCAGGCGCTCATGGTGCAGGCGCTGCACAGCGGGCAACAGCCGGGGGCAGGAATGCCGGGCATAACCGCGCCAACGCCAGGCGCGGGCATTCAGGCTGCGCCTGGGATGCCGGCCATCCCGACTCCACCAGCGCCGTCGCGTGGAGGCCTGGGCATCCTCGGGGATATGGGGGGAGCGGGACTCTACCCCAGGCCGCAGGGCGTGGGGACAGGACGGGCGCCAGGGGTGAAACAGCAGGGCGTGGAGGAGGGCATCGAGCGATGAGCAGCACCACGAGGCTACGCCCCAACCCGCTCACTGGGGCGGTCGAGTACAGCGCGAGACGTCTCGTGGAGATCGCCGAGGAACTGAGCAGGCCGATGGAGCCCTTAGGATCGAGGCGCATCGGGCCGCAGAAACAGCTCGAACGCTACGAGCAGATGCGGGACGACCCGGCCGCGTGGGGGCGACTGTTGCAGGACCGTGGCGCGGTAGAGACGCTGGCGTATGTGCAGGAGATGGAGAAGCTGCGCGTCGGCCGCGACGCGCAGGGTCTCGCCGAGCAGTAGCGGCGAGGGTGCAGACGAAAGTTGAGAGGAGCGTGGCAGCGATGATGACCAGGGAACAGGTGAGAGCGGCGATGCGCCGTGTACACCAGTCGTGGGAGGAGGAGCGCCGCGAACAGGAGCGCGAGCGGTGGGTGCGCGAGCGAGGATGGCCTCGCGCTGCCGAATCAGGCCGGAGTGTCGCCGTGGGCGAGATCCCGCGGGAGGAGAGCAGAGATGCTGACGCCTAGGAGCTACAGCACAGCACTCGACCCGTACCTGCTGGCAGCGCTCCTGGGCCAGACGCCGGCCAACCCGACACTGCCGCCACTGGGGTGGGCGACGGGCGCGGCGCCGACCCAGGTGCCCGTGGCGCCACAGGGTGGGGGCACCGATGAGGGCGGCGGTCCGCTCGTGCCGGGCCAGCCGATCACTGAGGCGGTAACGCTGCCAACGGACTCGCTGGGCGTGCTCTCTCCAGAGCTGTGGAACGCGCTCAGCCCAGAGGAACAGTACTGGGTAACGCGCTACGGCTGGCCGTTACCGGCGCCCGAGGCGGGGCAGTCCATGACCGAGGAGGACGCGGCGACCGCGCGGGCTGCCGAGCAAGCCAAGCTGCGTCAGTTACAGCTACAGAATGAGGTTTGGGACAGCCCCCGCACGACAGCCAAGACGCTCGATCAAAACCTGGTCGGCCAGGCGTTGAACAACGCGATCATGCTCAACGCGGGGCTCGACCCGCGTATCGTATATGGTTACGACCCCGAGGCCGCCAGGCAGCAACAGGCGTTCGAGAACAGTATGGCGCGGGGCGACCTGAGCGCGCGCTGGGCATCCATCGCCCAGGCGCTGGCGCAGGCAGCGACCAACGCAGAACTGGAGACATGGCAGACACAGGCGCAGTGGGGCCTGCCCAATGTCGGCGACGTCTATGCGCTGCAACAGCCGGGTGGCTTTATCGAGACCGCACTGGCGAGAAGTGGTATGGGGTATACGCCTACGCCCGCACGCGACGTACCGACACCGAACCTGTGGGCGAATTTGGCGAGGGCACAACAGACGCTGGGAGGTAGATAATGGCCGTTCTGGGTAGCTATGGGTCATATGCCCTGGAGCTGCAAGCAGCGATGGATGCCCTGCAGAACCAGTACAACTATGCGGCGCTGGCGCAGGCACAGGACCAGTTCCTCAAACAATTGGCGTGGACAAAGGCGGTCAACGCTGCTGATGCGGCCTTGCAGCAGCAACAGCTGCTTGGCTATGTGCAGACCAGCCCATACCTCAAGGCGAAGAACGCCAACGTGCTGACCTATGGCACCGAGCCGTGGGCAAGAACGCTGGAGCGTGAGCAAGCCGAGTGGAACGCGGGCCTGAACTATGCGAACCTGCTGGCGGGCTTGAGTGGCCCACAGGATTGGATCAAGTACATCAACGTTGTGCGTGGGCTGGGCAGCAACTACAGCTATCCGGCCTACATGCAGGCCGTGGCGGCGCAGGCGGGCCTGCCGAGTTTCCAGGCGTATGTCGGGGATAGCCCCAGTTACGAAGACCTGTGGAACAATGCGGCGGCAGCGAATAGCGCAGCCACGCCGCCGGCAGCCAACACGACGAGCCCTGCGACCGGCAACAGCGGCGGCAGCACGACCGGCGGCACGACTGGCAGCACGACCAACGCGGCCGCAGCGGCGTTGGCCGATTGGCAGCCACCCAAAGGCCACCAGGTGAGCATGCGCACGCTGAATAGCCTACTGCCGACCGAGCTGGCGATGTTGCAGGGCAACGTGGCGGCAGCAGGGTACAACTGGGACGACTATGTGAAGCAGGCCCAAGCCGCGGCGCCGGCTGCGTTCAACATGGCCAACACCCTGTGGGCACGCTGAAATGGAGGATACGCTGGGCATGCCAACGCCGGGCGAAGCCGAGGATGATGCCGTGCAGCTGCGCGTATGGTTGCCCGGTCAGGCCAGTGACCGCCGCTATCGACGGGCGATCATCCTGCCCGACGAATTGGAGTTCGAGCCGATCGAGAAGGCCGAGTTCACCACGCGCATGGTGATGGCCGCCGTGAGACTCGATGCCGACCACACCGCCTATGTGCTGATCCCGCGTGAGGCGGCAGAGACAGAATAACGTCCCCAGGAGGAGAGCGCGTGGCAGCACCGAGAGATGCCGGCAACGTCTATCCATGGTGGCAATACGAGAGCCCGGCCGAGGAGGAGGAGCGCCGTAGGCACGGCGAGGCGTTGCGGTCGGCTCCTGAGGGGCAACAGCCGGCGCTAACACCCCGATCACCCCGAGCAACGCCGCTGCCGATCGCGACGCCGCCGACCGTGGGTGGCCTGGCGACAGGGTGGGCAGTGCCCAAAGTCACGCCGCCGCCCATCGCGCCCAGGCCCATGCCCGCGATCGCGCCGGCGACGACCCCGCCCATCGGCGGCACGGGGGCAAGGCCACAGGACGAAGGGATGTCCTTGCCGGTAGGCATACCGGGCCAGCCAGCGACAACACCGGTGATCGTACCCGTACGACAAACCCCCACGGCCACGCGCGCATCCCCAGCCGGCGCAACGGGAGGCCCAAGGCTGGCGACGACCTGGGCCTCTCCCCTCACGGGCGTTGTCCCTACGCCAAGGCCGGCGCCCGTCCCTGGCCCAGTGGCGCCCACCGTACCCGCGCCAGGCGCGATACGTGCGCCTGGCCAGTACACTCGGCCTATCCCCACGGTGCCCATTGGGCGGCAACCCGCCTATCCCCCGCTGGGATACAGCCAGGGCGTATCGAGCTTTGCGGGCCAGCCGCCCCGTGAGCAGGCCGAGGCCAGGAAGACGCTGGCGCAGCTGGCCGAGGAGGCGCTATATGGCGCCCCAGGTCAACAGGGACTCATCCCGACCATCGAGCAATGGCGCACGGGGCCATTGCGTGACGTTGTGGACTGGTCACGGCGCAACGTCGCCCAGCCGTTGGCGGGCGCGGCGTTCGAGGCGCTGTTGAGCGGGAACCGACCGTTGGGCGGATTCCTGCCCATTACGGCGGATCAGGCAGTGCGCGCAGCCATTCCAGAAGAGGAACAGGCGCGTCTGGCGGCCGAGGGCATCCTGCCCACGAAAGAACAGCAGGAGGCGGACCTTCTGGCGCGCGCGGGGGGCGTGGAGCCCGGTGTGTCGCTCACGCAAGACTGGCAGCGCTGGAAGAACATCGAGGCGACGGCACCGCTCTGGTGGCGTATACCGGTCGAGATCGCCGCCGACCCGGCAAACTGGCTGGGTTGGGTTGGCAGACCGCTGGCCAGAGCGGGCAGCGCGGCGCAGGCAGCGAGCGATGCACCGAGGCTGGCGTCTGGGCTGAGCAGAACGAGCGACGCCATACGCGGGTTGGCCACCACGCAGAACGTGGGACGCGCGATGAGCGCAGTCGACACGGCGCAGAACATTGGCACATGGGCGTCGGCGACGAAAGAGGAACTGCCGGCCATGATCGCCTTTGCTGCCGCGGTGCGTTATGGCTCCGCGCTGGGGCGAGAAGGGAACAACCTGCTGCGGTGGTACAAGGGCACCGATGCTCCGCTGGGCGACCGGTTGGCTGTGGGACTACAGTCCGAGTGGGAACTGGGATTCCGGCAGAGGGGCGAGAAACCGCCCGAAACACTGTCAGTACGTACAGCGGACGGAGAAATGGCCGACGTAGCGCCGTCGGAGGTGTTTTACAACGCTGGCCACGAGCTGGCGCGGTGGCTGGAAAACGGCTATGTGCCCAAAGAAGGGACATGGGCCGAGGGCGCGCTCAGGCGCGCTCAGTCGCCCGAGGAACAGATGCGGCTGGCCAGACAGATGTGGCAGCAGGAAATGGCCGGTCAGGTGCAGGGCATCCCCTATGAGCAGACACGGACCGGCGGGGCAGCCTATCGAGGCCCATTGACGGACGAGGAAATCGGGCAGTACCTGCGGACAGGGCCGGTGATCGACGCCAACGCCTATCGTCAGGCGAGGGCCGCACAGCAGGCAGAGGCGATGCGTCGCGGTTGGGCGCCAATGGCCGAGCAGGCCCCGTCGGCGGCGCCCGACATGACGCGCCTCCAGCGATGGTATGAGGATACCATGACGCGGCAGGGCGCGCTCACGAATGAGCAGCAACAGAGCGCGATGGCCTATGCGGGCGGCCAGAGCGTTGCGGCGCCATGGGAGCAGTGGCCCGACATTGCCCCAGTCAGTTCAAAGTTCGATGAACCACAGGCTCGGCAGTGGTTGCAGAACACGCTCGACGATCAGGGCGAGCTGACGCCACGGCAAGCCGAGGCGCTCTACGAGTACCAATATCGTGGCGGCCAGGCCCCCTGGGAGATGGAACGGCTGGCGCCGAGGTCACAGGTGCCAGAGACGCCGCGCATGGCGACCAGCTGGGCAGCCGGTGCCCCCCAGGGGCAGGCAGAAGCCCAGGCAGCGCCGACAGGGGAGCGCGTCGCGCCCGCACAGGCGGCCGAAGAACCGGTTGCGAGCGGGGGCCGGGGCACCCAGCGACAGGCCGTTGGTGGGGGCGAGGCCGCCGAACGCCAAGTCTCTGATGCCACCAGGAGGAGCCCGACTCAGCTGGACGAGGCGTGGCAGCCCGTGCCGCAAGAGGAAGCCCAACGCGTCTATGAGCGTCTCGGGGCCGCAGACCCTACGGGCCAGTACGCGGGCACAACCCGCGATCTCGAACGCATCCGAGACGCCATGGTCGAGCACCCCGACCGCGATCGAATGCTGGACATTCTGCTGAACGGCGAGGGCTTGGGTCGGCGCGCCTACCTGGCAGAGCAGGGATGGGGTAGGACCGGCGAAGTCTCGCGGGCCACGCGCGCGCAAATCGACGCAGCAGTGAAAGCACATGGCGGCGAGGATGCGTTCCAGGCGTGGGCGCGCGACGTAGCCAACGTGTTTGCGCCGCCGATGCTCAACCTGCGCGGCCAGTTGGCACCATACACGTTGGACAACGTAGCCGAGGCAATGGCGCTCCATCGGCGCAGCCAACCGATCACGAGAACCTCTGGCCCGGGGCAAGCGGGGGCACAGCAGGCCCGCGAGGCCAGCCCCGCGGAGAAGGAGCAGATCAGGGCTGCCCTCGCGGCCTATGAGCAGGCGCTACGTCCATTCAGCACGCAGCGCGCGCGCCATGGCGGGACGCGAGCCAACGTCGTCGCTGACACCGCCAGCCGACTCAGCAACGCCCTGCGTGCGCTGGGGGAATACCAGAAGGGCGGTCGAGGCCAACGCTCAGCACAGCGCATGGCGCAGGCATTGCGCCGCAACGGCTTTGCCGGCTTTGAGCGGAGCGACGCGGTGGAGAGGGCACTCGTTGCTGCCGAAGCTCTGGGCGATATGCCAGCGGCGCTGTTCGAGGCCCAGCCCCAGCACACTGTGAGCACCGCAGGCCCCAGCGGGGCAGCGACCACAGCTGTCTCTGGAGAGAACGCCAGTGCAGCAGCACGTCAGGCGTTGCCAGAACGCGGCCTGCCGACAGCGACCTACGGTCCCGCCCCTGCGACGGGCGGCAGGGCGGACATCGAGCGCAGCAGCGCCCCTGGCGGGCGCGAGAGTGCTGAGAACATCCCTGAGCAGGGCGTCAGCGAGATGGCCAATGAGATGGCCAGAGAGATGGCCGGTGGGGTGGCCAGTGAGACGGCTCAGACCACCGCGTCGGATAGCGCGGCGCTGGGACAATTCGACTACGGCCTGCTGCTGCCAGCGATCGCCAAGAAGGGGCAGGAGGTGGAGTGGCTCCGGATACTATCCAAGATGGCGGACAAGCCGGAGTGGAAGGAGCGCTATGTGGCATATCGGGCGCTGCTCTATCCACTGGAGCAGAAGCAAATAGATCAGGGGGCGCCATTCCACCAAAATCAGTTCGAGCTGCCAGCGGAAAGCTGGACCAAGGAAACACAGATATGGCGTATTCCAGAGGGCTTTCACGCCGATAGCAAGGTCATTGACTATCCTGGCGAACTGTATATGGCCGTGCGCGCCGCTGCGGATGGGCCCATGCCCGAAAGGGGTATCGACGAATGGCGCGGCGGAATGACGCCTATTGCCAGGGACTATGCCCTCACTGGCCGATTGCCTGATTGGTACACCAAACTCAACAGGGGGGAAAAGCTGCGCCTGGCGCAGGCATTGTCCTGGGCGGAAACCATAGCCCCCGATGATCCGCAGGCCTGGGAAACGAGCCTGGAGCTACAGGCCAACGAAGGCATGTGGCAAAGGGCGCACTCACACCCCGACTGGTGGCTGTTAGGCACGGCAGAACGGCTCAAGGAAGACCTGGCAGATGCTACGCGGCGTCGCATCCTCTCATCCAATCCCGGGGAGGCATCGTCCGAGCCATACTCTCATATCGAAAAGGCCCTCAGTCTCCTGTACCCAGAACAACAGCTACAGGTGATCATGTACCTGGAGGACGGGATCCCGCCGCTCCTGGAGGGCGTTGACGAGACCCTCGACCCGCCAGAAACCAAAGAACGCGCCAAGCCCAACTCATTCGACCTGCTGGAGGCACTGGACTCGCTCGATAGGTGGCAGCAGGTGCTGTGGCCAGCTGGCGGCAAACAGAAAAAGTGGGCAGAATCGTTTCTACGCGACGACCTCAGGGAACAGCTGCGCCACGTCCCATGGCTTGCCGGCGACGTAGCTCACGCGACCGGCAATCCAGACTTTTGGCGACGGGCCGCCTATGCGTTGTCGGACGACAAGAAGCCAGCAGATTTGTGGCGCGAAATGTTGCCCGAGCGGATCAAGAACGCCATGGAGTCGAGAGACGGAGCGTCACTGGTAATAAGCAGGCCAGACGGCCCACAGCCGAGAGATTCCTCTGACTGGGCGCGCCAGCTACGGGCGATGTTTATTGACGAGTTGTGGCAGATGGCCGAGCCAGAAAAACACCTGGATAAGTGGCTGGCCAACGTAGACTCCCCCGAACTGTTCCAACAACTACTGGTGAGGGTTGGTGTACACGGCGATCAACACGACCCCAGCGCCCCCCTCGTGCTCCCCGTGACCCCACTGAGGGCGCACCAACTGCGATCGACCATCCTCAGGAAATGGTCGTCTGTAGCGAGCGAGCAGGATAAAGAGGACTTACTGCTCAGGCTGTTCGGTATGCCCCTGAGTGATGATCCGAATTATGTCGTCGCGCTCGGTGATTATCTTTCTGTAACAGAGGACGTCGTCGAGAAGGCAGACGCGGTGCGCGCGCAAGACCAGGAACGGCTGGCCCAATATGCCGCACCTACTGAGCAGCGACGAGAGGCCCCGCTGGGCGTGCACGCGGACGCTGCAGCAGGATATGTCGAGGGCTATGAGACGGTAGACGCAAGGCAGCGCTACGCGGGCAACATGGACGAGATCATCATGCGTGAGCTGCTGCAAAACATGGTGGATGCGGTCCGTGGGCCAGGCGGCGGCGATGTCAGCCTGGAAGTGTGGAACGATGAGCGCATGTTCCTGGCCAAAGACCACGGCACGGGCATGACGCCAGAGCAGGTCGTGAACGAATATGTGCGGATCGGGGCGACGCTCAAGCCCGAGGACGCCAGCGGCGGAAAAGGCAGCGCCAAGATCGCCCTGTTGGGGAATGCCGATGTTCTCTTTATGCGTACCATGGCCCGTGACCCCAGAACGGGCAAGTGGATGGACACCATCGTGTGGGGCACGGGGGATGCATACCTCAACAAGAATGTCGGCCTGATGCGGGCCAGTTATCCCGCAGGGGAGATGCCCCAGGAGATATTGGCGCAGATCCCCAGGGTGATGGCCAATGATTCTTTTTGGAGAGCAGAGTCGGGGGAATGGCGTAGCGGCACCATGCAGGCCGAGATTGCCCGGTATGACGTGCCGTGGGGAGACCGAGACAAAGAGTGGGACTGGCTGGCAGACTTTCAGGATACACAGCAGCTGCCCAACATTCAGGTGCAGCTTGCACTGAACGGAATGCCCGTGCGGGCGGATAGGCCCAACAGGACCAAATGGGAGAAACTGGAGGCGATCGACGAGGGTCCGGTACAGATGATCGTGTACCAAAGCCCCGCCACGAAAGAAACCTACATGATTCCCGTTACGGTGCTCAACCACGGCCTGCCTCAATACCAGACGGTGTTGTACCTGAATGACAAGATGGAAGCACCCAACAAGCTGGTAGTGGACGTGATCAGCCACACCAGTGCGCAAGACCGCGAGGACCCGTGGACCGCCGACCGCCGCGGACTCACGCCACGCTACGACTCGGCATGGCGAGAGTACATGAAGACCAAGCTGAAAGAGTCCTACGAGCAGAGGGAACGCAGACGCCTGCAGGCGCTGCTCTATGACGACGCGCCAGAGATCATCCCCAGCGAGGGTGGAGAACGCGTCTTGCGGTTGGTCAGTGAGAAAGACATCCCGCTACCAGAACTGGAGGAGATCGCCGGACGGCGCTACACCCAGGCGCTCGCCAGGGCCGCCGAGCGCGCCCATAATCAGCTGAGACAGCTACTGGCCGGGCGCAGCCCGGGGTGGCTGTTGTCTACAACAGACTCGCAAATGTGGGGGCTGGGCATCAGCGACCGGTGGATTGGCATCAACATCAGAACAGACGCCCTTGGTGGCGGGCCAAATCGGATATTGACGAATCCTTGGATCTATGCGAGCGGCGGATGGAAAGAAGTTATGGCTACTATTGGGCGTGCTCGCGACGCGATCAGCCCAGAAGAGCAGGCGGCGACGCGCCAGGAGTTTGCCGAAACGCTGGCGGCGCACCTGGTCGACAGCATCTACCATGAGCTTTGCCACAACCGTCAGTGGAACCACGGCTCGGAGTTTGCCAGTATAGTAGGCCGCCTGCAAAGCACCCTCGGCGCTCGCAACCAACTGGCGCTGACAATGGAGATTGCCGATGAGCTGGCGAGAGGCTTTGCTGATACCAGCGACATCGACCAGTATGTACTTGATACAGAGCGAATCGTTCATGAAGTGGAGAAGGCCGGGTCAGGGATAGGAGCATATGGCAGTGGAGAAAGAACAACAGGAGTTCCGGAAGTGGATTCTGGGGATGATGGCGATCGCGGCGTACCAGCGGGAGCCGATCGCCTTCCTGGGCTACCTCCATCTACTGGCTCAGCGCCAGGAATACAACCTGGCGCAGGCGAAACAGGCGTATCTGGACTTTATGAGCCAGGAGCTAACCCCGGAATACGCGAAACGGGCGCCCCAGTGGCCAGAGGTACGGGCGTACCTGCTCCAGGAGAAGGCCGTGACCGATTGGAAGGAGCAGAGCAACGCCGAGAGCTAGTTGGTGATGAAACCTGGAGCTATGGCCCTGAGGCGAACCAGCGACTAGAACACCGCCTGAAAGTGGTGGAGCTGGACGACCTGGTGGTGAGCCATGACCTGCGAGGGCAAGAGAACCCCGCCTATCCACAGGACCTGCAACCGCGCGACCGTTCGCGCACGGGCAGCACTGAGTGGGTACAGGGCACGGCGCCGCGGCTGGATCCAGACCGGTTGTTGTTCGACGGGCACCGGCTCGACGACGGGCCGCCGATTGTGAACGCGCAAAACCAGGTCGAGAGCGGCAACGGTCGAGTGCTGGTGGTGAAGCTGGCCCAGCGGGACTATCCGCAGCGATACGATGCCTATCGCGAAACGCTCATGGACTATGCCGAGCAGTATGGTCTGGACCGCGCCGCGATCGCCAACATGAGCACGCCCGTGCTCGTGCGGGAACGGCTGACGCCATTGGCCGATATTCAGGCCTATGTCGACGCGGCAAACAAGCCCCAGATCCAACAGCGTTCAGAGGCGGAGCAGGCGCGGGCAGACGCCCGGTTGATCAGCCAGGATATGCTGGAGGACCTGCAGGTCAGCGGCGAGACAGACATCCGCCAGGCGCTCAGGCAAGATCAGAACCAGCAGGTCGTCTATGACTTTATCCAGGCGTTGGCGCCAGAGGAGCGCAACGCCATGGTGACGGCCAGTGGTGATTTGAGCCCCGACGGGTACCGCCGCTTTATCAATGCGCTGTTCACGCGCACGTACCGTGGTAAGCCGGGTGGAGCGCTGGCGCAGCTGCTGCTGGAGAGTCAGGACGCGGGCGTGCAGCAGATCGAGAAGGCTTTGCTGGGTAGCCTGGGCCCGATGGCCAAGGCCGAGGGCCTCATGCAGGAGGGCGCGCGCGACGCCACCCTATCGCTGGCGGCCAATCTGAGTCGGACGCTGCGGCACTTGCAGGAGCTGCGCAAGACCGGCGTGAGCGTCGACGACTATCTGAACACGCGGGCGACGTTCGTAGGCGAGCTGAACGCGTTTGACCGCTGGCTACTCGACCTGGAGAGCCGCATGCTGGTCAGCCCGACACGGTTGCGCGACGTGCTCGTGCGCTATGCTGAGCTGGTGCAAGCCAGCCCCGATCCGCGGCAACAAGGGCTGTTTGGCGCAGTGGAGATACCAGCGAAGGAGCAGCTGCTCGAACGGGCCATCACCGAGGTGGCCAACGAGCGTGAGGAGAACCCGGGCGATTGGTTGCACGGCGAGATCCCGGCAGACGAGGGCGTGCTGAAACAACTTGGGCAGGAGGATGCCAACAGGCCCGACCCGTACCCCATCGACAGGGGCCAGTGGGCGCACAATAAGAACTGGAACGCGCACGTGACCCTGGCTGAGAACCGCCTGGCGTTTGGCTCGCTGGGCAAGCGCGGGGAGCGCCAGGTGTTCGACCCACAGGCCGAAGTATCGCTGGACGAGTGGCAGATGGCAGGGGATATCTATGAGAAGGAGCGCCTGCTGCGGGCCATCCTGCCGGGCCATATGCGGCCCAAGGCGCAGGTGCTGGCTGAGCTGGCCGAGCAGATCGCGCCGCAGTTGTACACGGACAACGCTATCCCCGGCGCGGGCGCGGTGCAGATCAAAGCGGTGTTGCCCGAGCAGAACCTGGTGGCTATGGTCGAGGGCGATCGCATCGTGATTGGGCACACGGTCAAGCGCAAAGGCCGGCGTATCATGCGCCCCGACGTGAGCCTAACGATCAGACAATGGAAGGAGCTATCGGGTGCACAGGCCAGGCAGGAGTACGTCCGGGAACAGATACCCGCCGCATTCCGCGGCAAGGCCCAGGCGTACGAACAGGTGGGCGCAATGCTGCTGGAGAAACTGGAGCAGCCGGAAGTGCGCAAGGCAGCTACGATCGAAGGGCTGCGCCCCGTGGGAGAGAGGATTGCCTGGAGAGTAGACACGGGCACGCGCCTGCCCGCCGGCGCGACGGCCGCCGACGTGGTGCAGTGGGAGCAAACCGAGCGCCATGCGGACCTGAACATCGACGAACGCATCCTGAAGCCGTTGCGTGACAGGCCGGCCACGGACATCGTTTGGGTGACGTTTGCGCGCGAGAATGCGCTGCGCTATGCCCAGCCGGGCGGCGGTGAGCGCGAGCCACAGCAGTGGCCGTTGGCGAAGGACGCCAGGCTACTGGCCAGTGACGGGCAGGGCGGTTATTTGGTGGTGCACGACAGCAGTGCGGCCGCGCCCGAGCCAAAGCCGAGTGAGCGCCTCAGCGCGGCGCAAAAACAGGCCCTGGCCAATGCCGGCTATGACGACGAGCTGTTGACGATGCTCACCGAGGACGAGCTGCAGACGGTGCTTCGCGCCGTGGAGACCGACAGCGAGTATCCGCTGCACTTGGACCCGAGCATGTTGCGATCGCGGGCCGGTAAGGGCACCGCGCCAGAAGCAACAGCACCGGCCGCGGCGGTTCCTCCAGAGGCGACGCCAGAGGCCCTGAAAGAGGCGCGGCAGTTCTACTATCCCCGGGACAAGTTCGGAGGCAAGGGCAAGCGCAGCATCGGCAAGACCGTGCACTATCAGGGCATGGCGATCACGGTCAACCGCGCCATGCTCGATCGCCTTGCGCAGGACGGCTACACCGATCGCCAGATCGAGAGTATGCACCCTGAGGACGTGGTGAACATCTACACCAACGCCATCAGCCCAGAGCGCAGCGCCGAGCTGGCCCGCTATGGTCGCGGCAAGCTGGGAGTGGTACGGGCCGACAACATACCCATCAACGATGATCAGCGCCTCCAGGAGGCCGTGGCGTCTGAGGAGGAGGAGAGGCGGGAGCCACCCTATGACGGGTGGACACGCTTTCGTATGAACATGACCGACCGTCTGGCGCCGCTCGATTGGTTGGCCAAAGAGGTGGGCAGCGACGTGTACACGCTGGCGCGCCTGGTGCCGGGCATGGCCATGCGTGGCGAGAGCATTGTCGAGCAGTACGTGCTGCCCGTAATCCGCGACCTGAGCCCCGAGGAACTCCAAGACCTCGAAGTCTACATGACCGGTTGGCGCATGGTAGACCTGGTGAAAATCAACCCGAACGTTGCGCTGGCCGGCGGCGTGAAAGACCCGAGGCGAGCGCTGGCGCAGATGATACACCGCATCGGGGGAGAGCAAGGCTCGCTGCATCCGCAAATGGTCAAAATCTCGCGGGCGGCAGATCAGCTGTGGGAGATCAACCGCGATGTGTTGCTGACCCGCGCGCGCGATGGTGGGCGAATCAGCTACCAGGCCTGGCAAGTGCTCATGGAGAAGCATCCGCACTATTTGCCCTTCTATCGCGAAGGAATGCCCAACGAGTTGGACGTGTTGGCGAACTTCACCAGCGCGCAGGTGGCGAACCTGGACGAGAACTTTATCCGCTACCTCTCGGAGATGGGCAGCGAGAAGCCAGTAAAGAGCCCGCTCGCGCGTTGGATGACCATGATCGTCAAGAACGAGGTCGATATTGCGCGCAACACCACGGCCAGGGAGATGATCGCCGCCCTGGAGAAATGGCAGGAAAGCCTGGGCGAGCAGATCGTCTTTCGGGGCGATAAGCCGATGCCGGATAGCGATCGGGTGGAGTGGTGGGAGAACGGCGAGCGACAGGTAGCCTGGGTGCCCACCCTCTACGCGCGTGTGGCCAAGGCGTTGGACAAGGAGCCCGCGAACGTGTTGAGCCGCGCCTTCCTTTTGCCGGCGCAGCTGTTGCGTCTGGGCACGACGCAGTTGAACCTGCCCTTCACGGTGGTGAACACGATGCGCGACCTCATGACCGCGTGGTACAACGAGGGGCTGCATCCGTTCGGCGAGGCCTACTGGCAGGGGTGGGTGGCAGCGCTGACGCACAACGAGACCTGGCGGGAGGTGGCGAATGCGGGGGCTCTGGGCGCGGGCATCGGCGACACCTTCCGCAGTCTGCACGACATCGACCAACGCAACCGGCAGTTGACGCTGGGCGTGAGCGTGCGCAATTGGCAAGAAGCAGGGCAGGCGGGAGCCAAGCTGATGGCGCTTGCCCGACGGATAGCCGGCGAGAGCGAGCAGATCGTCGCGGCGCGGCGGGCGGGCGACGCGGACGGGGCCAGGAGGATGACGCGGCGTCTGCGCGACGACTTGGGGTTGATGGCCGGCGTGGGGCCGCACCTGATCATGAGCCTGAACGAGGTAGCCGAGACGGCCACACGCGTGGCCGGTTACCAACACCTCAAGAATGTGCGCAAACTGGAGGGCCCCGAGCTGGCGGTGCGGGCGCGAGAGATTACGATCGATTTTGCCAAGGCGGGCACGTGGATGCAGTTGCTCAACCGCGTGATCCCGTTCACCAACGCGCAAGAGCAGGCTGCGATCAAGACGGCGCAGGTGCTCAAGCGCGACCCGGCGCGGGCCCTGTTGGCCAGCATCCCCTTTGTCGCAGCGAGTGCGCTGGCCTTTCTGTGGAACAAGCGCTACGGCAGCAGCAAGGAGATACCGGACTATGAGTACCTAAGCAACTGGGTGATCATGATCGACGAGGTGCCGTTGCCACCCGATCCGGAGTATCCCGATGAGCCGCTCCAATGGGCGCCGGTCTACCTGCGCATCCCCAAAGGGCCCATCGGCAGCGCCTTCACGGCCATGCCCGAGGCGCTCATGCGCCTTGCCTGGCAGCAGAACGACCGGACCGTGGCAGAGACCGTGGCCCGCGCGGTGTTGGCCATGGTTGAGGCGGTCTCACCGGTGGAGATCAATGCGACGATGGCGAACCCCATGCCGATATTAGGCTCGACAGCAGAAGTGCTCGCCAATCGCAACCTGTTTACGGGCCAGGAGATCGTGCCGAGCAGCGAGCAGGAAAACCTGCCCCGCGAGCTACAGTATGGCCGCGAGACGAGCGTGGTCGCCGTGGGCATCGTAACGGCATTCGACAAGGCGGTGCAATCGCTGGGGTGGCAGGGCGTGAGCCCGCGCCAACTCGACTATCTAATCCGCGCCAACACGGGCGGCGCGGGCGAACAACTGCTCTGGCTCATGGACATCGTTGCTGGCGCACTGGGCTATCAGCCGGAACCGCCAGGCTCGGCCTATGAGCGGGAGAGACTGCCCATCGAGCAGCTGACTACCAACCCGTTCACCAAGCGCTTTGTGGGCATGAGGGGAAACGAGAGCGAGCGCATCGCTTGGGAGGACGCCCACAAGATCGAACAGTCGATCCAACGCCAGTATATGCAGAACCCCGAGGTGAAACGCCTGAAGATCGGCGCGTCACTGCCCGGGGAGAGCATCAGCATCGACGGGAGCAATCGCAAGCTATCGCCCAGCCAACGCGCCTGGCTCATGCAACGCACGGCGGAGCTGACGATCCCCGCCACTGACGCCCTGACGGCGAGCGAGACCTACGCCAAGCTGGACGATCGAGAGAAAGAAAAGGCGCTGCGCGCGTTGCGCAGTAAACTGAGCAGCTATGCGCGTGAAGAGATGGCCGCCCAGCTCACCGGCGACGACCTCGGCGATCGGTGGCAGGCGGAGGAGATGGACGAGCTCGTGCAGGGGTGGGAGGAGTACCAGGTGTATCGCCAGATGCCGACGAGCGCCATACGACTCTCGGCCAACGAACAAGCGGCGGTGGCCGAGGCGCAAGCGGCCTACGATCGCATCGAGCGCGAGCATCCCGGGTGGACGGCCGCGCAAGTCTGGCTGGAGTACTTGCAGCAGGGCGGCGATGCCGAGGCGATGGGATTGCTACGGGCGCAGCAGAAGGCGCGCAATCCTCAACGGAACGAGTATTTGCGCGAGCACCCGCTGGTGCAAAAGTACGGGTGGACACAATGACCCAACCAGATTGGAGCATGAGGGCCCCGTGCGACGCCAAAGAAGTCATGGAGACGGTGACGCTCAGCCGCGAGCAGCTTATCCAACTGCGCCGCCTGGCCATTGGGTACGTGCGGATGATTGACGAGGCTCTGGGACTGCCCCAGACCATCCCCGACAAAGAGACTCGCCGGCGGGAGCGCCAAGGGAGATAGCACTATAGCACTGTACAACAGGGCAATCGCTTGCTATAATAGCTGACAGAAATGACAGCTATCAACTGACACCCCCGGTGGTACCCGCGGTGCCGGACGGTCGAAAGGCCATTCGGCACCGCTTTTTTTGTGAGCAGGAGGACACGGCGAATGCCAGATGAAAACGTGACTTCCCAGACCACGCCGCAGGCAGTGGTACAGGAGAATGCGCCACAGGTAACGGGCGAAGTAGCGTCAGTGACCACGGGGCAGGGCACCCCAGAGACCACGGCGCAGAAACTAGCCAAAGGCTTTGCCCAGATGAGCGGCGCTATCTCTTCCAAGGCCGAGCCAGCGCAAACGGAGGCACAGGAGCAACCGGAGACCGCCACAGGCCAAGGGCAGACCGTCGAGGAGAGCCAGGCACCTAACCAGGTAAAGCCGGAGGCCGAAATGGCCAAGGGCAGTGAAAAAGGTAAGGGCGAGGCGCAGCTCTCTGAGGAGGAGAAGCGACGGCGGGCGGAGCAAAGCGCGGGAGACCGCGCCAGGCATCAGCAGGAATTGGAGGCTCAGCGGCAAAAGCAGCGCGCGGAGCTGGAGAAGCGGCGCAAGGACATGCTCGGCTTGGACGACGAGCTGCTCGGTCAAGAGGCCAGGCGGCAGCTAGAGGCACAAGCCCTGCAGGAACAGATCGTTGCGCAGATCCGGCCTCAGATCGAGCAGGAGGTGCATACCAACACGAGAGTGATCGTCGCCAGCGAGCTCATTGCTACGCTTGGCGATGAAGCCCTCCAGAACCAGGTGCTCGCCCGCTCGACGGAATGGCAAAGCCCCGCCGACTTTTACGCGGCCTACAATCGCGCCGTGGCCGACAAGGCCATCGAGGAGTTCAAACAACAGCAGCTGCCCAAGTTGCTCAACGAGGCGCGCGATGCGGGCAGGAACGAGGCGCATAGTGTAGACGAGGAGACTCCTCTGCCCCAGTTGGACGGTGGCACGACGCCCAGTCGGGCCTACCGCACAGCCGGGGAGCGTCTGCAAGCAGGACTCGACCAGATGCGCCGACGCCGCTAGGGAATCTGGGCAGCAGGTAGGACAGGAGGCGGTGATATGGCCGCCCGGGAGGTAGATCATGGCGTACACACTGAGCGAGCTGGCCGCAGCCAGTCCGAACTATTTTGTCAAAGGCGTGATGGATATGTTCGTCGAGGAGACGCAGTTGATGCGGCAGCTGCGTTTCGTCGGCGTAGAGGGCCTGAGTGCCAGTGTCGCCTACACGGACGACCGTGGCACGGCGGGCTTTTATGGCATTGGCGAGGAGATCGTCCCGACCGAAATCCATCCCAAGGCGTTGGCGCACAGCATCCTGGAGCTGGTAGGTGAGGTGGAGATCCCGCGCCTGGCCAAGAAGGGCTTTGCGCAGGCAGACCTGGTGGAGATGAACACTCGGAACGAGACGCGCCGCATGGGCGAGGTGTTCGAGTACGAGATGTTCTATGGCAGCGGCGTGGGGCAGAGCCTGAAGGGCCTGCATGCGCTGGCCAATGCCGGGTACATGCAGGAAATCCACCTGGCGGGCGCGAGTGCGACGCCAAAGGCCTGTACGCTGCTCGATCTGAACAGGGCCATCCAGATGATGCGCGGCAAGGCGCAGCTCATCGTGATGAGCGAGACCACGTTCCTCTACTTCAATGCGCTGTTGCAGCTCAAAGGAAGCTACCAGACCACGCGCGATGCGTTTGGCGTGCTGTGCACCGAGTACCAGGGCCTGCCCGTGATCCACCTGCCCGGCCTGTTGGAGACTGAACTGTGCGGGGCCAGCGACGGTCAGTACGACGCGGCTACGGGCGGCAGTTCCAGTTCGATCTGGGTACTGAACCTGCGCCCGAGCGATGGTTTGTTTGGCATCCAGAACGGCAGCATGGGCACCGAGTACTTTGACAAGACCGAGCGGAAGGTCGGCGAGAAGGTGCGCATGGTCTGGGACTGCGGCATCGCCGTGTATCCCAAGTGGTGCGGCGTGCGCATCGACAACGTGGACGTGGACGGCACCTGGTCGGTGGCCGGCGAGGACTAGCCTGGCGATTGGCCACAGATATGCCTTGGGGGCGAATAGCCCCAGGGGATAAGCAAAAGGAGCAAACAACATGGCGTATGTAGATACAGCCAAGCGCTCCATCCAGGAGAGCTGGGGGCGCTTTGAAGCCGAAGTGGCAGCGGCAGTCCAGAAGGGCGACCTGGTGGGCTATTCGTCCGGTTGGGTCCCCGCGGACGCAAACGGTGGTATCCCCGCGCTGGCGGTCGCCCTGCGCGATGCGGCCAGTGGGGAAAAGTACGTCCCGATGGCGCGTGGGGCCGTCATCGAAGGGCCTACGGGGGCTACGCCGGGCGCTTACGTGTACCTGAGCGATACGGTAGGGCGCAGCAGCGACACGGCCAGCACAACGAGCGAACAGAAGGTGGGCGTGGCGATCAGCGACACGCGCATCCAGTTGGAGCCCGACCTCTTCCTGCAAGCGATGGAGAAGCAGGTGGTCGGCCTCAACTTTGCCGCGGCGGATGTGGCGTCTGTGTTCTTCGTGGCGCCGTTCCGATGCCGCGTGACCAAGATCACTGAGGCGCACGCAACCGCTGCCGGTCAGGCGGGTACTTTGACCGTCGAACGTCTGCAGGGCACCGAGGCGCCGGGCGCCGGCGACGACCTGCTGGGGACGACCAAGATCGACCTGGCGGGCACGGCCAACACGGTGCAGACGCCCGCCCTCACGGGCACGGCGGGCAACCTGGTGCTGGAGATCGGCAACCGGCTGGCGCTCAAACTCGCGACTGGGTCGGCCGCCTCGCTGGCCAACGCTTGTCTGACGGTGGAGATGGAACGGGCATAAGCCCAGGGGATAACTGCGGGGGGCCTGGAGGCCCCCCGCTGACAAGAGAGCAGAAAGGCCAGCGTCATGATCACTCGGCGCGAGATACGCCAGCATGTCGGCTACGACTTGAACGAGCTGCAGGTGGGCGCCATCGCCAATGCGGGGGCGACCTGGGCGCAGATGTGGGAGTTGGCCGACACGACCCGGCAAGCCGAGGACTTTGCGGGGAGTTGGCTGTATCTCACTGACGGCCCGCTGGCTGGAAGCGAGGCGCGCATCCAGACGCTCAACCCCGCCAATGGGGTATTGACTCTGGCCAGTGCGGGGTGGAACCCAGAGGGCACCTATCCCGAGGCGGGCGACGGCTATGAGCTGCACATCCTGGTGCCGGCGAGTGCGCTCAACCGCATGATCCGCCGGGCCATTCAGCGACTTGGGCACAGTGTGCAGCACGAGATCGCCGTACCGAGCAGCGCCGCGCAGACCTATGACCTCAGCGACTATCCGGCCATCGTGCACCCGAGCCAAGTGCTGGGCGTGCGCTATCGACGGGGCGACACGCCGGAGCGCTACAACTACCGTCAGGCCAAGTGGCACCGCGTCGAGCGCGATGGCGACGCCCTCAAGCTCACCGTGCAGCCCTACTACGCCACGACCGGCGATACCCTGTTGCTGGAGTGTTGGGAGCCCTACGCCGACCTGGCCGCGGACGAGGACGAGACCGAGTGCCCGGCGGAGTGGATCGAGGCCGCCGTGCGCGTGCTCGTGTATGAGGAGTTGATCCGGCGCGGGCCAGCGGAGAGCGTGCAACAGTACGCCGCCCTGCTCGGCGAAGAACGACAGAAACTCATGGGTTGCGCCTACCGATACGGGGCAGGGGCACGCGTCAACCTCAGCCTGCCCAATCGGGGGGCGGACTGATGCCGCCCGGACAGGCCTATGACTTGATGCTTGACGGGCAGGGCTACCTGCTCGAACGGGGCAAGGACGGCAAGGGCGGGCCGAGCAAGCGTGCCTGGCGCGTGACCTCGCGCTATGCGAGCCTGGTGCAGCAAGACGCTCTGTCGCAGCGCTACAACCAGCAGCACCCGTTGGTCGAGGCGATGCAGGTTTGGGCAGACCTGGCCAGTGGCTATGGCGACGATGAACAGCTCATTCCAGGCCGCTACCGCTATACCGAGAACGTCGATTGTCGCTTTCGGGGGCAGATCATCCCCGGCCCCACGGTCACGACCATTGCCGTACCCACGGCCACAGACAAGGCCAGCTGTTGGGCAGAGATCAACGGCCGGCTGTTCTTCGCCGCCGGCCGCTACGTCTTTGAGATCGATACGGTCGATGGCGCGGCGACGCAGCGCCAAGACTTGGGCAGCGGCGCCGTCGCAGTGGCGATGGTCGCCTTCGGGGGACAACTCTATGTGAGCCTGGGCCTGACCACGCCATTCTGGGTGATGACGCCTGGGGCCACGCCTGCGGAGGATACTTGGGCAGCGGCGGGCAGTGGGATGGTGGCGACCTACTGGGCGGTGGTGCGCAATGTGCTGTGGGCGGCGAGAGGCACAGCGACGATTCAGGCGCTGTCGGAGGGGGCGAACCCCTTGACCCCGGACAGCTGGGGCGCGAGCTATCCCATCGGCGACAGCAAGATGGCAATCACGTCGCTCAGCGCCCAGGGGGATTACCTGTACGTGGGCAAGGAGAACGGCCTGCACGTAGTCGACGCCGACTATAAGGGCGTAGCGGTGACGCCCGAGCTGTCCACTGCGGTCGACCAGCATAATGGCAAGAATATGACCGCCTGGCACGGCAAGTGGTACGTGCCCTACGTGCGCGGCTTGCTGAGCTATTATGCGAGCGAGTCGGGGCACGTGATCGGCTCGGCCACGCCCTATGCGGCGGCAGGCATGGGCAACCCCGTGCGCGGGCGCGTGGTGGCCATGGTGGGTGACGACCAGTGGTTGTATGCGTTGTTGGCCGACCTAGAGGGGGATACCTGGCTGCTGGCGGGCAGAGAGGCCACAGGGGCAGAAAGCGAGTATGTGGGGGCCATGGTATGGCACACCCTGGCCATACTAAAGGAGGTCGAGGGGGCGTCGCTACACCTCACGGGTTTGTTTACCAACCCACGCCTGTACATCGGCTGGGAGAAGGCCGTGGGCTATGTGGTGTTGCCGAGGTATAGCGCCAACCCCTTGCAGGACAGCAACTACCGCTATGCCCTGGCTGGCAGCATCTACCTGCCGTCGTTTGATCTGTATGCGCCGGAGACGCTCAAGCTGTGGCGTGCGGTGGCCATCGAGGCGGACGAGCTGACGTTGTCGCGGTACGTGGACGTGTACTTTCGGCTGGATCGCAAGGGCAGTTGGGAGTATGTGGGGCGGGCGAACACGGCGCCCAAACACATCCTGGCCCTCCCCGCTTATGGGCAGGCCGGCCACAGCATCGAGCTGAGGCTGGACTTGACCATTCCGACGAACAGCTCGCCCATACGCATTCGACGGGTGCTCTTGTACGGCGCCGAGCGGCCTGAGGCCATCGAGCAGATCGCCTGCGTCATCCGCTGCGCCGACCGGCTGCCTACGCGATCGGGTGGCCTATGCCCGCGGAGCGCGGAGGAGATCCGCAGAACACTGCGCAAGCTGGGCAATGAGAGCCGGAGTGTGGTGCTGGTCGACCCCGTTGGCGTGCAACGCCGAGTCATTGTGCAGGCGGGCATAGCCGAGGAGGAGGCCGAGCAGGAAGGCGAGCAGCCACGCGAGATGCTGTTGACCGTGTACATGACACCCTTCGAGACCGACGAGACGCCCGCGGCCACGGGTAACCTGTTCATCGTGGGCAGCAGCGTGTTCGACGGGCCAGACGTGTTGATATAGGAGCGAACATCATGGCAGCGTTTACCCGGGCAGTATCCGGCGAACCCTTCCCCGCAGCGATCCTCAACGCAGTGTTCGACGCGCTCGAAGGCGTGCCTGGAAAGGGGCACTACATCGGCGCGAGCGAGGTCGACGACGCCGAGCACTATGCCGGAGACTTTCGGCAGCTGGACACCGTGCGTGGCCTGGTGGCCAGGTTCCGCGATGCGGCGGGCACCCTGCTGCTGGTGATCACCAAGGACGGCATCGCAATGGCCGATGGCGTGCTGATCGACGGACTCGACCCCGGGAGCCACACGCATACGGGGGGCGGGGGACAGGGGCCGAAGATCCCGACCGCTGGCCTGCAAGATGGCATCCTCTCGGCAGACACGGCGGGCCGGGCCAAGATGGCCGATGGGTTTGTCACCCTGGAGAAAGCAGCCTACAAGCCAGCCTGGACGAAAGACCAGGCCGGCGCATTACGGCTTGAGGTCAAGACGGTGACGATCGCGCTGAGTAGCGCCGATGACAACCAGGCCGCCAGCGCCAATTGGAATACGCCCTTTGGAGCGCTGCTGGGCGCCTTTCTGGGGCCAATCAGCGGCGCCACCTCGAAGGAAATTGGGCGCAACTCGGTCTACTTTGCCTCGATGGACAATATCGGCTTTACCGTGCGGGCTGCGGCTTCGGGCGGTTCGGCCACCACCTACACCATACGAGTGCTCGGCGTGGGCATCGGATAGGAGAATCGAACATGAGCGAGCCGTTGCTCAGCACCATCACGCCGGTAGGGCCGGCGCATGTTGGCTTCCTGGCGCAGGCCTGGGAGAGCCTGCTGGCGCAGCGCGGCCGGCCAACCTGGGAATGGGTTTTGGTCGCCAACGGAGGCGTCAACCTGAGGCGTTGGGCGCTAGAGCCGAACGTGCAGATAGTGACCTATGACGGCGAGGTGAGAGACGGTCGGGCTAGCGTCGGCGCGCTGAAGCGGGAGGGCTTTGGCGCGGCGAAGGGCGACGTGCTCGTGGAGCTAGACGCGGATGACCTGCTTACGCCACCGGCGCTGGAGGAGATCACCCGAGCGTTTGCGGATCCTGAGGTGCAGTTCGTGTACAGCAACAGCGCCCAGTTCGAGGATGGGACGTGGGCGCCCAGCGGGTACTCGGAGCGCTACGGTTGGCGAAGCCGCCCCTATCGCACAGACACGGGCCATGAGCTGATCGAGATGGTGGCCTTCCCGCCCACGCCGCACGCCATGCGGCGCATATATTGGGCGCCAGACCACGTGCGGGCCTGGCGAGCGACCGCCTATCGCGCGCTGGATGGCGGCCACAATCCAGACCTGTGGCTTGGCGACGATCACGACTTGGTGTGCCGCACCTACATCCGCTATGGCGCGCGGGCCATGCGTCACATCGACCAGTGTCTGTATCTGTACCGCACGCACGCGAGGAACAGCTGCCAAGTGTGGAATGGCGAGGTACAGCGCGTCACTCAGGAGAACTATCGGCGCCATGTCAGCCCAATGGTGGAGCGGTGGGCCAGGGACATGGGCCTGCGCCTCATCGATTTGGGGGCGCGCTTTTGCCCGAGAGCGGGGTATGAGGTGTGGGACTTGCACGGGCAACCGCCGGTCGACCTCGAAGGCTTGTGGCCAGCGCGGGCTGGCGAAGTAGGCGTTCTGCGCGCCGTGGATATCGTCGAGCACCTGGCCAACCCCATCCACACGCTGAACGAGGCCTGGCGCGTCCTGGCGCCTGGCGGATGGCTGCTCATCGAGGTGCCCAGCACAGATGGTCGAGGCGCCTGGCAAGACCCGACCCACAAGAGCTATTGGAACGAGAACAGTTTTGCGTACTACACCCGCGAAGAGATGGCCCAGTACATCCGCCCAGCGTTCGAGGGCAAGTTCCAGCTGGCATGGCTTGAGACCTACGAAAGTCCCATGCTGGGGGGCATGGTGCCCTATGTGCGTGCGCACCTGATTGCGATCAAGCCGGGCATGGAACGCATCCCCGGGGAGGTTTGCTAATGGCCGAACTTCCTCCTCGCCGTTGGGCGAACGATCGCCAGCAGGCCGACCTCAACCGCATCATCGCCGTGGTCAACGACGTGCTCAGCGGCGAGGAGGGGGTACAGGGGGCGCAGGGATACCAGGGCGTGCAGGGTGCGCAAGGGGCGCAGGGATACCAGGGCGCACAGGGGGCGCAGGGGCCAACAGGCGTTCAAGGGCCAGTTGGCCCACAGGGTGAGCCGGGGCCGCAGGGCGAGGGAGGATCCGTTGGCCCGCAAGGGCCGCAGGGAGACATTGGCGCTCAGGGCGTGCAGGGTGCGCAAGGGCCGCAGGGGGCGATTGGTGCTCAGGGCAGCACCGGCGCTCAGGGGCCACAGGGCAGCCAGGTACTCGTGGTCAGCGGAACACCGTGGACGAGCACGGATTGGGACGGAGACAGTAAGACGAGCACTGCGATCGGCACGATTGACTTGAGTGTCAAGTTCGGCCTACCGGCGGGCATCAAGGGGGTGTTCATCGCCTTCAATACGGCGACGACTGTTGCGGCGAATGACGAGAAGATGGTCGGCTTTTTCCCGAGCAGTGATCAGGCGCCAGGCGGAGCCAACTGGAAAGGCGCAAACGGGGCATGGTGCCAGTTGGGCAATGGCAAGTTTCGGGCCGCACACGGCTATGTGCCGTGCGACAGCAATGGAGACATCTATTTCGCGACAGGAACCTCGGGCAGCGACGCATTCAACATCTGGGTGTGCATCCTGGCCTATGCCGTCTGAAACAGGGGGGAACTGTCAGGAGCACAGGAGTATGAGCAGCAAATTGCAGCACCCGTGTCCGCAAGCGTACGTCACCCAGCGGTTTTCGACGAGCCATCCAGGGTTAGACCTGGCCAAGGGGCCAGGGACACCGATCCTGGCAGCGCATGATGGCGTCGTTACGGTGGCCAGCTGGGACACCCAGGGCTATGGCAACCGCATCGACCTGACAGGCAGTGAAGTGATGACGCGCTATGGCCATCTGAAAGGCTTTGCTTGCCAGGTCGGCGAGCAGGTGCGCGCCGGCCAGGTGATCGGATATATGGGCAACACAGGCAACGTAGTGGCGATCCACGGCGATGGGACGCACCTGCACTGGGAGGTGATCCCGCTGCCACGCGATTGGAGTAGCGCGGCATTGGGGCGCGTAGACCCGGGGCCATACTTGAGCAATGGAGGTGAAGCAGTGACGCGGAGCGTGCTGGGTATCCAGGTGCAGAATTGCAGTGCGCTACTGAGTGAGGCGGGTGCATGGGTGCTGGCCGACGCGGCGCGCGGTGGAGTGACACACGCCGTGCTGATCGACCCCGACGTGTTGGGCCGCGACCCGTGGCCAGGCGTAGTGAGCCAGGGGCGACTCTGGTTTCAAGGTGATGCGGACAAGAAGCTGATCAGCCAGGGGGCCGCTGGCGCACGGCTATATGTGGAGATGTGCAAGCCGCGCTGGGCGAAATGCCCGTGGATGCACTCATGGCAGGCGCCGTGCGAGCCAGACACCGGCAACGCCGAGGACACGAACGACCTCGACCCCATGAAGCGCCTGGCCGAGTTCAGCACCGAGCTGGTGCGACTTGGCCACAGCTTGGGCGTGCGCATTGCGGTTGGCGTTTTTTCTACTGGGTGTCCCGCTGGGCCGAAGGCGAATCCGCTGCCGGCCATCCGAGAGAAGTGGCGCATCTTTGGGCCGGCCTGCGCCGAGGCCGACGCGCTGGCGCTGCACGAGTACGGCATGGACACGATGGAATACACCGCGGAGAACGAGTGGCATATCGGGCATTACAGGCGCGGTGTGACGTATTTGCGCGAGGCTGGCTACCGTGTGCCCCCGATCTGGATCACTGAGCACGGCATCGACCGCGCTGGCAATGGGCAAACGGACGGGTGGCGGGTGAAGCTGGGCGGGGACGAGGCCGAGGCCATACGTCAGTTCGCTCAGCGCGATGCAGACTACGCTGCTGACCCACTGGTTGTCACGGTGACGCCGTTCACGTGGCTCGACCACAACTGGCCCTCGTTCACCATCACGCCAGGGCTGTCGAAGCGCATGATGGAGCAGCGGTTGGCCTGTGGCGCTCAGCCCACGACGGTGAGCGAGCCCGTGACACCTCCTGCATCTACAGGACACGGGCTGATCAACGGGGACTTTGAGGGTAGGTTTGGGTATTCCGGTGGCGTCAAAGAGCTGTACGTGGCAGAAGGGTGGGAGCCCTTCTACGTCGACAAGCCGACGTGCCGATACAACGACGCTCAGCCGCACTATGACTATCGCCCCGAGTACAAGCGTGCCGGAGAGGAGGCTGTTGGTCCGAAGCGCGCGGTGAGCGGTCACAGCCAGCAATGGTTCACTACCTATGCGGGGCATCGCGCGGGCATCCGGCAGCAGGTGAGTCGAGCGCTCGACATGGTTACCAATAGAGAGCGCGACATCGCCCCCGGTGACGTTGTCCAGTTCCTGGCAGATATGCAGAGCTGGCACGACAACAAGGGCGGCGATCCGCGCATCAGCAAAGACGGGCAGTACATCAAGCGCGTGGGCATCGACCCAACGGGGGGCACGGATTGGCAGGCGCCGACGGTGGTGTGGTCAGAGGACAACCTGACGAACGACCAATGGGTGCTGGTGTCCGTCGAGGCCGTGGCCAAGGCACCCACCGTAACAGTCTTTGTATATGGCGAGCCAGTGTGGGCCTTTCGTGACAACAACTGCTACGTGGACAACGCCGAGGTATGCGTCATCGGGGCAACGCTGCCCGCGGGGGCATCGGACAAAGAGATCAATACCCGCCTCGCACATTATGGTCAGCAGTTTATCACGCCCCTGAACACGGACACTGCCCTGTGGAAGGCGGCGCAGAAAGAGGTGCCCGGATGTATGCCTGCAACTGACGAACTGCGCTTGGACAACTATGTATTCCAGGCCTTCTATGCCCCCGGCGATCCTAGCGTGCAACACTGGTTTCGGTTCGTCAACGGGGATTGGGGCACGTATGTGCACTGGACACGCGCTAACTAAGGAAGAGAGGTAGGCTCGTATGAGCGGGTTCAGTGCAGAGATGATCGTGACTTTGTTGGCAGCCGCTCTGGGTGGCGGCGCGCTGTCGGCATTGGTATCGGGGGTGTTCAACCGCCGCAAGGCACGCGCCGAGGCGGAGGCAACGGTGGCGATCAGTTTCAAGAGCCTGAGCGACGCCCAGCAGTGCCGCCTGGAGCAGCAACAGAGTCGCATCGAGCAGCTGGAATACCACCTCCAAGAGGAGCGAAAGCGCCATGATGCGTTGGAGGCGCAGATGCACAGCTTGCAGCAACAACTAGGCGAGCGGGGCGTTTTGGTGGCAGAGCTGCGTGAAGACAACACCCGCCTATCGGCTGAGAATCAGGCGTTGCGCGCCAAGATGGTAGTCATGCAAGCGGAGATGGAGTCGCTGCGCAAAGACGTGGCCGAGATGCCCGAGTTGCGCCGGCAGATCGAGGCCTTGCAGGAGCAGTTGGCAGAAATGCAAAGGTCGAGAAAGAGTCCCGCCAGAAGAACAGAATTGGTGCCGAAAGGGGAATGATGCTAGAGGGAGCGCTGTCGTATAACTTGTGGGGCGTCGCGGGGGCGACGCTGGTCATGGCGATCATGCAGGTGATCAAGCAGCTGTGGCCGACACTCAAAGATCGCAAGGTCATCGCGGTGAGCATCGGGGTGGCCATGGTGTTGTCGGCCTGCGCGACTCTGTATCAAGTCGCCGAGGGAACGGCCTCGGGCTCGATGCTCAAGCTGGTGCTCGACACCCTCGGCGCGGGGCTGCTCGTCGGCCTATCCGCCGGTGGCACGTGGAGCGCCGTGAAGCCACGGAGCAACTAGCGGCTATAGGGCAGAGGGCCGAGCGAGAAGGGGATTGCGTCCACAGGGGTGAAGGCCCCCACGCGTGTGGGGAAGAC
>MTKY01053838.1_pt1 | contig 36308 bp, 27 predicted proteins | sample 1042731 | NCBI WGS metagenome assembly MTKY01 (sample SAMN06212206, study PRJNA360538) | anaerobic digester metagenome | biome: Wastewater treatment plant; material: sludge; isolation source: anaerobic digester fed with sludge from wastewater treatment plant | place: Denmark: WWTP Soeholt ...
CCGGTCACCACCATCGCGCCGCCCATCGCCATCGCGACGATATCGGCACCCGGGTAGTCGCGGTGCGGGCCGCTCTGGCCGAACGGCGTGATCGAGGTGAGCACCAGCGCCGGGTTCACCGCCCGCAGTTGCTCGAAGCCGAGGCCGAGTTGCGCCAGCCGCCCGGGTGGCAGCGTCTCGACGATCAGGTCCGCGGTGGCCGCCAGGTCGAGCAGCAGCGAACGGCCCGCCGCGGTATCGGGATCCAGCGTCAGGCTCTTCTTGCCGGCATTCATGTAGCAGTGGAAAAAACCGGGATCGTCGGTGCCCGCACCAGCGGGAAACGGAGCAATGCGCCGCGTGGCATCACCACCGGGGGGTTCGAGACGGATCACTTCCGCGCCCAGGTCGGCAAGCAGCTTGCCGCAGTAGACGCCCGTGGCATCGGCGATTTCGAGAACCCGACGCCCGCCCAGCGCCGACTGCTTCACGGAGTTCACTCGTGCGATCGGTAATCGCTGAGCTTGCTGCCGGTCCAACCCTTGAAGGCACGGCGGAAATTGCTGACGCTGTTGTAGCCCAGCATGAAGCCGATCTCCTTCGGGGTCAGCGCGGTGAACTGCAGGTACTGCAGCGCGAGATCACGCCGCGTGTCGTCGAGAATTTCCTGGTAGGTCAGGTTCTCCTTCTGCAGCCGGCGGCGCAGTGTGCGCGATCCCATGCGCAGCCTCGACGCCATCTGCTCCACCTTCGGAAACTCGCCGGGTTTCTCGACCAGCGCCACGCGAATGCGGTTGGCAATATTGTCGGCCTCGGCGAGCTGGTTGGCGTGTGTCTGGCACTGCCGTTCGCAGAGCTTGAATACTTCCTCGTTGGCCAGGCTGATCGGGTCGTTGAGATGCTCGATATCGAAATAGACGATATTGCGCGGCTGATCGAAGAACAGCGGGCAATCGAAACGCCGCTGGTAGGGCGTGATATCGCACGGCTGCGGATAGCTCAGACGCATCTCCAGGATCGGAAACGGGCGGTTGCTGATATTCGAGGCCAGGCTCATGGTCTGGCTGACGAACTCCTCCACGGCGAACGGAAGCAGGTCGCCGAGCGGAAACATCTCGCTGATCTCGGAAAACCACTTGCCGTCACGGATCTCGTTCGTGGTGGTGATCACCCGCTCGTTCAGCGTCGTGTATTTCAGGAACAGCCTGCGCGACTGCTCCAGGGTGGAGGCGGTCAGCGCGGCATATCCAAGTATTCCCAGGTCACTGATCCCGAATTCGGCCCCGAGCGCGATGCCGATGCAGGGATCGTTGCTCAGGCACAGGATGTTGTGGACGATCCTGCGGAAATCGTTCGGTTCCGGATGAAATTTTTCATCGTGGATCTGGGCGCACGACAAGCCGGTGCCGTCGAGGACCTGCTCCGCGCTGAATCCCCGGGGTGCCATCCGCGCGAGATAGAACCCAATCCGATTGCTGACATTCAATGCGCGCGTCGTCATACGGGATCTGGCCGGCAATGGAACCACGCCCGCCAAGGGCCGTTCCGAAAGCCGCAAGGATGCCATCTCTTGGGAGCATGTCAACACTCCCAAGCGGCGTCTTGCGCTGGCCCGGCGTTGAGCCCGTGCTAATCCGACGAGGGCAGCGGCTTGGCCTCCTTCAATGCCATCGGCGCGCCGTCTACCGCCAGCGAGCCGTCGCCGGGCTTAACGCACAGCAGTTCCAGGTCGCCGGCCGCACTGACATAGCGCTTGCCGAGCAGGGTACCGCCACTGCTGTCCGCGGCCGGCGCACCGCCGGCGGGGGGCGTTTCGCTGCTCGCGATCATCGCTGCCCCGCCGCAACTCAGCTGTACATCCACCGCGGGTGCGACGATGACCATCACCTCGGTCTTGCACACCGCGCTGCGCATCCGCGTCCCGGCCTTCAAAGTCGCCATGTCCTCACTCCGTCCTGTTGTGCCACCTGGATCCTGGGCCGGCGAACGCCGGGGCTCAGATTCGCTTCACCGGATCGATGCCGGTGAGCCGCGCGAGGTTCAATCCGAGAATCTTGGCCTTGTCCTCGTTGGTGAGCTGCTGATAACCCCAGTTCTTCTGCAGTTCTTCCGGCATGTCGAGATTGCGGATGTAATCGACCACGCGCTTGGTATCGTCGAACGGCAGGTCGAGACCGAGCACGATCTTGTCGGCCGGCATCCACTGCAGCGCGGTACCGATCACGTGGTAGCCACGATAAGGTGCCCGCTCATACCAGCCGATGATCCCCGAGAGGCTCATGTAGAGATTCGTGTGCTTGCCGCACAGACCGATCAATGCTTCCGTGTCGGGCCAGCCCGCGTGGTAGGCGATGATCTTCAGATCGGGGAATGCGAGCAGCACATCGTCGAGCTGGCGCACATCGCAGTGCGATCCGGGCTGCGGCACCACGTAGGAGTTGCCGGTGTGCACGGTCAGCGGCACACCGAGTTCCTGGGCCTTGGCATAGAACGGCCACAAGCGCTTGTCGTTGATCGGGCCCGCGTCCTCCGGCTGATACATCTTGCACAGCTTGGCGTCACACTCCTTGACCATGTGCTCGAGTTCCCAGATCGCGTGATCCAGGCCGCGGCGGATCACCGGACCGCAGTTCGCCTCGAGGTACATGCGCCCCGGGTAGGGTGCGATCTGCTGCATCATGAAGCCATTGGTCGACATCGACACGGTGCCGCCGGTGATGTCCATCATCGGCTCGCGCAGACAGAAACATACATCGACGCGCGCCTCGTCCATGTACTTGATCAGTTCCTCGGCCAGCGGATGCGGCCATTCTCCCGACAGATCGCGTCCCGACCAGGCACGCATGACGCCGTCGACGCTGGCCCACCACCGCGCCATTCCCGGGTAGTAGCCGATTTCGGACATAGTCTGCGGGTTCATGAAATGGCACTCGGTCAGTGCCACGAAATAATCCTGATCTGCCATGATCGCGTACCTTCTGCTTTGTTGATCGAACGGATTGGAATCCTGCACCAGTTACAGCCACAATACAACGCGCGCGGCGCGCGTGGACTGCCTTGTCCTGAAATGAGATGCTGTCGTCCGGATTTGATCCGCCGCGGGCAGGCAGCAAGTGCATATGCGCAATTAGACTGTGGCCAGGCATCGAAACTGCGGGGAGAGCCGGAATGAGCGTGGTGTTGTGCAGCTGGGGAGAATCCCTCGAGGGCGGAACCGAGGAAACGCTGTCGCTCGCGGGCAGGTTGAGCCGCTCGCAAGGGCAGGATCTCGACTGGCTGGTGATCGGCGGCCTCGGCGAGGCCGCCAGCGCAATTGCGGGCCGGTATGGCGTGGCGCATATCGATCGCATTGCACAGGCGCAGCAAGGCCCCGACGCACTGCTCGCGGCTCTTGCCGACTACTGCGCGCAGTACTCCCCCACCACGATCCTGTTCAACCAGACACCAGCGGCACGCCTGATCGCGCCGCGGCTCGCCGCCCGGCTCGGTGTGCCGGTGGTGATGAACGGCTTCTACGTCGAGGCCCAGGGCAGTGAACTCGAAGTGCGCGCCACGGCCTATGGCGGTGACACCCATGCCGTGTACCGACTGCCTGCTCCGGTCAACGTGGTATCGATCCTGAGCACCACGCTCGGCGCCGAAGCGGCACCCGCGCCAAGCGACCCCGTAACACGCGAGATCACCGTGAGCAGCGGCGCGGTGCAGGAACGCTGGACCGTGGTCGCGAGCGCGCAATCCTCGGGGCCGCGCCTCGAGGATGCCGATGTGATCGTCGCGGGCGGGCGCGGACTCGGCAGCGCCGCCAGCTACGCACTGGTGCGGGAATTCGCCGAACTGCTCGGTGGCATGCACGGCGCCTCGCGCGCGATCGTCGATGACGGCTGGATCGATTCCTCGCGCCAGGTCGGGCTTACCGGCAAGATCACGCGTCCCGGCCTGTACATCGCGGTCGGCATCTCGGGCGCGAGCCAGCACATGGCCGGATGCTCCGCGGCGAAAACGATCGTCGCCATCAACAAGGACCGCGACGCATCGATCTATCGCTACGCACGTTATGGCATCGCGGGTGATTGCCTCGCGGTGATGCCCGAACTGATCAAGCTGGCCAAGGCCGGCAATACCTGAGGGAGACTGCTATGTCCGAAGAAAGAATTCCCTGTATCCCGGGGCTGTTCAGCGAGAATGACGGCGTGGCGCAGATCCACGGTTCACGCTGCGCCAGCTGCCGGACCCCCTATTTCCCCAAATCCGCCGCATGCCACAACCCGGACTGCGGCGAATCGAAAATGGAGGACTGCAGCTTCAGCGGCAGTGGTGTACTGTGGAGCTACTCGGTCGCGAATTTTCCGCCACCGGCGCCGCACAAGTTCGATAAACCCTTCACGCCCTACGCGGTGGGCGTGGCGGACCTGGATTGCGGTCTGCGCGTGGTCGGCCAGATGATCGACCCTCCCGATCAGGTGCGGGTCGGGAGCGGCGTCGAACTGGTGATCGACACGTTGTATCACGAAGACGGCAAGGCATTCACCTCGTGGAAATTCAGACAGATCGCAGCACCTGCGACAAGGAGTCAGTGAGATGCAGGAAGTCACCGTACTGGGTGTCGGTCTTCACCGCTTCGGCAAGACCGGCGACGATATCGTCGCCAACAAGTCCGTAACCGAATTGTGTCGTCACGCGGTCGACGCGGCCCTCGCCGACGCGGGAGTGAAGTGGACGCAGATCCAGGCGGTCTGTGCCGCCAGTTCGCGCTTCTCCGGCGGCAAGGGCTGGGGCTTGAACGGCAATGATGTGGTCGAGGACCTGGGCTCGACGGGCATTCCCGTGTACAACATGTCGGCCGGCTGCGCGGCGGGCGGCAATGCCTTCAACGTGGGCTACTCGATGGTCGCCGGCGGCGTCCATGACATGGTGCTGGTGGTCGGCGGCGAAGTGATGCCCAAGGGCATGATCCAGACCTCGGGAGTCGAGGAAGTCACGGACCCGGAATTCCTGCGCCAGCGCTGCGTCGGCATGCCCGGACCCTCGTTCTGGGCAACCCTGGCACGTCGGCGCATGCACGAATTCGGCACCACCGAGGAACAGCTCGCGAAAGTGACGGTAAAGGCACGCAAATGCTCGGTGCACAATCCCTACGCGCGCTTCCAGAAGGAAATCAGCCTGCAGGAAGTGCTCGCCTCGCCCTATGTCAGCAATCCGCTGCGCCTGTTCGAGATCTGCCCGGTGTCCAACGGCGCGGCAGCGGTGGTGATCTGCTCCAGCGCAACCGCCAGGAAGTTCACGACCCATCCGGTGCGTGTCGCATCCAGTACGGTCGCGACGATGCACTTCAGCGATGCACTGCCGCGCGGTCTCGCGGGACCGGTGCCCAACGGACCCAGCCTGCACACCGAGGTGCAGGCCGCAGTGACCCGGGCTTTCGAACAGGCGGGCATCGGTCCCAAGGAACTGAGTCTCACCGAACTTCAGGACAACACCTGCTTCTACGAGCTGGCGTATCCGGAAGAATGGGGGCTGTGCCAGCCCGGCGAAGCGGAACATCTGCTGGAGAGCGGCCAGACCGCCCCGACCGGGAGCATGCCGATCAACCCCTCGGGCGGCTTCGTGTCGTTCGGTGAAGCAACCACCGCCATGGGCGTGTTCCAGATCGTGGAACTCGCCTGGCAGTTGCGCGGCCAGTCGGGTGGCCGGCAGGTGCCGGGTGCCCGGGTGGGACTGGCGCAAACCAATGGTCTCGGCGGTAATGCGACCGCCACGATCCTGAAACGATAGCCAAGGCGCTATACTCGGCGCAAAACAGTCGAGCGTGCGCCATGCCGGAAATGTCTGCCTTCAGCTACCTGCTCCTGGCTCTGTTGCTGGTTGCAGCCCTCGGCAGCCTGGGATTCGGCCTGCGCGGGCATTGGCGGCGCATCGCGCACGGCAAGCCTGCGTGGCCCGCGTTCACCAGCCTCGCGGGTGCGCTGGAGAACATCAACTGGCGCACCTTCCTCACCCGTGGTGTATTGACCTCGCGCCTCAAACAGCGGCGCTGGTCCGGTATCGCGCATGGATTGCTGTTCTGCGGTGCGCTGATCCTGATCTTCGGTCACGCAGTATTCGCGCTCAGTTTTGTCGGTGTGCCGGTCTATGCGGGCTGGTTCGGCTTCCTGGTGATGGAGCTGGGGCGCGAGATCGCCGGGATCATGGTATTTCTCGGGGTGCTGTTCTTCCTGCTGCGTCGCTTCTTTCCGCCCGAACGCCTGGTGGTGGGTCGAACCCGTCAGGGCTTCGAGCGCATGGAAGCGCTCATTTTGCTGATCGTGGTCGCGGGCTATTGCTCCGAGAGCTTTCGTCTCGCGCTGCAACCGGGCAGCGGCGGTGAATTTCTCGGCACGGCACTGTCCGCCGCTCTCGGAAAGCAGCTGGATCCAGACGCACTGTTGTTCGGTTTCAAGCTGCTGTGGTGGCTGCACGGCCTGCTCGGCGTCACGTTCATCGTGCTGATCGCGCGTACGCCGATGGCGCATATGCTGCTCGGGCCGGGCAATTCGGGGCTGGCGAACCGGCGCCCCGGCATCAATCTCGCGCCGATGGACTTCGATGCCGAGGGCGATGTGTCCTTCGGCGCTGCCCGGCTGGCCGACTTGAGCCGCAAGCATCTGCTCGACGCCTCGGCCTGCCTGTGGTGCGGGCGCTGTCATGAGGTCTGTCCGGCGGCGCAGACCGGCAAGGATCTCTCGCCCAAGAAGGTCATGGCGATCTGTGCCGAGTACCTCGCTGAGGACCGCTTCGACGACGCCTCGCTGATCGAGGTGCTGGGCAGCGAGGCAATATTCAACTGCACTACCTGCGCGGCCTGCGTCGAGGTCTGCCCGGTCAGCAACAACCCGGCGGAAATCATCCTCGAGTTCCGCCGCCACTTCGTGATGGAACTGGCCACGATGCCGGACACGATGGCCGCTGCCAACCGCAACCTGGAGTCGCGCGAACATCCCTTTGTCGGAACCGCGGCAAACCAGGCCGACTGGCGCAACGGCCTGGATGTACCGGTGTTCGAGCCCGGCGTCAGCGACTACCTGCTGTGGATCGGCTGCTCGGTGAGTTATGAGCCGCGGGCGCAGGAGACCGCGCGCGCGATGGTGCGCATCCTCGAGGCGGCCGGCATATCCTACGGGATACTGGCGCAATCACGCTGCACCGGTGACCCGGCCAAGATGATGGGCAACGAGATGCAGTTCGTCGAGCTGGCCGAGGCCAACATCCAGGACTTCCGCGAACAGCGGGTGCAGAAGGTGATCACCCTGTGCGCGCACTGCTTCAACAGCTTCGACCGCTATTACCCCGAACTCGGCGCCGACTGGCAGACGATTCCGCACTCGGTGCTGATCGATGAACTGCTGGCCGACGGACGCCTGCGGATCGCCGCCCAGAGCGACGAGAAGATCACGTTTCACGATCCCTGCTATCTCGCGCGGCACAACGGCATCGTCGAGGCCCCGCGCCGCGTGCTGGCGGCCGTGGGCCAGCTGATCGAGATGCCCCGCGCCCGCGAGCAGAGTTTCTGCTGCGGCGCCGGCGGCGGAAATTACTGGGGCGGACAGGGCGGGACGGCGCGCATCAGTGACGTTCGCACCCAGGAAGCGCTGGACACCGGCGCCAACAGGATCGCGACCTCGTGCTCGTTCTGCACCCTGATGCTGACCGCAAGCGCCGGCAAGCACAGCGAGGAACGCAAGGTTTTTGATATCGCCGAACTGGTCGCGGAGCGCATCCGCATCATCGAGAGCTGAGGGTCGCAAGCAGCGCGGGGCGGCAGCGCCACGCTGCTCACCCCGCAAATCAGCCTGTAGGGAAAAGGCGCCGTTCAGTCAGGCGCAGTGATTCAGGAACGTCCCAGCAGGCGCCGGAAAAAGCCGCGTATCGCATCCCAGATCACTTTCCAGACCACCGCGAGCACGTTGATCGAGTCTTCCTTCACCGGCGGCGGAGGCGGCGGCGACACGGGCGTACCGCTGCTGTCAGCCGTGACGGGTGCCGCCGCGGAAGCCGTCTCCAACATGCCTTTCACATTGGCGACAAACTTCTGGATTATCTGCTTCGAAACCCCTTCGATCATGCCGCGGCCCACCTGCACGATACGCCCCGTCAGATCAGTGCTGGATTCGCAGCGCACCTCGGTACTGCCGTCGGGCTGCGCGACCAGGCTGGCGGATATCGTACCGCTCACCGTGCCGCCACCCTTCTCCTTGGCCTCGGCCAGCAGGGTCATCTCACGCGTGCTTTCATCGAGCTTGATGAAGCTCATGGTGCCGTCGTAACTCGCCGTGATGGCCCCTACCCTCAACTTGACAGTGCCGATAAAGCTGCGCTCGTCGATCAGTTGCGTGATCGAGGCGCCCGGCATGCAGCCCGCGAGATTCTCCGGACTCTTCATGAAGCTCCACACCTGCTCGATCGGAGCGGCGACCTGGAACGTTTCCCTGATTTCAATGGCCATCGTGATTCCTGTTCCCTTGTCTTCGGCGATCGTGACAAAAAGACCCCGGTATTGCAAACATGGTAGCGGGCGGCATCGCGCAAATGCGGGTGCGGCTAAATCCGAAACGGCCTAATCGGTATCAGAACATGACATGCCCCCATTGTCGCGCACTCGCATGTGCGGTTATTGTGATGCTCTGGCGAAGGAACCCGCACCCGCGAAAATCCTGTTCGGTTGCGCAGTCGCGGGTGACATCAATGCGACAACGTAATCGTACGCCGACCTCGTTTGTCAATCGTCGAGCGCGGTAGCGCCGTATGCGGAGGTTTCCCGATGAGTTCCACACTGTTGCCCTGGTCCTCCTACGTCGATTTGCTGAAGCCCGCGGAAGATCTGATCGAACTGGGCTTCGATCCGCACAGCGAGCAGTTACGGGCGCAGTTGTATCAGCAACTGCTGATGAATCTCGCGCAGGGCTATTTCATCTATTTCCAGTCCGATGCCGATCACCCCGACTGGGCGCCGTTCCTGAACTCCGTGTTCCTGCTCCAGCCCAACCCCGATGACACCTACCAGCTGGCCCCGGTGCGCGGCGATGCGGTCTACCGGGTGGTCGGCAACCGCGGCACGATCCGGCTGCTGACCTTTTCCACCGGCGCCAACATGATGGGAATGGCCGACGCGCCGGGCAAGAACTTCGGCTACTACGATGCCGATGACCTGGAACTGGGAGCGGACGGCGAATTCGAAGTCATCTTCAGCGCCGAGCGCCCCGCCGGCCATGAAGGCAACTGGCTGCACCTGCATCCGGAATCGGAATTCATCATGGTGCGCAATCGCGGCTATGCATGGGGCGTGGAGCGGGAAGCCAGCCTGGCCATCGAGCGTCTCGGCGCGCCTTCACTGAAGCCCCGACCCACCCCGCAACAGGTCGATGGCCGGGCACGCGCCCTGCTGGGAGGTTTTGTCCGGCGCCTGTCGCGCCTGTGGCTCGACTACCAGAACGCGGTGCTGGCGCGCGGCATGATCAACCAGGTCGAACTCGCGGACTTCGGCGGTGCGGTACCGGCCCAGGCGTACTGGCAGGGTATGTTCCGTCTGGCCCCGGACCAGGCCCTGATCCTGGAGACCACGCTGCCGGCAAAACACAGCTACTGGAACGTGCAGCTCAATGACGAGTTGTGGAACGCAGTGGAGTTCATCTATCGCCAGAGCAGCCTCAATGGTCACCAGGCCCGACTCGATGCCGACGGCCGCTTCCGTGCCGTGATCAGCCTCGAAGACCCGGGTGTGGCCAACTGGCTCGATCCCGGCGGCGCGCTCCAGGGCATGATCATCGGACGCTGGTACCAGGCCGACGCGCTACCGCTTCCGACGCTGAAGGCGGTGCCGTTCAAGGAGTTGCACCAGCACCTGCCGGCGGATACACCGCGGATCGACCCGGAGCAGCGGGCCCTACAGCTGCGCGAGCGACGCATCGGCGCCCAGCTGCGACGCCGCTGGTGATACGCACACCATGAGTTCGAGCGCCTTTCCCGGGGTCGAGCAATTGCTGGAGCAGGCTGCCGCGGCCTGCGGCCTGGATGACTTCGGCTCGGATTACGAAGAAGGACTGGAAGTCCTGGTGGAGTCGATCCGCACTGATGTCCGCCCGATCCATGCCGGCAATGTGCCGCAGCTCAGCGGGCCGCTGCTGGGTTTGCTGGTCAGCCGCGCCCGTTCCCAGGAAGGGTGGAAGAAGCGCCCCGACTGTCTGCGCCAGCCATTGCGCGCGCCCCTGGTGGTGACCGGCATCCCGCGAACCGGCACCACCGCCCTGCACAAGCTGCTGTCGATGGATTCCCAGTTCCAGGGCCTGGAACAGTGGCTGATCGGCAGCCCGATGCCACGCCCGACCCGGGCAAGCTGGGAAGACAACCCGCTGTTTCTCGCCGCGGTAGCCCAGCAGGAGGCATTTCTCGATGCCGTGCCGGCCATGCGCGCCTCGCACGAGGTGAATGCCGACGAAGTGGATGAATGCCTGAACCTGCTGGCCCAGAGTTTTGTCAGCCATTATCCGGCCACCGGCATTGGCTTGCCGACCTATGACCGCTGGTGGTGGGGGCGCGACGAAACACCCAGCTACCGCCGCTATGCCGACAACCTGCGCCTGATCGGTGCCGATTCACCGGATCAGCGCTGGCTGCTGAAGAACCCGGGCCATATCACCCACCTCGATGCCCTGCTGACGGTATTCCCCGATGCCTGCATCATCCAGACGCATCGCGACCCGGCCGCATGCATACCCTCCCTGTGCGGCGTGATCTGGCCGGCGCGCTGCTTCTTCCATGGGCGCGAGGTGGACGCACGCGAAGTGGGCCCGCGCGAGCTCGAGTTCTGGGCCTGGTCCGCCGAGCGTGCCGAGCAGCTCAGGAGGCGCCGGCCCGAACGGTTTTTCGATGTCCGTTTCGCCGACTTCCAGCGTCAGCCGATGGCCGTGGTCGATGCCATCTTTCGGCATTTCAGCCTCGAGCTGAGTCCGCAGGCCGAACAGCAGATGAAGCAGTGGCTCGCCGCCAACCCCCGGCACAAGCACGGCCGTCACGAGTACAGCGCGGAACAGTACGGCCTCAGTACATCGGGCATCCATGAACGCTTTGCCGGATACATGGCACAGCACCAGCTTTGAGCATTGCCGACCGACCGCGATCGACCATCCAGCCCGGAGGAAAGCGCAAATGAAAGCAGCCGTATTCAAGGGCCCCGGCCAACCCCTGGTCATCGAGGATCGGCCGGAGCCGGTGCCGCAAGCCGGAGAAGTGCTGATCCGGGTGAGCCTGGCCGGTATTTGCGGCAGCGATCTGCAGATGAGCTCCGGCGAGGGTCAGCAACTGCCCGAGGACAGCATCATCGGCCACGAGTTCTGCGGTGAGGTCGTGGCCCTGGGTGCGGGCGTGCGGAATATCCGGCTCGGCGAACGCGTCGCACCGATCCCCTTCATCGGCTGCGGCAATTGTGCCGCCTGCCATCGCGGGCAGCCCCATCGCTGCCCCACCGCGCAGATCGATGTCGTGGCCGGCTTCTGCGAGTTTTCCCGGGTAGGCGCCAGTGACTGCGTGGTCCTGCCGCCGCCGGTGACGGATGAAGAAGGTGCCCTGATCGAACCCCTGGCAGTGGGTCTGCAGGGGGTGCGCAAGGCCGCGTTGGCGGTGGGTTCGAGGGTGCTGGTGACCGGCGCCGGACCGATTGGCCTGTCGGCTGCGTTCTGGGCCCAGCGCCTCGGGGCGAGCCGTGTCGCGGTGATGGCCAGCTCGGGGCGTCGCAGCGCGATTGCGCTGGCAATGGGTGCCACCCATTTCATTGCCCGGCGCGAGCTGAGCGACCCGGCGGCGGCCATCGAGGAAGCCCTCGGCGGGCAGCCCGACGTGGTATTCGAGGCCGTGGGCAAGCCCGGCGCGATCAGCGAAGCCATCGGCTACGTGAAACCCATGGGAACCGTCGTGTCCCTGGGATTCTGCGCCGGTCCCGACAGTTTCATCCCGGCTGTTGCGCTGTGGAAGGAAGTACGCCTGCTGTTCTCGATGTGCTATGACAGGCAGGACTTCCAGTACGCCACAGACGTGATGGCCGCCGGCGATCACCGCCCGCGGGCGATGATCACTTCCACCATCAGCCTCGATGAACTGCCACGCAGATTCGAAGAGCTGCGCGGGGCCACCGCGGATTGCAAGGTTATGGTCAGGCCCTGGGGCGCCTGATCGTGGGGATCTGACAGGGCACAGCGCGACAGGAACATCGCCAAGCTCGACCCGACACTTTTACGGATCCCCGGTGACCAGCAGCAGGGCGCAGGCGGCAATCGCCACAGCCCGCCATCGAAGGGCGGTGCAAGCCGCGTGTGTCCGGCCTCAGCCCGCGGCGCGCGGCACGGCGTCACCGGTGGCGAAATTCCTCGCCAGGAAATCCAGCAGCAGCTCGTAGCCCCGGCGTGTCGATTCCTCGTCATGGCCCACGATATAGCCGTATTGCAGGCAGTCCTCGTAGGCTCCGCCGCTGGTGATCCGCGCGGCGATGCGCTCGAAACGACTGGCCCCGGCCCGGATATCGGTGATGTGCTTGCCGTCGAGGTAAGCGAAGCCCTTGGCGTCGTAATCGAGTTCGCAACCACGCAGATAGGGATTGTCCCTGAGCATTCGCGGAGCCGTGTTTTCCCAGGCATGGCCGGCGCCGGGGAACACGTGGGGCTGTACCACGACACCCAGCGCCGCCAGCTCCCGTTCACGTGCGGCGCAGGCAGCCAGATCGTTGGAGGCATCGTCGGTGCCGCGCAGGGTCAGCAACGGCACCGCTCGCGCACGCGTGGTGTCCAGCTTCTGGAAACAGGGGCCGTAGAAGTCCGCATACAGCGCGAAACCCGGCAGCTCCGGCACCAGCGCCTCGCGAAAACGCTCGTCGATGGCGAAGCGCGCCGCCATGCCGCCGTAGGAAAAGCCCATCAGCCCGATGCGTCGCGGATCGATGCGCGTGCTGGTCGAAAGCAGTTTCAGTGCCGCGTAAGCATCGGTGACGATGTCGAACTCGGTCACGTTCGAGGTGCGCACCAGGTAAGGGAAATCCGGCGTCATGCCACGCGGCAGGTAGTACTCGAGCACGAAGGACGCGATGCCGTTGCGCATCAGCAGCTCGGCGTATTCCCGCTCGCGTCCCGGCGAAATGCCGCCGCTGCCGGGCAGGATGATCATCGCCGGCACCGGGTGCTGCGCACTGGCCGCCTCGGGCACCGTGAGGTATCCGAGACCCGTGGTGGGCGTGGCACCCTTCATCCCGTCCAGCACCACGTCCAGATCGAAGGGCGAGGCGCTGGGGAAATGGATCTCGCCGCCGGCAGCGTCGGAAAGCACGCTCACCGTATCCGGTGGATGCGGGAATTCCGGCAGGTACCAGCCGATCAGCACACCCTGCACCGTGCGCGACTGCAGCAGCAGCATGAGCAGGACGACGATGCCGAGCGCAGTGACAAGAAACTTCTTCATCGGATTTTCCAGCGTGGCGGGACAGCGCTATTTTCTCCCTTTCATGCCCTCGCGAACAGCCGGTATTTTCTGGCGGATCCGCCAACTCAGTAATCCGCAAGCTTCTCGAACGCCTTGACCGGAGGCATGGCGTTCGGGTCGGCCAACACATCGATCACCACGGAGGAATCCGCTGCCAGTGCCTGCGCTATCGCTGCGGCAATATCCCGGGCGCGATGCACGCGTATGCCCTTCAGCCCGCAGGCCTCGGCAATGGCCGCATGATCGACCGGCCTGAAATCGCAGACGTTGGTATGACGTCCCAACCCTGCATCCTCGGCATGCTTCTGGTAGCCGAGAACGGCATTGTTCATCACCGCCACCACGACCTTGATTCCATGGCGGACCGTGGTTTCCAGCTCCGACCAGACATGGCCAAAACCCCCGTCCCCCACCACGCAGAAAACCGGGCGCCCGGGACGCCCGATCCTGGCGCCCATCGCCAATGGAAGCCCCCAGCCGAGGCCTGCCTGGCCGCGCGGCGTGATGAAGCGCCGGGCGGATCTTGCGCACAGGTAGTTGGCCACCCAGATGGACGAGAAGCTCGCATCGGCAACCACGATATGGTCATCCGCCAATTGCGCCTCGAGCTCGGCCATGAAACGCTCGGGACGAATGGGTGAGGCATCCGATTGCGTGACCCCGGCAATTTCCCGCCGATGATCGAGCCTGGCGGTCGCGATGGTGCTCTCGATCAGCGCCCGTGCCGCCACGCGCCGCGACAGGTCCAGGTCCGCCAGCGCGGCATTCAATGCCTGCAGGGTCAGCTTCGCGTCACCGTTCAAACGCAGTGATTCGTAATTGCGGCCGATTTCGCCGGGGTCGATATCGATATGGATGTAGCGTGCCTGCGCGGGCAGCAGCGTCCAGGAATCGGTGCCGTTCTGGTTGGTGCGATTGCCGATCAGCAGGATGACGTCCGCGTCGCTCACCATCGGTTTCACGAATTTGGCCATGCCCCGGGTGCCCATGTAATAACCGATGATGCCCAGCGACAGCGGGTGTGTCTCGTCCACGCCGCCCTTGCCCATGGTGCTGGTCGCGACCGGCAGGTGAGCCAGTTCCTGCAGCCTGCGCAATTCCTGTTGCGCACCGGAGCCGATCACGCCGCCCCCGGCATAGACGATCGGCGCCCTGGCATTGGCCAGCAGGCGGGCTGCCTCGGCGATCTGCCCGGGATCGGCCTGGGTGCGGTCGAGCGGGTAGTGGCCCAGGCAAGCCACGCGTGGCGATACCGGCTTTTCTTCCCTTTCGGCGAGCAGTTCGGTCGACACCAGCAGCACCGCGGGGCCCGGACGCCCGCTCGCCGCCGCGGTAAACGCCATATCGACATAGTCCTCGATCCGCTCGGCCGAACTCACCCGTTTGATCCACTTGGCTACGCCCTTGAACAACTCGAGCTGGTCCAGCTCCTGGAAGGCATTGCGATCCTGGCTGTTGGGGCCGACATCCTGTACCAGCGCAACGAGCGGAATGGAGGCCGACAGGCACTCGGCCAGTCCCGCGACCAGCAGGGTCGCCGCCGGGCCATTCTGCGCCGTCACGACCGCCACCTTGCCGGTCACGCGGGCGTAGCCATCGGCCATGTAGGTGCCGGAGTTTTCCTGTCGATAGCCGATCTGCTTTATGCCCGCATCATCGGCCGCCAGGGTTATGGCCGGCGGATTGCTCTGGCCAAACAGGTATTCGACGCCGTGGCGCTTCAGCGCGTTGGCAAATCGCTGCGGTGGACGCAGCAGAACCGGCTTGTCACTCATAACGATCTCCGTGCTGATTGCCGGGGTAGCTTGGCCCGGCCTGCCATTCATGAAAAACCACGCGAACCATGTTTCAACCCAGCAATCCTCCGCTGACGGTCTTGACGAACTGCCGCGTCTCCTCGCCGTGCGGCGAGTACAGCGTCTTGATCTGCGCCCCGGCACCCAGCTCGAATACCGCGCGCGGGTTGGAAAACTGGCAAAAGCCCTCGAAGCCGTGATGGCGGCCCATGCCGCTCTCGCCCACGCCACCGAAGGCCAGCGATTCCTGCGCTCCGTGCAGCGAGGGAGCATTGACCGTAAAGCCACCGGACCGGGTATTGCGCCGCAATTTCTCGATCAGCTGCGCGTTTTCCGAAAATATGTAGACACCCAGCGGCTTGTCACCCGCCCGGATGCGCTCGATCACCTCGTCGAAATCGCGATAGCCGATGATCGGCAGCACGGGCCCGAAGATCTCCTCGGTACAGACCAGGCTGTCCAGCTCCGGGTCGAGCACCAGCGTCAGGGGCATGCGAAACGGAGGTTCGCCGGTGGTTGCCGAGCCGATCTCGATGACGCTGGCACGATTGCGCGCCCTGGCGTCATCGACATAGCTCTGCACCCGGTCAAACTGTTTGCGGTTGATGATCGCCACGCCAAGCTCGCTGGTGGTGAAATCACCCATCAGCGCCTCGATGGTCTCGCGAACCATCGCCACGAATCGATCCACCAGCGCCTCGGGCACGAATACATGATCGACACAGATGCACAGCTGGCCACCCTTGGTCAGCTTGGAACCGAGCAGGCTGCGCACGTTGTCCGCGCTCAGCGCTTCCTCGGTGAATACGGTCGGACTCTTGCCGCCCAGCTCGAGGGTAACCGGCACCAGGTTCCGCGCCGCTTTCAGCATGACCTCGCGACCGATCCTCGCATTGCCGGTGTAGAGCAGATGGTCCCATTTCAGGGTGCTGAAAGCGCGCGCGAGATCTAGACCTCCGGTGGCCACCGACACCTGGTCGCGATCGAAGGTCGCGGCAATCATCTGCGCCATGAGCTCGGCCGTTGCCGGCACCTGCTCCGAGGGCTTGATGATCACCCGATTGCCCGCCGCCAGCATTTCGGTCAGCGGGCCGATCGAGAGATCGACCGGGAAATTCCACGCCGACAGGTTGCCGATCACGCCCTTGGGCTGGTATTCGATCCAGGCACGCGAGCGGCCATAGAGATGCGGTTCGAGCTCGCGCGGTTGCGGCAGCACCCAGCGGGCGACATTGTTCGCGACATACTCGGCGCGGCTTGCCACGTTGAGCACATCGAACATGTAGGCGGTCAGTTCGGGGTGGTGCCCGAAATCACTGGCAAGCGCCTCGGCAATCCGCTTGGCGTTTTTCATCATCATCGGCGGGATGGCCTTGAGCAGATCCACGCGCGATGCCGTGGAAGGATCCGGGTCCCCGTGAAAGGCCTTTTGCTGCAGCTTGAAGGTGTCGTGCAGCCGCTCGATGGCGACCTGGTCATCGGCTGTAGCCATGGTGATCTCTCCGGCGGCCGTCCGGCCGCTCATTGCTGTTGTTCCGGCAAGGCAAAGGCCACCAGCGCGTCTCCGAGAGGCCTGCCGAACGCCACCTGCCCACCGGCGGCGATCACGACGTATTGACGACCCTTGTGGGTGTAGGTCATCGGCGATGCGGAGCCGTCGTTGGGCAGCCTGGCGGTCCAGAGTTTTTCCCCGCTCCGGCTGTCGAAGGCACGGAAGCGACGATCCGTGGTGGCGCCGATGAAGATCAGTCCGCTCCCGGTCAACAGCGGGCCACCGAGGTTGGGTGTACCCAGCTCGATCTCGAACGGCAACGCGATCGGCCCCATCTCGTGAACGGAACCGAGCGGCACCTGCCAGCGGATATCCCCGGTCCTCAGATCGATCGCGGCGAGCTTGCCCCAGGGTGGCGGCGAACACGGAACTCCGAGCGGAGAAGCGATCACGCCCATCACGATTGCGTACGGCGTTCCCTTCATCGCATTCACCTGGGTCAGCGCCGGGTTCCAGTGCCCGCGCGAATTGGCCATCTCAATCGGTACCAGTTGACCGAACATCGCGGCATTGCTCAGGTTGACGATCAGCAGCTGCTCATCGATCGACACCGATGCGCCCCCCCAGTTCATGCCGCCCAGCGCGCTCGGGTTGTACAGCGTCGGCTCCAGGCCGAAAGGCGTATAGATTCCCTCGTTGCGAAGCTTCCCGAATTGCTCCGCGCATTTCCCGCGGTCCCAGAACGTGAAGCCCCAGGCGTCCTCCGCGCGGAGCTCATGATTGGCCAGGGGCAGCGGTTTCAGCGGAAAAGGCTGGGTCGGAGATGCCCGCTCCCCCTCGATCAGCGATTTAGCCACCGGTCGCTCCTCGATCCCGAACAGGGGCTCGCCGGTCTCGCGGTTGAACATGAAGACCAATCCCTGCTTGGTGGTCTGCACAACCGCCGGAATCAACCTGCCATCGCGTTCCACCTCGGTCAGGATCGGCTGCGAAGGCGTGTCGTAATCCCACAGGTCGTGGTGCACGAACTGGAAATGCCAGATCACCTCACCAGTGGCTCCGTTCAACGCCACCAGGGAATTGGCGTAACGGTTGTCGCCGGGACGATAGACTCCGTAATAATCCGGCGACGGCGAACTGGTGGGGACGAACACCATGTTGCGCCCGGCATCGACGGATATCGGTGCCCAGACATTGGCGGCGCCACTGACCGAGCGCGGATTGGCGGGCCAGCTTTCACTGGCCTGCTCCTGCTCCGGAATCGGGTTGAAGGACCAGCGGAATGCTCCGCTGCGCGCATCGATTGCCTTGACCACTCCGGCGGGCATATGCGCCTGGTTGAAGTCCTCGACCTGGGATCCGACCACCAGGTTGCCATTGACCACGACCGGAGGCGAGGTGGAAAACACGGTCGGGATACGCCCGGCCAGTCCGTCGCTGTGGTAGAGCTTCACCTCGCCATCGTCGCCGAACTCCTTGCAGGGCTGGCCGTCGATGGCATCGATCGCCACGATGCGACGATCGATGACCGCCATGAACAGGCGCTGTTTGCACTGTTCGCCCGGCTTCTTGGCGGGATCTTCCCACCAGGTGATGCCGCGGCACTTGAAGTGGTTCCTGACCCCGGCTTCATCCAGCCCCGAGTCATGACGCCAGCGCTCCTCGCCGGTCGCGGGATCCAGGGCCACGATTCGCCCGAACGGACTGCAGCTGACCAGGTGTCCGCCGGCACGCACCGGCAGGTACAGCGGCGTCATCTGCAAGCTGCTTGTTGCTCCGTCTGCTTCAGGCTCGGCAAAGTGATATTCCCAGGCCTGCTCCAGTCGATGCACATTGGCCCTGTCGATCTGGCGCAGATCCGCGTAACGCTGACCACCCGCATCGCCCCCGGGAAACTCCCAGGCTTGCGCGACGGAAGTTATCACCATGGCCGCGGTCGCCAGCAACGCTCCTGCCAATGTTCTGTTCACGACAACCTCCACTCCGGAGCTGAATACATTCCCGCGCCGCTCAGTCGAGCGGCTTGATTCGCACGAATGCCGAACTGCCGCCCTCGATCGACGCCGAAGGATAATTCGAATAACTGGTCCACACGCTGCCATCGGCGGCAAATGAAATCTCGCGGCAGAACGTCACATGCGTGGGAAGCTGGTAGGTAACGACTTCCCCGGTTGCGGGTAACAGATGCATCATGGTGTCCGAGTTGGAGCCGCAGGCCCAGATGGTGTCGTCCCTGGGATCGACCGCCAGTGCATACGTGGAATCGCCGGGACCGGTAGGCATGTCATAGGGGGTGAACTGCTTTGCGGCCGGGTTGTAGCGATAGACCAGGCCGTCGGTGAATGCCGGAATCCACAGCACGCCACGGGAGTCGCTGCGGAACCGGCGCGGTCCGCCAAAGGGCGTGTCCACCATTTCAAATGTCCCGGTCTTCTTGTCGAACGAGCCGATGCGGCGGTTGTTGAACTGGCTGAACCAGATCTTGCCGTCCGGAGTCACATCGATGCCGTAGGCAACCGGCAGCAACTCGTCGTAGTAACTCTTGACGATATCGAATTTCTGCTGCGCCCAGAACAACAGCCCGGTGACCGGCGGCCAGGTCGCCAGGGATTGCCAGACATTCCGGGTGGGCATGTCGTAGAGCACCACTTCGTCGGTGTCTGGATCGATGGTGCCCAGCTGGTTGGTGAGCGCCACGGTAAACCAGATCTGCCCGTCCTGGTCGAAGCGCATGGTATGGGGGTAAATACCGTCGAAATAGGATATCTCGTGGACCTTCATGGTGCCGGTGCGGACATCAAGACTGGCGATCAGGTTGCCAAGCGCGTAGGTGAACCACATTTTTCCATCAGGTGCCTGGAATACGGTATGCAGCAGCAGCGGCGAGTCACCGCGGTTCCCGGGGTACAGATGATCGAGCGTTTCGATCTGGCTGGTTTGCGGATCGAGTCGCCAGATATTGCTCCCCACCGTGTCGACACCGTAGATCTTGCCGTCGGGGCCGACCGCAACATCGTGCATGCTGGCCGTGGGACTGTCGAGACGCCATTCGCTGATCTCCACTTCGGTCGCCTTGCCGCTTGGCGCCGCGGGAATTCGCGGCATGCCGAGTCCGCCACCGGTGTCATAGGCCTTCAGCAGGGCATCCGCCATCGTCTCCCGTGTTTCCCTGGTCAGCAATGCGCTCTTGTGCGCCATGCGCTCGTATACGGAGTACCATTGTTCCCGGTTTTTCGGCCAGCGCGCATGCGGATACCCCTGCTGATGGCACATCATGCATTGGATGCGGAATTCACGCCGCACCCTGTCGTTGGTCTTCCCGACCCGCTCGGCCCATACATGGGCAGGCAGCTGTTGCAGCAACTGCTCCTGCGATGCTGGCTGCAGCACGACATCGAGCGTCGGCGATGTCGCATCGAGTGGCAGCAGCCGATCGGCAAAACCGGGCAGACGCACGCGCACAGCCGCCTCATCCGCGGCCAGCCGTTCAAACCGGAACACCCCGTTCTCGTCGCTGAAACGGGTCGTGAAGCGCCGTTCGGAACGATCAACCAGCGAAACCATCACGCCTTCCAGGCGATTGCCCTGGGCGTCGGCGACGACACCGGACAGGCCCTCACTCCAGCCCTCGCCGGCAAATCCCGTCAGGCCCGCCAGCAGCACAATCCATCGCCGTACCAGGTATCGAATGTCTTGCTTCATGCATCACTCATCGGCCGGTTGAAGTCAGAAAACGGAACAATTCCCGGAAACCAAACGCGCGCACGCCTGCCGGGTTCGATGACCGGGCTCTTTAACTCGCCGTCAGGATGCTGCTAGACTCGGCGGCGACTGCAATGGATTCAAGAATTTACCGTACCTATAATAAAATTTTCATGGGTAATAACAGCGTCGGGAATGGTCTGGGAAGCTCACTATTCCGGACACCGAAAGCAAGTGCGGTGCAGGCACGCCGGAGAGAGCGCATATGAATCAGCCCCGTGTGGCATCAGGCGCAATGATCCCATATCTGAAACTGGCAAAGGATTCCGGTATCGATCCGCAGGCACCGCTGTCTGAACTCGGACTGACACTCGAGGCCATCAACCAGAAGCAGACGCGTATCCCGATGTCCGTTTGCAGCAGCCTGATCGGGCGCCTGGTCGAACTCTCCCGCGACTCGTCGTTCGGGTTGCAATCGGCCAGGTACATCGAAATCGGCAGTTACGACATCAACGGTTATATCTCGGTCAACTGCAGCTGCCCGCTGGAAGCCGTGGAACTGACCACGAAGTATTACGGCATCATTTCCGACCAGCGCGTGCTCTATGTCTCAGAAAACCAGACGCACATCATCAGCCAGTGGCTCCTTCCCGACCCGCTCAATACCGTCAATCGCAATATCGCCGACCACCTGCTGGCGAGCTATGTCCGTTTTGCCCGCAGCATTCTCGGCCTGCAGGACGGGATCGCCTACGCAAGCTTCCGCCACCCGGCCCCGACGGACCCGCAGCTGATGCAGCTCTACGAAGAGTCGTTTGACTGCCCGCTGCATTTCGATCAGCAACACTACTCGGTTGCCTTCGACCGGCAAATGGCCCGCGACATGCGGATTCCCCAGGCCGACACCATGCTGCGGGACATTCTCGTCGCGCATGCGGAATCACGGCTGCGCGATATCCGCACCACGCCGCCGTTCACCTACGAGGTCAAGGAGCAGATAAGGAAAATGCTGGAGGAAACGGTACCTTCACGGGAGTGCGTCGCCGAAAAACTGCACATGGGCAGCCGCACCCTGCAGCGTCATCTGCTGTCCGAAGGCTCGTCCTACAAGAGCGCATTCAACGAGGTGCGCCACGAACTGGCGCTGCACTACATCAAGAACAAAACGCTGTCGCTGGACGATATCGCGGAAAAGCTCGGCTTCAGCGAGACCCGATCTTTCCATCGCAGCTTCAAGCAATGGACCGGAGAGACCATCGGTGCCTATCGGGCCCAGCTCACGCAGTAATCACGCCCGCAAAACAATGGTCCTGAAGCGCGCCTTGCAAAACGAACTGCAGGACCGTACCTGTTGCCGATGAAGCGCCAGCCGGTCAATCCCAGTTGTATCTGAATTGCAGGGTGTAGGTGCGCGGCGGTCTCATCCAAGCCTCACCCGCGGTCATCGGACCGGCAGCGGAATCGGTGAACACGGCATTGACCTGGGCCGCGATGAATACCTCTTCATCGGTTACGTTGTCGACCAGCAACGCGGCTTCCCATACGCCGGCCTGGTCCCCCAGGCCGAGGCGCAGGTTGGTGCGCAGGCTGGAGTCGCGACTCAATGCAATTCCGGTATAGTCAAGATTGTCCTCGAAGATGTTGTACATGTCGGCCGTGATCCTCAGATCCCCCACGGGATACTGGTAGCCTACATGATTGGTGGCGCCCCACTGGGGGATGCTGTCGATCGGGCCCTTGGTTTCGAGTTGCAGGGTACCAGCCACGATCGGTTCGTCGATGTCGCCCGTCAGGTACGCCAGCGAAAGATCCCACTGCAGGTTTTCGGTGATCAGGAACTGGCTCTCGAATTCCATCCCCTGGTACGAGGTCTCGCCCGAGTTGCCGACGATGAAGCCGGTGAGCGGAACAAAGCGGCTGAACTGGCGATCGGTGACCTCGACGTAGAATGCGGCCCAGTTTGCCATCAGACGGCCATCGAGAAACATTCCCTTGCCGCCGATTTCCGCGGAGACCACTTCCTCGTCATCGAACTCGAACTGCGCCGGTCCCGCATTGGCCGGGTATTCGCCGGGCTCGTCGCCGTTGACGCCCTGTTCGTCGAAGCCACCGGACTTGAAGCTCTGCGAGACGCTGGTGTAGAGCATGAAGTCATCGCTCAGATCGTACTGCAACTTGGCCGAGCTGTTGAATTTGTCGACGCTGCGATCGCCGCTCATATCATGCGCGTAGTCACCGGCAACTATTGCCGCAACCGTGGCATTGCCGGCAATGGTCAGCATTCGCTCCGCGTCCTTGCTCTCGTCGCTGTAGTTGCCGCCGAGCGACAGGGTCCAGGCGTCAGCCAGGTGGAAATCGAAATTCGCATAGACCGACACCGATTCGTTGTCGCTGCTGAATGCACGGCTGCTCACGGCCGGGGGAAGCCCGATCAGCGAAACGTTGTAATTTCTCTGCTCGATGGAATGGTCGCTCGAGGACTGGTAATAGATGCCGGCCACATACTCCACCTTCTCCCCCAGCGGGGACACCAGGCGGAACTCCTGGCTGTATGCCTCGAAGTCCTGGGTATCGTCCTGGCTGAGCAGATCGGCCGCGGTCCAGTCGGCATCGCGGTGCTGGTCGTAGTCGAAATCGGTGTAACCGGAAATCGACATCAGGGTGAAATCGCTGACATCCCATTCCACCGTGAGTGTCGCGGCATTGGTATCGGTGTCGTCCTTGCCTGTGTTCCAGCTCTGCAGATACTTGCCTTCCACCACCGGTGACGCTCCCGCTATCGCTACCAGCGCCTGGGGGGTGAGCCCGCCGAGGCCCGGTGAAAACGCGGTGCGGTAGTTCACGGTTCTGTTCGGCTCGCCGTCGATCCTGCTGCGACCTTTCTCGAACTTCAGCAGCGCCGACAGCGTATCGCTCGGCTGCCACATCAGGCTCAACCGGCCTGCCTGCTGCTCCTTGTCATCGACATCCTCGGAACCGGTATTCAGTACATTGGTGAAATAACCGTGATCCTCGACCTGGCGCAACGCCAAGCGGGCCGAAAAGGTATCGCCCAGACCGCCCGAGACAAATCCCTCGGTGGTGTAACCGCCATTGTGACCACCTTCGCCGTCATCGAAAATATAGGATCCTGTCACGCCGGCTTCGAACTCGCTGGTGGGCCGGTTCGAGGTCAGCATCAGCGCGCCGCCGGTGGTGTTCTTGCCGAACAGGGTGCCCTGCGGGCCTCTCAGGACCTGCACATTGGCCACATCCAGAAACGAAGTGGCGCGATACAGGCGATCCTTGGGCTGGTGAATCCCGTCGATGAACAAACCCACCGACTGCTCGAAACCACCGTTGTCGGTCGTACCGATACCGCGGATGGAAATCGCGGTGATGTTGGCAACGTTGGTGATGCCGAGGCTGGGTATCCGGTCCGCCATCCCCTCGAAGTCCAGCGTATTGGTGCTGATGAGTTCCTTCCCGGTCACCACCGCAACCGAGACCGGCACATCCTGCAGGTTTTGCTCGCGCTTCTGCGCAGTGACGACCATTTCCTCGAGCTGCATCATGCCCTTTTCCTGCTGGGCCAGCAGCGGGAAACTGGCTGCCGCCATTGCCACACCCAACGCCATCGCTTTCTTGTCGAACCTGGTCATGTCATCCACCCTTGTCAGCGTGATTTTGTTGCCTTTTCTGCCGCTGACAGCCTAGCACCACCCCTTCGGGTAGCACTGTCCAATCCGGTCAGTTCCACTCACAAATCCGGACAGCCCGTTCCCGGCCGCATGGGCCGGGCCAGCTTCCATTCATGGTTTGCCGTGTTATCGATCGAGAAACTCGTGACAATCACCCCCGCCGCCAGGCGTGATAGCGCTCCACCCAGCGCAGCAAGCGCGCCGGGGCGTGGGCCCGCTTCCACTCGCCGGCGGCGTACTTGTTGGCTTCGGCGAGCGTGGGATAGGCATGGATCGTGCCGAGAATCCTGTTCAATCCCAGGCCGTGCTTCATTGCCAGCACGAATTCCGCCAGCAGCTCACCGGCCTGCGCGCCGACTATGGTCACGCCAAGAATGCGATCCTTGCCCGGCACGGTGAGCACTTTCACAAAACCTTCGGCGCTGCTGTCGGCAATCGCGCGATCGAGCTCGTCGATGCGATAGCGCACCAACTCGAACGCGACACCCTTTTCCCTCGCCTCCTGCTCGTTCAACCCGACCCGCGCCACCTCGGGATCGCAGAACGTGACCCACGGGATCACCGAGTAATCCGCCTTGAACTTCCACAGCCCTCCAAACAGCGCATTGACGGATGCGTACCATGCCTGGTGCGCCGCGACATGCGTGAACTGGTAAGGTCCGGCCACGTCGCCCGCCGCGTAGATGTTCGGATACAGGGTTTCGAGGTATTCATTGCAGAGCACCGTGCGCTCGACCGGGATACCGAGCTCCTCGAGACCGTAGCCACGGAGCCGGGCACTGCGCCCCACCGCGCAGATCAGGGTATCGAAGCCGATCTGCTGCTCCACGCCCTGGTGCTCGACCACGATGAATCCGGCTGCGGCCTGCCGCTCAAAACGCACAGCCCGGTGCTCGCAAAGCACCGTGACACCGTCACGCTCCAGCGCCCGGCGCGTGGGTTCGGCGACATCGGTATCCTCGCGCATCAGGATGCGCGGCAGCATCTCGATCTGCGTCACCTGCGAGCCGAGCCGGGCAAAGGCCTGGGCCAGTTCGCAGCCGATCGGACCGCCGCCGAGCACTACCAGCCGTTGTGGTGGCGCGTCCTGCCCGGCAAGCACATCCCACAGCGTGTCACTGGTGAGATAGCCCGAATTCTCGATGCCCGGCAACGGCGGCACCGACGGACTGGCACCGGCCGCGATCACCACCGAGCGCGTGGTGAGCTGCTGTTTGGTGCCATCATGGCGGGTGATTTCGACCGTCCACGGATCGAGCAGTCGAGCATGCCCCTGCAACACTTCGACCCCGAGTCCGGTGTAACGCTCGATGCTGTCGTGGGGCTCGATATCGGCAATGACCCGGTGTACGCGCGCCATCACCGCACGGAAATTCACCACCGACGTGCTTGCCTGCAATCCATAGCGGTCCGCATGGCGCATCTGCGCGGCCAGCTTTGCACTGCGGATCAGCGCCTTGCTCGGCACGCAACCGTAATTGAGACAGTCCCCGCCCATGCGGTGCGCCTCGACCAGGGTCACCCGCGCCTTGACCACGGCCGCGACATACGCGCTGACCAGGCCGGCGGCACCGGCACCGATCACGATCAGGTTGCGATCGAAGCGCCGCGGACGGGTCCAGCGCGCGTACACGCGTCGCTTCCGCAGTTGCGCAAGTGCCCGCCGCGCGAGCAGCGGAAACACGCCGAGCAGCGCAAAGGAGGCGATGAGTCCCGGCGACACGATGCCGGAAAGCCCCTCGATACGCGCGAGCTGGGTGCCCGCATTCACATAGACCAGGGTGCCCGGCAGCATGCCGAGCTGGCTTACCCAGTAATAGGTGAGCGCACGCATCGGTGTCAGCCCCAGCAACAGGTTCACCAGGAAAAACGGGAACAGCGGCACCAGGCGCAACGTGAACAGGTAGAACGCGCCCTCGCGCGCAACCCCGTCGTTGACCGATTGCAACCGCGCGCCGAAACGCCGCTGCACGGTATCGCGCAGCAGGTAGCGCGCAACAAGGAAAGCGCATGTTGCACCGATACTCGACGCAAAGGAGACGATCAGCATGCCCCAGCCAAGTCCGAACAGCGCGCCGGCACCGAGTGTCATCACCGTTGCGCCCGGCAACGATACCGCCGTCACCAGCACATAGAGCAGGAAGAACGCGCCGGCAACCAGCACCCACGAGTCAGCCAGCATTGCCGCGAAACGCTGCTGGCTCGTCTTGATGCCCTCGAGCGTCAGCAAGCGATCGAGGTCAAGCGCGAAAAAAGCAATCGCAACCGTCAACAGGAGCAGCAGCAGGGCAAGCTTCTTCATGATTGGATGTCCGGGTTCCATGCCTGCACCGGAGCGCATTTTCGGCGCTCGATCAACAGCCATCGATATTGCACCTTGCCACAAATGGTGGCGCTTTGGACACCCATCGGGGAGCGCACTATCATCTGCCGCCTTGCAGTCCGCAATATCAGCGGGGCGCGCGCTCATGAGCCAGTTCAACCAGCCGCTCGGCGGCAACGAAATGCCGCGTTTTGCCGGCATTGCCAGCATGTTCCGCCTGCCGGTACAAAACGATGCCCGGGGCCTCGATGTCGCGATCTGCGGCGTGCCGCTCGATCTCGGCACCAGCAACCGGGTGGGCACGCGTTACGGACCGCGCCAGATCCGCACCGAGTCGGTGCTGGTGCGCCCCTATGGCATGGCCACCGGCGCCGCACCATTCGATTCGTTCCAGGTCGCCGATATCGGTGATGTAGCGCTCAACACCTACAACCTGCTGAAGTCGATCGATATCATCGAGAAATTCCATGACCGCATCCTCGCCTGCGGCGCAAAGCCGGTCACGCTCGGCGGCGATCACACGCTTGCGCTGCCGATACTGCGCGCGCTCGCGAAGAAACACGGACCGCTGGCGCTGGTGCACGTGGATGCACACGCCGATGTCAACGACACGATGTTCGGCGAGCGCATCACCCACGGCACGGTATTCCGCCGTGCGATCGAGGAGAACCTGATCGATCCGCGACGCATGGTGCAGATCGGCCTGCGTGCCACCGGTTATGCCGCCGACGATTTCGACTGGACACGCCAGCAGGGCGCGCGCGTGGTGCCGGCCGAGGAGTGCTGGTACCGCTCGCTGGCGCCGCTGATGGCGGAAGTGCGCGCGCAGATCGGACCCGCTGCCCCGACCTATCTCAGTTTCGATATCGACGGACTCGACCCCTCGGTGGCGCCGGGCACCGGCACGCCTGAACCCGGCGGCCTCAGCGCCTCGCAGGGTATCGAGGTGATCCGCGGCTGCTTTGGTCTGAACCTGGTCGGCTGCGACCTCGTCGAGGTCTCGCCGCCCTACGACAGCAGCGGCAATACCGCGTTGCTGGCGGCCAACCTGGTGTTCGAAATGCTGTGCAGCCTGCCCGGCTGCATCCGGCGGTGCTAACAGTCTGCGCAGCCGGCCAGCCCGGGAAATATTACCGTAAAGTCATGTACCACCACGGAAAAATACTGTAGCGTTCGGCTGTCTGCTGACAGAACGAAACACCGGCTTGTCCGGTTGATAAATTTAGCTGTTGTAGGAGACTGAACCGTGCCAAAAGCAATCCCCTTTGCCCGTCGTTCCATCGTTGTCGCCATCACTACCCTGGGCTGTTCGCTGGGTGCGACTACCCTGGCTCCGCAGCTGCATGCCCAGCAGCTCGCCATCGAGGAAGTCGTGGTAACCGCGCGCAAGCGCGACGAGTCGATGCAGGACGTTCCGATCGCAATAACGGCATTCTCCGGCGACCAGCTGCGCGACGCCGGCGTGACCAATATCAAGACGCTGGGGCTGCAGGTTCCCGGGCTGCAGATCGATGAAGCCAGTACCGCGCAGATCTGGATCCGCGGCATCGGCCAGCGCGATGACGGCGCCCGTGTCGATGGCCCGGTCGGCGTGTACCTCGATGGCCTCTACATTCCGCGCAAGGACGGCCAGTTGCTGGACATCATGGATGTGCAGAGCGTGCAGGTATTGCGCGGGCCGCAGGGCACCCTGTTCGGCAAGAACACCACCGGCGGCGCGTTGATCATTACCACCAAGGCACCGACGGAAGAATTCGGCGGCGACGTCCAGGCACGGTTTGGCAACTATGATCGCCAGGACTTCAAGGCGACGCTCAATGTGCCGCTGATCAAGAACACCCTGCTGTCGAAGCTGACGCTGGCCTCGATCGAGCGCGACGGGTACATGGACAATATCGTGACCGGCCAGACCGCCGCCTCCGAGGACCGCCAATCCGCGGCGCTGCAACTGCACTGGACCCCAAGCGATACCGTGAGCGTGGACACGTTTGCCTATTACGGCGAGACCCGCGAAGTGCAACCGGCCACCAACTGCCGCTGGATGGAAAACAGCAGTTTCAACGGCGAGGACTCGCTGTTCGGCAACCGCGTCTGGCCCGGCGATACCGTAGGGGTCGATGCTTTCGACGACAATGACACGCCGCTCAGTCCCGGCCTGACCGAGCAGAGCACGGTTTACGAAGCGGCCTGCCACGAATCGCAGGCGTTGACCAAAAAACGCAAGTACGTGCACGAAACGCCACACGCCGCGTTCAACCTCGACAACACGCTGCTGGGCGTGACCATCAATTGGGATATCAGCGATGACCTGGCGCTGAAAAGCATCACCGGCTACGGCGACCAGAAGAAATTCGGCAACGGCGGCAATCCGGACAACGACGCCACCCGTTTGCCGATCAGCACCCGCTATCACATATCGCCCAGCAACCGCGATCAATGGTCACAGGAATTCCAGCTGAACGGCTCGGCATTCGCGGAAAAACTCGATTACACCTTCGGCCTGTTCGGCATGGAGGAGGATATCGATGACGGCACCGATGCAATGGCGAGTTATTCCTCCGGCTCGTTGATCCCACCGAACATCCTGGTGATCAACTCGCCCTCCGGGGAGAAGCAGACCTACGAACTGAAGAACTCGACCTATGCCGCCTTCTTCCAGGGCAGCTACCAGCTGACGGAAAATATCGAATTCACCGCCGGAGTCCGCTGGACCAGCGAAGAGCGTGAACAGACGGTCCAGCTCGAACTGCTGGATGAGGCCGAGTTTCGCAGGATCGCCTTCGACGCGATTGCCGGCGTGCCGGGTATCCTGGTACCCCTCCCCTCGTACGGTGTCGCGTTCGTCGACCCCAACGTGGTCTTCGCACAGGATATTTTCTCGATCATCACCAATCAGTTTTCCATAGATCCGAGCACCGGTCTGATCGACTACGCCTTGCTTCCGGCAGTGGAGAACCGTGCCAGCGAGACCTGGGAGGAAACCACACCGATGGTCAGTCTCTCCTACAGGTTTCCCGAGAGCATGATCGCCGACAGCATCGTCGACAGCGCGATGGTGTACGTCTCCTACGCCGAGGGATTCAAGTCCGGCACCTTCGAACCGGTGGGACTGGACGGACAGCAGACGGTGGAACCGGAAACGGTGGCCAATATCGAGTTCGGCTTCAAGCTGGATCTGTTCGCTTCGCGGATGCGCATGAACGGCGCCGTTTTCAGCACCGACTTCGACGATATGCAGCTGCGCCAGGTGCAGATGGATTCAACGAACACGCCGCGCGTGGTATTGACCAACGCATCCAAGACCCGCATCCAGGGCATCGAGCTCGAACTCACCCTGGCACCGGTCGACAACCTGCTGCTGATCGCCACCGGCAGCTACAACGACTATGAATATCTCGATTTCGAGGAACAGCAATTCAGTTCCGTCGCGCTGCTGACCCAGCAGCCACTGCCCGTGGTCGATCGCTCGGGGGAACCGTTTGCCGAAGTGCCCGACATGACCTACAGCCTGGCCGTCCAGTACACCCTTGAAACCGATTACGGCCGCTTCGTGCCACGGATGGATTACAGCTATATCGACGATATTTTCATGGGTCTCGATGCCGGTGCCGGGCAGAATGTCAATCAATCCAGCTTCGACGATTATGGCCTGCTCAGCGCCCGTCTCGGCTGGACCAGCCCGGACGAGAAGTACCAGATCACCGTGTACGGCACCAACCTGACCGACGAGTTCTATTACTTCGGTGCCGCCGCCGTCGGCGATTCCGTGGGTACCTTTCCGGTCACAGCCGGACCGCCACGCATGTATGGGGTGGAGCTGGGTTACAACTTCTAGAAAGCAGCAGAGGGCCGCCCGCCTGAAGGCCGCACATGCCGTCGTTGCCGGGCAAGCACGGATCCGGCGAATTGTCCCCGGGCTCCATTGTGGACATCGCCGGCAATGGCTTTTATGCTCTCCCGCGATCCGGGATATCCCGGTGTATTTCCAGTGAGGAGCAAGACGTGTACAGGAAAGCATCCGCGTTGCTGTTGTCAGTCACCCTGATGTTTGCGGGCACCGCCACCCGGGTGTCGGCTGCGGTTATTTCCACCCAGGACGCCCTGGCCACGGAGACTCGCGAGTCACGGCTCGCAGGGATCGGTGCCCGGCTGGCGCGTGACGATGTGCGTGCGGCGATGGTCGAACTCGGTGTGGACCCGCGACAGGCGGAGCTCCGGGTAGCGGCACTCAGCGACCAGGAGCTCGCCCAGCTCGACACCCGGCTCGACAGCCTGCCGGCAGGCGAAGGCGCGCTGGCGCTGGTCGGCGCGGTATTCCTGGTGCTGATGATTCTCGAATTTACCGGCGTAATCGATATCTTCAAAAAAATCTGAGTGATGCGCAGCCTGTGCCGCGCGGCGGGTGACAAGCTGCCGCGCGGCATGGTGTTGCTCATGATGTGCGCGCTGTTGTCTGCTTGCGGCCACAACCCGCCGCTCGAGATTGCAGAGCATTCCGCCGCAACCACCACGGTGCTGGCAGTCCCGGTACCGTTTTTTCCCCAGACCGATCATCAGTGCGGACCCGCCGCGCTGGCCGGCGTGCTCGGCGCCTCGGGAGTCGATATCGATCCGGTGACCTTGACGCCGCAGGTGTTTTTGCCCGGCAGGCAGGGTAGCCTGCAGATCGAACTGCTCGCGGCCACGCGCCGCGCCGGGCGCATCGCCTACCTGCCCGCCGGGGAACCACAGGCACTGGTCGCCGAGCTCGAAGCCGGTCGGCCGGTGCTGGTGTTGCAGAACCTGCTCACTCCCCGTTTCCCCGCCTGGCACTACGCAGTGCTGACCGGATTCGATGCGCGCAGCAATCGCTTCTTCCTCAACAGCGGAAAGAAGCAGCAACTGCCGATCGGGGCCGGAAAATTTCTCCGCAGCTGGGATTGGGCCGGGCGCTGGGCCATGGTGGCGCTGCAACCCGGCGAACTGCCGGCAGGGCCCGATCCGCGGCGCTACGCGGAGGCGGTCGCGGCGTTCGAGATCGTGGCCAGCAACGACGCCGCAAGCGCGGCCTGGCAAGCCGCGCTCGTCAACTGGCCCGAGCAGCCCCTGGCATACCTCGGGCTCGGCAATCTCGCCTATCGCGGTGCGGATCTCGATCGCGCCATCGGCTTTTACCGACGCGGGCTGGAAGCGAACCCGCACGATCCGGCGCTGCTCAACAATCTTGCCTCGATACTCGGGGAAGCGGGCTGTCCGCGCATGGCCGAGCGCTTGCTGCAAGCGTTTGCGGCCACGCGCGGTGCAGGCTCGAAATGGCAGGCCGATATCGAGGTCACGCTGGCGGAGCTTGCCGCGCGGGCCGGCGGCGATGACCCGAGCTGCGGCGCCTACGGCATCTGAGGTGTTGCCGAGACGACTTCAAAGCGCGATCTGCTGTCCGAGTTCGACCACGCGGTTGGGTGGCAGGTGGAAGGTGGAGAGCGGTGTCGCGGCGTTGCGCATCAGCCACGAGAACAGCGCCTCGCGCCATGCCATCATGCCGGGGGTGGCGGATGACACCAGCCGTTCGCGGCTGAGAAAGTAGGAGGTCTCCATCTCGCCCACCGGCAACTCGGGCGGCGCCAGTGCAACGAGGTTGTCGGGTACGTTCTGGTCATCCAGATAGCCGAAATCGAGTTCCGCGCGGTAAAAGCCGTCACCCAGCTCCGTGATGTGCAAGCGCTCGCGCGGCGCAACGGCGGGGCGGTCGAGAGTATGAACGGTGAGCAGGATCACTGTCTCGTGGATCACCTTGTTGTGCTTCAGATTGTGCAGCATCGCCGGCGGAATGCCGTGCGGATTGCTGGTCAGAAAAATCGCGGTGCCGGGCACCCGCTGGATATCCGCAAGCCCCTGGAGAAACAGGCCGATCGGCATCGCACTTTCGCGCAGACGCGCAATCAGCAGCTTGCGACCCGTACCCCAGGTGGTCAGCAGGGTGAAGATCACCACGCCGATCGCGAGCGGGAACCAGCCACCGTGAGGCACCTTCAGCGAGTTGGCGGTAAAGAAAGCGGTATCCACCAGGATGAACACGAGCGCGGCCATGCCCGTGAACCAGCGGTTCCAGCTCCATGACAGCAGCATCACGACGGTGAGCAGCAATGAATCGATCAGCATCGTGCCGGTAACCGCCACGCCGTATGCGGCGGCCAGATCGCTGGACTCGCCGAAACCGATCACCAGCGCGACAACCGCCACGAACAGCGTCCAGTTGATGAACGGGATATAGATCTGGCCCTCCTCGGATACCGAGGTATGGATGGTCGGGATGCGCGGCACGAGCTTCAGCTGAAACGCCATGCGGGTCACCGAAAACGCGCCCGATATCACTGCCTGCGAGGCAATCACGGTGGCCATCCCCGCGAGCAGGATCATCGGCAGCAGCGCGATCTGCGGCACCATCCGGTACAGCGGGTTGTCCATTGCGGACGGCTCCTGCAACACCAGCGCACCCTGCCCGAAATAATTCAGCACCAGGGCCGGCGAGACGAACGCGGTCCAGGCGATGCGGATCGGGCGCTTGCCGAAATGCCCCATGTCCGCATAGAGCGCTTCGGCGCCAGTGAGCGCCAGCACCACCGAACCGAGCGCGATGAACGCGATCAGCAGATGCTGCTGGAACAAAAGCACCACATACCAGGGGTTGAGCGCCTGCAGGATCGAGGGCATCGAACTGATGTGCCACACGCCAAGGCCGGCCAGCACTGCGAACCATACCGACATGATCGGACCGAACCAGGCTCCCACCGAGGCGGTACCGCGACGCTGGATCATGAACAACCCGGTGATGATGGCGAGCGTGAGCGGCACCACGTAATCGTCCAGAACCGGGGTGAGCAGGTTCAGGCCCTCCACCGCGCTCAGCACCGAAATCGCGGGGGTCAGCATGCTGTCACCGTAGAACAACGCGGCGGCGAAGATGCCGAGCACCAGGATCACGGCCGAAAACCGCGTATTGCGCGTGGTGCGCATCGCCAGCGACAGGAGCGCAAGGCTGCCGCCTTCGCCACGATTGTCGGCGCGCATCATGAACACCACGTACTTCAGGGTGACCACCGCGGTGACCGACCAGAAGATCAGCGACAGCACGCCAAACACCTCCGCCCGGCCCGGGTGCAGGCCATGCGCCTGGTGAAAGCACTCCTTGAACGCATACAGCGGGCTGGTACCGATATCGCCATAGACCACGCCCATTGCCGCAAGGGTCAATGGGGCGGTACGCGCATTCGGATTGCTCATGGAGAACGCAGACTCGAGGGCAGGCACTGCCGATGGGGTGTCACCTTAACGTCTGCCGGCACCGACGTAAACCTTATTTTCTGCGCCAAATCCGCACCTGAAAGCTACGCTGCACAGCCGCCCGGGACGGAGGTACAGGCGGCGGAAAAGCGTGGCGATTCGATCTGCAGCGTGACGTGGTTTATGGCGAATTCCCCGTGCAATCGCGCCATCGCAAACTGCAACAGCGCATCGCTGTCGCCGGCCCCGTCACCGACCACGAGATGGGCGGTCAGCGCTGTCTCCGAACTCGCCATCGCCCACACGTGCAGATCGTGCACCGCCTCCACACCGGGAAGTTGCACCAGGCACTCACGCACCGCCCCGAGCGGGATATGCGCCGGCACACCGTCGAAGAGCAAATGAAGTGTCTGGCGCAACAGCGACCAGGTGCCGACCACGATGACCACCGCAATGGCCAGCGCCATTACCGGATCGATCCACGCCCAGCCCCGCCAGAGATACAACGCTCCCGCCAGTACCACTCCAACCGAGACCAGCGCATCCGCCGCCATATGCAGGAAGGCACCGCGGATATTGAGATCACGCCTGCTGCCCGACATCAGCATCAGCGCGGTCAGCGTGTTGATCACCACGCCGATACCGGCCACGGCCATTACCGTGAAGCCTGCTAGCGGCGCGGGCTGTTGCAGGCGCTGCAGCGCCTCCCAGGCAAGCGAACCCATCGCCAGCAGCAACAGCACGGCATTGGCAAACCCGGCCATGATCGAGGCGCGCCGCCAGCCATAGGTATGGCGATCGTCGGCCGGCAGGCGGGCCGCCGCGATGCCGGCCCAGGCCAGGATCAGACCCACCACATCGCTCAGGTTGTGGCCCGCATCGGCAAGCAGGGCGAGCGAACCCGCACGCCAGCCGTAGAATGCCTCGACCAGCACAAAACCGAGATTCAGCGTGATGCCAAGTGCAAACGCGCGGCCGAAGTTCCGTGGTGTCTCATGGTGATGGTGGTGTTCGGACATCCTGCCGGTTCCCTGGTATCGCCCGGAGCACGGTAGCGCGCCCAGTGCAGATGCTGCGCAATTATATCCGCCGACACGGGCATGGCAGCCACATGCAACCAGACCATGGACACTCGGCTATCATGCCGCCGTCACCAAGGAGGCAAGTCGATGGCATGGATCATCCTCGTCAGCGCCGGCCTGTTCGAGATCGGTTGGGCCGTCGGGCTCAAGTACTCGGAGGGATTCACCCGCGTGTGGCCGTCGGTGCTGACGGTGATCGCGATGGGCTTCAGCATCTGGTTGCTGGCGATCGCGCTGAAACAGCTGCCGCTCGGCACCGCCTACAGCGTGTGGGTGGGCGTAGGTGCGATCGGTACCGTGGCACTCGGCATCGTGCTGTTCGACGAGCCCGCGAACACGCTGCGCCTGGCCAGCGTCGCGCTGATCGTCACCGGCATCATCGGCCTGAAACTCGCGACGCCGGGATGATGTTCGCGACCTGCCCGACCCGGATACCGATGACCATCGATCAGCGCTTGCGCGTGGACTCGATATAGCGGAAAAACTCCGAGTTCGCGTCGATCATCAGGGTGGTGTTCTCGCCGAGCACCTTGTAGGTTTCCAGCGTGTTCAGGAAGGCGTAGAACTCGGGATCCGCGCCATAGGCCTCGCCATAGATCCGCGTTGCCTCGCCATCGGCCTTGCCGCGAATCTCGGCGGCCTGGCGTTCCGCCTGCGAACGGATGCTGCGCAGTTCCTTTTCCATCTCGCCGAGTATTTCCTGGCTCTTGCCCTGGCCTTCGGAACGGAAGCGCTCCGCGATACTCTGGCGCTCGGAAATCATCCGGCTCTCGACCTGGGCACCCACACTTTCGATATAATTGATGCGCTTGAGACGCACATCGACCAGTTCGATCCCCATCTCCGGCATGCGCTCCGAGGCGGCCGCGAGGATTTCCTTCTCCAGCAGCGCCCGTCCCTTCTTCGGTTTGCCGAGCAGGTCCACATCCTCGCGCACCATCGACTCGTCCTCGATGGCCTTGATATCGACGCTCCAGTCGCGCGAGCGCACGATCTCCTCGAGATTGGTGCCGGAGATGATGTCGCGTGTCATCGAATCGATGATGTCATCGAGACGCGTGCGGGCGCCGTTCTCGTCGCGAACCGAGCGCAGGAATTGCAGCGGATCCACGATGCGCCAGCGCGCGGTGGTATCGACCAGCACGAACTCGCGGCCCAGTGTCGGGATCTGGCTCACCGAGCCGTCCCACACCAGCAGGCGCTTGTCGAAATAGCGCACTTCCTGGATAAACGGGGTCTTCCAGTGCAGGCCCGGCTCGCTCGCCACCTCGCCCACGGGCTCGCCGAACTGCACGATGATGCCCTGCTCGCCCTGATCGACCACGAAGGCCGCGGAAGACACCACCATCAGCAGGATCAGCGCGACGAGGAGCGGAACTATCGGAAGTTTCATCGTGCCGCCTCCTTTTTCGCGGGCTGCGCATCGCGCAGGTTGAGCAGCGGCAGCGGCGGCATCTGCTTGTCCTGTACCACCAGCACGCTGCCCACTTTCGGCAGCAC
>MTKY01051664.1_pt1 | contig 36232 bp, 38 predicted proteins | sample 1042731 | NCBI WGS metagenome assembly MTKY01 (sample SAMN06212206, study PRJNA360538) | anaerobic digester metagenome | biome: Wastewater treatment plant; material: sludge; isolation source: anaerobic digester fed with sludge from wastewater treatment plant | place: Denmark: WWTP Soeholt ...
AGATAGGGGTCGTGATGATCGACCGAGATCGACTCGGGCCGCCTGGACGGCAAGGGTGGCGATCGCGTGGGCCTGCTCAGCGGCGGCTGCCTGGTGGTCGGCCTCGGCGCTTGCCGCCAGCGCCGCCAGGGCATGGGTCCGCACAGAGTCCGCCGCACCGGTGACCGCTTCGCCGAGTCGCCCCTGAGAGCTGGCCTCTGGCCAGCTCGGCAATCCCTGCGTGACGTCGGGGGGCACTCGGCCCAAGACGTCATCGACGCGAACCAGGTCGGCGGCCAGGGCAGCGTGAGCATGGACAGCCGCAGCGGCCGTCACCCGACGGCGCTCGGCGAGCCACGCCTCGACTCCCGTGTAGCGACGCACGTCGAAAAGTCGCTCAAGCAAAGCTCGGCGGTCTTCTGCGGTGGCCCTCAGGAAGGCCGCGAAGTCACCTTGGGGGAGCAGCACGACCTTGGCGAACTGGTCCAGACCCATCCCGAGCGCCTGCCCGAGAGTGTCGCCGACGTCGTCAGCGCGCGTCGCAACGGTCGTCCACCCGCAGTCCGGCGACCATTCCTCGAGCCTGACCTGGCCGCGGACCGGCGTGAGACCCGTGCCTCGCTTCTTGGGCCGTTGGTGATCCGGCGATCGGATGACCCGCAACCGCCGCCCGCTCACGGTGAGCTCAAGCTCGACCTCGGGCACATCGTCCGACGCCGCGTGGTCGCTGCGCAACGCCTCACCCGAGGGCCGCAGACCGGGCACCCGCCCATACAGCGCGAAGCAGATCGCGTCGAGCAGGCTGGTCTTGCCGCTGCCCGTGGCACCGTGGATGAGGAAGATGCCGGCGTCGGCAAGATCGTCAAAGTCGACGTCGACACGGTCCGCGAACGGCCCGAACGCCTGGACTGACAAACGGTGCAGCCTCATGCGACCCCCCGGTCACCGTGTCCGCCGAGGTCCGCAGTCCCCTGCGCCACGCCTTCGTCGGACGCGAGGTCCTGTGCGGTGCGGCTGGCCTCAAGTGCCTCCAGAAGCACGGCCCGCTCATCGTCCGTCGCTGCCGCCCCGCCGCGGACGTGAGCGAGGAAGTCTGCGCACACGTCCAGCTCGGGGCGGGCCGACGGGACGCGCGCGGCATACCGGGTCGTGGACCTCAGCCCACCACCGCGCGGGGCGAAGTCCAGGCTCAACAGGTCAGGGAAGCGCCGGGTGAGCTGCTCGTATGCCGCGAGCGGCCGGACCGGGTCCGTGAGGATCGCGCGGCACCAGGCTCCGCGGGCCCAGTCCAGCTCGGGGTCGCGGAGCAAGTCGACGAGGTCACCCCGCAACACCGCCAACCGGCGCGGGACTGGCGTCTGGATCGCCTCGACGCTCACCCCGTGGGCGGTGATGTCGAGCAGGGCCACGGACTTCACCTGGTCGGCCTCGCCGAACGACATGGCCAACGGTGAGCCGCTGTAGGCCACGTCTTCGCGGACCCACTGCGGACGGTGCAGGTGACCGAGGGCGGCATACGTCATGCCGTCGAAGACGTCCGCGGGAACAACGCTGACCCCGCCGACGGCGATCTCCCGTTCGGACTCGCTCGTCGCGCCACCGGCCACGAAGGCGTGCGCCATGACGACACAAGGGAGTGCGTGGCCCGCCGCGTCGGCGCGGACGCGGTCCATCGCGGCGCGCACGACTGCGGCGTGGGAGCGCTCCGCCACACCCAGGGTCGGGCCGACCACGGCAGGCTCGAGATAGGGCAGCGGATAGACCGCGACCTCGTCGGCGAGGATCACGGGGGTGCCGATGCTCGCCATGGACGACCGAATGTGCACACCGGCCCTGGCCAGGAGGTCCGCGGCGAACCCCAACCGGATCGCCGAGTCGTGATTGCCACTGGTGAGCACCACCTGTGCGCCAGCGTCGACAAGCCGGGTGAGCGCGTCGGCCAGCACGCTGACCGTCTCAGGGGAGGGCAGCGCCCGGTCGTAGACATCACCCGAGACCAGGACGGCGCCGACCCCCTCGGCCCGCACGAGCTCGACGAGGAAATCGACGAACCGCACCTGGGCGTCAAGGAGCCCCACCTGGTGGAACGAACGTCCCAGGTGCCAGTCGGAGGTGTGGACAACGCGCATGACGGTCAGGTTATGACCGGGCACCGACAGCCCCCGGGAGGTGCCTCGGCGTGCCTCCTGTGGACCGGGCATCGCGCACCGACCGGGCGGACCGGCATACTCTCCGGCCATGGGCCAGGACATCGAATCCGTCACGTACACGCGCGAGCAACGCCAGCGGTTCCGCCAGAAGGTGCAGCTGTGCCTGGATGTCTTTGAGCGGATGTTGGCATACAGCCACTTTGATTTCGACCGGCCCATGACTGGTATGGAGATCGAGCTCAACCTGGCCGGGGCGGATTTCCGGCCCAAGATGGACAACGCCCTGGTCCTGGAGCGGATCGCTGACCCGGAATACCAGACCGAACTGGCCCGCTACAACATCGAGTTCAACGTCAAACCGCGAGAGCTCGTGGACGACTCGATGATTGCTCTCGAAGCCGACCTCAGGGCCTCGCTCAACCGAGCTGACCGCACCTGCACCGAGCTCGGTAACCGGATCGTCATGATCGGCATCCTGCCGACGGTGACCGCGGAGGACTTCGCCGGCGACTGGATGAGCAACAACGCGCGATATCACGCGCTGAACGACGCCATGCTCGCCGCCCGCGGTGAGGACGTCCACCTGGACATCGAAGGGCCCACCGGCGAGCGGCTGGAACGCTACTTCGACTCGCTCGCCCCCGAAGCCGCGTGCACGTCGATGCAACTGCACCTGCAGGTCGCGCCGCTCTCCTTCGCCGACCACTGGAACGCCGCGCAAGTGCTCGCCGGGCCGCAACTGGCCGTGGGTGCCAACTCGCCGTTCTTCCTCGGCCACCGTCTGTGGGCCGAGTCACGCATCGCGGTGTTCAGCCAGGCGGCCGACACCCGATCGCCCGAACTGCTCAACCAGGGCGTGCGACCTCGGGTCTGGTTCGGCGAGCGCTGGATCACCTCGATCTTCGACCTCTTCGAGGAGAACGTCCGCTACTTCCCGGCGCTGCTGCCGGAGACGACCGACGAGGACCCCGCGGCCCTGCTCGAAGCCGGCGGCGTCCCAGCGCTGGCCGAGATGCGGTTGCATAACGGGACTGTCTACCGCTGGAACCGCCCGATCTACGACATTGTCCAGGGGCGACCGCATGTTCGGGTCGAAAACCGGGTCCTGCCGGCCGGTCCGACGATCATCGACACCTTGGCGAATGCGGCGTTCTACTACGGAGCCTTGCGGATGCTCGCGCAGGAGGACCGGCCCCTGTGGTCGCGGATGAGCTTCGCTGCAGCCGAGGACAACTTCGTGGCTGGAGCGCGCGAAGGTCTGGACGCCAAGCTCTACTGGCCCGGCCGCGGCGACCTGCCCGCCACCGAACTCATCCTGCGTCACCTGCTCCCGCTGGCCGACGAGGGCCTGCGCGAGTGGGGCGTGTCGGCGGCTGCTCGTGATCGCTACCTGTCGGTCGTCGAGGGCCGGTGCCTCACTGGCGTCAACGGCGCCACCTGGCAGACGGCGACGGTCGCCCGGCTGGAGGAGCGCGGCATACCTCGTCACGAGGCACTTCAACAGATGTTGGCGACCTACTCTGAGCACATGCACACCAACGAGCCGGTTCACACCTGGGCGCTGTCATGAACGCGAGGACGAGCCTGGCCTTCCGGCTGCTCAACGTCTTCGCGATCGACGGCGACCCGTTTTCGGGTAACCCGCTTGCCGTCGTTGAGGACGCATCCGGCTTGGACGAGGCCCGGATGCAGGCCATCGCTCGTCAGTTCAACCTGTCCGAATCCACCTTCGTCACACGCTGCCCGGGCACGGGCACGGCGGACGCCGACGTGCGGATCTTCACCCCGGGTTTCGAGATGCCGTTCGCCGGGCACCCGACCTTGGGCACGGCATACGTCATCGGCGAACGCTTGGGACGGGAGGAGGTGACACTGCGGGTCCCGGCAGGGGACATCCCCGTCCGCCGCTCCGCTGACGACCCCGCCCGGTGGGTCCTCACGGCCAACCGCGCGACCGTCACCGCCGGATCGGTAGAGCGAGCCGATCTGGCCACCATCGTCGGAGTCGCAACGGCCGACGTCGTCGATGAGGGGTGGTGGGTCGATTCCGGCGTGGATCAGTTCCTCATCGAGCTGACGTCAGTCGATGCGGTGCGGGCTGCTGCGGCCGACCCCGTCGCGGCGGACCGCTTCGCTCGTTCACCGCGGGGCGAGAGCATGGCGCTGGTCTGGGCGTGGACCGGCCCGGACAGCATCGAGGCGCGGTTCTTCTACGGTCAGGACGGCGCAATGCTCGAAGACCCGGCGACGGGGTCGGCCTCGGCAAACCTCGGGAGTCTGTTGGCGTCGCGGGGTTTCCGCGGGTCTCTGACCGTCATTCAGGGCGCCGCTGTGGCGCGCCCATCCCGACTTCACGTCGAGGTGACCGATGCGGGCCGGGTCCGCGTGGGGGGTCTGGTCCGCGACGTCGGTCGCGGCACGCTGGAGGTCTGAGTGCCCCGCTACGTCGGGTTCCTGCGCGCGGTCAACGTCGGGCGGCGCCAGGCCCCTATGGCTCGCGTGCGCGCGGCGCTGGAGGCAGGCGGTTTCAGCGAGGTGCAGACCTACATCCAGACGGGCAACGTCCTGGTCACGTCGGCGGCCCGCTCACCCCAGCGGGTCGCCCACCAGATCGAGCAGGTGCTCACGGCTGAGTTCGGCTTCGAGGTCCCCACGATCGTCCGTATGCCGTCCGACCTGCCCGCGCTCGTGGCTGCCGTCGACGCCTTGCCCAACCCGTTTCCGGACGGTCGCACGTATGCCGCGTTCCTCGCCTCCGAGCCCGACGCGGAGGGGCGTGCGCTGCTGGACGCTTGGGATGCGCCGGGGGAGTGGGCTCGGGTCGTCGGCCGCCACGTCGTGATGCGGTTGGGCGTCCCCGCCCACGCGTCGACGCTGACCAACGCGAAGATCGAGCGCCACTGCGGCAGAGCAACGACCCGCGACCTCACCGTGGTGCGCGCGCTGGCTGATCGGTGGGGCGGCTGAGGCCCCGGCGCACCACGTCGAAGCACACGACGGCGGCCGCTGCGGACACATTGAGCGACTCCACGGCCCCGGCCATCGGGATGGACACCCACGTGTCGACCAGGCCGCTCACCTCGGCTCCCAGCCCGGCCGTCTCACCCCCCAGGACGTATGCCGTGTCCGCACCGAGGTCGGCCCCGAACAGGTCCGCGGGTCCGTCAGCGTCCAACCCGGCGATCCGGTAGCCCGCCTCGCGCAGGGCCTGGACGGCCTCCAACGCCGTGGCGACTTTGAGGATGGGGGCCTTGAACGCGACCCCGGCCGAGGCCTTGACCACTAAAGGGTCGATCGATGCGACGCCCCGTCGCGGCACGACGATCCCGGAGAATCCGGCCGCTGTGGCGGTGCGCAGGATCATCCCGACGTTAGCGGGGGTCGTGATGCCGTCCAGCACCAGGACGGGTCCGTGCAGCCCCTGGCTAACGGCCAACGCCAGCGGACGCATGCGTGGGGCGACGACGTCCGCGCAGACGCCCTGATCCTGCTTGCCGTTCCCGGCGATCTTCTTGACCCGTTCTGCATCCACGACCTGGATCGGGACCCCTCGGGCCCGGGCGGCCGCGCGGATCTCCCCGACGTGGGGGCCCCGGGCGGTGTCGGCCAGCAGCACCTTGTCGACGGCCAGGTGCTGGTCGCTCAACGCCTCGAGGACGGGATTGCGTCCATAGATCGTGACGAACCGGTCCTTGGGTGAGATGGGCGCGGTGGGGGAGGTGTCCCAGGTTCCGGTCACGTCCACATCCAACACGGTTTCCGGCGGACGCGGAGGGGGCTAGCGTCCGATGTAAGCGTTTACGTATGCTGTGCCTCTCGGGCGATGCGTCCGCCCCGATGTTGTCCGTTCTGATCCGAGTGTGAGAGAAGCAATGGTCGATTGCGTCCAGAGCCGCCAGTGTTGGCGGGGGGTGTCTCACCGATGACCTCATCTGCTCCCGGCACGGTCACGAGCGCCTGCGCCTCGGTCCTAGCCGACCTGTCTCCCGGCCGCCGCGAGTTGTTCGAGCTGCGGTTGCACCGCTGGTGGGACGACCTTCTTGATGCTCTGACGTCTCTCTACGGTGACATCGCCCAGGATGTCGCGGCCCGGCTGGTCGTCTTGGCGGCGGCGGCATACCGGGATCGCGATCCGGAGCTGCACCGACTGGACGAGCGGCGCATCCTTGAGCCCGACTGGCTGCAGAGCCCTGGGATGTTCGGTTACGCGACGTATGCCGATCGGTTTGCGGGGTCGTTGGAGGCCGTCGGGGGGCGCATCGACTATCTCGAGGAGCTTGGAGTCACCTTCCTACACCTCATGCCGTTGCTGCGTCCCCGTGAGGGAGACAACGACGGCGGGTATGCCGTGGCCTCCTACCGCGAGGTTCGTCCCGACCTGGGGTCGATCGAGGACCTCAAGGCGCTCTCGAAACTGTTGCGAGACAGGGGGATCAGTCTCGTTCTCGACCTCGTGCTCAACCACGTCGCCAAGGAACACGATTGGGCCGAGCGCGCGCGGGCAGGAGATCGGCACTACCGCGACTACTTCTACGTCTATCCCGACCGGACCGAGCCGGACCGCTTTGAGGCCACCCTTCCGGAAGTCTTCCCTGACTTCGCGCCCGGCAACTTCACCTGGGACGAGGCTCTCGGCGGGTGGGTGTGGACCACGTTCAACGCATGGCAGTGGGACGTCAACTGGGCCAATCCCGATGTGTTCTGTGAGTACGCAGACATCATCTTCTTCCTGGCCAATGCTGGCGTCGAAGTGGTTCGACTCGATGCCATCGCCTTCACCTGGAAGCGTCTCGGCACGACCTGTCAGAACCAGCCAGAGGTGCACGCGCTCACGCAAGCGTTGCGCGCGATCGCCAAGATCGCTTGTCCCGCAGTCGCTTTCAAGGCCGAGGCGATCGTCGGACCGCGCGACCTCGTGCAGTATCTCGGCCAGGGCGAGCACCACGGCAAGGTGAGTGATCTGGCCTACCACAACTCCCTCATGGTGCAGGCGTGGTCGATGCTTGCCACCCACGACGTGCGCTTGACGGCGCATGCCCTGTCGGCGCTCCCACCCGTCCCGTCCACTGCGACCTGGATTGCCTATCTGCGTTGCCACGATGACATTGGTTGGGCGATCGACGACGGCGACGCCGCGGCGGTCGGCCTCAACGGGTTCGCCCACCGAGCCTTCTTGTCCGACTGGTTCACCGGCGCCTTCCCGGGTTCGACGGCGAGGGGTTTGACCTTCCAGGCGAATGGGTCAACCGGCGATCGTCGGATCAGCGGAACTGCTGCAGCGTTGACGGGGTTGGACGCCGCCCGGGCCGCAGCAGATGAGGCGGGCATCGATCGTGCCATCGCCCGCGTGCTGCTGGGCCACGCCCTGATCGCTGGCTTCGGCGGTCTGCCGGTGATCTGGAGCGGTGACGAGCTCGGCATGGCCAACGACCCGCGCTGGGCGGCGGAGCCGGGGCATGAGGACGACAACCGGTGGGTGCATCGGCCGCGGATGGACTGGGAGTTGGCGGCGCGACGGCATACGCCAGGCACGCCGGAACACCTCGTGTTCCAAGGGATTTCGCACATTGCGCGCACGCGGGCGCGGCTTCCGCACCTGCATGCGTCCGTGCCGTCGACGGTGCTGGGGGTGTGGGACCCGGGTGTCCTTCTCCTGGCCCGCAGGCACCCGGTGGGGACCATGCTCGCGGCATACAACGTCACCGACTCGTGGCGCCCGGTGCCCGGGTGGGTGCTGCGCCAGGAAGGTCTCGCTGGCGCCATTGAGGCGCTCAGCGGCAGGCGCGTGCGGATCGAGAGCGACGACAACGCGTGGCTGCCGCCGTATGCCGTGTGGTGGCTGGTCGACCACATCCCGCCGCACGCATAGGGTCGGGGTGTGCAGCAGAGCGTCTCGTTCAAGGTTTACTACGAGGACACCGACAGTCTCGGGGTCGTCTACTACGCCAACTACTTCAAGTTCATGGAGCGCGGGCGCTCGGAGTTCTTGACCCACCAGGGCCGATCGGTCGCCGACTGGAACGCCGACGGCTTTCTTCTGGTCGTCCATTCGGTGCAGGCAACGTTCAAGAAGCCGGCGGTGCTCGGTGACGTCGTCGACATCGTCACGACGTTCACCGTGCCCTCGGTCTATCGGGGGCGCTTCGCCCAGCGGGTCGAGCGGGCGGGGGAGTTGCTCGTCGATGGCATCGTCGATGTCGTCTGCCTCGACGCCAACCAGAACCTCATCGAGTTCCCGCCACAGTTGCGCGCGCTGGCGGACTGAGGCAGAGGCGCCCGCCCGTCACCGCGAGCGGCGGCGGACGAGGAGGCGTTCCAGACCGAGGAACCCGGCCGCCATCGCCAACCCGAGGACGAGGATGCCGACGATGTTCACCAGCGCGGCGGCATACCCGAGGACGGCGACGTCGACGAACGGGTAGGGGTAGGCGCGCACGAACGCCCCGTGCAGAAGCATGACCGCGACCCACCCGAGCGGGATGACCAGGGCACCGAGGACGGTCCGCCACGACACCCACCCGCGGGGTCCGACGAGCAGCCACACCAGCACGGTGAGGATCGGAGTCACTTGGTGCAGAAGGGTGTTGGAGACGTTCTCCCACCCCCGCTGGACCGAGATGGGAGCCAGCACCACGGCATACACGAGGCCGGTGATGGTGATGAGCAGGACCGAGTCAAGCCGGGCCGCGCGCAAGGCGGCGGTTGCCCGCGGGCGGCCCCACGCGAGGATCGAGGTGACCACCGCGACGACAATGTTCGACCAGATGGTGAAGTAGGAGAACCAGTCGGCCAGGCGCGAGCCCAGGCCCGCGGCGTGGTCGGAGCCGTAGCGCGTGGGGATCGTCACGGTGCTCGGGTAGAGCGCGGTCACGGTGAGAGTGAGTGACACCGCCAGCCCGAGCCAGGCGACCACGGCGTTGACGGCAAACCAGCGGCGCGCGCTGGGCGAGAGGGTGGTGTCCACGAGGGGCGAGTATGCCGCCTCGCCGCACCTTTTCCGCGCGACTTGGCTCAGCGCGCCGGTCCGGTGAGGCGGGCGATCCCGTGACGGTCGGCCATCCGCCAGACGACGGCGGTCGCGATGGCCAACCCGACCGCCGAGACGGCGGCCTGGATCGGCGTGGATGTCGAGCCGGTGGCGATGAACGCCGAGCTGAGCTGCCCGAGGGCGATGGCCAGGCCGATCCCGAGCAGGTTGTTGACCGAATGCAGGACGATCGCGGCTTCCAGGCCACCGGTGCGCCAGGTCATGAGGGTCATGGCGACGGCGAACACCATGAGGTCGAGCAGCAGCCAGGGGTCGAGCGATCCGTGGGCGAGGCCGAAGAGGACGGCTGAGACGACGGCGCTGACGGCCAGCGAGATGCCGGGGTGGCGGATCCAGACGCCGATGTTCTGCATGATCCAGCCGCGGAAGAGCACCTCCTCGCCGGCGGACTGCAGCGGTGTGGTGAGGAGCATGAGGATGAGGAGGACGGGCCAGTGCGACGGCGGTGAGAGCGTCAGCTCGGCCTCGGGGCCGGTCGTCGCGCCCGGGTCCAGCGGCAGGAACGTCGTCAGCCCGAGGTAGGCGAGCCACAGCGGGGTGAGGACCACGACGCAACGGCCGAGCCACCGCCAGCGGATCCGGCCGAGGACCGACACGAGGTATCCGGGTCGCACCCGATGGACGGCCCACGACCCGAGCAGTGCTGCTGGGATGGCGGAGGCGAGCATGAGGTTGGTCGCGGCGAAGGTGATCGGATCGCCCATGTCGAGGGCGAAGGGATCAGCGGCGCGCGAGGTGCCCGAGGCCATTCCGGCGACGACGACGGCCACGCTGATCGCGGCGATCGCGCCTATCCACAGGCCTATGGTGAGGGCGCCAGAGACGATGGGTTTCCACCAACGGGATCGCGGTCCGCGCAGCACCTGGTGGTATGCCGCGGGCTCGCCTGGGAGTGCGGGCAGAGTGTGCGGGGGCAGGGGTGCCCAGGCCTGGGGCGGGGGAGCGGGTAGGGGAGTGGGCGGCATACCGGATGGTGGCGGCCAGGAGTGAGGGTCGGGGCCGAGGGGCGGTGGGGTGCTCATGGGCGAGATCCTTTGCGGCGCAACCAGACCATGACCTCGTGGTGGTCGGTCTGGGGGAACATGTCGAACAGCTGGGCCCGGCGGGGGAGGAGTGACGGCATGCGGGCGATGTCGCGGGCGAGGGTGGTGGCGTTGCAGCTGGAGTAGACGACGTCGCGGACCGTGGTTGTTTCCAGCCAGTCGGTGAGTTCCTCATCCAGGCCGCGCCGTGGCGGGTTGACGACGACCAGGTCCGGGGCTGGGTGGGCCAGGGCGTATGCCGTGGCGTCACCTGCGGTGAACTCGAGCGGCCCGAGGTCGGGGCGGGTTGCGAGGAGGTCCGCGGCGCTGCGGCGAGCGGCGGTGATGGCGTCGGGGGAGAGCTCGATGCCGGTGACGTGGCGGCCGGCGGCGGCAGCGTGGAGCGCGAATCCGCCGACACCGCAATAGAGGTCGAGGACGGAAGTCGGTTGGGCGGCGTCGATCCAGGCCTGGGCTTGGCGATAGAGACCCGCGGCCACGGCAGTGTTGGTCTGGAAGAAGCTTCGTGGGCCGAGGTGCAGGACGATGTCGGCGACCGGCAAACGAAGCTCGGTCTGTTCGGTGAGTGGGATCTCGGTCTCGCCCTCCAGGACGGCCTTGTGCTCGGGGTGGAGGTTGGCCGTGACGACGTCGAGGTGGGGGAGAGCTGCTTGCAGATGGGGGAGGGCGGCACGGACCTGGGGGAGTTGGGCGGTCGAGCGCAAGACGATGCGCACCATGAGGGCGCCGGTTGGGGATGCCGTGACGAGAAGGTACTTGAGCTCGCCCTGTCGGCGGGGGACCTCGTAGGGGGTGAGCCGGGCGGCTCGGACGAAATCGGCCAGGTGCGGGATGGCGTCGTGCAGCTGTGGTTCGTAGAGCCCGCAGTCACGCAGGTCGACCCCGCGCCCGCGCGGGTCGAGGATGCCCAGGGTCGGGTGGGCTGCCGTGCCACCGACGACGAGCTTGGCCTTGTTCCGGAAGCCCGAATCGGCGCTGGCGACCGGTTCGAGCCAATCTAGTTGTGGTGCTAGAGAACTCAGTGCCGCACGGCACCTCGCGTCTTTGGTCGCGAGTTGCTCGGCGTATGCCGTCCCCATGAGCGTGCACGAGCGGCATACCCCCGCGTCATAGTAGTCGCACTGCACCCCGTCAGGCTAGCCGCGCTTGCCGACCCCGCCGAGATTGACCTTACGTGCGCCTGGCTCGGCGTGTCATGCACCCAACGTCAATCTCGGGCAGAGGATGCGTCGGGCCCGGTGCTAGCATTGCTGTCAGGAGGTGCCCTGGTGGCGACGTTGACGATCCGGCAGGTGGATGAGCGGACCCACGCACTTTTGCGTGGACGGGCGGCAAGCCACGGGCGGTCGGTTGAGGCCGAGGTTCGGGCGATCCTCGACTCGGCCGTCAACAGGCCGTCGGTCAACCTCCTGGCTGCGTTGCGGGAGGGTGCGGATGAGGTCGGCGGAGTGGATCTGTCGATCCCGCAACGGACCGATGCCCCGCGCGGGGTCGACCTGACGTGATCGTCGCCGATACCAACGTCGTGTCCGAGGTGATGAGGGCTGACCCGGACCCAAACGTCCTGAGGTGGATGGAGTCCATCGCGCCCGGCGGCATCGGCATCACGGCTGTGACGGTCGAGGAGATCGAGCGGGGGATCGGCAGGTTGGCCCCCGACCGGCGACGTCGCGACCTGGATCGTCGCTGGCGTGCCGTCATCAACGGCTACGGCGAGGACGTGCTCGCCTACGGCGCCGCCGAAGCTGTGCAGACAGCGGACGTGCTCGTGGGGCGCGAGAGAGCCGGTCGTCCCATGCATCTTGCTGACGCGATGATTGCCGGGATCTGCCTAGTCGGCAGTCACACGCTGGCAACTCGGAATACGAGTGACTTCGACGGCATACCGGATCTGGTCGTCCACAACCCGTTCGTTGCGCGTCCGAAGGGCTGACCCGCCCCGACGGCTTCGAGCCCGCCGAGATTGACGTTGCGGCCACCTACGTCGGCGTGTCCTGCACCCAAGGTCAATCTCGGCGGTGGGGTGGCGGTTCAGATTCAAGGATGCGACATAATGTCGATTATCGGCGTTCCAGAATCGTGGGAGGCGCTCACGGGTAGCGGAACCGCGCCTGAAGGATCCTCAGCCCCCTAGATGAGACCGAGCTTCAGCAGTAGCGCCCGATCCAGGTCGATGAGTTCATCCGGGTCGAGCACGCCGCAGAAGGCGCCGAGCCGGGTGGGGTCCACTGTGTAGATCTGATCCGTGAGGATTCGGGTTGCTTGCCCGGCAATGTCCACCAGCGGTCGGTAGACCGCAGGCCCGGCACTCGTGGATGTCAGGGCCACTGTCACGGTGCTCGTTGCGAATCGGTCGGACTGGATAATCACGGCCAATCGCTTCCCTGCTTGTTCGTGACCGCGAGGGCTGCGCATTGCGCGGATCTCATAGATCCCCCCGCGGACGATCACTCGGCAGTGCCCATGTAGCGCTGGATCGCCAGGATCTCGGCCTGATCGTCGGGGTCATCGGCCAGTCGCTCGGCGTCCGCGCGCGCCTGCTCGATGAGGTCTTCCTTGTAGGTGCGCAGCAACGCATAGCGCACCGCGTCGGTGCGGCTTCCATGCTTCTCGGCCAGTGAGCGAATCGCAGTCTCCATCGCCTCGTCGGTTCGGACGTTGAGTGTGCTCACCGCTCCATTGTAACACTATCCGTAATACGCCGTCGGCATTGCGGCGCAGTTGGCTGCGCTACCCGGCAAGATGCCCTGATGCGGAAACTCACCTATGGCATGAACGTCAGCCTGGACGGCTACATCGCTGGTCCGGGCGGCGACATCGGATGGAGCGTTCCGAGTGAACTTCCGGAACTGCTCAGGCGGCGACGATGGGCACGCCGTATGCCGCGAAGTTCGCGTCTGCAGTGACCAGGGTCAGCCCCTCGGTCATGGCTTGAGCGATCAGCAAGCGGTCAAGGGGGTCGCCGTGGTGGGCCGGGAGTTGAGCCACTGCGAGGCCATGCGCCGCGGCCAGTGCCAGGCTGCGCACCCCGGCGTCCGTGATCTTGGCCTTCAGGTCCGGCGGGACGACCAGCTTTCCGGCGGCTGCTTTGATGCCTATTTCGGCAAAGGACACCACGCTGAACAGCAGATCATCGGCAGCGGCGATCGCGGCGACCGCGGACTGGGACAGTTCTCGCTCGCCGGAAAGCTGCCACAGGACCACGTGCGTGTCCAGAAGCAGCCTCATGCGTCGAGGATCTCATCGAGCTCATTGTCGGTGAACTCGAAGTCGTCGCCGATCCTGATCAGTCCTGACATCGAGCCACCTGCCGCGAGAAACCGCATTCCGGGCGAAACGCTAGTCACCGGCACGAGTCGGACTGCGGGGACACCGTCCTTGGCGATCTCGACCTCTTCCCCCGCCAGGGCGAGGTTGATCAGCCGAGACAGATCAGTCTTGGCCTTGCCGATGTTGACGGTCGTCATGGGTCAAGGATATCTCGCCTTGGCCAACCTTGGCCACGAAGGTCCGGTGGTCGCACTGGGGTCGAGAACGTTCTTGCGGGCGGCGCCCCGGGGATGATGAGCCCATGCGGAAACTCACCTATGGCATGAACGTCAGCCTGGACGGCTACATCGCCGGTCCGGGCGGCGACATCGGATGGAGCGTCCCGAGCGACGAACTCTTCCATTGGTGGTCCGACCGGGTGGCCGCGACGGACCTCGCGCTTTACGGGCGCAAACTGTGGGAGACGATGAGCGCCCACTGGCCGACGGCGCAGCAGCAGCCGGGTGTCACGCCGGCCGACATCGAGTTCGCCCACCGTTGGATGGACATGCCTAAGGTCGTGTTCTCCTCAACGGTCACGCACGTCGACTGGAACACCGGCGTGTTCACCGGCGATGCCCTCACCGAGATCGCCCGGCTCAAGGCCGAGGACGGCGGGCCCATGGACATCGGCGGGGCAACCCTCGCTGCGGCGGCGATGCGGGCCGGGCTGATCGACGAGTACGTGCTCGCCACCGCCCCTGTGCTGGTGGGAGGCGGCATACCCTTCTTCACGGTCTTGGACAACTGGGTCAACCTGCGCCTCGTGGAGACCCGCACCTTCCCCGGTGGCGTGGTGCTCACCAGGTATGCCGTCACCCGCTGAAGCTTGGTGCGCTACCTAGAAAGCCTTCGCTAGCGTCATCAGCGTGCAGCACACGCATGACATCCGGATCCGGGGTGACGAGGTCCAGAAGACCTTCGTCAGATGGGACGAGGACGAACCCGAGCGCGAGTGGACAGCGCTGCAACACCTGGCGGCATACGCTCCGGATCTGGCCCCGCGTCCGGTAAGCACGGGGACGACAAACGGGCAGCCGACGATCGTCATGTCGCGCCTGCCCGGCGGCCCGTTGACCGGAGAGCTCACCCCCGCACAACAGTCTGGCTTCGTTGTCGCACTTCGCCGCCTCTTCGCCACTCCCATGCCGGACGGGCTTGGCGTGCGGGCCAACGATCCGCTGCGTTTCCAACCCCAGTTACTCCCCCGGCTCCGCGAGCCACCCCGCTTGGCCCTGTGTCAGGACCCTGCTCTGGTCGCGAGATCGATCGAGGCCGCGATGCGGTGGCTCAAGGCCAACCCGCCCGATAAGCACTGGATCGTCGACCCCGTGCTCGCCCTCGGGGACGGGAACCTGGACAACGTCGTCTGGGACGGCACGACCGCGCGGCTGGTTGATTGGGAGGAGTTCGGCGTCTCCGATCTGGCCTATGAGGTCGCCGGTGTCGTGGAGCACGCCTCGTCACGGCTGGAGCGGCGACTCGACATCGCGGGTCTGCTCACGGCGCTCAGCCTGAGCACCGACCAACAGGAACGTCTAGCCCGACATCGACGGATGTTCGCGTGCTTCTGGCTCGCGATGTTGCTCCCAGGCAACGGGAGCTGGCGACGTAACCCACCCGGATCGACCGAGGACCAGGCGCGGCACGTCCTCCAACTCCTAGCCCGGGATCAGCGGCCTTACTCGTAGTGATACCGACACGCGGCAATCCGGACCTCGCCATCGAGGACCTTGTAGATCAGCGGGGGCTCATCGGTGATCCGGCGCGACCAGTAGCCGTGGAACCCATGCTTGAGCGGCTCGGGCTTGCCCAGCCCCTCGTTGCCATTGCGAGCGACGTCCTGGATCAGCACGTTGATCCGACGCTGCACCTTGCGGTCCTGCTGCTGCCACCAGAGGTAGTCCTCCCACGCCGACTCGTCGAACACCAGCTTCATTCGGACAGCTCGCGCGCCTGACCGCCGCCGGCCTCGAGCCGCTCGATCGACGCCAATAGTCGCCGCGCGTTGGCCGGGTTCCGTACAGGCCAATCGCCCACGTATGCCGTCGCGGTGCGGGACACTGGGGATCTTGCTCCTGCCCAGCGTCCTCCCCCGCCGAGCACCCGGAAGGCCCTCATGGACGACACCCACCGCTCCGCCGTCCTCAACACCTACCGCTACCTGCGCCTGGCCATGATCGCCGTCGTTGTCATGCTGTTCGTGGCCGTCGGAGCTCAACGGGCCGCCGCAACCTGCTGGCAGACCTCGATCAGCGCCTACTACTTCACGGCCGCCCACAGCGTCTTCGTCGCTGCCCTGTGCGCGATCGGCGCCTGCCTCATCGTCTACAAGGGCAACACCGACACCGAGGACGTCGTCCTCAACTTCTCCGGCTTCCTCTCCTTCGTCGTCGCGTTCGTCCCGACCCAACGCGAGGCCCTCTGCGGCGCAGGTCTGCCCGCGGCATACGAGGTCGGCCCGGGGGTCCGCAACAACGTCCTCGCGCTCATCGTCGCCGGCGTTCTTGCCGAAGTCGTCCGCGTGGTCATCAACCGCAACGTCGACCGAATCCCCTACAGCGGCTGGGCAACACGCGCCACCGTCATCGGCTGGCTCGTCATCGGCGTGGGGATCATCGGGTATGCCGCGTTCCCGGCCGGCTTCGAGGCCAAGGGCCACACGATCGCCGCCGTCACGATGTTCGTCGGCATCATCGGGGTCGTCGTCCTCAACGCCCTGTCGGCCCAGAGCGTGTCGCAGCGCACCAGCTACGTCGGGATCTACAAGGCCATCGCCGGCGTCATGGCCGTCCTGCTCGTCGCGATCATCGCCATCCGGCTGTCGCTGCCGACCTGGGACCACATCGTCATCTGGGTCGAGGGCGTCCTCATCGGGGCGTTCGCGGCCTTCTGGCTGGTCCAGACCAAGGAACTGTGGGACGTCGTCGACCGGCGCGAGCTCGCACCCGAAAGCACCGACCGCACCGGCCGCTGACTCATCCCGCGAGCGCCCGCATCACGCGCAGCGACGCCCGCCGTCGATCCCCCAGGTGCCGTCGGCATACCGGGTCACGTCGAGCTCCCACCGCTGCGCCACCTGAACCATCCGTTGCCCCCGCTCGAAGAGCGAGGGAGTCTGGCGCACCCACCCATCGGCAGGTGGCGTCGGCGGAGGGCCCGCTGCCACCGCTGCCACATACTCCGCGACCGCCAACTCCGGGGTTGCCGCACCTTTCTCCCCCGGCCGGGTGACGAAGAACCCCTCGTTCACTGCTCCCCCGGACACCTGACAGGCCCCCGTGACGTCCGCGGACGAGCGCGCAGGCGCCTGCGCGCAGCCACCGACCAGCGTTGCGGCCACCACGGTCAATGCCGCCCACAAGCCGGTATGCCGCGTGCTCACCTTTACAGGGTAACTCGCCCTGGCAGGATGACGGGGTGATCGAACCGGGGACCTCGAGCGGCGCTGACGCGGGCGCCGACGCCAGGCCCGGCGCGGACGGGGCGACGTGGGGCGAGCGGGCGGCATACGCCGCGAGCTCGGTGGCCACCCTGTTCGGGCGACGCATGCTCGCGATCCCGGGGACGTTCCTGCCGACGGTCCAGGCACCCGGGCCGCGCCGCTGGCGGGGCCCCTGGCACTACTGGTGGCTCGCCCACTTCCTCGACTGCCTCGTCGACCAGGCGCTGCGCGAGCATGCCGCCGGCCAGCTCACGGCAGCCCATCGCACCGCGCAGACCGCGCACCGGTTGCTGCGGACGATCCGACTGCGCAACGTCGCCATCTTCACCAACCACTACTACGACGACATGGCCTGGCTGCTGCTCGCAGCCCATCGCCTCGACCGCCTCACCGCGACCCTCTCCCCCACCGCGTCGCTCGCGCTGACCCATAGCGCAGGCCGGGCCCTGCGCGCCGCAGTCACCCGCGGCCACACCGACGACCTCGGCGGGGGGCTCTATTGGAACGACCATCACGACTTCAAGAACGTCGCGGCCACCGGGCCTGCAGCGCTGTTCTTCGCCCGGATCGGCGACCGCAACCGAGCGCGCGCCTTGCTCGACTGGCTCCACGACCATCTGCGGGACCCTGCCTCGGGCCTGTTTGTCGACGGGCTGCGGATCGACCACGACGGCAGCACGACCCTGGTTCCGGACGTGTTCACCTACAACCAGGGCACCGTCCTGGGCGCGCTGGTCACCCTCGGCGACTCGGTCAGCCTGACCCGCGGTGAGTCCCTCATCGACGCCATCGCCCGCCAGTTGACCACCGATCCGGACCATCGCATCCTGCGCACCCATGGCGACGGCGACGGTGGCCTGTTCACCGGGATCCTCGTCCGCTACCTCGCGCTCGCGGCCCGCTCCCCGGACCTCTCCCCCACCGCACGCGCCCACGCCCAAGCCCTGGTCGAAGGAACCGCGGACGCCTTCTGGTCAGGTCGCCAATTGCGCTCCTTCCCAAGGCGATTCGGTATGCCGTCCGCCCCCGTCACGGTCTTCTCCCCCGACCCGGCGGTGCCAGCCGAGCGGAGCCAGCCGGACGGCATACCCATCGAGCTGTCGACCCAACTGCAAGCCTGGATGACCCTCGAAGCGGCTGCTTCGCTGCCTCCTGACTGAGGGCTACCCTGGAGGGGTGGACCTCACGCAACTGCAGCACGACGCGGACGCTATCGTCACCAGCCGCACCTTGGGCTACGACCAGAAGGTGCGCCGCCTGGCCGGCCTCGCGGTCGAAGCCCTCCCCTATCCCGCCCTGTCGGCGGCCACCCGGGAGGCGCTGGACAAGCGGGTCATCTGCGACATGTTCGAAGGCCACCGGCCCTATGCCCCGCGCTACGTCCTGCCTGACTACGCGAAGGCCCTGCGCCAAGGCAGCCGCCACCTTGAGCTCGACCCTCCCGTCGACCTCGACGACGCCCTGTCGTTCCTGACGATCCTTTACGGCCACGTCCCCTCGGTGACGACCTACCCGGTCTACCTCGGCGACCTCGACGCGCTCCTCGAGCCGTTCGTCCCGGCCGACCTGCCCGACGCCGAGCTCGACCGCACGTTGCGCCGGTTCTGGATCCAGCTCGACCGGCTGCTGCCCGACGCGTTCGTCCACACCAACCTCGGCCCCGGTGATGGTCGGGTGGTCCGCTCGATCCTGCGCGTGGAGCGCTCGCTGCGCCAGGTGGTCCCCAACATCACCCTCAAGGTCGACCCCGCGGTCACCCCCGACAGCCTCATCGAAGACGCCGTCCAGACCGTGTTCGTCACCGGCAAACCGCACTTCGTCAACCACCCGATGATGGTCGGCGACCACGGCGAGGGGTATGCCGCGGTCAGCTGCTACAACTCGCTCAAGATCGGTGGCGGCTCGCACACCCTCGTGCGGCTCAACCTCAAGGAGGCCGCGGTTCGCCAGGACGGCGGGCTGGCCGAGTTCCTCGCCGACGGACTGCCGATGTGGGTGGAGCTGACCGCCGAGCTCATCGAGGCCCGGATCCGCTCACTCGTCGAGCACCAGCAGTTCTTCGAGACGCACTGGTTGGCCCAGGAGGGTCTGGTCGACCTCGACCTGTTCTCGGCGATGTTTGGGGTGTTCGGCATGGCCGAGTGCGTCGCCGAGCTGCTGGCCCACGACGGCATCCACGGCGTGCGCTACGGCCACGACGCGGTCGCCAACGACGCGGCATACCGGATCGTCGAGCGGGTCGCCGAGCTGGTGGCCGCGCGTCCGCTGCCCTACTGCGCGGGGGGCGCCGGGGCGGCCTACTTGCACTCGCAGAGCGGCATCGACCTGGACGTCGACGTCACGGCCGGCACCCGCATCCCGGTCGGCGACGAGCCGGGGATGCGCGAGCACATCACGGTGTGCGCGCCGAACCACAAGCACTTCGCCTCCGGGGTGAGCGACATCTTCCACGTCGACCAGACCGCGGTCGGCAATCCCCGCGCCATGGTCGACATCATCCGGGGCGCCTTCACCGTCGGGATGCGCGACTTCACCTTCAACCTTGACGACAACGAGTTCATCCGGATCACCGGCTACCTCGTGCGCAAGAGCGATCTGGTCGGCATCGACGAGCACGGGGCCCGGCACGGCAGTGACTACCTCGCGGCGGGTGCGGAGGCCACCTTCCACCTCACCGAGCGCGCGGTCAAACGGATCCGGGCCCATGAGTTGGATCCGCGCCCACGCGGCTGAGGGCACGTGACGCTGCCTCTCAGCCCGGTCCGGTCCACCCATGATCCGGTTCCGGGTGTCGGACCTCACGGGTTGGTCGCTGGCACGGTCGAGTTCTCGGCTGTTGACGGGCCCGGGAACCGGTTCGTCGTGTTCCTGCAGGGCTGCACCTTCGACTGTCTGGTCTGCCACAACCCGTCGACGATCAACCCGTGCATCGACTGCGGCGACTGCGTGGCCGGCTGTCCGAGCGGAGCCCTGGGTTTCGACCTCGCCGGGAAGGTCACCTGGGACGCTCACCTGTGCGCGCAGGCCGAACAGTGCATCCAGGTATGCCGTTACGCCTCCTCCCCCAAGGCCCGTCACCTCGCCGTGGCGGACCTGCTCGCGGCGCTGCGTCCAGCCGCGCCGTTCCTCTCGGGAGTGACCGTGTCCGGTGGCGAGGCGACGATGCAGGCGCCGTTCGTCCGTGCCTTGTTCGACGGCATACGGGCCGATCGTGACCCAGCGGTCGCGCGGCTGACCTGCTTCGTCGACAGCAACGGTGACGCTCCGCGCTCGACGTGGGACCTGCTCGACCCGGTCATGGACGCTGCGATGGTCGACCTCAAGTGCCTCGACCCGGCCATCCACGAGCGGCTGACCGGGCGGCCCAACGACCGGGTTCTCGCGTCCATAGAACTGCTCGCGGCTCGCCGCAAACTCCATGAGGTGCGGCTGCTCATCGTGCCCGGACACAACGACGCTGACGAGTTGCTCTTGGCCACCGGCGAGTGGCTCGCCGGGGTGGACCCCGAGATGCGAGTGCGGATCATCGGGATGCGAAAGCACGGCGTCCGCCCCACCGCCCTGCCCTTGGTCGAACCGACCCCCGAACAGCTCCACCGGTATGCCGCCCTGGTCGGGGCCGACCGATCGCTCACCGTTGTGCACGGCTGAGCCAGACAGATCGGGCCGCCGCCCGCTACGGCGTGGCGCACGGCATACCCCTGCCGTGATTGCGGCGGGTGTGACACGCTTCACGCCATGAGCACCGTAGGGGGGGCCGCGACTGCCCGCGCCCCGAAGTCACCTGAGACCCGCGAACAGAAGTCCTGGTATTGGTACGACTGGGCCAACTCGGCCTACGTCACCACCACCGCCACGGTGCTCTTCGCCCCCTACCTGACGTCGGTCGCGACCGCGGCCGCCTGCCCCGATCTCGTCGACGGTCAGCGGTGTGCGGCGACGCTGTCGGTTCTTGGCATCCCGGTGTCCCCAGGGTCGCTCGTGGCCTATACCGCGACGGTCTCGACGATCATCTCGGCGATCTTCCTCATCTTCGTCGGGGCGATCGCGGACCGCTCCCCTCACCCCACGAAGCTGTTCGCCACCTTTGCCTGGACTGGCGCACTCGCCGCCACGCTGATGTGCCTGGTGACCGGCACGAACTGGCAGCTCGGCGTGCTGCTGTTCGTCATCGCGAACATCTGCCTGGGGTCGTCGCTGGTCATCTACGACTCCTTGTTGGTGCGGATCGCCGGACCCAACGACCGCGACCGGGTCTCCTCCAAGGGCTGGGCCTTCGGTTACCTCGGCGGCGGACTGCTGCTGCTTGTCAACTTCGTCCTCGTGGCCAAGCCCAGCCTGTTGGGGCTCGACCGCGGCGGGGCCGTCCGCGTGAGCCTGCTCATGGCCGGCATCTGGTGGGCTGCGTTCACGATCATCCCCGTGCGGGGGCTGCGCCATGTCACCGGCACCGTCGCCCCGCCCATCGCCCCGGGTGAGGGTGTCGTCGGCGGCAGCCTGCGGCAGCTGCGCGAGACCTTCCGCGACCTGGCGATGCACTACCCACAGACCAAGCTGTTCCTGCTGGCCTATCTGTTCTTCAACGACGGCATCCAGACCGTCATCGGCAACTCCAGCCTCTATGGCATCGAGGAGCTGGAGTTCCCGCAAGAGACCGTGCTCGGCATCTTCCTGTTCGTCCAGTTCGTCGCGTTCTTCGGCGCCCGCTTCTTCGGGCAGGTCGCCGCCCGGATCGGTGCCTGGAAGACGGTGCTGGGCAGCCTCGGGATCTGGACCCTCATCGTCACGGTGGCTTTCTTCGTTCCGGCCAAGTCCTTGGTGCTGTTCCTCGCGCTCGCGTTCTTCATCGGCATGGTCCTCGGCGGGTCGCAGGCGCTCTCGCGCTCGCTCTACAGCCAGCTCATCCCGGCCGGCAAGGAGGCGGAGTATTTCAGCCTCTATCAAGCGATGGAACGCGGCACGAGCTGGTTCGGCACGCTGATCTTCGGCTTGGTCTACCAGGCGACGCTCTCCTACCGGGCCGCGATCCTGGCCCTCATCGTCTTCTTCCTCCTCGGTGGCGTGCTGCTGTCCCGGGTGAAGATGCGCGAAGGGATCATCCAGGCCGGCAACGAGGTTCCTCGCGTCATCTGACCCAGCCAGCTTGACTCAGCCGGCCCTCACGCGGCTGGCACTCGGCGGGCAGCCCCGTCGTTCGGCCATGCACTTCGTTCGGGAACAAAGGCAACCCTTTCCCCCGTTGAAGCGTCAAAGCAGGTGAGCAGGGGGCTGCGGCATCCGACCGGATCCCTCCCCGGCTCGCCCGTCAGGAGGGATCACAGATGGCCGACCGATCACTTCGAGGCACCCGCCTCGGCGCCTTGAGCATGGAGTCCGACGTCAACGTCGTCCCGAGCGAGCGCCAGATCACCGTCTACGTTTGCCCGCAGGGTCACCGTTCGGAGTTGCCGTTCAGCATCGAGGCCGACATCCCGCCGACCTGGGAGTGCCGCTGTGGGGCGACCGCACGACTGCTCGACGGCGGGCCGATGCCTGACGCCAAGCCCGTCCGTCCCCCGCGCACTCACTGGGACATGCTGCTGGAACGTCGCTCCATCCCCGAGCTCGAAGAGCTCCTTCAGGAGCGGCTGCAGTTGCTTCGCGCCTCCCGCGGCGAGGCCAGCAAGCGCAGCGCGTGAGCTGAGCACACGGCATACGACAGCGACCCGCACCTCCCACGTCGGGAGGGCGGGTCGCTCTCGTATGCCGTGCTCCCACCTCCCCGGGCGGGTCACCGGTCGACGATCTCGCCTTCGATGACGTCCCCGGGACCCGACGGCGGGTTCGGCCGACCGCCCGGACCGCCGGCCCGGCCGACCGTCACGATCCCGCCGAGCAGCTTGCGAGTCACCACCGTCTCCAGGACCCCTCGGGCCAGCGGCCGGGTGATCGGCAAGATGAAGAAGAAGCCCACGAGGTCGGTGAGGAAGCCCGGGGTGAGCAGCAAGGTGCCCCCGACCAGGACCAGCGCCGCGTCGCTGAGCTGCCGCGAGGGCATCCGGCCGGAGTTCAAGGCGCTGGCCAGGGCCCGCCACGTGCGCGCCCCTTCACGCTTGACCAGCCAGGCACCCAGCGCGGACTCCACGAGGAGCAACGCCAATGTCGGCCAGCCACCGATCTGTTGCCCGACCCAGATGATGATGGCGAGCTCGGCGGTGGGCACGACGAGCAGAGCCAGCGTCAGCAGCCAGGGCCAGCGCCGTCGACTTCCCACCCGGGTCACGCGTTGTGCCATCGACCCTCCTGCGGGCCCCGGACCCGTCGGACCGCCGCGGCAACCTGTCCGGCCCGGTGGGCGATCCCCTGCTTGCCGACGTTGACGAACGCCTCGGTGACGATGTTGCCGCTCATCTTGGACTCGCCGATCTCGCGCTCGACGAACTCGATGGGCACCTCGACGGCCGTGAGCCCGGCTCGCACGAGCGCCACCGTCATGTCGACCTGGAAGCCGTAGCCGGCCGAGCTGACTGAGGCGAGGTCCATGGCCTGCAGCGCCGAGGTCCGATAGACCCGATAGCCACCGGTGGCGTCGTTGACGGGTAGGCCGAGCATGAGCTTGGTGTAGATGTTGGCGCCCACACTGAGCGCCTTGCGGTGCGCGGGCCAGTTGACGACCGACCCACCCTTGACCCACCGCGCGCCGATGACCAGATCAGCGTGCTCCGCCGCCCGTAGCAGGCTGGGGAGCTGTTCGGGCTGGTGCGAGCCGTCGGCGTCCATTTCGATGGCCGCGTCGTAGCCTCGCTCGATCGCCCAGGCGAAGCCCGCCTTGTATGCCGCGCCCAGCCCCTGTTTGCCTGGCCGGTGCATGACGTGGACCTGCTCGTCGGCTGCCGCGAGCTCGTCAGCGACGGCACCCGTGCCGTCCGGTGAGTTGTCTTCCAGGACGAGGATGTCCGCCGCAGGGACGCTGGCGCGGACTCGGGCCACGATCCGCGGGAGGTTCTCCCGCTCGTTGTAGGTCGGGATCAGCACGACGACCCTTCGCAGGGGCCCTCGGGTCGAGGTGGTCATCTGGGCTGGTCCTTTCGCTGTCGCGCCCGACGGGTCGACCCCGCCGCCAGCGCGAACATCATGAGCAATCCGAGCACTGCACAGTATTCCGGCCACGCCCCCAGCCGACTGGCCAGGGTGAGGTCGCTGCGCAAGGGCAGGTCGGCCGCCAGGGCCGCCGGGGTGAACAACGTCGTGGGGTGGAGCAGGGTTCCGTCAGGGAGGATGAGGGCGCTCACACCCACGGTCGACACATGCGCGACGGAGCGGCCGTGTTCGATCGCCCGGATCCGCGAGATCGCCAGCTGCTGGACCGACTCGTTGGTGAAGCCGAAGGTCGCGTTGTTGGTCTGCACGACGAGCAGCGTGGCGCCCTGCACGACGTTGGCCCGGACGAGCTCGTCATAGGCCACCTCGAAGCAGATGCTCGGACCGGCGAGGATCTCTCCGCCGGATCGGGCCGGAACGCGGAACACGACCGGCCGGTCACCGGCCCACATGTCCGTGCGCAGCAGGTCGACCTGCGTCGACACCAACCGCCAGAAGGACCGGTCGGGGATGTACTCCGCGAACGGCACCGGGTGCTGTTTGACGTAGCGCCCGACCAGCCCTTCCCCCGGCCGGTAGAGCAGCGACACGTTGGAGAAGTGCGGCGCAGGTTCCTCGAGCAGGCCCCCAACGAGGATCGGCGCTTTGGCCACGCTCAGGGCCCGGTCGATGGCCTGGGCGGCATCGGGATTGCGAGTCGGATCGATGTCCGAGGCATTCTCCGGCCAGACGACGAACTCGGGGTCGGGATGCCCGGCCTCGCGCTCGCGGGTCACCCCGGTGACGGTGACCTCGACGTGGTTGTCCAGCACCGCGCGGCGCTCGGCGTTGAAGTCCAGGCCGGGCCGGGGGACGTTGCCCTGGACGGCCATGATCCGCGCCGTCGGGCCCTCGACCGGTAGCGGCACCGCGAACCCGACGAGGGCGCAGACCACCGCGGCGAGGGCGGCGGTGACCGGCTGTCGAAGACCGGGCCGTTGCGTCCCCGCCACCCCTTCCGAGCGGGCCGGACGAATGACCCGGTATGCCGCGCGAGCGGCATACCCGAGGAAACCGCCACACAGCGCGACGAGGAAGGTGACCGCGGGGGCGCCGGCGACGGCGGCGACGTGGGCGAGCGGGCTGTCGGCCTGGCTGAACGCCAGGCGGACCCATGGGAACCCGCCGTAGGGGATGCGGTCGCGCAGCGCCTCCTGGGCGACCCAGGCCAGGCCCACGACCAGGGGGCGGATGGCGTGCCGCTGAAGGATGGCACTCCCCCAGCCGAGCACGCCGAGGAACGCCGCCTGGCTCACCGCCAGACCGGCCCAGGGGACGACGCCGAGGTAGCTGCCCGACCAGCTCAGGGTTGGGACGAAGAACGCCAACCCGAAGACCAGGCCGTGGACCAACCCCACGCGCGCCCGAACCTCTGTCGTGGCCAGGGCCAACAGGCTGACGGCGAGGGGAGCCACCCACCACAGGCCATAGCCGGGGAAGGCCAAAGACAGCAACGCGCCGCCGACGAGGGCAAGGGGGAGGCGGCGCACGGGTCCCACCGTAGGTCAGCCTGCTGCGAACTCCGAAACGTCGGGTTGCCCCTGGACCTGGGCCGGGCCAGAACGCCGTTGTGCCCGTGCCACCGTTGGGACCAACCGACACCTCTCCGGATGAGAGCTGCCCTGTTGTTGTCTACTAGGCACACACGGGCACAACTGACGTTCGCCACTACACCACGGTCCACGGCCCCGTCGCGGGGTGATCAGTCTGGCCACCCGGCGGCCGCTCGAGCAGGCCGCCGTGGACTCCCACCCCGGGACGTTGGCGCTTCGCGCGGCCAGAGCCACCCAAGGCGAACAACGAGCCCGAATTTACCTGTTGGCGGTGCTCTGTCAACTCGAACCTGACCTGCACAAACGCGCAAGACTGCAGGTCAGGAGGATGTGTGAAAACCGTTCACACAAAGGGAAATTGGTGACGCACGGCGTGTCGTGCGCGACACGCCGTGCACATTTCGTTAGGGGACGACGACGGTGCCTCGCGCGGTCGTCGCGAGCACGGGAGGGTCCAGGACGGCAGCGGCGGAGGCCCCGAGTTCGGGGGTGCCGCGGCATACGACACGGACCGCGAAGTCCATCTCCCGGGACCGGCGGCCGACCCGGGTGATGCGGGCCTCGATCTCTAGGACATCGCCGGCGCGGACCGGGGCGAGGAACTGGACGTCGGAGTAGGAGGCGAACAGGCCCTCGTCGCCGTCGGTGAGAATGCACATCTCGGTGGCGACGTCGCCAAAGGCAGCCAGCGAGTAGGCGCCGTCGACGAGGTTACCGGCGTAGTGGGCATGGCTGTAGGGGACGTAGCGGCGGTGCACGACCGTGCGGCCGACCTCTGCGCGGGTGGCGGGCTGCGGCGTGCTCATGAGGCCTTCTTCCGGCTGGGGGTGGCGGGGGGAACGACTGCGTGGACGAGGTAGCTGGCGACCTCGCTCGGGGTGGTGCCACGGCCGAAGATCCGGTCGACGCCGAGCCGGTCCGCCGAGCCCTCCTCGAAGCGAGGCCCGCCAGCGACCAGGAGTGGGACCTTGCCGGCCGGGTAGGCCTCGCGGAAAGCCGCCGTCATCTGGGAAACGTTGTGGATGTGGGCGTCCTTCTGGGTGACGACCTGGCTGACGAGAACGGCATCGGCCTTGGCCGCGCGAGCCTTGGCGACCAGGTCGGGGACGAGCACCTGAGCCCCCAGGTTGACGACGGTGATCTCGGAGTAGTACTCCAGCCCCTTCTCCCCCGCGAAGCCCTTGATGTTGAGGATCGCGTCGATCCCGACCGTGTGAGCGTCGGTGCCGATGCAGGCGCCGACGACGACGAGCCGGCGGCGCATGCCCCGCTTGATCGCGAGGTTGACCTCTTTGGGGCTCAGCAGCGGGAACTCCCGCTCCTGGACGTGGACCTGGCCCAGGTCGACGAGGTGGTTGGACGAGCCATAGACGACGAAGAAGGTGAAGTCTGGTCCGATCGGCTTGGCGTGGACGACGAGGGCCGGGTCCATGCCCATCTTCTTGGCCAACTGCAGCGCGGCACCCTCGGCCCGCTTGTCGTGGGGCAGCGGCAGGGTGAAGGACACCTGGATCATGCCGTCGCCGGTCGTGTCGCCGTAGGGCCGGACGATCTGGGGGGTGAGCTTGCGCGGGGTGTCGCGCAGGTGCTTGCGGTTGGTCATCGCGTGGCTCCCGTCTCCAGCAGGGTGACCGCAGGGTTGTCGTAGCCGGGGGCTTTCGTGATGACGCCCTCCAGCCCCTTGCCGTGGTCGGCGGGGCGCTTCATCAGCCCGAACGTGCCGTCGGCGATGGCGTTGAGCAGACCGTCGGTGGTGATCCGGTCGAGCAGGTCGACCGCTTCGCCGAGCACGTGCCGGGCCCGGGTCTGGATGAAGCCGTCGCGGGGCGGGTGGAAGTCCTCGCGCAGCCCGCCGGCAGCGTCCAGGACGTAGCGGACGTTCTGCAGGGCCAGGTCGCGGTCGGAGAGGAAGGGCGTGACCACGGCCTCGGTCATCATGCCGACCAGGAGGATGCCCTGGCCGGTCATCGTCCCGGCCAGGTTGAAGAACCCGTCGAGCAGATAGCCGCGGAAGACGTCGCCGGTCATGTGCTTGGTCGGGGGCATCCACTTCAGCGGTGCGTCGGGGAACAGGGTCCGGGCCAGCAGCGCGTGGGCCAACTCCAGGCGGAAGCTCTCGGGCACCTCGGGGTTGATCTCGAAGGCGTGGCCGAGACCCAGCTGCCAGTCCGCCAGCCCCGCCTCCTTGGCGAAGTACTCGTTGAGCAGCTGGCTCACGGTCACCGTGTGTGCCGCGTCGACGGCGTCGGCGGTAGTGAGGTAGTTGTCCTCGCCGGTGTTGATGATGATTCCGGCGCGGGCGTGGATCTGGCGGCTGAAGCGCTGGTCGACGAAGGTGCGGATCGGGTTGATGTCGCGGAAGAGGATGCCGTACATCGAGTCGTTGAGCATCATGTCCAGGCGCTCCAGCCCCGCGAGGGTGGCGATCTCCGGCATACACAGGCCGGACGCGTAGTTCGTCAACCGGACGTATCGGCCCACCTCGCGGCTCGTCTCGTCGAGCGCGGCCCGCATGAGGCGGAAGTTCTCCTGGGTCGCGTAGGTGCCGGCGAAGCCCTCATGGGTCGCGCCTTCGGGCACGAAGTCGAGCAGGCTCTGCCCGGTGGACCGGATCACCGCAATGACGTCGGCGCCTTCGCGCGCGGCGGCCTGGGCCTGCGGAATGTCCTCGTCGATGTCACCGGTGGCCACGATGAGGTAGATCCACGGGGTCTGCTTCGGGTTGCCGTGGCGGCGGATCAGCCGGTCCCGGGCCGCTCGCTGTGCGTCGATCGCCCGTATGCCGCGCGCCACCTGGGCGCGGGCGGTCCGCTGGGTGGTGGCGAGCTCGCGACCCTCGGGCAACCGGAAGGACACCGAGCCACTGGCCGACTGCTGGGCCAGGGTGAGCAGGTCGGGGGCCACGTCGCGGCGGAGCGCGTCGTAGACGGGGGTGGTGACGCCGTGCTCCAATCCGACCTGGCCGCGCACCGCGTCGACGAGATGGTTGACCCAGGGCTGCCCTTCATGGTCGGCTCCGGTGAGCCCAGCCAGGCGCAGCGTTGCTCGCTCCACCGACACGGTGGTGTGGTTCTTGGCGATCTTCACCACGGGGGCGCCGGCGCGCTTGGCAAGCGACCGGGCCTGACGGACCTGAGCGGCATCGAGATGGATCAGCGGGGTCGTCGACACCCCTCCAGCCTAGCAGATTCCGACAATATTACGGTCAACTACGCTGTCGGGACAATAATGGCCTGCCCGAAGTCGTGGATACAGAAGGATTTGTTGGATCAAGTCAGGAGGTCACGTCAGGTGTTCGCGACCTCCCAGGCGCTGGCCGGAGCGGACTCCAGCGGCACGAGGTCGGCGGGACACTGCCCGACGCCAGCCCAGTACAGGACTCCGTCGAGCCCGCCGATCATCACCCACGCGCAACGGGACCGCGCCTCATCGAGAGCCGCTGCCGCCGTGTCCGACTTCCAATCGGAGATCATGCGCCCGACGCTGTCTTCCAGATGGCCCCACCACTGCCAGAAGGGTTCCATCTCCATGACGGGCGCCACATAGGCGCGAGCGCCGATCACGAGAACCGCCCGGGCCTCCAGTGGGTCATCGTGTGAGGGTAGTCCCGGGACAGTCAAGGCCGACAGGGTCGGTCAGTCCAAGCGGCTTTCGAAGAGGGCGCGCACGGCGGCGTTGCGGCGGATGAGATCCATCGCGTATGCCGCGTGCCCCGGCACGTAGCCGTTGCCCACCAGCATGCGGACGTCGGCGGCCAAGCCCTCTGCGCCGAGGGCGGCGGCGGCGAACGAGGTGGCCATCGAGAAGAAGATGATCGTCCCGCCCTGGGCTGTGGCGAGGATGGCGGGCTGCTCGCAGCCTGGCACGTCGACGCAGACGACGGTGACGTCGCAGGGTCCGCCAACGCTCTCGACGGCCGCCAGCAGACCCATCGGCGAGCGGGCGTCGGCGATGACGACGTGATCGGCCAGGCCGGTAGGGCGCAGCAGCTCGGCCTCGCGCTCGTTCGGCACGACGGCGACCAACCGATCGGCGCCGGACTCCCGTGCAGCGGCAAGCGACAGAGAGCCAGACTTCCCGGCCCCGCCCAGGACGAGCACCGACGGGGCCGCCGCGCCGGCCGAGGAAGCCGCGCGGGCGGCATAGTCGCCGACGATCCGGGCCACGAGCGCGGGCGCGCCGCACACGTCCATGACCATGAGCGACAGTCGCGGGTCGAGGTCGTCCGGGATGACTGCCGCGATGGAGCGCTCGAAGAGGATCGCGTGACCCGCGGCCGGAACCTGCTCGGAGAGCCCGTCCCATCGGGCCAGGCCGTCGGTGATGGCCAGCGGAGTGAGGGAGAGGGACACCAAAGTGGCGACCCGGTCCCCTGCGGTGAGCCCGAGCGCGCTGTCGGGTCCGACCTCCTCGACGGTGCCGATGAGCATGCCGCCTGAGCCGGTGACCGGGTTCTGCATCTTGCCGCGCTCGGCGACGATGGCCAGCACCTCCTCGCGGACCGCTCCCCCGTCGACAACGCCGTCGGCGCCGCGGTGCTTCTCGGCCAGTTGCCGATAGCTCGCCGCATCGAGGTTGAGCGTGTCGATCGCGATCCGCACCTCGCTCGGCCAGATCTCCCGGCGGGCGTCGAGGCGACGGGCGGCCTGGGGCAGGGTGATCGCGTCGCCGCTGGGCTCCAGGACCCGGTGCAACCCGACCGGCGAGGCCGGACCGGCGGACGTTACCGACTGGTTCACTGACTGCTCCTTCACTTGCGACTGCGCTCGGGCATCGGAAACGCAGGATTTGTCGTGGTGACTAGGTATGACCGTAGATCTTCCTGTATTCTAGGCCCATGACGCCGGTTCTGGAACAGCCCTACGCCTACCGCATGCGCACCCTGGTCGAGCCCGACTGGACTCGTTTCCCGGGGTGGCGTGACGTGACCGAGGCCCAGTGGCGCGACGCCCAGTGGCAGCGCAGCCACTGTGTCAAGAACGTCCGCCAGCTGCGCGACCTCATGGGTGACCTGCTCACCGACGAGTTCTACGCCGACCTTGAGCGCGACCAGAACGAGCGGGCGACGATGTCGATGCTCGTCCCCCCGCAGATGCTCAACACGATGGTCCCGGCCACGGGAGAAGGCGACGCCGGTATGCCGTCTGCGGGCACGGCATACACCGCCGCCTTCTATGCCGACCCGGTCCGGCGCTACATGCTGCCGGTGTTCTCCGACCGGCGCACCGACTGGCCGAGCCACCCCAAGGCCCAGCGTGACTCGCTGCACGAGCACGACATGTGGGCCGTCGAGGGGCTGACCCACCGCTACCCGACCAAGGTGCTCGCCGAGTTGCTGCCGACCTGCCCGCAGTATTGCGGGCACTGCACCCGGATGGACCTCGTCGGCAACTCCACGCCGACGGTCACCAAGCTCAAGTTCGCGATGAAGCCGGTGGATCGTCACCAGGCCATGCTGGACTACCTCGCCGCCACCCCGACGGTGCGCGACGTCGTCGTGTCCGGCGGTGACGTGGCCAACCTGCCGTGGAAGAACCTTGAGTCCTTCCTCGACAAGTTGCTCGAGATCGAGAACATCCGCGACATTCGCCTCGCGACCAAGGCCCTCATGGCCCTGCCGCAGCACTGGGGCGCGCCGGACGTCGTCGAGGGCGTCGGCCGGATCACCGCCAAGGCGCGGGCCCGGGGCGTGCACGTCGCGATCCACACCCACGTCAACCACGCAAACTCGGTGACGCCGCTCGTGGCCGAGACCTCTCGCGCCCTCATGGACGCGGGGCTGTTCAACATCCGCAACCAGGGCGTGCTCATGCGCGGGGTCAACGACAGCCCCGAGGCGCTGCTCGACCTGTGTTTCGCGCTCCAGGACAACGCGTCGATCACGCCCTACTACTTCTACATGTGCGACATGATCCCGTTCAGCGAGCACTGGCGGCTGTCCCTGGCCGAGGCCCAGCACCTGCAGCACTCGATCATGGGTTACCTGCCTGGGTTCGCGACGCCGCGCATCGTCTGCGACGTGCCGTTCGTCGGCAAGCGCTGGGTCAACCAGGTGGAGGAGTACGACCGCGAGCACGGCATCTCCTACTGGCGCAAGAACTACCGCACCTCCATCGAGGCCGCGGACGTCGACGCGCTCTCGCGTGAGTACGTCTACTACGACCCGATCTACACGCTGCCCGAGACTGGTCGGCAGTGGTGGGCTCGGGAGTCCGACGCCGCGGCAGCCCACGCTGCCGCGATGGATGCGGCCGCGAGCAGCCGCCTGGCCTCGGCTCAGTCGCTGGTCTGACCCGCTCCCGTGGCACCCGGCGCGCTGCGCCCGGGCACGGCTTGATAGTCGCGCTCGCGCAGCCGCCGGGTCACGAGCTTGTAGCGCACCGTCGACGCCGGCCAGATAGCCACGTTGCGGCCGCGCTCGTCGAGGTACCAGCTCTGGCACCCCGATCCCCAGACGGTATGCCGGGTCCGCTGCCGGACCCAGCGCCCGAACCTCACCTGAGCGGCCCGGGTGACGACGTGCGGCCCCTGGCGGTCGGCTCGATGCAGCGCGAGCAGGATGTGCTCGACCGCAGCCTCGATCATGATGAGGACCGAATTGTGGCCGAGCGCGGTGTTCGGCCCGAGGAGCAGGTAGAGCTCGGGGAACCCGGCCACTTCGATGCCCAGGTGGGTGTTGCGGTTGGCTTCCCACTCGCCGGACAGGGTTCGACCGCTCTGCCCGGTGATGTGCATCCGGTCGAAACTGCCCCGCAGGTCGAAACCGGTCGCGAAGACGATCGTGTCGACGTCGTGGTGCTCACCGTCCTCGGTGACCACGCCCGTGGGCTGCACCCGCTCGATCGGCGAGGTGACCAGGTGCACGTTCAGGCGGGCAAAGGTCGGCCAGTAGTCGTCCGAGAGCAGCACCCGCTTGCAGCCCAGCGCATAGCGCGGCGTCAAGGCCTCCCGGGTGGCCGGGTCGGGGACCTGCCGCTCAAGCCGCTCCACGGCTTGGGACTCAACGAGTCGCCGGGCCCGATCCAGACGCCCGAAGCCGAGCACCCTCGACTCAAGCCGCAGATAGGTGCGCCACCGCTGGACCCGTTCGATGAACGGCATGCGCGAGTAGGTCTGGGCCCGAGCGTGCGACCAGATGCGATCGTTGCGTTGGAGGATCCACGAGGGTGTGCGCTGAAAGACCACGAGGTCGCTGACCCGGCCCGCGATGGCGGGGATCAGCTGGACCGCTGACGCACCAGTGCCGACGACGGCGACCCGTCGACCGTCCAGGTGGTCGTCCGCCGGCCAGTCGGCGGTGTGCAGGACCTCGCCTGCGAACGACCCCAAGCCCGGCAGGTCCGGTCGCTTGGGCACATGCAGGCCCCCGACGCCCAGGACGAGGGCATCAGCCGTCCACTCGCGCCCGTCTGCGGCGAGGACCTGCCAGCGGCCGTCGACCCAGGTCGCGTCGATGACGTCTGCACCGAGCACGAGCCGTGACCGCAGCCCGAACCGATCGATGCACTCCCGCAGGTAGTCCCAGATCTCCCCCGCCGGCGCATAGTCGCGGCTCCAGTCGACCTTCGGCGCGAAGCTCAACGAGTAGAGCCGACTGGGCACGTCGCACGCACAGCCGGGATAGCGGTTGTCCCGCCAGGTGCCACCGACGTCGGTCGCCTTCTCCAGGATGAGGAAGTCCTCGATCCCAGTCTGGGACAGGCGCGCGGCCATGGCGATGCCAGAGAAGCCCGCCCCCACGATGACCACCCGCTGGTGTGACACAGCCGCAGAGTATGCCGCCGCGCCCCCGGACGACGCATCGTCCCCAGGGGTGAGCCTCGACACGCGGTCGCAACCATCGGTGAACGGACGACCGTGGCTCGTCGCAGCGGACGGTGGGAGGGCGGCATACTCGGTCGTCGTGGCGAAGGCGACTGGCACTCCGGCGACCACCGCGCTCACTCGGGCGAAGGTGGCGTTCACGGTGCACACCTATGAGCACGATCCAGCGGCGGCGTCCTTTGGGCTGGAAGCGGCGACCGCCCTCGGCATCGAACCCGCCCGGGTGTTCAAGACCCTGCTCGTCGAGGCAGACGGGCGGCTCGGCGTGGGCATCGTCCCGGTCGACCGACAGCTGGACCTCAAGGCCGTCGCGGCGGCGCTGGGGGCCAAGAAGGCGGTCATGGCCGACCCTGCCGTGGCAGAGCGGGTCACCGGCTATGTCGTAGGGGGCATCTCGCCGCTCGGCCAGAAGCGCGCGCTGCCGACCGTGCTCGATGGCGGCGCCACGGCATACCCGACGATCCTCGTCTCGGGCGGGCGGCGCGGCCTGGACGTGGAGCTCTCCCCCACCGACCTGCTCGCCCTCACCCGTGGCACGGTGGCGCCCATCTCGCGGGAGCGGTGAACGCGGCCGGTCAGCGCGTGGACGGCCCGACGGCGTGACGCCCTGGCGGCGTAGCGTGCCTCTGTGAGCGTCCGGCGGCCATCCGATCGAGGGTTGGTCTTCCTGCTCGCGGCCCTGACCATGATCGGCCCGTTCACGGTCGACACGATCTTCCCGGGCTTCCCAGCGGTGCAGCGCGAGTTCGCGGTCGACGCGGTCGCGACCCAGCAGATCGTTTCGGTCTATCTGTTCACCTTCGCGGTGATGAGCCTGCTGCACGGTCCGTTGTCTGATGCGCTGGGTCGCAAGCCGATCATCGTCGGCGGGCTCGCGCTCTTCACGGCCACCTCGGTGTTCTGTGCGCTCGCGCCGTCGATGACCTGGTTGCTCGTCGGCCGCGCCCTGCAGGGCGTCGTCGCCGGCGGCGGGATGATCGTCGGGCGCACCGTCGTGCGCGACCTCTTCTCCGGGGACACCGCGCAGCGCGCCATGTCGCTCATGTCGATGATCTTCGGGGTGGCCCCGGCGCTGGCCCCGATCGTCGGGGGCTGGCTGCTTGGGTGGTCGAGCTGGCGCAGCATCTTCTGGTTCTTGGCCCTGTTCGCGGTGGCTATCCTCGCGGCTGTCCTGCTGTTCTTGCCAGAGACCCACCCAGCGGACCGGCGGACCTCCCTGCAGCCGGGTGCCCTGGTGCGGGCCGTCGTCGATGCCGGTCGGGATGCCGGGGTGCGACGGCTGCTGGCGGTTTCGTCGTTCAACTTCGCCGCCTTGTTCACCTACATCTCGGCGGCTCCTGCGATCATCGTCGACCACCTGCACCTCGGGCCCGGGGACTTCGGGTGGCTGTTCGTCCCGGTGGTGACGATGATGATCTTCGGCTCGTGGCTGACGGGGCGGCTGGCGGGCCGGGTGAGCGGGCCGCGCTTCCTGACCTTGGGTTTTGGCGTGGCCGTGGTCGGCGGATTGGTCCAATTGGCGCTCGACGCCGGAGGCGTGCGGACCCTGCCGTGGGTGCTCGTGGGACCAGTGACCACCGGTTTGGGCATCGCCCTGGTCTTCCCCATCGTCACCTTGGTCCTGCTCGATGTTCGGCCCCGACACCGCGGGACGTTGTCCTCGATGCAGTCCTTCACCAACACGATGCTCAACTCGGTGGTGGCGGGAGCCTTGGTGCCGCTGGTCAGCGGGACCCTCGCCGGATTGACCGCTGCCGCGGTGAGTTTCAGCGTGGCCGGATGGATCACCTGGGCCTACCACCATCGGGTCGCCCACCCCCGGGTGCTCACTCCCCCGGACCCTGAGTCCTACGAGCCGACCGACCGCCTCTGACCGAGCTGCTGTCCTAGGACTTCGGGGACTCCTTGGGCTCCCTGGCCTCTTTGCCGGTGACCGGGCGCCCTTCCCAGGCCGTCGACAGAACGACCGTCGTGCGGGTCTGGACGTGAGCGGCGCCGCGCAGCCTCGTCAGCAGGTCCTCCAGGTCCAGCGGCGTCGCGACCCGGACCTTGGTGATGTAGTTGAAGTCTCCGGCCACCGAGTGGCAGGACTCGATCTCGGGGAAGCTGCGGATCCGGTCGGGGATGTCGTCGGGCGCCGCGGGGTCGAGGGGAGACAACGAGATGTATGCCGTGAGCGGCAGCCCGACCTGCGCCGGGTCGATGATCGCCTGATAGCCCTGGACCACGCCGCGCTCTTCCAGTCGACGGACCCGCTGGTGCACGGCGGAGGTCGATAGGCCGGTCGCCTTGCCGAGATCCGTGTAGCTCATCCGGCCGTCGGCCGCGAGCAGCTGCACGAGCTTCCGGTCGAGTTTCTCCATGGAGTGCAGCCTACGCATTCCGGGCGAGGCTGCGCTTGCCTGATTGGGTCGTGGACGTTGGCGCCCGGGACTAGGGTGAGACGCCATGGACCGCGGCGGCCGACTTCTCCTGCTCGACTCGGCGAGCCTGTACTTCCGGGCCTTCTACGGAGTGCCCGACCAACGGACCAGCCCGGACGAGCCGCCGACCAACGCGATCCGGGGCTTCCTGGACATGCTGGCCACCCTGGTCGACCGGCATCGACCGACCCACCTGGCCGCCTGCTGGGACAACGACTGGCGACCACAGTTCCGGGTGCGGGCGATCCCGTCCTACAAGACCCACCGCGTCGCGGCCGGGGGCGACCTGACCGCGCCCGGTGGCGGCCGGCGACTGGGGCGCTGTGTTCCGTGTCGACG
>MTKY01050951.1_pt1 | contig 35997 bp, 17 predicted proteins | sample 1042731 | NCBI WGS metagenome assembly MTKY01 (sample SAMN06212206, study PRJNA360538) | anaerobic digester metagenome | biome: Wastewater treatment plant; material: sludge; isolation source: anaerobic digester fed with sludge from wastewater treatment plant | place: Denmark: WWTP Soeholt ...
AGCACCTAATGGCCGGCGTGAAATCCAAGACATCCAAACCTGAAGGCTTAAGCCTAAATGATAAGTCTTTAAACTCTAAGGATAAGACCTTAGACCTTAAGCCTAAAGGTGATGAGCCTGAAGCATTAGACCCAAAAGATAAAGGATTAAACTCTAAGGCTAAAGGCTTAAACTCTAAGGCTAAAGGCTTAAACCTAAAGGCTTTAGGCGAAGCTGTGGAAGGAGCTAACAGCAATAGGCAATCTATAGCGATCTGGAGCCCTAAGATCTCTGCTGTAATGTGGTACCTGAAGAAGACAACTCCAGAGTTCTCTATCTCAGAAGAAGCCAGAGCGATCCTAGAGGAAGGCCTGGAGAAAAAGTATCCCGAGCTTTTCCAGAAGGTAAAGGAAGGGCTGAAGAAATGAGCGACTGCCAGCTATCTATTAAGTGCTGTGATGAGGATATCAGGAGAAAGGACTGGTGGCCGTTCTGGAGGAGAGGATGAACAACACAACGGCCATGATCTTGTCTATTTCTCCCAGCTCTCCATATTTCATCCTTGTTAGCAGCCTAATAAGTGGCTTAATAGGAGTTATAATCGGCTCACTCATTACTGCGTATCTAGGGCATATCAAAACCAAAGCTATGATGAAATGGGAAACGAAATTCAACACCTATAATGCCATTCTTGAATTAGAAAACGGGCAGCCTTCAGATACAAGAATTCTTAAAAAGCGAATTAGATTGGCTAAACTTCTAAAGGCACTTTCAAGTAACGAGGAAATTAAAAAGATCGCAGATACCCTAATTGAAGAAAAATTCGAGAATTTAGATGCCAGAGAAAGGTTTATTGATAACTCACTCATACCTGCGATGGATAAAGATCTAGAAGACACAATAAGTTTTTTTAAGTGGCAATTCAGGAAATGAAATCTCAGTCGCAGCATGATCGTATCCTATGGGCCCTCTCCAACAGCAGTGGGAAGATGAAGCGAAGCGACTTGAGGCGGCGCGTGAGTATGAAGCTTTCAGATCTGGATCATATCATTGAGGAACTGGCAAAGGAAGGCCATATAAGGATCTCAGGCGATATGGTAAGCTTGGATCCAGCTCATGCTTCCAGGCAGAACTCTTGAGGCCATAGGCCATCTTCAGAGCCCATAGAGCCCATATCCTCATCTTCGAAGCGGCACCTGATCATCTCATCGACCTCCGAGAGCCTGACCCTGAAGACCTCAGCCAGGATCTCTTTGGCGGCTTCCAGCTCCATAGCCTTCAGATCGCGGTGCACTGCCTTATTCTGTGGCCTGATTAGCTGCTCAAAGACTCCTGCCATGATAGGCATATACTACATGCAAGGTTAAGTAGTTTGGCCGGAAAACAATATCAATAGACCATTTTTACATAATAAAAAGTATGGATAAGATAGAAAAAACTAAATAAAGATAGGCTTACAAGCAAAACATTTTTTTATTTGCCCCAGCAAAGAGCTTCGACAATGGAGAGATCTCAATAATGAAAAAAGAAATAATATCCATTTTGGTTTTATTGGCGCTGCTGCTGCCTTCATTCGCTTCAGCAACTTCAATTGAAGCTTTTGGTACCGTGACAGATGTTATAGACGGCGATACCATAGATGTCCGGATTGAAGGTCAAGATTATAGGATCTATGAGGACATAATCAGAGTTCGGCTTGCGGATATTGATACCCCTGAAATGGACACGCCTACCGGACCAATCGCTAAACAGTTCACATATCAAGAACTAAACGGCAATACGGTCTATCTGGACCTCGATAATAAGACTGGCAAAGATCCGTATGATCGATGGATAGCGGTGGTCTACTTATTGAAGCCAGATGGAACCCTGGAGAACTTCAACAGAATGCTGGTCGATTCCGGTCAAGCATGTATCTGGGACTTCGATGATAATGAATTTGATCCCGCTACATGGTGGAACGGGTATATACCTGCAGATACCTGCATTAAATCCAGCGATTCAGATTTACCTCAATCCACTGTTGGGTCAATCCCTGGTTTGACAAGTTCTGGAAGTGCTGCAAAGATCAGTACAGGAAGCCAGGATTACATAAGCCAAGAAACTAGTTCATCGAATAGCCAAAAGGTCTCAAGTAATAACGGTCCATTTGTGGGATCCGCAAAGAGCGATAAGTATCATTACCCTTCATGCTCTGCAGCAAAGAAAATTAAGTCTAGCAACCTTGTTACATTCTCAAGCTCTGCAGAAGCTAGGGGAGCTGGCTATGTTCCTTGTAAAATATGCCATCCACCTTGAAGAGGCAATTTTTCAGCGTTTCAGGTGAAGCCCGAAGGAATGAATAGCAAACTAAGGACCTTCAGGCCGATTGAGGACATAACAGTATAAGTTTATGTAGTTTGTGGATGTCCTAATAAACCTAAATTTAGGATTTAGGCTTTCCACCCTGTCTTTATATACTCCGAGAAAACCAAGAATTTCGCGAGAATTATTTTATTTTACAAATATTGATTTATATACATTACTCATTATTCTTTCTCTTTCTTAAACTAAGGTAATATTAGAAGTATCTGATATCTCAGATCTTCATTCATTTATAGATTCTAGATAATTATTATCCTGCTTACCGTTCTCGTTTCATCTCCTAAGAGCCCTAAACCCTAAATTTAGGCTTTTGCCGCTGTAATATTTTAGTAAGTTCAAAGGCCAGGAGTATCCCATCGCGATAACCTGAAGATCTTGGTGTTCTTCTTCCGGGGATGCCAGGAGACCACCAGTCTCTGATCTGTGGCTGCAATCCTGGAGAGCTGGCGAACCCTGTCCACAGTCACCCCGAGCAGGCCGGCTATGTCAGAAAAGGTCATTCCTTCGCTTCTATACCGTTTTAAGTATCCTGGAGGAGCTTGGCAGTCGATCAGCTTCTTTTCTTTGACATGGAGAGCATTGACAATGCTCTGAATGTGGTCTTCAGTCTTCTTGGTGGTCTTCTTAGTAGGAGCTGGAAATTCTTGGTTGACCTTCTCTTTCAGTTCATGAATAAGCCGGAGCTGGATGAGCTGGTTCTCAGAAAGAGTATCCCTGTCTTTCTCTAGGGAAGCCGTTTTTAGGCGCAAGGCGGCTATATCCTGGCGGTCCTGGTCTATCTCTTCTCTGAGCTGGGCAATCCCATCCTGCAAGGGCTGGATGGCCTGCTCTATGGCTCCTTTGATGAGATCCTGGAGCTGGGCATAGGTCAAAACGATAAGCTGATCTGAAGGCGATTCAAAACCGGCTTTGGGCGAAGGCCCAAAGGTATTTATCCTAGCTATAGCTACTTCTGTCATAAGCAAACTCCTTCCCTAAGTGGAGTCTTCTATCCAGGGCGGCAACCCTGGATGGACCTAGTTTTTTTATTACTATTAATCTCGTGAATTCATTTGACTCGTATTAAATCTATCCTTTGCTATCTTGCTTTTAAGATGATTAGGCTGGAGGAGGCTCTAGCCCGAGCTGATGAACTCCTCGGGCAGATGGAGGGCTGATCCATGCCCACCCGTTCCATAAGGCGGCACCACCGGCGATCCGAGGCCAACCGCGAAAAAGTAAAAAGGCGCTGGAGGCAGGCCCTTATCCGGGCTAACCTCCTTTTTGACGGCACGGTTTCCTAGACCGGCACGCCAAGCCTGAGCAGGTGGAAGGCTCTCCCTTCCATTCTCGGGATATGTGCGGCCCGCATGAAAATGCATGCCTCAACAGTCCCACCATGCTCTCGGACCGTGTAAGTGGGTGAGCGGTCCGGTGCTCCCTCTCTGATTCGCGAGGATGTGCCGGGCAGCGATGATCCTTATTTTTCAAAAGTTATTTTGAATAGCAACTGAAAGTACTTTTTTTACATCATGACGAATTTCTGCGCTCTGACCCGGTGGGCTCCCTGTTCTCGATTGCTTATGAATTATTAATCTAGATTATTGATTCAGAAATAAGTATGCAAAGACACTTTTCACCCCGAATACATTCTCTCCGGTGATCAACTATATAAAATAGTAAAGAACTGTATTACTATATGCCCACTGTGGGCATAGGAGAAAAAGAAATGAGACAGAAATATTCGACAATGTTAACCGCCAGGATGCCGGCCCCACAGAGGGCAGCACTTGAGCAGTTCGCAGATGATCAAGAAGTGAGTGTGGGCGAAGCGGTTCGCATGCTTATAGCTGCGGGCCTTGAGGCGAAGAAATGGTAAACGAAAATAGTAAGGTGCCGAACGTCGTCGCAAGCGTCGTCCGGCGGGCGTGGTTCAGCTACGGCCTCTTCCAAAAGCACGGAGCTAAATTATGTACTATCCTACATCGATGATATTTAAACCTATCTTAGAGCAATCAGAGCGTTCTTACTGCTCTAAATGCCAAAGGGCAATACGAATAGCCGATGACGACCTAGAAGAGCTTTATTCAAGCTCCGATTACTGCCAGTGCGATAGCTGGCAGTGGTCCGAGTCTGGGCGGTGGTGAGGATGGATCCCGCCTTTGAGCGAACGTTGCTGAGAATCCCGGCACAACTCCGAGAGAACAGGCCCTCTTCTTCCAGGGAGAGAGGGATTATTACAGGGAGCAGGGGGAGTAATCTTGCTCTGTGAGGCTCATAAATCGAGGCTCTCCCTTCGTTATGCGATAGATCCAGAGCGGCTAGAGATTCAGGACCTGGAGAAAACAGGCCTCCTTAAGACCGTTGGCTCCGAGGAGATAGAGCAGCTTTCAGGCTGGAGAGTTGACGGGCCAGGCCTTTACATTGGATACCCTGGGAATGGGGCTTTTGTTATTCGGCCAGATACTCCTCTCCCTGATGGACCTAAGTATATCCATTCTAAAGGAGAGCCCAATCATCTGTTTATTCCTCCAGGCTTCGACCTAGCCAAAGCCCAGGATCTCTGGATAACAGAGGGGGAGCTAAAGGCTCTTGCTGGCTCTCTCCAGGGCCTTCCCATAGTGGCTCTAGGAGGGGTTTGGAACTGGAAAACAGCAGGAGAGGAGGCCTCTCTTCTGGCCAAAGGGGAGAAGCTGAAGGATAAGGAGAGTCTCCTCCCTGAGCTGGCCCAGGTGAGCTGGGCGGGGAAGAGAATCAATCTCCTCTATGATAGTGACATAGTCCCTGGCCATAAGGCTAGAGATGCTTTCCCCAGGCTGGCAGAGCAACTTTACAGGCTGGGAGCTGAAGAGGTAAGGATTCTTACTCTCCCTCCAGGAGATAAATCCCAGAAGGTGGGCTTAGATGATTTTATTCTGGCCAGAGGCCCAGAGCAGGCTCTTCAGGACATCCAGGCCATTAGGAGCAAAGCAGAGCCATATCTTCCCTGGAGAGATGGGGGCCTGGCCTTTGCAGAGAGGCTGATCAAATCCCAGGGCCTGGAGGATAAGCAAAAGGCTGTAGTGGCTTATCTGGGAGCCAAAGGGGAAGTATTCACTTTAGATTGGTTGAAGCATCAGGCTGGCCTCCAGAGCGATGTAAGAAAAGCTCTCATCTCCGAAGCAAAAAAGAGGTTGAAGGAGCTTCAATCTAGGCTTAAGGCCTCCAGCTCCCAGGAGCCTCCTTCAGGGCTGGGGCCGGAATATGAGCAGGTTAAAACCCTGCTTCTGCCTCTCCTTCAAGAACAATACGGACTAGATGAGCAGGGGCGTTTAGGGAGATTTGAATGGGAAACCTATTACGAAAATGGCCAGGAAGTAAAAGAACTAATTCATAAGCACTTCTGTAACTTTGCAGCCTGGCCAGTACGGGAAATACTCAAAGACTCTGGTTTAGGGGAGCCTGAAAAGTTCTTGGAACTCCAGGGCCTCCTTCCTGGAGGAGTACCACTTAGGCCCATCCCAGTATTCCTTACTGAATTTCTAGACAAAACCTCCTCCTGTTTAGGCAAAGCCTGGGGGGTTAATGCAGCTATCAAACCCAAGAAAGATCAAGACTTGAGATATCTCCTTCAGCTCATGGCCAGAGGGATCCCAATGACTACAGTCCATACCCATCTGGGATGGAAGAAGGAAAATGGGAAATGGGTTTACCTCCATGCTGGGGGAGCTATAGGCTCTAAAGCTGTGGAAGTGGAGATCTCCGACAGGCTCAGGAGATACTCCCTTCCTGAGGCTATTGAGGATATAAAAAAGGCTGTACTGGCCGATCTCTCCCTTCTGGAGCTGGGGCCTAAAAAAATCATGTACTCCCTTCTGGCTTTGGTTTATCTGGCTCCCCTTTGTGAACCTCTGAGACAGGCCGAAATAGAGCCTAGTCTCCTTATGTATATCTGGGGTCCTACTGGGACAAACAAGAGCACACTGATAGCTCTCCTCCTTTCTCATTATGGAAACTTCGGTCCTAAAGGTCTTCCAGCTAGCTTCAGAGATACGGCTAATTCCATTGAAAAGCTGGCCTTCCTAGCTAAGGATACGGTTCTATCTATAGACGATTTATACCCAGCCAAAAATTCTAAAGAAAAGGAAAGGCTGGAAGGAGTACTGGAGCACCTCTCCAGAAATCAGGGAGATAGGACTGGCAAAGGGAGGATGAAAGCAGATACCTCTCTGAGGGAAGGCCTCCCACCAAGAGGCCTGACTCTCTGCTCTGGGGAAGTAATGCCTCTCACTGGATCCTCTCTGGCCAGGGGCCTTATCCATAGGCTCCAGAGAGGGGATATAGACCTGGCAAAGCTTACTCAGGCCCAGGCCCAGAAGGATCTCCTCTCCCAGGCAATGAAGGGTTATCTGGAATGGCTGGCTCCCCAATTGGATGATCTTCCTTCTGAGCTTGAAGAGGCCTTTACTCATCTCAGGCAGGAGGCCGCTAGAAAAGACCCTGCTAAAAACAGGCATAGCAGGCTGAATGAGTCTATCTCTCATCTCCATATAGGCCTGAATGCTTTTATTAAATTTGCAGTATCCTTAGGGGCCTTATCTCAAGAAGAAGGAGAGACAATCCTCCAGGAAGGCTGGGAAATCTTCAATCAAATAGCGGATGAGCAAACCCAGTTAGAAAAGGCTGGAGAGCCTTCTAAGAAGATAGCAGAGGCTTCAATGGAGCTGGAGGCCCAGGGGAGAATCTACTGGGCTGACATGGAGGATATTCCAGGTTTTTTGCCAGGATTAGTTAAGGTAGGCTGGAAGGATGAGGGGAGAGGCATCTATTACACAAACCTGGGCTCTCTCCTTAAGGAAGTAACCCAGCATCTTAGAGGCCAGGGGGAGAACATCTATCTTTCTAAATCCGATTTTATCAGCTATCTTGATCAAAATGGGCTTTTAGCAGAGAAAGACAAAGCAACCAAACAAAATAGAGATCAGAAAACAATCTGGATTAAGGATAATTCAGAGGAGAAAAAGACTAGGAAAACCTATGCTATAGCTGCTAAGTTCTTTGAGGAGGGGGAGAATGAGGAGTAAACTGTCTAAACCAAGGGAAGTGAGGGAAGAACAAGAAGCTAAGGGAAGAGATAAATCAATATCTATAGATAGATTCTTCCCTTCTTCCCTTCCTTCCCTCACTATATCCTCGCGTGTAATAAGGAGATTTTTCTTCTACACATATGGTATAAAAATAGTCTCAACATCTCTTCCTATATGTTTTTTCAAGGGAAGGAAGGGAAGAGCAGTAAAAAAGAGCCTTATAGATAACGCTTTTTCTCTTCCATTAAGCCTGATTTTCAAGGGAAGTGTAAGGGAAGTTAAAGGGAAGTGTAAGGGGAGTTTGGGGGGAGTTTTTTGAGCGGTGTAATTCTGTGGCTCCCAGGAAGGTCTTCTCCAGCTCCCCAGCCAAAGGATGGAGCTCTCTCTGATCAATCAGGATCAAAAAAGAGGCTTTCCTCCCAGGCGACTCTTCCAGAGGCTGAAGAGCCTGTTTTGTCCAATTTTGTCCATTTGTCCAATGTAATCAATATCGCTACTCAAGGAGCCTGGGCTTCTGCTCTCCAGGAGGTAGAGGCGGCGGGGATCTTTGGCTTAGACCTGGAGACAACAGGACTGGATCCACTTTCATGCAGGGCCAGATTAGCCCAGCTCTCTCTTCCCTCTGGGCGGGTTTATGTGGCTGATCTCTGGAAGCTGGAGGCTCCTCTCCAGGACCTGGGCCAGCTTTCCGAACGTTCGGACATAAAAAAGGTAGGTCATAACCTGAAGTTCGATCTCTCCTTTATCCAGGCCTCCCAAAGCCGAAGGCTGCATATATTGAACCTCTTTGATGTTATGCTGGCCTCCCAGGTATGTTGGGCCGGATACTTCGATCTCCTGAGAGCTGAGAAGGCTTCTAAGAATCCTTGGAAAACGAGGCTTCCAGAGCATAATCTCAAGGCTCTAGCAGAAAGGCATCTGGGCCTATCTCTCTCCAAAGATCTCCAGGCTTCAAACTGGGGAGCTGGGGAACTCTCCCAGGAGCAGAAGGATTACGCGGCCAGAGACGCGGCGGTTCTTCTCCCTCTTCATGCTATCCTCCAGGAGCTACTCCAGAAAAATGAGCTGGAAGGAATAGCAGAGCTGGAGTTTAGGGCTCTTCCCTCTGTTATCGAGCTGGAACTTCAGGGCCTCCCTCTGGATGCTCAGGCCTGTAGAGCCATGATGGAGGAGAAAAAAGCTCGAGCCCTAGCCATAGCCCAGAGCCTTCAGGCAGAGGCCCAGAATGCAGGCTTTGAGCCCAGGAGGAAGAAGGGTAAGAAGTACTCTCCCCTTCTGAATCCAGATAGCTCTCAGGATGTCCTAGCCTTCCTCCAGTCTCAGGGCCATAATATCAGCTCTACAGGAGAGGCTTCTCTCAAAGATCTGGCTCAGGCCGACTGCTCCTTTGCTGGGGATCTTCTCCGATATCGCAGGCTGGCCAGGCAGAAGAAGTTTATTGAGGATTGGCTTTTGAAGCTCTCCCCAGTTGATGATAGGCTCCATCCTGGATATTTCCAGTTAGCTACCAGAGCAGGCCGGTTTAGCTCTAAGGCTCCTAATGCCCAGCAGATACCGAAGCGGGGAGAGGATGGCCAGGCTATGAGGAGATTGTTTAGGGCTCCTCCAGGGAAGAAGCTTATCAAAGGTGATTTTTCAGGTATCGAGCTTAGAATCATGGCCAGGCTCTCCCAGGATAAGACTATGATAGAGGCCTTCCAGAACGGCCAGGACCTCCATAAACTGACAGCTTCCAGGCTGGCTGGGGTCCCATTAGATCAAGTCACTAAGGCCCAGAGACAGAGCGCAAAGAGCGCAAATTTTGGCCTGATCTATGGAGTCTCTGCTCCCAGGTTTAGGGAGAACGCAAAGAATGAATATGGGATAGAGATGAGCCTGGAGGAAGCGGAAAAGGTGAGAGATACCTTCTTCTCCACTTATCCAGGAGTTGCTTCTTTCCATTTATGGCAGAAGACCTCAAAGAGGTATCCTAAAAATCATTTCTTCCATAATTCAGAGAGGGGATTCTATTCCTCTCCTCTGGTATGCAGTAGCACTTTAGCAGGCCGGAAACGGGTTTGGGGCTGGAAGGACGGGCGAACTCTGGCCAGAGATACTGAGCTATATAATTCTCCTTCCCAAGGTACAGGAGCTGACCTCCTAAAAGTGGTAATGTCTGAAGTCTATTCTTCCCTCCCTGATGAGGTTAAGATGATAGGCTCAGTCCATGATGAGCTTATCCTGGAAGCTCCAGAGGCTCTGGCCCAGGATATAGCCTCTCTCCTCCTGGCAACTATGAGGTGGATAGGCTCTGATCTCTTGAAACCTGTACCTGTAGATGCTGAAGTTGAAATTTTAGATAGCTGGGGAGGTGATTAATTGTTTACAAATTTTACACATAAAAAGGGAGTTGGAGGAATATCTCTCCGAAGGCTAATCCTTCCTTGTCAATTTCTGTCTATTTTTAAGATTTTTTTTCAAAAATATTCCCCTATATAACGAATAAACTAACCAGGAGATAGCGAAATGACTACAAAGAAACGTAAAAAGCAGGGCTCAGGCTGGGTTAAAATCCAGACACCCCAGGACCTGAGGACGGCAATTCAGAGGATGCTAAACAAGATTCTGATGGGGAAAGCTCCCTTAGATCATGCTGGGACCTTCGCTCAGTTAGCTAATGCTTGGACTAGAGCATACCAAACAGAGATGAGCCTCCTTGAAATGAAGGAGCTGGAGGCCAGGATCGCAGAACTTGAAGAGCTAAAACGGTATGATGAAGCAAAGAGAAACGAGAGCCTTGATGAAATGCAGAGAGCACGTAAAGAGCTTAAGGAGCTGATGAAGCAATGGCGATAGCTGGCCTTGATCGCAGAGCCTCCAAACTGGAGGACTCTATGGCGCGGCTCAGGCAACAGAAGGAGACTGAAGAGCGTAAGGCCTGGAGAGAGGCCAACAGTGAGCGGCTAGAGTGGGAGATGTTTCTTAGAGTCCATGGGCCGGAAGCTGTAGAGGTTACAGAAGAAGACATTGAGAAGACAGAGGATCCAGAAAGAAAGGAGGAAATCAAAGCTGAGTTAGCATATAAAAAGTTAATTCAGAAGGTCCTAGCCCATTATAAAGAGGGCTGGATAGTGGACTATGAGAACATGGATGAGGCAGAGAAGGCTCTGGCCTGGATAGTAGAAGAATTTCATGTTTATGAAGGCAGAGAGACTCTTTTTGAGCTGGATTATGAGCAGTGGACAGATAAGCTTACCATTAAGCCGGATGTTCCTTTTGTTGAGGCTATAAGGGCAATTGATAATCATGTAGGTAATTCTGACTGGAGAGAGATATGTTTTCTCCAGGAGCACCAGGATGCTATGATGGAGAACCTTTTTGAAGAGGAAGAGGATAGGCGGGCTAGGTATCTGAGATACAAGGCCCAACATCCAGTGGAGAGTGAGGACGGAGAAGATTAACTTTTCTCTTTCTTTCCCTCCATTCCATAGTCACCAGATGCTTATTTTCTCCAATATTTCCGTATTAATCATAATCCTTAAAAGGGAGCTGGCCAGGGGTTGCACCTTCGCAACCTTCCCAAAATGGCCCTGAACCTTCCCTAGCTGGACATTGTCAAGATTTACTGGAACATAACGGAACGATCGATCAATCGGCACTAAAAAAAGGAATTCTTCCACCATTTTCCACCGTTTTCTAATTGTGGGAAATTGTGGAATAGCGGGCCATTGCATCAAAAATGAACGTTCATTATGGGGACGGGGGGGTTGATGGAAAATCAATATCATATGGCATAGCGCCACTACCAAAAGGCGAACGTTCGCCTACAAAAAAAGCATCAATGCATGGCAAAAAAGGCCGGACGCCCGGAGGCAAAAAAGAGATGATGCAACGTTGCATAACAAAAATCGTACGTACGAAGGCAAAAAAAGAGGGAGCTGGGCATAGCATCCCAGTCCTTTGGGATCCAGTTGTATTAGCCTTTGACCACCAACTTTCTCATCTTTTATTGACTATTGCTTTTGGCCGGAAATTCTCTTCTGCTAACTCGATCATTCCAGACACTATGTGAATACACATTTCTCCGAGCGCAACCCTATGATTATCGAGCTGGAAAGTATCCTCAAAAGCACTTTTTCACCAGAGCAACGGCGACAGATAGCGATTGATCCTCATATCGAAAGTGAAATCACTTCTGCAGGAATTGACCATTCTGGAAGGCGAATTGAACTATTTTTATTCACGTCTCTTTTAAAATTGATTTAAGACACTTTCTTTGCTCCGGCGTACAAATCCCTATCCGAGCCGGCGATATTGCCAGGGATGCGACGTAGCAAATGCGTTGTGGCGTGGAGAAGAGGGCGATTGAAACAATCTGAAACGTTGAAACATGCGAAGGTAATTGTTCTATGACATTATCGAAAGCTTTAATTAAATGTCATAGAACCATTTACTATGCACAAGACCACCGCCGGAGAGAAGAGGAAGGCCCTGAATACTGAGGCCCTGGAGCTGGAGAGAGATGCAAGCATGGCCATGAAGGCGGCTGAGATCCTGCCAGATGCCAGGAGAGAGGCCCGGAGGATGGAAGGGCGGGCCGATGAATTGAAGGCTGAGGCCGAGGCTCTGGAGGGAGCTGCCAGGCTGGAAGATCTCACCCTCTGGCAGATGGAGAAGGCAAAGATCACCAAGAAAGGGAGCAAGACCTATCTTTACTGGATGGCCTCATGGAGGGAGGGCTCAAAGGTCCGGAACGTGCATCTTGGAAGCTGTAAGAAGGTGGACCATGAGGCCGCCCTGCAGAAGGCAAAGGCGATGAAGGCGGCGGCGCTGGGGATATAATGTATATATGATGTATGATGCATAAAACGTATATACATGCGCGCATGTATACATCATTTGCAGCGAACTTAAAAGGAAGTGAAGTGAGCATGGCAAGGCAAGTTGAATTAGGGCTAACCCTTAAGGGAGAAGAGGCCAAGGAGTTCCTAAAGAACGAAAAGAGCCCTGCCTTTACTTCTGAGCAATTGGCGTTTTTCCGCCGGGCGAAAAAGATCTACAAAGCTAATTGCAGCAAGTTTTGATGGGACCCATACCAGAAAGGGCACTTAGCATTGAATTACTCAACGCCAGGAATGCTAAATATACCCTTACTCCTTTTGATTCTGGTGACGAAGAGTTAGACGATTTCTTAAAAAATGATGCACTAAAAGAGCAGAAGCTTCTTCTTAGCAGAACACACCTATGCTTTTATAAAGACCATCTTGCCGGATTCATCACATTGGCTGCAGACTCTATCCGGCTGGATAAAGATAAGCTGGATGCTAGTCAACATATTGATGGCTGTGATTATCCTGCATATCCATGTATTTTGATTGCCAGGCTTGCGGTTGATAAACGACTTCAGGAATGTGGTATTGGACACTATTTACTTTCTCTCGCTGTAGGTTTTGCCTTAGAAGGGCCATTAGGATGTAGATACATATCTGTTGACCCAAAGGAGACAGCTTTAAAATTTTATGAAAAGATTGGGTTTAGATATTGGACGAAGAGTAAGCGCAGAATGTATCTGAACATGATGGACGTGGCACAACAACTAGAGCCCGACGAATCGCTAGATCCATGGTCCGAAGATTTGAGCCAATAAATCCCTAGCTTCTCGATCCTTCAGCCCGTGGTGGACGGCGAAGGCCCGAGCCTTAAAGGCTGAGGCCCAGGGATATCTGAGAATTAACCCTATTTTTATAATTTCTGTAATAAGTCCTTGCTTCTGTGGTGCGAAAGATCATAACCCTGATAGTAGACGTATAGTTAACCGTCCCTCTACTTACCGCAAAGAGAGAGACATATGTAGAAGGTCAGGCTATAAGACCCTGCTCTTCCTTTTAATATTTCTTCCCCCTAAGATAGCCTTATATTCCTTCTCTGAGACTTTCGTTAACATCTGAAGGGATGCTCTTTGCCATCAAACTCACCAGCAATCACAGAAGCCCAGGTCAAACCCCAGACACTTACAGGAGTTAATAACCATGGTCTATTTTCAAATCACTACTTAGAGACCCAGACACCAAAGACACCCGAGTGGAATGAGGATGAGAAGGCTCAGATAGTCTTCAATGAAATAAGCAAACACTATCACCAGAATCATAGGGCTGTAGCTGCCTACAAGGAGTCACAGCTGGAAGATAACTTCATTAAACCAGTCCTAAAAGCACTGGGTCATTTTTTCGGGATTCAAGGAAAGGTGGCTGATAATGCCCGTGTGCCTGATTATGCCTTCTTCTCTAATGATGATAGTCGTGATGAGGCTTATCAGCTCCAGGGCACTCAGGACTTCTATCTGAAGGCCATAGCAGTAGGTGATGCCAAAGCCTGGAATATATCCCTTGATAAGAGCCAGACCTCTGGGAAAGGGTTTTGGGATAAGCAAAACCCCAGCTACCAAATTGATACATATCTCAGAGATACACCTCCTGTATGGGGATTACTTACTAATGGCAGGCTGTGGAGGCTATACCATGAGAGCACCAGCTATAAGCTGGATGTCTATTATGAGGTAGATCTGGAGAGCATCTTAAAGTCAGGAGACCTGGAAGCTTTCAAATACTTTTATCTATTTTTCAGGTTCGAAGCATTTCCCAAGTTTCCTGGAGATTCTTTCCTGGACAGAACCAGAGAAGGAAGTCAAGCCTATGCCAAAGAGGTAGGTGAAGAGCTTCAAGATAACGTCTATAAGGCCATGCAGAAGCTGGCAGAAGGCTTCTTTGCAGATCCCTCTAATGGTTTAACCAGATCAGGAGAGGACCTGAAGGTAGTCCAAGATAACTCTATGCTCCTTCTTTACAGGCTGCTCTTCATTTCCTATGCTGAAAGCAGAGGACTGCTGGATACCAGCAATCGATACTATCATGACATGAGCCTTCAGGAGATGAAGAAAGAAATTGCCACCAGAATAGATACAGGTGGCTTCTTAGCTCCATTCTCCTATGCTTACTGGGGTAAACTGAATAACCTCTTTGATCTCATTAATGAAGGGAGTGAATCAGATAGGTGGAGAATTGATAGAAATGTTTTTTACATACCAGCCTACAATGGTGGCCTGTTTGATCCAGCTAAAAACACCTTCCTGATTACCAAACACGTTAGTGATCCATATCTAGCAGAGGCTCTGGACCTTCTGGCCAGATCTGAGAAGGCCATGGTGGATTACTCTTCCCTTGACATAAAGCACTTAGGGTCTATCTATGAGGGCTTACTGGAGTATAAACTGACACCGGACCTAAACCTTCTTACAGATAGAGGTGAGAGGAAGGCTACTGGCTCTTTTTATACACCAGATCCTGAAGTCAAACACATAGTGGAAAGCACTATTGGCCCTGTCCTGGCTCAGAAGAGAGAAGAATGGGCTCAATTACTGGACAGAAGGAAGTTTGCTGATTACATCCTATCTATCAAAGTCCTTGATTTATCCATGGGTAGTGGCCATTTCCTGGTGGAGGCGGTGGACTACCTGGCCAGAGCCCTGGTAGAGGCTTGGGCTACTGCCAGGATAGAAGATGCTAAGACCAAAGATATAGCAGAGCATGATATTCAGTGGGCCAGGAGAGAGGTAGTCAGGAAATGCATCTATGGGGTAGATCTTAACCCCATGGCTGTAGAGCTGGCAAAGCTGGCCCTATGGCTCACCACAGCAGCGGCTAATAAGCCCTTATCTTTCCTTGACCATCACCTCAGGTGTGGTAATAGCCTACTGGGGATGGATCTTGATTCCCTGGTAATCTCACCATCTACAGGAACCGATCAAGGCTCTCTATCAGCCTTCTTTACAGCCCAGAGAAAGAAACTCATTGATGACCTCTTGAGGAAATATGGTGAGATTGATTCCATACCAGATGATAGCTTGAAGGCTGTAAAAGAGAAGGGGAGGCAATTCAAGGCTCTTATGGAGGATGAGAGGAGCCAAAGAATTAGAGAGGTAGCAAATGTCAAACTCTCTACTTACTTTGGAAATATTGTAAATGATGAGGATTATGAATGGATGTGTAACGGCATCGACCCTGGATTATCGCCTGGATGGGGTGGTGTCAGGGATTTGGAGTGGTTTAGGAAAGCACAGCAAATAGCCCAGAAGCAGAGATTCTTCCATTGGGAGTTGGAGTTTCCTGAGGTGTTTATGCAGGGTGGTTTCAATGTTGTAGTGGGCAACCCACCTTATGTTAGACAGGAGAGTTTAGGAGAGATTAAGACATATTTTAGTGCACACTATCAGGTCTATCATGGGACTGCAGATCTTTATGTTTACTTTATTGAGCAATCTCATAAACTATTATGTTCTGGTGGCTTCTTTGGAATGATTGTATCAAATAAATGGATGAGTGCTAGCTATGGAGCGGCCTTACGTCGTTTTATTGCTGAGAAAACAACCATCCAGCAGATAGTAGATTTTGGGGAGTTGCCAGTCTTTAATGATGCATCTACATTCCCTGCTATCATAATTATAAAGAATGTCTCTACAAATGAGCAAAAGTTCATTTATGCATTAATCAAAACGCTTAGGTTTAAATCCATTAAAGATGAAGTAATAAAAATAGGTCTGCAGATGGATTCCCAGGCAGTTAGCGGTGATATTTGGACCCTTACCAGCAGAGATAAAATTATTATTATAGAAAAGATGAAGCATATTGGATCTACATTAGATGAATATGTAAATGCAAAAATATTCAGAGGCGTATTAACTGGCCTTAATGAGGCTTTTATCATAGATTCAGGGACGAGAGATAGACTGATCAAAGAGGACCCAAAGAGCGAAGAACTAATAAAACCATTTTTAATGGGTAGGGATATAGATCGCTATTATCCACCTCAAAGTAAAAACTATCTGATATTTGCTAGAAGAGGCGTTAAAATAGATAATTACCCTGCAATAAAGCAACATTTGCTTAGCTATAAGATACAGTTAATGCCTAAACCAAGAAATTGGACTGGTCCAGGTAAATGGGGAGGAAGAAAACCAGGCAACTATCAATGGTATGAAATACAAGATACTATTGATTATTATACTGAATTTGAGAAGCCAAAGATAATCTATCCAGATATCTCCATAAAACCAAAATTTACCTTAGACGAAAATGGAGTTTATACTATTAACACTGTGTACTTCATACCAGCTAAAGATCTATATCTCTTGGGGATTCTAAACTCTTCAACTATGTGGACCTACCTAAAATATACCTGCACAGTAATTGGAGATGCAGATGAAAGAGGTAGGCTCAGGCTGTTTTATGCATTCATTAAAAACATACCAATCCCAAATTCAGATAAGGCTCACCATGATCGCATGGTTTCCCTTGTAGAACAGATGCTTGGTCTCTATAAGCAAAGGGGATCTGAGGCACAGAATTTCCTCAGATGGCTTGAAGGTGAGATAGGTGTCAAAGTCCAAGACCTCAATGTAGCCTCTAAGCTCCAAGAATACTACGGCGTGGACTTCTCTGGATTCCATGACCTCCTGATTAAAAACAAAAGGAAGCTGAAGGCAGGCTATAACCCCAGAGGCAGAGAGAATAAAGAGCTTTTAGAGGAAGAATTCAATAGATCTGCAGATAAGATCAGGCAGATCAATGTCATGATAGATGAGACTGACAGACAGATTGATGCTCTAGTCTACGAGCTTTACGGGCTGACTGAGGAGGAGATTAAGATAGTGGAAGAGAGCCGATAAACAGGTCTACCCTAATGCTTTAGGCCTAAAGGTTTTAGACAAAATGCTTAAACCTAAAGGTTAAACCCTTTAGCATTTGTCCCTTAGCCAAAAGGTTAAAGCCTTAGACCTTAATCTTTTAGGTCATGCAAATAATAGCCATTGCTAACCAGAAAGGAGGCTGTGGCAAAACTACCACTACAGTTAATCTGGCTGCTTATCTGGCTCTTAATGAGAAGAGAACTCTTTTAGTTGATCTAGATCCTCAGGGCTCTTCTACAAGGCATTTGGGCCTTAATGAGCTGGATAAGACCATGTATGATGTACTGATGAGAGGCTTAGACATCAGGACCTTAATCAAGAATACAATGGTCTCAGGACTGGATATAGCCCCTACCAATAATTTCCTGGGCAAAGCAGAACTGGAGCTGGCTTCCAAGCTCACTGCCAGGGAGTCAGTACTCAGGCCAAAGCTAAGGAGCTTAGAAGGCTATGATTACGTGCTGATAGATACTCCTCCCACTCTGGGATTCTTAACCCTCAATGCTCTGGTAGCCTCTGATATGGTGCTGATCCCGATCCAAACTCAGTTCTTTGCTCTAATGGGCCTCTCCATGATCCTAGACCTTCTGGAGCTGATTAAGAACGATTTAGGCTATGATATCCGAAAGAAGTATCTGCTTACCCTATTCGATCCTAGAACAAAGATGGCCAAAGAAATAGTAGCCCAGGTTAGGGAGAGCCTGGGAGAGGATGTATTCAAAACGGTGATTCCCAACAACATCAGATTGGCCGAAGCTCCCAGTTATGGGCTTCCGATCTCAATACATGCTCCAGAATCTCCTGGAGCTTTGGCTTACTCAAATTTAGCAAAAGAGGTGATAGCATTATGAATCCTGGAGCAGGAGAAGAGCTTAAGCACCTAATGGCCGGCGTGAAATCCAAGACATCCAAACCTGAAGGCTTAAGCCTAAATGATAAGTCTTTAAACTCTAAGGATAAGACCTTAGACCTTAAGCCTAAAGGTGATGAGCCTGAAGCATTAGACCCAAAAGATAAAGGATTAAACTCTAAGGCTAAAGGCTTAAACTCTAAGGCTAAAGGCTTAAACCTAAAGGCTTTAGGCGAAGCTGTGGAAGGAGCTAACAGCAATAGGCAATCTATAGCGATCTGGAGCCCTAAGATCTCTGCTGTAATGTGGTACCTGAAGAAGACAACTCCAGAGTTCTCTATCTCAGAAGAAGCCAGAGCGATCCTAGAGGAAGGCCTGGAGAAAAAGTATCCCGAGCTTTTCCAGAAGGTAAAGGAAGGGCTGAAGAAATGAGCGACTGCCAGCTATCTATTAAGTGCTGTGATGAGGATATCAGGAGAAAGGACTGGTGGCCGTTCTGGAGGAGAGGATGAACAACACAACGGCCATGATCTTGTCTATTTCTCCCAGCTCTCCATATTTCATCCTTGTTAGCAGCCTAATAAGTGGCTTAATAGGAGTTATAATCGGCTCACTCATTACTGCGTATCTAGGGCATATCAAAACCAAAGCTATGATGAAATGGGAAACGAAATTCAACACCTATAATGCCATTCTTGAATTAGAAAACGGGCAGCCTTCAGATACAAGAATTCTTAAAAAGCGAATTAGATTGGCTAAACTTCTAAAGGCACTTTCAAGTAACGAGGAAATTAAAAAGATCGCAGATACCCTAATTGAAGAAAAATTCGAGAATTTAGATGCCAGAGAAAGGTTTATTGATAACTCACTCATACCTGCGATGGATAAAGATCTAGAAGACACAATAAGTTTTTTTAAGTGGCAATTCAGGAAATGAAATCTCAGTCGCAGCATGATCGTATCCTATGGGCCCTCTCCAACAGCAGTGGGAAGATGAAGCGAAGCGACTTGAGGCGGCGCGTGAGTATGAAGCTTTCAGATCTGGATCATATCATTGAGGAACTGGCAAAGGAAGGCCATATAAGGATCTCAGGCGATATGGTAAGCTTGGATCCAGCTCATGCTTCCAGGCAGAACTCTTGAGGCCATAGGCCATCTTCAGAGCCCATAGAGCCCATATCCTCATCTTCGAAGCGGCACCTGATCATCTCATCGACCTCCGAGAGCCTGACCCTGAAGACCTCAGCCAGGATCTCTTTGGCGGCTTCCAGCTCCATAGCCTTCAGATCGCGGTGCACTGCCTTATTCTGTGGCCTGATTAGCTGCTCAAAGACTCCTGCCATGATAGGCATATACTACATGCAAGGTTAAGTAGTTTGGCCGGAAAACAATATCAATAGACCATTTTTACATAATAAAAAGTATGGATAAGATAGAAAAAACTAAATAAAGATAGGCTTACAAGCAAAACATTTTTTTATTTGCCCCAGCAAAGAGCTTCGACAATGGAGAGATCTCAATAATGAAAAAAGAAATAATATCCATTTTGGTTTTATTGGCGCTGCTGCTGCCTTCATTCGCTTCAGCAACTTCAATTGAAGCTTTTGGTACCGTGACAGATGTTATAGACGGCGATACCATAGATGTCCGGATTGAAGGTCAAGATTATAGGATCTATGAGGACATAATCAGAGTTCGGCTTGCGGATATTGATACCCCTGAAATGGACACGCCTACCGGACCAATCGCTAAACAGTTCACATATCAAGAACTAAACGGCAATACGGTCTATCTGGACCTCGATAATAAGACTGGCAAAGATCCGTATGATCGATGGATAGCGGTGGTCTACTTATTGAAGCCAGATGGAACCCTGGAGAACTTCAACAGAATGCTGGTCGATTCCGGTCAAGCATGTATCTGGGACTTCGATGATAATGAATTTGATCCCGCTACATGGTGGAACGGGTATATACCTGCAGATACCTGCATTAAATCCAGCGATTCAGATTTACCTCAATCCACTGTTGGGTCAATCCCTGGTTTGACAAGTTCTGGAAGTGCTGCAAAGATCAGTACAGGAAGCCAGGATTACATAAGCCAAGAAACTAGTTCATCGAATAGCCAAAAGGTCTCAAGTAATAACGGTCCATTTGTGGGATCCGCAAAGAGCGATAAGTATCATTACCCTTCATGCTCTGCAGCAAAGAAAATTAAGTCTAGCAACCTTGTTACATTCTCAAGCTCTGCAGAAGCTAGGGGAGCTGGCTATGTTCCTTGTAAAATATGCCATCCACCTTGAAGAGGCAATTTTTCAGCGTTTCAGGTGAAGCCCGAAGGAATGAATAGCAAACTAAGGACCTTCAGGCCGATTGAGGACATAACAGTATAAGTTTATGTAGTTTGTGGATGTCCTAATAAACCTAAATTTAGGATTTAGGCTTTCCACCCTGTCTTTATATACTCCGAGAAAACCAAGAATTTCGCGAGAATTATTTTATTTTACAAATATTGATTTATATACATTACTCATTATTCTTTCTCTTTCTTAAACTAAGGTAATATTAGAAGTATCTGATATCTCAGATCTTCATTCATTTATAGATTCTAGATAATTATTATCCTGCTTACCGTTCTCGTTTCATCTCCTAAGAGCCCTAAACCCTAAATTTAGGCTTTTGCCGCTGTAATATTTTAGTAAGTTCAAAGGCCAGGAGTATCCCATCGCGATAACCTGAAGATCTTGGTGTTCTTCTTCCGGGGATGCCAGGAGACCACCAGTCTCTGATCTGTGGCTGCAATCCTGGAGAGCTGGCGAACCCTGTCCACAGTCACCCCGAGCAGGCCGGCTATGTCAGAAAAGGTCATTCCTTCGCTTCTATACCGTTTTAAGTATCCTGGAGGAGCTTGGCAGTCGATCAGCTTCTTTTCTTTGACATGGAGAGCATTGACAATGCTCTGAATGTGGTCTTCAGTCTTCTTGGTGGTCTTCTTAGTAGGAGCTGGAAATTCTTGGTTGACCTTCTCTTTCAGTTCATGAATAAGCCGGAGCTGGATGAGCTGGTTCTCAGAAAGAGTATCCCTGTCTTTCTCTAGGGAAGCCGTTTTTAGGCGCAAGGCGGCTATATCCTGGCGGTCCTGGTCTATCTCTTCTCTGAGCTGGGCAATCCCATCCTGCAAGGGCTGGATGGCCTGCTCTATGGCTCCTTTGATGAGATCCTGGAGCTGGGCATAGGTCAAAACGATAAGCTGATCTGAAGGCGATTCAAAACCGGCTTTGGGCGAAGGCCCAAAGGTATTTATCCTAGCTATAGCTACTTCTGTCATAAGCAAACTCCTTCCCTAAGTGGAGTCTTCTATCCAGGGCGGCAACCCTGGATGGACCTAGTTTTTTTATTACTATTAATCTCGTGAATTCATTTGACTCGTATTAAATCTATCCTTTGCTATCTTGCTTTTAAGATGATTAGGCTGGAGGAGGCTCTAGCCCGAGCTGATGAACTCCTCGGGCAGATGGAGGGCTGATCCATGCCCACCCGTTCCATAAGGCGGCACCACCGGCGATCCGAGGCCAACCGCGAAAAAGTAAAAAGGCGCTGGAGGCAGGCCCTTATCCGGGCTAACCTCCTTTTTGACGGCACGGTTTCCTAGACCGGCACGCCAAGCCTGAGCAGGTGGAAGGCTCTCCCTTCCATTCTCGGGATATGTGCGGCCCGCATGAAAATGCATGCCTCAACAGTCCCACCATGCTCTCGGACCGTGTAAGTGGGTGAGCGGTCCGGTGCTCCCTCTCTGATTCGCGAGGATGTGCCGGGCAGCGATGATCCTTATTTTTCAAAAGTTATTTTGAATAGCAACTGAAAGTACTTTTTTTACATCATGACGAATTTCTGCGCTCTGACCCGGTGGGCTCCCTGTTCTCGATTGCTTATGAATTATTAATCTAGATTATTGATTCAGAAATAAGTATGCAAAGACACTTTTCACCCCGAATACATTCTCTCCGGTGATCAACTATATAAAATAGTAAAGAACTGTATTACTATATGCCCACTGTGGGCATAGGAGAAAAAGAAATGAGACAGAAATATTCGACAATGTTAACCGCCAGGATGCCGGCCCCACAGAGGGCAGCACTTGAGCAGTTCGCAGATGATCAAGAAGTGAGTGTGGGCGAAGCGGTTCGCATGCTTATAGCTGCGGGCCTTGAGGCGAAGAAATGGTAAACGAAAATAGTAAGGTGCCGAACGTCGTCGCAAGCGTCGTCCGGCGGGCGTGGTTCAGCTACGGCCTCTTCCAAAAGCACGGAGCTAAATTATGTACTATCCTACATCGATGATATTTAAACCTATCTTAGAGCAATCAGAGCGTTCTTACTGCTCTAAATGCCAAAGGGCAATACGAATAGCCGATGACGACCTAGAAGAGCTTTATTCAAGCTCCGATTACTGCCAGTGCGATAGCTGGCAGTGGTCCGAGTCTGGGCGGTGGTGAGGATGGATCCCGCCTTTGAGCGAACGTTGCTGAGAATCCCGGCACAACTCCGAGAGAACAGGCCCTCTTCTTCCAGGGAGAGAGGGATTATTACAGGGAGCAGGGGGAGTAATCTTGCTCTGTGAGGCTCATAAATCGAGGCTCTCCCTTCGTTATGCGATAGATCCAGAGCGGCTAGAGATTCAGGACCTGGAGAAAACAGGCCTCCTTAAGACCGTTGGCTCCGAGGAGATAGAGCAGCTTTCAGGCTGGAGAGTTGACGGGCCAGGCCTTTACATTGGATACCCTGGGAATGGGGCTTTTGTTATTCGGCCAGATACTCCTCTCCCTGATGGACCTAAGTATATCCATTCTAAAGGAGAGCCCAATCATCTGTTTATTCCTCCAGGCTTCGACCTAGCCAAAGCCCAGGATCTCTGGATAACAGAGGGGGAGCTAAAGGCTCTTGCTGGCTCTCTCCAGGGCCTTCCCATAGTGGCTCTAGGAGGGGTTTGGAACTGGAAAACAGCAGGAGAGGAGGCCTCTCTTCTGGCCAAAGGGGAGAAGCTGAAGGATAAGGAGAGTCTCCTCCCTGAGCTGGCCCAGGTGAGCTGGGCGGGGAAGAGAATCAATCTCCTCTATGATAGTGACATAGTCCCTGGCCATAAGGCTAGAGATGCTTTCCCCAGGCTGGCAGAGCAACTTTACAGGCTGGGAGCTGAAGAGGTAAGGATTCTTACTCTCCCTCCAGGAGATAAATCCCAGAAGGTGGGCTTAGATGATTTTATTCTGGCCAGAGGCCCAGAGCAGGCTCTTCAGGACATCCAGGCCATTAGGAGCAAAGCAGAGCCATATCTTCCCTGGAGAGATGGGGGCCTGGCCTTTGCAGAGAGGCTGATCAAATCCCAGGGCCTGGAGGATAAGCAAAAGGCTGTAGTGGCTTATCTGGGAGCCAAAGGGGAAGTATTCACTTTAGATTGGTTGAAGCATCAGGCTGGCCTCCAGAGCGATGTAAGAAAAGCTCTCATCTCCGAAGCAAAAAAGAGGTTGAAGGAGCTTCAATCTAGGCTTAAGGCCTCCAGCTCCCAGGAGCCTCCTTCAGGGCTGGGGCCGGAATATGAGCAGGTTAAAACCCTGCTTCTGCCTCTCCTTCAAGAACAATACGGACTAGATGAGCAGGGGCGTTTAGGGAGATTTGAATGGGAAACCTATTACGAAAATGGCCAGGAAGTAAAAGAACTAATTCATAAGCACTTCTGTAACTTTGCAGCCTGGCCAGTACGGGAAATACTCAAAGACTCTGGTTTAGGGGAGCCTGAAAAGTTCTTGGAACTCCAGGGCCTCCTTCCTGGAGGAGTACCACTTAGGCCCATCCCAGTATTCCTTACTGAATTTCTAGACAAAACCTCCTCCTGTTTAGGCAAAGCCTGGGGGGTTAATGCAGCTATCAAACCCAAGAAAGATCAAGACTTGAGATATCTCCTTCAGCTCATGGCCAGAGGGATCCCAATGACTACAGTCCATACCCATCTGGGATGGAAGAAGGAAAATGGGAAATGGGTTTACCTCCATGCTGGGGGAGCTATAGGCTCTAAAGCTGTGGAAGTGGAGATCTCCGACAGGCTCAGGAGATACTCCCTTCCTGAGGCTATTGAGGATATAAAAAAGGCTGTACTGGCCGATCTCTCCCTTCTGGAGCTGGGGCCTAAAAAAATCATGTACTCCCTTCTGGCTTTGGTTTATCTGGCTCCCCTTTGTGAACCTCTGAGACAGGCCGAAATAGAGCCTAGTCTCCTTATGTATATCTGGGGTCCTACTGGGACAAACAAGAGCACACTGATAGCTCTCCTCCTTTCTCATTATGGAAACTTCGGTCCTAAAGGTCTTCCAGCTAGCTTCAGAGATACGGCTAATTCCATTGAAAAGCTGGCCTTCCTAGCTAAGGATACGGTTCTATCTATAGACGATTTATACCCAGCCAAAAATTCTAAAGAAAAGGAAAGGCTGGAAGGAGTACTGGAGCACCTCTCCAGAAATCAGGGAGATAGGACTGGCAAAGGGAGGATGAAAGCAGATACCTCTCTGAGGGAAGGCCTCCCACCAAGAGGCCTGACTCTCTGCTCTGGGGAAGTAATGCCTCTCACTGGATCCTCTCTGGCCAGGGGCCTTATCCATAGGCTCCAGAGAGGGGATATAGACCTGGCAAAGCTTACTCAGGCCCAGGCCCAGAAGGATCTCCTCTCCCAGGCAATGAAGGGTTATCTGGAATGGCTGGCTCCCCAATTGGATGATCTTCCTTCTGAGCTTGAAGAGGCCTTTACTCATCTCAGGCAGGAGGCCGCTAGAAAAGACCCTGCTAAAAACAGGCATAGCAGGCTGAATGAGTCTATCTCTCATCTCCATATAGGCCTGAATGCTTTTATTAAATTTGCAGTATCCTTAGGGGCCTTATCTCAAGAAGAAGGAGAGACAATCCTCCAGGAAGGCTGGGAAATCTTCAATCAAATAGCGGATGAGCAAACCCAGTTAGAAAAGGCTGGAGAGCCTTCTAAGAAGATAGCAGAGGCTTCAATGGAGCTGGAGGCCCAGGGGAGAATCTACTGGGCTGACATGGAGGATATTCCAGGTTTTTTGCCAGGATTAGTTAAGGTAGGCTGGAAGGATGAGGGGAGAGGCATCTATTACACAAACCTGGGCTCTCTCCTTAAGGAAGTAACCCAGCATCTTAGAGGCCAGGGGGAGAACATCTATCTTTCTAAATCCGATTTTATCAGCTATCTTGATCAAAATGGGCTTTTAGCAGAGAAAGACAAAGCAACCAAACAAAATAGAGATCAGAAAACAATCTGGATTAAGGATAATTCAGAGGAGAAAAAGACTAGGAAAACCTATGCTATAGCTGCTAAGTTCTTTGAGGAGGGGGAGAATGAGGAGTAAACTGTCTAAACCAAGGGAAGTGAGGGAAGAACAAGAAGCTAAGGGAAGAGATAAATCAATATCTATAGATAGATTCTTCCCTTCTTCCCTTCCTTCCCTCACTATATCCTCGCGTGTAATAAGGAGATTTTTCTTCTACACATATGGTATAAAAATAGTCTCAACATCTCTTCCTATATGTTTTTTCAAGGGAAGGAAGGGAAGAGCAGTAAAAAAGAGCCTTATAGATAACGCTTTTTCTCTTCCATTAAGCCTGATTTTCAAGGGAAGTGTAAGGGAAGTTAAAGGGAAGTGTAAGGGGAGTTTGGGGGGAGTTTTTTGAGCGGTGTAATTCTGTGGCTCCCAGGAAGGTCTTCTCCAGCTCCCCAGCCAAAGGATGGAGCTCTCTCTGATCAATCAGGATCAAAAAAGAGGCTTTCCTCCCAGGCGACTCTTCCAGAGGCTGAAGAGCCTGTTTTGTCCAATTTTGTCCATTTGTCCAATGTAATCAATATCGCTACTCAAGGAGCCTGGGCTTCTGCTCTCCAGGAGGTAGAGGCGGCGGGGATCTTTGGCTTAGACCTGGAGACAACAGGACTGGATCCACTTTCATGCAGGGCCAGATTAGCCCAGCTCTCTCTTCCCTCTGGGCGGGTTTATGTGGCTGATCTCTGGAAGCTGGAGGCTCCTCTCCAGGACCTGGGCCAGCTTTCCGAACGTTCGGACATAAAAAAGGTAGGTCATAACCTGAAGTTCGATCTCTCCTTTATCCAGGCCTCCCAAAGCCGAAGGCTGCATATATTGAACCTCTTTGATGTTATGCTGGCCTCCCAGGTATGTTGGGCCGGATACTTCGATCTCCTGAGAGCTGAGAAGGCTTCTAAGAATCCTTGGAAAACGAGGCTTCCAGAGCATAATCTCAAGGCTCTAGCAGAAAGGCATCTGGGCCTATCTCTCTCCAAAGATCTCCAGGCTTCAAACTGGGGAGCTGGGGAACTCTCCCAGGAGCAGAAGGATTACGCGGCCAGAGACGCGGCGGTTCTTCTCCCTCTTCATGCTATCCTCCAGGAGCTACTCCAGAAAAATGAGCTGGAAGGAATAGCAGAGCTGGAGTTTAGGGCTCTTCCCTCTGTTATCGAGCTGGAACTTCAGGGCCTCCCTCTGGATGCTCAGGCCTGTAGAGCCATGATGGAGGAGAAAAAAGCTCGAGCCCTAGCCATAGCCCAGAGCCTTCAGGCAGAGGCCCAGAATGCAGGCTTTGAGCCCAGGAGGAAGAAGGGTAAGAAGTACTCTCCCCTTCTGAATCCAGATAGCTCTCAGGATGTCCTAGCCTTCCTCCAGTCTCAGGGCCATAATATCAGCTCTACAGGAGAGGCTTCTCTCAAAGATCTGGCTCAGGCCGACTGCTCCTTTGCTGGGGATCTTCTCCGATATCGCAGGCTGGCCAGGCAGAAGAAGTTTATTGAGGATTGGCTTTTGAAGCTCTCCCCAGTTGATGATAGGCTCCATCCTGGATATTTCCAGTTAGCTACCAGAGCAGGCCGGTTTAGCTCTAAGGCTCCTAATGCCCAGCAGATACCGAAGCGGGGAGAGGATGGCCAGGCTATGAGGAGATTGTTTAGGGCTCCTCCAGGGAAGAAGCTTATCAAAGGTGATTTTTCAGGTATCGAGCTTAGAATCATGGCCAGGCTCTCCCAGGATAAGACTATGATAGAGGCCTTCCAGAACGGCCAGGACCTCCATAAACTGACAGCTTCCAGGCTGGCTGGGGTCCCATTAGATCAAGTCACTAAGGCCCAGAGACAGAGCGCAAAGAGCGCAAATTTTGGCCTGATCTATGGAGTCTCTGCTCCCAGGTTTAGGGAGAACGCAAAGAATGAATATGGGATAGAGATGAGCCTGGAGGAAGCGGAAAAGGTGAGAGATACCTTCTTCTCCACTTATCCAGGAGTTGCTTCTTTCCATTTATGGCAGAAGACCTCAAAGAGGTATCCTAAAAATCATTTCTTCCATAATTCAGAGAGGGGATTCTATTCCTCTCCTCTGGTATGCAGTAGCACTTTAGCAGGCCGGAAACGGGTTTGGGGCTGGAAGGACGGGCGAACTCTGGCCAGAGATACTGAGCTATATAATTCTCCTTCCCAAGGTACAGGAGCTGACCTCCTAAAAGTGGTAATGTCTGAAGTCTATTCTTCCCTCCCTGATGAGGTTAAGATGATAGGCTCAGTCCATGATGAGCTTATCCTGGAAGCTCCAGAGGCTCTGGCCCAGGATATAGCCTCTCTCCTCCTGGCAACTATGAGGTGGATAGGCTCTGATCTCTTGAAACCTGTACCTGTAGATGCTGAAGTTGAAATTTTAGATAGCTGGGGAGGTGATTAATTGTTTACAAATTTTACACATAAAAAGGGAGTTGGAGGAATATCTCTCCGAAGGCTAATCCTTCCTTGTCAATTTCTGTCTATTTTTAAGATTTTTTTTCAAAAATATTCCCCTATATAACGAATAAACTAACCAGGAGATAGCGAAATGACTACAAAGAAACGTAAAAAGCAGGGCTCAGGCTGGGTTAAAATCCAGACACCCCAGGACCTGAGGACGGCAATTCAGAGGATGCTAAACAAGATTCTGATGGGGAAAGCTCCCTTAGATCATGCTGGGACCTTCGCTCAGTTAGCTAATGCTTGGACTAGAGCATACCAAACAGAGATGAGCCTCCTTGAAATGAAGGAGCTGGAGGCCAGGATCGCAGAACTTGAAGAGCTAAAACGGTATGATGAAGCAAAGAGAAACGAGAGCCTTGATGAAATGCAGAGAGCACGTAAAGAGCTTAAGGAGCTGATGAAGCAATGGCGATAGCTGGCCTTGATCGCAGAGCCTCCAAACTGGAGGACTCTATGGCGCGGCTCAGGCAACAGAAGGAGACTGAAGAGCGTAAGGCCTGGAGAGAGGCCAACAGTGAGCGGCTAGAGTGGGAGATGTTTCTTAGAGTCCATGGGCCGGAAGCTGTAGAGGTTACAGAAGAAGACATTGAGAAGACAGAGGATCCAGAAAGAAAGGAGGAAATCAAAGCTGAGTTAGCATATAAAAAGTTAATTCAGAAGGTCCTAGCCCATTATAAAGAGGGCTGGATAGTGGACTATGAGAACATGGATGAGGCAGAGAAGGCTCTGGCCTGGATAGTAGAAGAATTTCATGTTTATGAAGGCAGAGAGACTCTTTTTGAGCTGGATTATGAGCAGTGGACAGATAAGCTTACCATTAAGCCGGATGTTCCTTTTGTTGAGGCTATAAGGGCAATTGATAATCATGTAGGTAATTCTGACTGGAGAGAGATATGTTTTCTCCAGGAGCACCAGGATGCTATGATGGAGAACCTTTTTGAAGAGGAAGAGGATAGGCGGGCTAGGTATCTGAGATACAAGGCCCAACATCCAGTGGAGAGTGAGGACGGAGAAGATTAACTTTTCTCTTTCTTTCCCTCCATTCCATAGTCACCAGATGCTTATTTTCTCCAATATTTCCGTATTAATCATAATCCTTAAAAGGGAGCTGGCCAGGGGTTGCACCTTCGCAACCTTCCCAAAATGGCCCTGAACCTTCCCTAGCTGGACATTGTCAAGATTTACTGGAACATAACGGAACGATCGATCAATCGGCACTAAAAAAAGGAATTCTTCCACCATTTTCCACCGTTTTCTAATTGTGGGAAATTGTGGAATAGCGGGCCATTGCATCAAAAATGAACGTTCATTATGGGGACGGGGGGGTTGATGGAAAATCAATATCATATGGCATAGCGCCACTACCAAAAGGCGAACGTTCGCCTACAAAAAAAGCATCAATGCATGGCAAAAAAGGCCGGACGCCCGGAGGCAAAAAAGAGATGATGCAACGTTGCATAACAAAAATCGTACGTACGAAGGCAAAAAAAGAGGGAGCTGGGCATAGCATCCCAGTCCTTTGGGATCCAGTTGTATTAGCCTTTGACCACCAACTTTCTCATCTTTTATTGACTATTGCTTTTGGCCGGAAATTCTCTTCTGCTAACTCGATCATTCCAGACACTATGTGAATACACATTTCTCCGAGCGCAACCCTATGATTATCGAGCTGGAAAGTATCCTCAAAAGCACTTTTTCACCAGAGCAACGGCGACAGATAGCGATTGATCCTCATATCGAAAGTGAAATCACTTCTGCAGGAATTGACCATTCTGGAAGGCGAATTGAACTATTTTTATTCACGTCTCTTTTAAAATTGATTTAAGACACTTTCTTTGCTCCGGCGTACAAATCCCTATCCGAGCCGGCGATATTGCCAGGGATGCGACGTAGCAAATGCGTTGTGGCGTGGAGAAGAGGGCGATTGAAACAATCTGAAACGTTGAAACATGCGAAGGTAATTGTTCTATGACATTATCGAAAGCTTTAATTAAATGTCATAGAACCATTTACTATGCACAAGACCACCGCCGGAGAGAAGAGGAAGGCCCTGAATACTGAGGCCCTGGAGCTGGAGAGAGATGCAAGCATGGCCATGAAGGCGGCTGAGATCCTGCCAGATGCCAGGAGAGAGGCCCGGAGGATGGAAGGGCGGGCCGATGAATTGAAGGCTGAGGCCGAGGCTCTGGAGGGAGCTGCCAGGCTGGAAGATCTCACCCTCTGGCAGATGGAGAAGGCAAAGATCACCAAGAAAGGGAGCAAGACCTATCTTTACTGGATGGCCTCATGGAGGGAGGGCTCAAAGGTCCGGAACGTGCATCTTGGAAGCTGTAAGAAGGTGGACCATGAGGCCGCCCTGCAGAAGGCAAAGGCGATGAAGGCGGCGGCGCTGGGGATATAATGTATATATGATGTATGATGCATAAAACGTATATACATGCGCGCATGTATACATCATTTGCAGCGAACTTAAAAGGAAGTGAAGTGAGCATGGCAAGGCAAGTTGAATTAGGGCTAACCCTTAAGGGAGAAGAGGCCAAGGAGTTCCTAAAGAACGAAAAGAGCCCTGCCTTTACTTCTGAGCAATTGGCGTTTTTCCGCCGGGCGAAAAAGATCTACAAAGCTAATTGCAGCAAGTTTTGATGGGACCCATACCAGAAAGGGCACTTAGCATTGAATTACTCAACGCCAGGAATGCTAAATATACCCTTACTCCTTTTGATTCTGGTGACGAAGAGTTAGACGATTTCTTAAAAAATGATGCACTAAAAGAGCAGAAGCTTCTTCTTAGCAGAACACACCTATGCTTTTATAAAGACCATCTTGCCGGATTCATCACATTGGCTGCAGACTCTATCCGGCTGGATAAAGATAAGCTGGATGCTAGTCAACATATTGATGGCTGTGATTATCCTGCATATCCATGTATTTTGATTGCCAGGCTTGCGGTTGATAAACGACTTCAGGAATGTGGTATTGGACACTATTTACTTTCTCTCGCTGTAGGTTTTGCCTTAGAAGGGCCATTAGGATGTAGATACATATCTGTTGACCCAAAGGAGACAGCTTTAAAATTTTATGAAAAGATTGGGTTTAGATATTGGACGAAGAGTAAGCGCAGAATGTATCTGAACATGATGGACGTGGCACAACAACTAGAGCCCGACGAATCGCTAGATCCATGGTCCGAAGATTTGAGCCAATAAATCCCTAGCTTCTCGATCCTTCAGCCCGTGGTGGACGGCGAAGGCCCGAGCCTTAAAGGCTGAGGCCCAGGGATATCTGAGAATTAACCCTATTTTTATAATTTCTGTAATAAGTCCTTGCTTCTGTGGTGCGAAAGATCATAACCCTGATAGTAGACGTATAGTTAACCGTCCCTCTACTTACCGCAAAGAGAGAGACATATGTAGAAGGTCAGGCTATAAGACCCTGCTCTTCCTTTTAATATTTCTTCCCCCTAAGATAGCCTTATATTCCTTCTCTGAGACTTTCGTTAACATCTGAAGGGATGCTCTTTGCCATCAAACTCACCAGCAATCACAGAAGCCCAGGTCAAACCCCAGACACTTACAGGAGTTAATAACCATGGTCTATTTTCAAATCACTACTTAGAGACCCAGACACCAAAGACACCCGAGTGGAATGAGGATGAGAAGGCTCAGATAGTCTTCAATGAAATAAGCAAACACTATCACCAGAATCATAGGGCTGTAGCTGCCTACAAGGAGTCACAGCTGGAAGATAACTTCATTAAACCAGTCCTAAAAGCACTGGGTCATTTTTTCGGGATTCAAGGAAAGGTGGCTGATAATGCCCGTGTGCCTGATTATGCCTTCTTCTCTAATGATGATAGTCGTGATGAGGCTTATCAGCTCCAGGGCACTCAGGACTTCTATCTGAAGGCCATAGCAGTAGGTGATGCCAAAGCCTGGAATATATCCCTTGATAAGAGCCAGACCTCTGGGAAAGGGTTTTGGGATAAGCAAAACCCCAGCTACCAAATTGATACATATCTCAGAGATACACCTCCTGTATGGGGATTACTTACTAATGGCAGGCTGTGGAGGCTATACCATGAGAGCACCAGCTATAAGCTGGATGTCTATTATGAGGTAGATCTGGAGAGCATCTTAAAGTCAGGAGACCTGGAAGCTTTCAAATACTTTTATCTATTTTTCAGGTTCGAAGCATTTCCCAAGTTTCCTGGAGATTCTTTCCTGGACAGAACCAGAGAAGGAAGTCAAGCCTATGCCAAAGAGGTAGGTGAAGAGCTTCAAGATAACGTCTATAAGGCCATGCAGAAGCTGGCAGAAGGCTTCTTTGCAGATCCCTCTAATGGTTTAACCAGATCAGGAGAGGACCTGAAGGTAGTCCAAGATAACTCTATGCTCCTTCTTTACAGGCTGCTCTTCATTTCCTATGCTGAAAGCAGAGGACTGCTGGATACCAGCAATCGATACTATCATGACATGAGCCTTCAGGAGATGAAGAAAGAAATTGCCACCAGAATAGATACAGGTGGCTTCTTAGCTCCATTCTCCTATGCTTACTGGGGTAAACTGAATAACCTCTTTGATCTCATTAATGAAGGGAGTGAATCAGATAGGTGGAGAATTGATAGAAATGTTTTTTACATACCAGCCTACAATGGTGGCCTGTTTGATCCAGCTAAAAACACCTTCCTGATTACCAAACACGTTAGTGATCCATATCTAGCAGAGGCTCTGGACCTTCTGGCCAGATCTGAGAAGGCCATGGTGGATTACTCTTCCCTTGACATAAAGCACTTAGGGTCTATCTATGAGGGCTTACTGGAGTATAAACTGACACCGGACCTAAACCTTCTTACAGATAGAGGTGAGAGGAAGGCTACTGGCTCTTTTTATACACCAGATCCTGAAGTCAAACACATAGTGGAAAGCACTATTGGCCCTGTCCTGGCTCAGAAGAGAGAAGAATGGGCTCAATTACTGGACAGAAGGAAGTTTGCTGATTACATCCTATCTATCAAAGTCCTTGATTTATCCATGGGTAGTGGCCATTTCCTGGTGGAGGCGGTGGACTACCTGGCCAGAGCCCTGGTAGAGGCTTGGGCTACTGCCAGGATAGAAGATGCTAAGACCAAAGATATAGCAGAGCATGATATTCAGTGGGCCAGGAGAGAGGTAGTCAGGAAATGCATCTATGGGGTAGATCTTAACCCCATGGCTGTAGAGCTGGCAAAGCTGGCCCTATGGCTCACCACAGCAGCGGCTAATAAGCCCTTATCTTTCCTTGACCATCACCTCAGGTGTGGTAATAGCCTACTGGGGATGGATCTTGATTCCCTGGTAATCTCACCATCTACAGGAACCGATCAAGGCTCTCTATCAGCCTTCTTTACAGCCCAGAGAAAGAAACTCATTGATGACCTCTTGAGGAAATATGGTGAGATTGATTCCATACCAGATGATAGCTTGAAGGCTGTAAAAGAGAAGGGGAGGCAATTCAAGGCTCTTATGGAGGATGAGAGGAGCCAAAGAATTAGAGAGGTAGCAAATGTCAAACTCTCTACTTACTTTGGAAATATTGTAAATGATGAGGATTATGAATGGATGTGTAACGGCATCGACCCTGGATTATCGCCTGGATGGGGTGGTGTCAGGGATTTGGAGTGGTTTAGGAAAGCACAGCAAATAGCCCAGAAGCAGAGATTCTTCCATTGGGAGTTGGAGTTTCCTGAGGTGTTTATGCAGGGTGGTTTCAATGTTGTAGTGGGCAACCCACCTTATGTTAGACAGGAGAGTTTAGGAGAGATTAAGACATATTTTAGTGCACACTATCAGGTCTATCATGGGACTGCAGATCTTTATGTTTACTTTATTGAGCAATCTCATAAACTATTATGTTCTGGTGGCTTCTTTGGAATGATTGTATCAAATAAATGGATGAGTGCTAGCTATGGAGCGGCCTTACGTCGTTTTATTGCTGAGAAAACAACCATCCAGCAGATAGTAGATTTTGGGGAGTTGCCAGTCTTTAATGATGCATCTACATTCCCTGCTATCATAATTATAAAGAATGTCTCTACAAATGAGCAAAAGTTCATTTATGCATTAATCAAAACGCTTAGGTTTAAATCCATTAAAGATGAAGTAATAAAAATAGGTCTGCAGATGGATTCCCAGGCAGTTAGCGGTGATATTTGGACCCTTACCAGCAGAGATAAAATTATTATTATAGAAAAGATGAAGCATATTGGATCTACATTAGATGAATATGTAAATGCAAAAATATTCAGAGGCGTATTAACTGGCCTTAATGAGGCTTTTATCATAGATTCAGGGACGAGAGATAGACTGATCAAAGAGGACCCAAAGAGCGAAGAACTAATAAAACCATTTTTAATGGGTAGGGATATAGATCGCTATTATCCACCTCAAAGTAAAAACTATCTGATATTTGCTAGAAGAGGCGTTAAAATAGATAATTACCCTGCAATAAAGCAACATTTGCTTAGCTATAAGATACAGTTAATGCCTAAACCAAGAAATTGGACTGGTCCAGGTAAATGGGGAGGAAGAAAACCAGGCAACTATCAATGGTATGAAATACAAGATACTATTGATTATTATACTGAATTTGAGAAGCCAAAGATAATCTATCCAGATATCTCCATAAAACCAAAATTTACCTTAGACGAAAATGGAGTTTATACTATTAACACTGTGTACTTCATACCAGCTAAAGATCTATATCTCTTGGGGATTCTAAACTCTTCAACTATGTGGACCTACCTAAAATATACCTGCACAGTAATTGGAGATGCAGATGAAAGAGGTAGGCTCAGGCTGTTTTATGCATTCATTAAAAACATACCAATCCCAAATTCAGATAAGGCTCACCATGATCGCATGGTTTCCCTTGTAGAACAGATGCTTGGTCTCTATAAGCAAAGGGGATCTGAGGCACAGAATTTCCTCAGATGGCTTGAAGGTGAGATAGGTGTCAAAGTCCAAGACCTCAATGTAGCCTCTAAGCTCCAAGAATACTACGGCGTGGACTTCTCTGGATTCCATGACCTCCTGATTAAAAACAAAAGGAAGCTGAAGGCAGGCTATAACCCCAGAGGCAGAGAGAATAAAGAGCTTTTAGAGGAAGAATTCAATAGATCTGCAGATAAGATCAGGCAGATCAATGTCATGATAGATGAGACTGACAGACAGATTGATGCTCTAGTCTACGAGCTTTACGGGCTGACTGAGGAGGAGATTAAGATAGTGGAAGAGAGCCGATAAACAGGTCTACCCTAATGCTTTAGGCCTAAAGGTTTTAGACAAAATGCTTAAACCTAAAGGTTAAACCCTTTAGCATTTGTCCCTTAGCCAAAAGGTTAAAGCCTTAGACCTTAATCTTTTAGGTCATGCAAATAATAGCCATTGCTAACCAGAAAGGAGGCTGTGGCAAAACTACCACTACAGTTAATCTGGCTGCTTATCTGGCTCTTAATGAGAAGAGAACTCTTTTAGTTGATCTAGATCCTCAGGGCTCTTCTACAAGGCATTTGGGCCTTAATGAGCTGGATAAGACCATGTATGATGTACTGATGAGAGGCTTAGACATCAGGACCTTAATCAAGAATACAATGGTCTCAGGACTGGATATAGCCCCTACCAATAATTTCCTGGGCAAAGCAGAACTGGAGCTGGCTTCCAAGCTCACTGCCAGGGAGTCAGTACTCAGGCCAAAGCTAAGGAGCTTAGAAGGCTATGATTACGTGCTGATAGATACTCCTCCCACTCTGGGATTCTTAACCCTCAATGCTCTGGTAGCCTCTGATATGGTGCTGATCCCGATCCAAACTCAGTTCTTTGCTCTAATGGGCCTCTCCATGATCCTAGACCTTCTGGAGCTGATTAAGAACGATTTAGGCTATGATATCCGAAAGAAGTATCTGCTTACCCTATTCGATCCTAGAACAAAGATGGCCAAAGAAATAGTAGCCCAGGTTAGGGAGAGCCTGGGAGAGGATGTATTCAAAACGGTGATTCCCAACAACATCAGATTGGCCGAAGCTCCCAGTTATGGGCTTCCGATCTCAATACATGCTCCAGAATCTCCTGGAGCTTTGGCTTACTCAAATTTAGCAAAAGAGGTGATAGCATTATGAATCCTGGAGCAGGAGAAGAGCTTAAGCACCTAATGGCCGGCGTGAAATCCAAG
>MTKY01052410.1_pt1 | contig 35996 bp, 24 predicted proteins | sample 1042731 | NCBI WGS metagenome assembly MTKY01 (sample SAMN06212206, study PRJNA360538) | anaerobic digester metagenome | biome: Wastewater treatment plant; material: sludge; isolation source: anaerobic digester fed with sludge from wastewater treatment plant | place: Denmark: WWTP Soeholt ...
ACCGACATCCTGAACGCCGGCAACATTATCATCTTGCACAATGTGATCGATGTGACAGGGGGGCTATCCAATACGGTCATCAAATATGACGGTGGCGACAAGATCGCCTCAACCGAAGCAATCGCGGTCACCCGCACGGCCTGGCCGAGTGGGGCGGGCACATTGCACGGCGGCGCGGTGGAGATGCTCGATACTTCTGTCTGGGGCACACGCTACGACATTCCGGTCGACGATACCGTACCGGCGCTCACGCCGAACGCTGATTTCGAGTATACCGGCTTGACCGTGATGGCGAGCCAGAATAGCACAAGCATTTACCGGAACGGCGTGTTGGCGACAACGATCAACGAGGGCCAGAGCTATCTGTTTGCAGATAATACCATTGCCAGAGGCGATATCATCACCGCCAGCGCGCCGGTGCAGGCCAACCTTTTGGCTGGTGATATTGGCAGCAACTACGCCTCAAGCTGGTATACGCTGTACCCCTTCGAACGCTTGAGTTCCAGCTACTATGCCCCGGTATCCAGCAATCGCAACCCCAGTAATGCGTTGATCAACACGGCGGTGGTCGTACATAATCCTAACGCCAGCGCCATCACCGTCAGGTGGGAGACCAGCAGCGGCGCACAGACGGATATCCCTGTTGCGGCGCATGGGTATGGGCGGGTGATTATGCCGGAAAACACCGGCGCGCGTTTTTACACGACAGACGGTAGCAGATTTCAGGCTCTGTCGGTGATCGATACGGGCGGTCAGGCTCACGACTGGGGCTACACCCTGATCCCGGCTAACCAACTCACCCAGCAAGTCAAGGTTGGGTGGGGAGCCGGGCGCGATCCCACCAGCAGCACCAGTCCAACTGAGAACGGCAGCCCCATCTGGGTGACGGCCGTCGGTTCGGGCACGCTCTATGTGTGCGCCGACTACAACGGCGATGGCCTGGGAGCGCTAACCGACAGCAACGGTTCGCGCTACGACGAGTTGATTACGCTGACCACCCTGCAGCGCGCCAAAGTCTACGACAGCGACGGTGACCAAAGCGGAATGTTGTTGTACCTGTGCAACGGCAGTCAAAACAACTATGACAACAAAATCGCGGCTGCCTGGGGGCAAGACCCGGCCACGGCCAGCACCGGCGCGCCTGGCCTGGACGTGGGGACGGCCGTGCCACCCCTGCCCAATTTCACTGCGATCAAGGGTGCGGAGTTGACCGGCGATGTGAATGGCGATGGCAAGTTCGACCTGGGCGACACGTTCGAATACCAGATCGTCATCAAGAACACCGGCGCTTTGCCCATCGCTGGGGGCACGATTACCGTCAAGGATATCGTCCCGCAATATACCACCTACGTACCCAACAGCACACGCCTGGATGGCGTGTCGATCCCGGATGACAGTACGGGAACCGCTTTCCCCTTGGACGGCGCGGGCTACACCATCAACCAGACTATGCCTATCGAAGGCCAGTTTGTGGTCACATTCCGCGTGACGATTGACGACGATCTGCCGACCAGCACGACGATCAAGAACGAAGCCAGCGTCAGCGGCCTATCTTTGACCTATCTGCCCATCGCCGAGATCATCGTGGACCCACCGACCAAAATTGGTGACCGCATCTGGCTCGACCTCGACGGCGACGGCGTACAGGATGCCGGCGAACCCGGCATCCCCGGCGTGACGGTCTGGTTGTATGATAGCGCCGGTACAACATTGCTCGCCACCGCCGTCACCAATGCTCAGGGCTTGTACACCTTCAGCGGTCTCTTGGCCAACACCGGTTACATCGTGCGGGTCGATCCGGCCAGTTTGCCCGGCGGCCTGACCCAAACCGGCGACCCGGATTCGACCCTCGACAACCAGCACCCGGTCTCACTGGGCACGACCCCTTACTGGAACGCCGACTTTGGCTACCAGGGTAACGTCGCCATCGGCGATTTCGTCTGGTACGATGCGGATCGGGACGGGGTGCAGGATGGCGGCAGCGAAGTTGGGCTGGACGGTGTGACGGTCAACCTGACCTGGGCCGGGCCGGATGGCGTCCTGGGCACGGCGGACGACGTTGCCTTTACGCAGGTCACCGCCAACGGCGGCGCGTACAGCTTCACCGGCCTGCCCGCCGGAACTTACCGCGTAGACCTCGACGACAACACCTTGCCCGCCAACTACGCCCTGACCACTGCCGATCCGTTGACCTATGCCAACGTCGCTGCCGGAACCACCATCAGCAACGCCGACTTTGGCGCAGCGCCCGGCGCTTCGATTGGCGACTTCGTCTGGCACGACATCGACGGCGACGGCGTGCAGGATCCCGGCGAAGGCGGCATTGCGGGCGTGCGCGTCTTTGTGGACCGCGATGGCGACGGCGTCTGGGACCCGGACGAGTGGTACGCCATCACCGACGCCAACGGCGCTTATTTGATCACCCACATCCCGCCGGGGACGTATACCGTGCGCCTGGACGCCGGTACCATTCCAGCCGGCTACAGCCTGACCACGACCAACCCGCTGACCGGCATCGCCGTCGGGTCGAATCAAGTCTACCGGAATGCCGACTTTGGCCTACGGGCAGCGGCGCTTGGCATCGTCAAGACTTCCAGCGCCAATGGCCAGGTCCGCCCCGGCGACACGATTTACTACACGTTGACAGTGCGCAATAACACGGCGATAGCACAGACCGGCATCAGCGTGCTCGATGCCCTCCCTGCAGGAACGACCTATGTGGCGCAGAGCACCTCAGTGCAAGGCTATGTCGCCGAGACCGCCTATTACCGCGACGAGTTCAATACTCGAGCCTACAGTAACACTAATGGGACATCGGGTTGGAATTGGACCGGCAACTGGACGGAAACAAATGACGATGGTTCTGCGACTTCCGGCTCTATCCAGGTCATCACTGATACCGGTTCGACTCCTCCGAATGCGTCTGTTGTCAGTTTCACGCGATCAGGAACTGGAAATGAAAGATCGTTGCGCCGGCAGGCAAATCTGGCTCCTTGTCTAAATGCGACTCTTACCTTTGACTACCGTATCAATAGTGACCTTGAGGCCTCAGATAGGTTCACAGTCGCCGCCAGCAGCACGGTTACTGGAACATATTCACAGTTGTGGGCAGTGACGTCGGCCTCCGTATTTACCACTTACACGTCAGTGGGGCCTTTATCCCTTAATGGATACTTGGGAGGGTCGGTTTATATTCGGTTTACCTCGAATTTCAATAGAGCGGCTTCTGGCGACAGTGATGAGGTCCGTATCGATAATGTCCAAATTGCCTGTACGTATCCGGCGCTTGTTACCAGAGACAACGTCCCCGGCGGCGGAAATGACCTGACCAGCGGCGTTCCCTCCACCCTGGTGACGTCCGCCGATGGGATTCGACTCCAGCCCGGTCAGAATATGACCGTCACTTACCGGGTTACAGTGAACGATCCTGTGTCTGTGAAGAGCATCGACAACACCGCCTCCGTCTTCAGCGCCCAGCAGCTCGTCGCGCAACAGGCATCCACCCGCGACTTCCTGCCGGCGCGCATCGGCGACCGCGTCTGGCTGGACCGCGATAACGACGGCATCCAGGACGCGGACGAGCCGGGTATCCGTGGTGTGACAGTGACGCTGACCATTGCCTATCCCGACGGCGCTTCGACGCTCTTGACCACGGTCACGGATCGGGATGGGAACTACAGCTTCGACGACCTGTTCCTGAACAGCGCCTATAATTTCGCCGATAGCGGGGCGACGTTCTCGCTCAGTTTCACCACCCCGCCGGGTATGACGCCCTCGCCTGTTGGGCGAGGCAGCAACACCGCCGCGGACAGCAACGGCGCGGCGACGGCTGCCGCGCCGTTCTACCAGGGACGCACCGATCTCACCTACGATAGCGGCTTCTGGACAGAGCGCCTCGACCTGGGCGACCTGCCCAACATGTATGCCACCCTGTTCAGTCCAGGCCCGGCGCACGTCGTCTTCCCTGAGGGGGATGTTCCCAACGTACCTACCACCACCAACAATGTCATCGCCGTCTGGCTAGGCAATACTGTCGATGTGGAGCTTAATGGCCAACCCACCAACGACGCAACCGGTGACGGCGCCGACGAAGATGGGCTGCAGAGACCTTCCCAGGTGACAGCCAGCAGCACCGCGCCTTTTACCATAACCGTAAATTCCAGTGCTGCGACAAGAGTGTACTATGCTATCTGGATTGATTGGAATGGCAATGGCTTTCAAAACAATAGTTATGAGTTCTACCCTGGCAGTTTATTGACTTCCAGTCCTGCAACCGCGACGGTAACGGTGAACGTTCCCGCAACATACAGTTCTACCACCTATATCCGTGTACGCGCAACCGACTACGAGCTAACATTTGGGGACTCCACAGGGACAATCATTAACGGAGAAGTGGAAGACTACTATAAGGACTGGAACCCCACCGCCATCACCCTCGCCGGCTTCGAGGCCACGCCGCAGGGCGCCAGCATCCTCGTCACCTGGGAGACGGCAATGGAGTTGGATAATGTGGGCTTCAACCTCTATCGCAGCACGGCTGCGGCGGGTCCATACACGCAACTCAACGACACACTCATCCCGCCGCAGTTCCCGGGTGAGGTGATGGGCGGCGTCTACGAATGGCTCGATAAGGACATAAAACCCGGCGTGATCTACTACTACAAACTGGAAGACCTCGACGTGAACGGCATCAGCACGTTCCACGGGCCGGTATCCGCGGCGCTGCCGGGTGTGGCAGAATCACGCTACCTGATCTATCTGCCTCTGGTGTTCAGGAATCCGTAGCATCTGCTGTCCGAGAGACAATCGTAACGCACAACACGTCAGTCTATGCAGGACTGGCGTGTTTTTCTTGTCGAAAGGGATGATGGCCGCCAGCGGGATTCGTGCCGACAACTCCAGCCGCTATCCCGCTCTCAACGCAACAGGCTTGCTAGATTGGGAAGGCATCCCGGCGCTCTCGTACCGCGTCCCCGCCTCCAGGACGGTGACCGCCGGCGTGCCGGGAACGCTTGAGTTGACCTTCACCGCCGCCCCGCCCACCGTTAACGGAAGCTACACCAGCATTGTTACAGTCACGGTGGGGACATTGGAGGTTGGCCCCATGACCGTCACTTTCGATGTCGAACTGCCAACCGCCATCACCCTCGCCACCTTCAAGGCCGCACCGCAGGACGACGCCATCCTCGTCACCTGGGAAACCGCGATGGAGCTGGATCACGTTGGCTTCAACCTCTATCGCAGCATGATGGCAGATGGCCCATACACACAACTCAACGACACGCTCATCCCGCCGCAGTTCCCTGGCGAGGTGATGGGCGGCACTTACGAATGGCTCGATACCGACGTCCAGCCCGGTGTAACCTATTACTACAAGCTGGAGGACATCGACGTGAAAGGCGTGAGCACATTCCACGGCCCGGTTAGCACTGCTGTGGTCACCGGCCCCACAGTAGTGAAATTACAGCGTGTGTCGGCGCAGCCCGCCATCACACCCCTGGTTTTAGGGCTGACGATGGGGCTGGGCTTGGCGGGGGTCTGCTTCCCCAAACGCTCCCGGTCGAGATCGATTACCAAACCTTCGCCGGGGTTACACGCTTGAATCAATACCGAAAATCTTGACTTTTGTATAATTATCGGTATGCTTAAGCTGTAAGATTGAATGCACACAGATCACTTTCGCAGACTGGAGGCAAACATGACGAAGTTGCAGACGATTGAAGGAATCGGCGATACGTATGCCGAGAAGTTGCAGCAGGCCGGTATCGGATCGTTGGAGGCGCTGCTCGAGCAGGGCAAGACGGCGAAAGGCCGCGCTGACCTGGTGGAGAAAACCGGCATCAGCAACAAGCTCATCCTCAAATGGGTGAATCGCGCGGACCTTTTCCGCGTCAAAGGGATTGGCGAGGAGTACAGCGATTTGCTGGAGATCGCGGGAGTCGATACGATTCCCGAACTGGCGCAGCGCAACGCCGAGAACCTCTACAACAAGATGGCCGAGGTGAACGCAGAGCGCAACCTGGTGCGCCGCCTACCCACGCAGAACCAGGTCGCCGATTGGATCGAACAGGCCAAACAACTCCCCCGCATGCTCACGTATTAAGCAATACCTCTAAAAAGAATCCCCAACCACAACCGGTTGGGGATTCTTCTATGGCCGTCAGGCATTTTCGCCGAAAGGTGCGGGTGAAGGAAAAAGCAGCTTTAGCCGCCCATGCCGACGACAGCGTGAAACCACACTGATTCTCGGATAGGTTCTTAAAGCGTGGGGAGTTGAAAGAAGAACGTCGACCCCGCGCCGCGCTGGCTCTCGAAGCAGAGTTGCCCACCCTGCTGCTCGATAAGACGCTTCGAGAGATGCAGTGCCAGCCCATTGCCGGTGACCTGGCGCGTCTCTTCGTCCGAAGCACGGAAGAACATCTCGAAAACGCGATGCTGTTCGTCGGGCAAGATGCCGATACCGTTATCCTGCACGGCGACGCGCACAGCGGGCGGATCGAGCACAGGTTCGGCGGTGATGGTGATGAGACCGCCTGGCGGAGTGTAAAGGTGGGCGTTGCTGAGCAAATTCCCCAGCACCTGCACCAGACGGTCGTGGTCGCACCAGAGCGCGGGCAGGTCTGCGGGAATCACGCGGGTGACGGTCTGGTTTTTCTGGGCGATCGCGTTTTCCAGAGGACGCAAAGCCTCGTTGAGTGTCGTCTCCAGCGCAACAGCGGCCGGGGTAAATTTCAAGCCCTGCCCTTCCAACTTGTTGATATCGCCGAGATCGGCGACCATACGCGCCATGCGTTCCACATTGGAGCGCACCGTCTGCAGGAAGCCCGTCTGCGCCTCGTTGAGCGGCCCCATGATGCCTTTGAGCAACAGGTCGGTGTAGCCTTTGATGGAGGTCATTGGCACGCGCAGTTCGTGCGTGACCAGGGAGACAAACTGCTGCCGGGCGCGTTGAGCTTCGATGAGTGCCGTTTCAGCCTCCTGACGCGCCTGCCGCTCCCGCGCCAAAGCTTCCGTCAACGCGCGCATTTGTTCATCCGATGCAGGCATAACGTCCTCCTGGGCAGATTTCAAAAGTCCGTTTGATCCGTTCAATCCGTTGAGTGGATTGTATGCCATTTTTACGCAAGAGCAATGATTATAGCGCCGGTGTGAGCAGAATCGCCCCCATGATAACGACGCAACCGAGTAACGCCCCAGCGATGGTCTGACCAAGCGTGTGCCGCCGCAGTTTGACGCGCGACCAGGCAATCAGCGGGATGCTGATCACGAGCGGCGCGGCCGCCAACCCAAACACGTGCAAAATGAGCATCGTCACCCCGGCAGCGGAAGAGGTGTGCGCGCTGATCTTCCAGCGTAGTGTGATGGCAAAGACGATGAGCCACTGCACAAAGCCCGCCCCCGCCATCGCTTTGAGCAGCGGCGGCGCATGTCCGATTTGCATCACCAGCCAACTCACGCCAAATCCGGCAATGGTCACCAACAACGAGCCTTTACGCTGTTCCCGCAGTTGCACATCCAGATCGGTCACGCGCCCGTGGCGCACCTGCCAGATCAAAAACAACAGGGGAGCGACCATCGCCATCATCACGTATACGCCTGACCACAGCCATACGCCAGGCACAGCCACACTGGCGGCGACGACTATCAGACCTGCCAGCCCCATCACGGGCGGACTGCCCACCTGCGAGATGCCATACGCCAGATATTCGCCGCGCGTCCTGGGCTTGAACACGGCATCCAGCGTCGTTGCCAGCGACGCTGGATGTAGCGAGCGACGCTCTTGTTTCAACATAGCGTATTCCTCCATTCAGGTTACAATAACGCTTTCCATTATACCAGAGATGAAAATTGTAGCGCGAGTGGCGTCAAACAGGCATCGCAACCTCATCACGCACCATCACGTACTATCCATAGAATGGATATACAAGGAGTGTAACCGAACCTGTGGTACAGCCCCGATAATGAAAATGGGTGCAGGACTATCGGACTAACGACTATCGGGCTATTTTCAGAGGAGAAGGATACTATGAAAAGGGGCATCATTTTTGGCATCGTGCTGGCTCTAGTGATAACCAGCCTGGCATGTACAATCCCGTTTCCGGACATCAACATCGACATCGACGTGGAAAAAGTGGAAGGGTCGGGAAACGTGATCGAGGAAACCCGCGATGTGCGCGACTTCAGCCGGGTGCGTCTGGCGGGATTCGGGCGCCTGCACATCGAACGCGGCGACACAGAATCGCTGCGTATCGAGGCCGAGGATAATCTGCTGCAGTACATCACAACCGAGGTCAAAGATGGCGAACTCGACATCCAGTGGCAAAAGAACATCCTAGCAGTCAACCGTAAGCCGATCGACTTCTACCTCACTGTGAAGACACTGAACGCCATCACGATCGATGGCGCGGGTGATGTCGACGCGTCCAATATGCAGGCCGAGACGTTCACCGTGAACGCAAATGGCGCGGGCAATTTCGATTTGCCGGACCTGGACGTCGACGCCCTCGTGGTGACGCTCTCCGGTGCGGGCAACATAACGTTGACGGGAGAAACCATAACGCAAACCGTAAAGATCAACGGCATCGGAAACTATCAGGCCCACGAGTTGTGGAGCACCGCCGCCAAAGTCGAAATCAACGCTGCCGGCTCCGCGACCGTGCGCGTGAGCGATAAACTGGATGCGACGATCAACGGCGCGGGGTCCATCTATTACTACGGCAATCCCACCGTCTCCCAACGGGTAGCCGGTATCGGCAAAATTAGCCGCATCGAGGATTAAGAATCTATCCGGAAACTCCCCGGACGCAGTATTTTGCGCCTAAAGGCGCGGGTGAAAGGATGTTTTTGCGCTTGCGGGCAGTGCCCGCAAGCGCAAAAACACCCTAAAGAAAAAGCGGCTGTAACTATTCAGCCTTGAGGTGGGACGCACTTAGCTGAACCCAAAACGGCAATTTTTGCGCTTCCTACTGTCATTGCCGGCGTAAAAGTGCGCCCCACCTGAATAGTTGCAAGCGGCTTTAGCCGTCCATCCCGACAATTAAGCGGTGGTTATGACCCGTTGGCGTATCGCGATGGCACAGATCAACACGCGGGTCGGCGACCTGGAGGGCAACGCGCGCAAACTTGAATTTCGGCGTTTATCGGTTATAATATAGATATATTTCTTGCAAAATAATGTAAAATTGGGTATCTGGAATAAGGATTCATTGGGGAGAAAAGATGAAGAGGATAGCACTTTCTCGCATCACCAATGTCAGTTTAAGCCTGTTACTCGTGTTGAGCACAAGCACCGCACCACCCTTATCGGCAGAACACGCGCCAGCCTCACCGGAACCCCCTCCTGCACTCTTGCCCACGACAGCAAATCCAGACACACCCAATGACGAGTCTCCTGGCCTGCGCGTGTTGGCCTCCGATGCAGACAGCGTAACGCTTGAACTGATCACGCCGGAGTACAGAGTTGCTCAAAGTGAGGATGATTCCGGTCCATGTACGCAACTCGTCGTCGATGGATACAGCAGCACGGGTGCTTCGGGTGCACCGGAACTGCCGGTCAAAGGTGCAATGGCCGGCATCCCGGCGCAGGGCGAAGTGACGCTGACCGTGGTAGAAGTCGAGACCATCACTGCGCCGGAGACATACGCCATCTGCCCGGTCGGGCGGCCGATTGTGGAGATGAGTCCGTCCGATGAGCCGCTTCGCTACCAGGGCGAGGAACGCGTGCGAGATGCGGCACTCTACGCGACGGCAGGCTTCACGCCCACGGAGCCGGCAGTGCTGCTTTCCACAGGCTTCATCCGCAGCCAGCGCGTGGCGCAACTGCAATTTCGCCCCTTCCAGTACGATCCCGTCACCGGAGAACTCCGGTTTGCGCGGCGCATCCGCGTGCAATTGACCTTCGACACGGCGATGAGCCGCAGCGCACTGACAGCGTCGGCAGCGAGCGCGTCCACCACAGGGCCAGTGGACGAGGGCGCGTTCGAGGACGTGCTGCGCACTTCGCTGGTCAACTACGAAGACGCGCGCGGCTGGCGTGCAGCGCCCCAGCGCCTCCCCTCCACACGAATCGCACAATGGCCAGTCAGCGACAAAGCCTACAAAATCCTGGTGGATGCAGACGGCATCTATCAACTAACCTACACCGATCTGATTACAGTGGGCGTCCCCGTGGACAGCCTTGATCCGCGAACGCTGCAACTGCACAACCTGGGCAGCCAGGTCGCCATCTACGTCGAGGGGGAAGCGGATGGCGTGTTCAACACCGGCGACTACGTGCTTTTCTACGGCCAAAAGATGACGACGAAGTACACCGACGTCAACGTGTACTGGCTCACGTGGGGCGAGGCCAACGGCCTGCGGATGGCGACGTCAGATGGTACGCCGGGCGGGGCGGCGGTACCGGAGTCTTATCGGACGACGCAGCGGATTGAAGAGAATAAGAGTTACCAATCCCTGCATCCTAGCGGCCCCGACAATGACCGCTGGTATTGGGCGTTCGTGATAGCGGTTAAACCGACTGTATTTACAGCCACCTTCACGCTGGACAATCCCGCTTTGCTCTCAACCGATGTGACTGTCAATGGACTTCTCAGAGGATATGCTGCTCTTCCGGAACATCATACACAGGTCTATCTCAATGGCACCTTGATTGACGATGCAAAGTGGCCTTCTCAAGCTACCCACTATTTTACTTCCACTGTGCCTCAGTCTTGCTTAGTCAATGGGACGAATACCATCACCGTCAGCACTCCGTTAGATGGTGGAATTACACACGATTTCTTCTTTGTCAATTACTTTGATATCACTTATGATAAACAATACTCAGCTGTAAATGATACATTCTTTTTCGATGGCGATGAGCCGGGTAGTTGGGAATATCACGTAGATGCATTTACTGCAGCCAGCATCGATGTGTTTGATGTAAGTCAGCCGACAACACCTGTGCTTATTCTGGGAGCCGATGCTGTGCCTATAGGAAGTACGTACCAGCTCGTCTTCAGGCAAACGATTCCTACCGAACAACATTACATCGCGCTGACTTCTGATCGACGTCGCAACCCGAAAGCGGTTATGTTGGATACCCCCTCTGATCTTCTCACCACGACGAACGGTGCGGACTACATTATGATTTCGCACCCCGCCTTCATCAAGGCAATCCAGCCACTTGCAGATTACCACACGGCACAAGGTTTACGGACCAAAATCGTAGATGTGACGGATATTTATGACACCTTTAGCTACGGCATCTTCGATCCTGAAGCGATTCTTAACTTTCTAAGGTATGCCTACGCCTCATGGACACGACCTGCCCCTAAATATGTGCTGCTCGTCGGTGATGGAAACTACGATTTCAAAAACTATCTTGGGCGCGGTGAAACGGTGTATATCCCTCCCTACCTGGCTGACATTGATCCTTGGCTTGGCGAGACTGCAGCAGATAACCGTTATGTGGCGGTGAGTGGGAATGACATCCTACCAGACATGCATCTGGGCCGCTTCCCGGTGAAAACCACCACCGAGACTACAGCGATGGTCAACAAGGCGCTCGATTATATGCAGAATCCGCCTGCTGTTGAATGGAACCGGGATCTCCTCTTCTTGACGGACAACTCGGATGCCGCTGGTGATTTCTACGCTTACTCTGATGCCATCGCCGATTATTTTGTGCCCACACTTTACAACGTGGAGAAGGTATACTATCTTCGGACACACACTGACCTTAACTCAACGCGCGCCGCAATCATCAATGCTATCAACGAAGGTCGACTGATGGTTAACTACGTCGGACATGGGTCGGTGCTGTTTTGGGCCAGTGAACGGTTGTTGTATGTCAATGATATCGCTGCTATGAACAACACAGGCAGATTGGCGTTTTTTGTGCCGATGACATGTATGGAAGGTTACTTCATCCACCCGAGCGGATCCACAAATATGTCTGCCATCGCCGAAATGCTCGTCCGCGCGCCCGACAAAGCGGCCATCGCCAGTTGGTCACCCACGGGCTTGGGACTGGTCAGCGGCCACGATGTCATGAACAAGGCGTTATACCAGGCCATCTTCTACGATCACATCATCGAACTTGGTCCGGCGACGACGTTGGGCAAGCTGGCGATCGCTGGTCAGGGACACGATGAACTCATCGATACCTACATCCTCTTTGGCGATCCGGCGTTGGAACTCGCCGTGCTGAAGGCCGATCTGAGCATCACCAAGACGGTACAGACGACACCGTCAAACGCGCTCTTCCCGGAGGCGATCACCTACACGCTGGCCTACACCAACGCCGGCCCGAGTACGGCCTACAACGTCGTCATCACTGATGTGCTCCCAGCGGGCCTGGAAAATCCGGTGGTCATCTCATCCGGGATGACCATCACACAACGCGCGGGGACGTTCTACGTGTGGGACGTCGCCGACTTGCCTGTGGGAACCGGCGGCGTCATCACGATCACAGCGGCCGTCTCATCAACGTTCCAGGGCATGCTCGATAACCGCGCCGAGATCGCCTCCGATGTACTCGATCGTTACAAAGACAACAACACGGCGCTGGTACAAACCCCCGTGGGCGTTGGTCCGATCGTGACGATCACAAAATACGGCAATAATGTCAGACTCACCTGGGATGCCGTCATCGGGGCAACACGATATCGGGTGTACCGCAGCACAGAAGCGCACTTTATTCCCTCACCGGGAAACGTTGTTAGCACAATGACTGCGTCAAACTACACCGATACCGGCAGGATCGGCGATCCCAACGTGAACTATTTCTATGTCGTTACGGCATTGGCTGCGCAAGAGCGGGAATCACTGCCTTCCAACGCCGTCGGTGAGTTCGATTTTGCGCTGCTACCCGGCGACTCCGGCAGCACGCGCTACAACGTGATCGCGTTGCCGCTCGATGTGATCGCCCAGCTTCCCAATGCGGCGGCGCTGGCAGGCTACATCGGCGACGGTGTGCAGCAGGTACTGCATTGGGATCCCGTCGCGCAGTCCTACGAGGCATGGTTGCCGCCATACAGTGTGGGAACCAACTTCCCCTTGCGTGTTGGTCACGTTTACTGGATACAGGTGAACAACAGTGCGCCTGCCGTCTTGAGCTTTGTGGGAGGCGTGCCGCCACAAAACACCGTGCGATTCGATCTCGTCGGCAACGATCAGGCCTGTCTGTTCAACGAGCTATCGCTGCCACTCGACCAAACGGGCATCACATCAGCCACTGCGTTGGCAGAAGCGCTAGGGACGGCGTCCGTCGAACAGGTCCTGCACTGGCGCGCCGACGTCCATGCCTTCGAGTTCTGGCTGCCGGAAATTGACTTCGGCGTCGATTTCGCGACGCGCGTGGGGTATCCCTACCACGTCTGCCTCACAGCAAGCGCGCCGGTCGTGTGGCCGTAAAGGAAGCAGAGGGCAGAAGAGATGAAGAACACGCATTGTACTGAAGGCCGCTTCTACCGGAGAAAAATGATGAAACGCCTACTGTTGTCGATGTTGGTTGTTGGTCTAGGGCTGCTGTTTGCCGAAGGCGTCTTGACCGACGAAGGCGGTGCTGCCGGGCCGGACGCCTTTGTCCGCATCACCCAGCCGGAGGTGAACTTTGACGCAGGCTATCTCTCCGTGGCGGCGAGCACCAATGCCTGCAACCCTACGGATGTCGCCTACGTCCAGTGGGACCTCAGCGATATTCCGACAACGGCATACGTCCACACCGCCACGTTGACGCTCACGGCGAACTATGCCACCGGTACAAATGGCGTCCTCCTCGGGCTGTACGAAACCGATAGCGGCTGGCAAGAGGAGACGTTGACATGGGCTATGTCGCCGACCCCAGGCGCGTTGCTCGAGACGCGTCCCGCTCCAACCGCAGACGGGCAGACAGTGACGTTCGACAGCGCCGCATTGCGGGACTATCTGAACGGCAAAATCCGCAGCGGAGCAGGTGAGGTCAGCTTTGCCCTGCGCTTTACCGAGGGATGTCGCCTGTTCGCGTTGGCGCGTTTCGACGACCGGGAAAGCGCGCTTGCTGCTCCCGCCATGCGCCTGGAATACGAAATCTATGTACCTGATCTGGCGATTGACAAGAGCGGGCCGGCCACAGCTTCTCCTGGTGACGTGATCGAGTATACACTGGTCTACACCAATGCAGGCAATGCGGTCGCACCCTACGTCACCATCAGCGATGCGCTGCCGCCACAGACGACTGTATACAACCACAGTGGTACGGTCACATTGCCGCTTCCAGACCAAACACTCAGGTGGGAAGTGTTCAATCTCGCGCCCGGCGAAGGCGGCGTGATTACGTTCACCGCCCTGATCAGTCCCACGTTCAGCGGTTTGTTGACGAACACCGCGACCATTGCGACCACCGCGGTCGAGAGCAACACCACAAACAACGTCAGCCCGCCTATTGTGACCGAGGTGCGCGCGCCTGATCTGACCCTCCACAAGGACGGGCCGGCCAGGGCCTATCCCGGCGAGGTGATCACGTACACGCTGGTCTACAGCAACACTGGCAACGCCCCCGCGCCCTACGTCACCGTCACCGACGTGCTGCCGCCGGAATTGACCGCGTTGGATCACACCGGCACGATCATGCTGCCATTGTCTGGCCAGACGCTCACGTGGGAAGTGTTCAACCTGGCGCCGGGCGAAGGCGGTTTGCTCACCATCACGGCCATTATCAGCCCCACATTCACCGGCCTGTTGACGAACACTGCGACGATTTCGACAACGCTCTTCGACAGCAACACAAGCAACAACACCAGCTGGTCCATCGTCACCGAAGTGCGCGCGCCCGACCTGACAATCCACAAGGCCGGACCAGCGACAGCCTATCCGGGCAACGTGATCACGTACACGCTAACCTACGCGAATATCGGCGACGCGCTTGCGCCATACGTTACCATCACCGATCTCTTGCCGTCGAACGCGCAACTTTACGATCACTCAGGTACAGTGGTCTTGCCAGCGCCAGACCGCACGTTGACGTGGGAAGTGTTCAACCTCGCGCCAGGTGCAAGCAGCACACTCACCGTTTCCGTCGTCATCGAACCGACCTACACCGGCTGGCTAACCAACACCGTGACGATTGCTGCAACGGTGCCGGAGACGGTGACAATCAACAACACAAGCGTAGCGCGGACTTTGGTTAAGCCGCATATCATCTACCTGCCGATCGTGATGCGCGCCGCACCATAGAACCCGATCACCTCTGTGAAGGTGGTGCGTCTCAAGACCGCCACCTTCACATTTCCCCAGCTACCCCGTACTCCCTACTTCTTACTTCTTACTCCCTGCCCCCCTTCCACCAAATCCCCGTACACTCCGGCAGAATCGCCGGTTCGCGGCTGATGAGTTTTCCCGGCATATCCGGCCCGAAGAAGAACGCCGTCAATGCGCGGGCCTCCTCCTCTGAGGCAAACCGGTAATCGGTGCGTATCCATGTGGACGAAAACCCTTGCGCTTCCAGATAGGCGAAGTAGGGTTTCATATTTTCCGGTGGGGTTGGTGTCTCGTAGCCGGTACCTTGCGTCTCGATGATGATGCGCATGCCGCCGGGCCGTACGGCACGCTGCATCTCAGCCAGAGCCTTGCCGAGTTCCGTCTGCCAATCCTGCTCCCAAACCACGGTGTAGCAGATGCTCCACCCAGAAATAACGAGGTCTGCACTGAGGCTCTTTACCGGCAGCGCGCGGTGATCGGCGACGGCGACGCACCAATTGTGCGCGCCCTCAGCCATGAGTTGCGACCGCGCCACCGCCAGCATCCCCGCCGATATGTCGAAGGCGTGCACCGACCGGGCGAACGGCGCGAGCAGCCGCGCCAGCCGTCCCGTGCCCGCACCCATGTCGATGACGTCCAGTCCTTCCAACGGCGTGATCTCCTGCAAGGCCGCGAGGAGATTGCCCGTGTAATCCTCCCGCGCGATCAGTCGCTCGTATTCCTCCGCGTGATGCGCGTAGATGTCGGCATAGTGATCAGTCATCATTCGCCCCTTTATTTGTTTGCCAATCTGTGTGATGCTATAATGTCGCCTAACGACCACTCGCCTAACGACTACTCGACTTTCTGGAGGAGACTATGGAATTCGCCGATTGTGTCCGCAATTTGAAGCCGGAAGGCGCTTATTATATGCTGGCGCGCGCGCAGGCGCTGGAAGCGCAAGGCCGCGACATCATCCACCTGGAGATCGGCCAACCGGACGTCCCCACGTTCGACAATGTCGCGCAGGCAGGCATCCAGGCCATCAAGGACGGCCACACGACGTACAACCCGCCCGCCGGGATTCCCGCCCTGCGCCAGGCCATCGCCGAGGACGCCGGACGGCGGCGCGGCATCGAAGTTCACCCCTCCCAGGTGATCGTCGGACCGGGCACCAAGCCGATCCTGTTCTTCCCCGCGCTGGCGCTCGTCCGCCCCGGCGATGAAGTGATGTATCCCGACCCCGGCTTCCCGACCTATACGGCGGTGGTCGACGTGACGGGCAGCGTTCCGGTCCCCGTGCCGCTGCGCGAAGAGAACGACTTCGCCTTCGATCTGGACGCTTTCGACCGGCTGGTGAGCGACCGCACCCGGCTGTTGATCCTGAACTCGCCGAGTAACCCCACGGGCGGTGTGCTCTCCTGGGAGGTGCTGGAACACATCGCCGCGGCGGCGCGCCAACACGACTTCTGGGTGCTCTCCGACGAAATCTACGCCCGGCTGGTGTTCGACGGCCTGACCGCGCCGAGCATCGCTGCGCTGCCGGGGATGCGCGAGCGCACGATCATCTGTGACGGCTTCTCCAAAACGTATGCGATGACCGGCTGGCGTCTGGGATTCGGCATCATGCCGGAGGCGCTGGTCGAGCAGATGAACCTGCTGCTGACCCACTCCGTTGGCTGCACGGCGACATTCACGCAGTACGCGGGCATCGAAGCGCTGAGCGGCCCGCAAGAACCGGTGGAGGCGGTGGTGGCGGAGTACCAGCGCCGCCGAGATGTCCTCGTCGCTGCGCTGAACGCCATCCCCGGCGTGCGGTGCCGCATGCCGCGCGGCGCGTTCTACACGTTCCCCAACGTCACAGCGTTTGGCCATTCCGCGGATTGGCTCGCCGGCTATCTGCTCGATGAGGCCGGCGTCGCCGTGCTGCCGGGTACAGCCTTTGGACCGGGCGGCGAGGGGTATCTGCGGCTGTGCTTCGCCAACTCGATGGAGAATATCCAGGTCGGGGTGGCGCGCATGGCCGATGCCCTGGCCCGGTTCCGATAACCTATCCCACAAAAAGGTGCGGCGACCCGGTGGATGGAGACACTGGCGGATGCCCCTCACCCACGCGAAGTACGTCGCACCTCACAAGAGCAGCTTACGGTTCGGGCGGCGGTGACTCCGGCGTGGGCATCGGCGTCGGCGTTGGACGCCAGCCTGTAGTGCCCGTCCCATCGCACGGATTGTAATCCCACCCCAACGTCACCCGGAAATCGACCGGACTACCTTCTGTCGGCTCGGCAGCCACATCCTGCTGCTGGCGCTTGTAGAGCGTCATCAGGCGGGCAATCGGCGAGCCTTTGCTCGTCGTTGTGTAGTCGGTAATGAGGGTACGGCGTGTCCCATCGGTTTGATGGATCGCCGGGACCTCGTAGCCTTCCAGCCGCAAACGATAAGCCGCTACCTCACCCCATCCACTGTTGCCGCTACCGTTCCACACTTCCACGCGATAGGAACGCTGAGCGGCGCGGCTCGTCACAGGCGGCTGCGCCGCCTCCTGCATAAACTTGTAGAGTTCTTCGTAGTGTGGGGCCAGCACTGCGCCACGCAGCGGCACCGACATGGAGGTCAACAAATTAGCTCCACGGATGAAACGACTCTTGATATCGCGCATATCCAACCGCACCGCAAGAGGCGCGAGGGCCAGCATGTCGGTTAGTCCCATATCCGTCTCCACGGATTCCTGGTACACACCCCACAGCTCGGGGATGCGCGCGAGCATATTCTGGTTGAGCGCGCTTTCCAGAATGGCCCGCACCACCTGTTGCTGGCGGCGATGCCGGTCGAAGTCGGAGGTGTTCCAGCGCGAGCGCACGTACCACAGGGCATATTTGCCATCCAGGTGATGCACACCCGGCTCCAGATCGATATCCGTCTGACCGGTGGGCGATTCGTCATCGGGGTACGTGTCGTGGAAACCACATTCGACGACAACGTCCACGCCGCCGACCGCATCGACGATGCTGCGGTAGCTGTTGAAATCCACCATCGCGTAATAGTGGATCGGCAGGCCGAAGTTGTATTCCACTGTCGCCTTGACCAGCGCCGGCCCGCCGCCCGGATAGCCGGTCGTTCTTGCCCGCAGATAGGCGGTGTTGATTTTGTCCAGCCCCCACGTGGGAATCCAGGCGTAATAGTCCCGTGGAATTGAAATCAAGCTGACGGAGGGGACATCAGGAAAAATCGAGGCGATCATCATCACGTCGGTACGGGCCACCGACTCGCCGGGCCGGCGGTCGTTGCCGAGCAGCAGGATGTTGATCGTGCCCTTCGGCTGTGCAATCAGCGGCATTGGCGTGGGCTGCTCCAAAGGCGATGTGACCACGGTTGACGTGGTGAACATCGGCGTCGCGGCAATCGGCAGCACAATGGGTGGCGGCGTCGCGGTGGGAGAGGGCGTCATGGTTGGCAGCGGGGTCTTCGTGGGCCGGGGTGTCGGCGTCCACGTTGGCGGCGGCGCAGGCGCGGTGGCGGTAGGCGGCACAGATGTCGGTGTCGGCGTTTCGGTAGATGCCGGGGACATTGCCGAGGAGCCGGAGGCGGTCGGGGTGACAACCACCGTCACTTCGCGGGTGGGGATATGGTTATGGCCCAGCGCCTGCGCGCCGATGATGACAAAGGCAACCAGGGCGATGAAAATCAGCCATTCGAACAGTCTTAACCAGCGTTTCATAGGATCAGCAAACCTTGTATGCGTGACATCGAGTGAATCAGCCCAAGATCATACCACGCTTGACGGGAAAGGCAATCGAATATAGGATGAAGCCATGGCTAAAGGAAAAGTGGGGTTAGGACGGCGGGGGGAGGCGCTCGCTGCCGAGGCGTTGCAGCAGCGCGGCTTCACCATCGTCGCGCAGAACTGGCATTGCCCCGAAGGTGAAGCGGACCTGATCGCGCAACGGGCCGGCGAGTGGTACTTCGTCGAAGTGCGCACACGGCGAACGACTGGCCTTGACAACTACGGCAGCCCGGAGGAATCGCTCACGCCGCGCAAACTCGCGCGCATGGAGGCCGTCGCCCGGCGCTATCTCAGTGAGCAGGGGACGGACGAGGCCGGTGACGTCGCCTGGCACGTCAGTTTCGTGGCCGTAGGGCTAGACAGAGCAGGAAGGCTACAACGGATCACGGTGTATCTCGATCCAGAGAGCGAGCCGTGGGAAATGCTATAAAAAGGGGCTCTCGTAGGCTCGCCGTGCCCGCAAAAGCCCCTTCTCGCAGAAATCAACCAGGTTACGGCGTTATACACCCAAACAAATCGCATGGCGTATCTTGCGATACATTCCCTAACCTTCTGGGTATTCGAATCCCGTTCGAGGGAATATACACAATTGCGGGAACGACATGATCAAGTTCTATCACAGTCGTCGCCATGCCTGTATACGTGATTTGTAATTCAGGGGCATCACCGGCTTCCTTCGTCCCAAAACCACGCCAGGATGAATCCGAACCGGAATGTTCCGGCCCGCGCAGCATAATGCCATAGTTAGGCCACGTCCCATTGACCCAGCCTCGCACCAGATTGGTAACATCAATCGAATACCATCCCAATGCACTGTCTGACGCAACGAGTGCAACCGAACCATAAGCCTCGCCGATCGCAGGAGCTGTATTCCAGGTAACATTCCCCTCGGACCAGTTTGAGCCGATACGATAGCTTGTGATAGTACGCGACTGCCCAGGATAATCCCACCACCACTTATATCGCACACGCAGGACAGCATTGCTAATGGATGTGTTCGCGGGAATCGCAGAGAGATTAAACTTGATCAGGCTACGCATGATTTTCCAGTCTGGATCAAAATAATCGTCATAGCCGGCCAGCATACTTGTAGACGCGCCATCATTCGTATCCGGATAGGCTTGCGAGATATCAGCATCGTCAGTGGCATACAACTGAGTCGGCGGCGAAACTCTCACAGACTGGACATTGCTCCACGCGCCATAGCCATACGAATTTTCCCCTCTGACGCGATAGTAGTAAGTTCCACCGCCCTTGCCGGAAGCGTTCCAGGAAGTTGAAGCGCCGCTATACACTATCGTTGCGCCCGAAAAAGCCGAATTCGTCGCTTCTTGCAACTCATACGTTGATGCCAAATCCGCCGCGCTCCAACTCACCGCATAAGCGCCATCGCCGTCGCTGTTTGCGATAGCATTGAGTGTCGGCGGATAAGGGATGGGCGGATAACGGCGCACCACGAGGGGAAGATATATGTAGGCGTACTGCGCTTCGATGAAGGTGATGGTAAAGCTGTCGGTGTCCGTCAGCCCGCCGGTATCCGTCACCCTGACGACGACCGGGAAGTCGCCCGTGAAACTGCCCGTTGGGTTGATGTCGATGTAGCGGTTGCTGCGGATGCTCACACCGACGGTGGGCGGCGGCGAATTGGTGATCGTAAAGGTCAACGCACTGGAGGCGTCCTGAGCATCGGAAGCGTAAGCCCACAGGTCGATAGCGCTGTTTTTGCTCTCGCCAGGGCGAAGGGTCTGGTTCGGCAGGCCGGACAGCGTCGGCGCGGTATTGGGCGTGTCGAAAATGCCGGAGACGACCAGCGCATACGGCTGCGGCCCACGTGGAACGTTGTACCCCTTCACGGTGACGGTGTACAGACCGGTCGCGGGGCTGGGGACGTCGATGCCGACGAGGTTATTGACGCGATCTTGCTGCGTGGTAGCCGCGGCGCTGCTGACCACCGCGTTGAACATATAGTCTTCGGTCGTTACTTTGCTCCAGGAACTGCCGCCATAATCCCAACTGCGGCTATCGGGCGCGGTATTGTCATAGAACCAGACCAGTTTATCGTTCGGCAAACCAATCGCCAGGAAGAAATCCCCACTGGCAATCGTCACATTGGCAGACGAGAAATCGATGACGTGCCAACCTGCGCTGCGGATCGTACTGGAACCGGTTGCCAGAACAGAGGTTGGACCGGAGGTGTTGTTACCATTATACACGTACCAGGTAAAGGTCTGTGGATAACTGGTGGGGCTGTTTGCGGCCAACAGGAAGATGCCCGTCTGTAACGTTGCCGGATACTGGGTCGGTGTGAAGCGCACGGCGACTTGCTTACCGGCGCTCCAGATGTAGCTATCACTTTCAAAGCCGCTATCGTATGCCAGATACTGGCTCTTGCCGCGCTGGTTGGCGTTGTTCGGATAGTAAGTCGCCCCACCGGGGCCGGTGATGGTCAGATCCAGATCGTTCACCAGCCCCCCGGCAGCGACGGGCGAACCGGGGTAGTCGGTCCACGCCAACGTCACGCGGAACGGTTCAGCCGAACTGGTGACCTGGTAGTTGTAGGAGTTGCTTCCGCCGGTATTCAGGCCGGGCGTTTGGTCTTGATAGCGCATCACGCGCGGCGTGGCGGGGAAGATGCTGTTTGCGATGTTCACCCGCCCCCATCCGGCCACGTTCGTGGGGCGGGTGGTGGGGATTTCCCGCGTCGCGCCGCCGCCGTACTGGCCGGGGTAGATATCCGTCGCTCCATTGACCAGCGTGGCTTTGATCAGCGCCGCCGACGGGGTGTGGCTTTCGCGGTCGGTGTAGTACTGGCGGATAAGTGTTGCCGCGCCCGCCGTCAGCGGGGTGGACATGCTGGTGCCGCCCATATACATATAGTAGGCATCGATGCCCCCCCAACCTGTTTCGCTTGCCTGGGAGGACCTCACAGAAGCGATAAACGTGCCAGGCGCGACCACGTCCGGTTTGTAACGCCCATCCAAAACCGGCCCCCGGCTGCTGAAAGCCGCCAAACCGGCGATATTGTCGGCTACCCGGTCGTCGCGCACGGGATTTGCAGGAAAGTCTGTGGGCCAGCCGCCTCCCCATGTGCCAGATATAGCAGGGCGGTCATTCTCGGAAGCGCCGACGGTGACGCAGTTCTTCGCCGTCGCCGGGCTGCCCAGGGAGTAGAGGTCGACGATGCCGTCCGCGTTGTTATCGATCCCGGCGTTCCCCGCCGAGAAGAAGATGGTGAAATCCTTGTTGCTCCACATAAACTGATCCACTGCCTCGGAATCGGTCGTGTACTGACCCGATACCTCGCTGCCCCAGCTATTCGTGTGCAGGTGCGCCCCACCCGTTTTGGCCTGTGCGAAGAGAGTATTGAGGTCCATAGGGATGCCGGTCAATTTTCCTGAGGTGTTGTGTTCGACGGCCTGCATAATCAAACGGGCCTCCGGCGCCATGCCCACGTGTGCGCTCTCAGGATACGTGTGCGAAGCGGGGTTTGCGCCGGAGCGGGCACCGTTGCCCAACACCGAACCGGCGACGTGCGTGCCGTGGCCGCTGTTGACGTCGCTCGCGCCGTCGCCCACACGGTCGTAGATTGCCAGCACCCGTGAGTTGCCGCTGCCATCTTCGAAATCGTCGTGCAACGAAGCCGGCGCGGTGGAACCTTGGTCGAGACCGGTATCGCACACGGCAACAACCTGCCCAGCGCCGTAAAGCCCCCGAGTATCCCAAAGCGGACGCACGCCTATAATATTGTCCGATTTGTCGTTGTGCAACCGCCACTGCGGCGCCGGTTCGATCCACCGCACGCCGGAAAGCGTCGCAACGTCCACCAACGCTGCCGCTGGTAACGTCACCTTGAGCTTGCTCTGCCACTCGGTCTGGCTTTGGTCGAGGATTTCGCCGCCCATCTTTTGGACGAGCGCCGCAACCGGGGCGACTGGCTCTCCACGGAAGAGGCTGACGACCAACGCGATCGGGCCATCTTCCTCCGGGATTACCCCGCCTGCCTTTTTGCCATCCGCGCCAGCAGGCTCACGGGCGGCAGTCTCGTTCACCCGCGCGGCGCGCGCCAATAGATCGGGCGTCATCCGGTAGGCCGGCTGGTAGACGCCCACCCAACGCACCTGCGCTTGCCGTTCGACGGCCGCACGGGTTGCGCTGTCCATTTTGACGATGAAGGCAAAGTCGGGGATGTAGTCGAACACCTCGGCGCCCGCCGCCTCCAGCGATTCCACGTCCGACTCGGCGATCGGCCCCTGGAATTGGACCAGATAGTAGCCCGCGCCGCCGTCGGGATAGGCGGAGAACTGCAAGGCCGCACTCGCGCGACCCGGCCCCGCGTCGCGCAACGGGTCGAACGTCCCGGCGGTCAAGCGCAGCGGCGGCCCCGCCACCGGCTCGCTCTGAGGTAGTGCGCTCTCCTCCGGCGCTGCCGGCGCAGAGTAGGCCACGTGGTTGGGGCGCACTGGCGGCAACAAGCCGGTCACCAACATCACACAAACCCACACACCCATTAAAACTTTCCAACGAACATTCACTTTTATCCTCCTATGCAAAAAGTCTGGCAGTCAGTCGTCGCGTAGTCCGGCGGTCATTTCCATTGTCAGGGTTGCATCACGGGTCCGACTACATTCCTTAATTGTAACTATTCAGCCTTGAGGTGGGACGCACTTAGCCGAACCAAAAACGGCAATTTTTTGCGCTTCCTACTGTCATTGCAGGCGTAAAAGTGCGTCCCACCTGAATAGTTACCCTTAATTGTACGCATAAAACCATCTATGCCAATCTCGCAAAATACAGTACAATCGCCTGTATGGAAACCGAAGCCTTGATTCCCGTCGTCGCCATCGTCGGGCCGACGGCGGTAGGCAAGACGGCGCTCGCTCTGGCCCTGGGCGCGACGTTCCCCGCCGAAGTGGTCTCCGCCGATTCACGGCAGCTCTACCGCTTTATGGACATCGGCACGGCGAAGCCTACGCCCGACGAGCGCGCGCAGATGCCGCACCACCTCATCGACGTCGCCGACCCGGACGAGACGGTGGGGCTGGCGCAGTTTTTGCGTCTGGCGCGGGCCGCCGTCGCCGGGATTGCCGCGCGCGGACGGCTTCCGCTCGTGGTGGGCGGCACGGGGCAGTACGTGTACGCGCTCCTCGAGGGCTGGCAAACACCGGAAGTCCCGCCCGATCCCACGCTGCGCGCCGAACTGGAAGCGCAAGCTGCCGCCGATCCTGCCGCGCTGTGGGCGCGTCTCATCGCGCTGGACCCGGAGGCAGCGACGTTCATCGATCCGCGCAACGCGCGGCGGGTCATCCGCGCGCTGGAAGTGTGCCTGAAGACCGGGCAGCCCTTCTCCGCGCAGCGCCGCCGCATCCCCCCACCCTATCGCGTGCTGCACCTCGGCCTGACGATGGAGCGCGCGGCCCTCTACGCCCGCGCCGACGCCCGCGTGGACGCAATGATGGCAGCCGGGCTACTGACCGAAGTCGAATCGCTGCGGGAGCGCGGCTACGATTGGCGCTTGCCGGCGCTATCGAGCCTGGGCTACAGCCAGTTCCGGCCCTACTTCGCGGGTGAAGTGACACTTGAGGATGTGACTGAGCGCATCAAACTCGACACACACGCCTTCATCCGTCGTCAGTACGCCTGGTTCCGCTCCCGTGCCGCGCACATCCACTGGCTGGACGCGGAACAAGACGCCGTAGCGCAGGCGCGCGCACTCATCTGAGAATTACGAGAGTCGCACATAGAACTGTAATTTGGCCAAATCCAGCGTATAATGCAATTAAGGTATGAATGCAATGTCTTTTCTCAGATTAGTGCAGAATGCAGCGCTGTTGCTCTCGCTCGTGCTCGTCTTTGACGTATTCGCGCTGCGTTGGCGCGCCGGTCAGGATGCCTTTTCACGGAACCGGTTGATAGCCGGGCTAATTATCGGCGCCATTGGTGTCGTGGTGATGTTGACGCCTTGGGTTCTACTTCCCGGTCTCGTCTTTGACACGCGCTCGGTGCTGCTCAGTATTTCAGGGCTGTTTTTCGGCACTGCCCCTACACTCATCGCTATGGCGATCACCGCCGCGCTGCGATTGTACCAAGGCGGGCCTGGGGTATGGCCCGGTGTTTCCACAGTTTTGGTGACGGGCAGCCTGGGACTGATCTGGCGGCGGATGTACCGGAGAAGGCTGGATGCAATCAAGCTGCCTGAACTCTATCTGTTCGGTCTGGTGACGCATCTAGTTATGCTGCTGCTGATGTTCACACTCCCCTTAGAGATGGCGTTGCACACACTCCGCAGCATCAGCGCGCCGGTGTTGATCGTCTATCCTTTGGCCTCCACCCTGCTCGGCGGGTTGATGGTCAACCGGTTAAAGCGCGAGAAGCTCATCGACGAACGCCAACGTACAGAAGAGGCCCTCCATGCCGAGCGGGAGCTCTTGCGTACACTGATTGACAATTTGCCCGATGCCATCTACGCCAAAGACGCCCAGGGGCGTAAAACACTCGCCAACCGCACCGACTTGAACAACATCGGACTGCCCGAAGAAGAGGTGCTGGGCAAGACGGATGCAGAATTGTTCCCACCCGAAATCGCCGCCAGTTTCATGGCCGACGATACGATAGTCGTGGAGACAGGCATTCCGGTGCTCAACCGCGAGGAATTGTTGTTCAACATGCAGGGAAAACAACTCTGGCAGCTGACTTCAAAGCTGCCCTTGCGCGATGCCGGCGGGCAGATCGTTGGCCTGGTGGGCATTGGGCGCAACATCACCGAGAGCAAGCAGGCAGAAGAGGCGTTGCGTGCCGAGCGCGACCTGGTGAAACGCATCATGGAAACCAGCCCGGCCGGCATCACTATGGTCAATAAAGCCGGTCAAATTGTGTTCGCCAATCCCCAAGCCGAACAGGTGTTGGGCTTGCGGCACGATCGAATTGACCGGCGCACCTACAACGACCCCAAATGGCGCATCACCGATTACGATGGCGGGCCATTCCCCGAAGAGGCTTTGCCTTTTGTGCAGGTACAGCAAACGTTACGACCGGTCAACGACGTACGACACGCAATCGAGTGGCCGGATGGACAGCGTGTGTTGCTGCGTGTCAATGTCGCGCCACTGCTGGACGAGCAGGGCGGGTTTAACGGCATCGTCGCCAGCATCGAGGACGTCACCGAGCGTCGCCAGCGAGAACTGGAACGCGCTGCCCTGCTGGAAGCCGAGCGCGAGCAGCGACTGCGGGCTGAGACGCTGCGCGATGTAACCCTGGCGCTGGCTTCAGCCCTGGATGTCCCCGACGTCCTCATGGAAATCCTGCACCAGGCGCAGCGGCTGGTCCCTTCCACCGCGTCGAACATCGCTCTGGTGGAAAATGAGGCCCTGCACATCGTAGGCTGGCGCGGCTACAACGAACCTGGTGCAGCGCAAGAACTTACAGGGACACACCAACCGTTATCCGACTACCCCATCAACGCCGAGCTGGTGGCCAGCGGCGAACCCTACATCGCTGCCGATACCTACGACGATCCACGCTGGCAGCGCCAGCCAGCCAATGCCTGGATTCGCGCTCATATTTCTCTGCCCATCAGCCTGGGCGCGGGCGTCTTGGGCGTGCTGCGGCTGGATAGCGACCAGGTGGGGACGTTTAGTACGCAGGATGTCGAACGCCTGCGTCCGTTAACCCGCGCCGCTGCCATCGCGTTGCAAAATGCGCAGCTCTACGCGCAAGCCCAATGCGAGCTTGAAGAACGCACGCGCTCCCAGGCGGCTCTGGAAGCCAGCGAGCGCAAGTTCCGCGAGATGCTGGAAAACATGCGCCTGTTTGCTGTAACGTTGGACCTGGAAGGGCGCGTCACCTTCTGCAACGACTTTGGGCTGCAATTGGTAGGCATGGAACGGGAGGCGGTACTCGGATGCGACTGGTTCCAAACCTTCATCCCATCTGAAATCCGTGATGAAATGCGCGCCGCCTTCCTTATGAACTTTAGCACCGGTCGTTTCCCTGCACATTTCGAGAACGAGATACTCACCGCAGACGGAACCACACGCGCGCTGATTGCCTGGAACAACATGGTCGTGCGCGATACCGATCGTCACAATATCGGCATATCCTCCATCGGTGAAGACATCACTGCGCGCCGCCAGGCGGAACGCGCCTTGCAGGCCAGCGAGGCCTGGCTGCGTTCCTTCGTCGATTCAATGGATGATATCATTTTTTCTTTGGATACCGAACAGCGCCATACAGCACTGTACGGGCAGTGGGTGGAACATCTGGGAATGTCGCCAGAACGCCTCCTGGGTCACACAGCGAGCGAGATTTTCGGTCCGGAGGCCGCACATGTCCACGAAGTAGCCAATACCCAGGTACTGGCAACCGGCGTTAGCATGACCTACGATTGGCGGGTGAATAATACCCATTTCCAGACCACACTTTCTCCGTTGCGCGGTTCAGAAGGCGAGATCGTCGGGTTGGTAGGGGTAGGCCGCGATATCACCGCACTCAAAAACTATCAAATGCAGCTCCAAACAGCCCTCGATGAGAAGACCCTGCTGCTCAGTGAAATCCACCATCGCATCAAGAACAACTTGCAGGTGATCTTGGGCCTGTTGGAACTGCAATTTGCCACGGTTGAGGATGAAGGAACCCAACAAATGCTGCAGGAAAGCCAGAATCGCATCAAGGCCATCGCCTTGATACACGAGCAGCTTTACCAGACACCCGGCGAATCGCAGGTCAATACGCGACTCTACATCCAATCTTTGACGCGCTACCTTACCCAGACGTACAATGCTATGGTGCATGGTATCGTGATGGAGCAAAACATCGACGATCTGGAACTCAATATCGATCTCGCCATTCCCTGCGCGCTGATCATCAGTGAGCTGATCTCCAACGCATTGAAGTACGCCTTCCCGCCAGCATGGGAGTCACCTGACAGTAGACCGCCCACCGTGCATGTGACATTGCAACACGCCATTGACCGAGTGCGGCTCGAAGTCGCCGACAATGGCATAGGCTTGCCTGAAACCGTAGACGCGGAAACGTCATCCGGCCTGGGTCTACGGCTCATCAAGATGCTGGCACGCCAGATTGATGGTGAGTTAAGTATGGCGCACGACGGCGGTACGTGTATCGCGGTCACATTTGCTTGGGACAAGGGGAAGTAATATGGCAAAAGCGCGCATTTTTGTGGTAGAAGACGAAGTCGTCGTGGCGGAAATGCTCAAGATGAACCTGGAACGCAACGGCTACGAAATCGCCGGGCACGAAATCTATGGTGAAGCCGTGGTCGAAGCTGTAGCTCGCAGCCGGCCCGACTTGATCCTGATGGACATTCGTCTGAAGGGGAAAATGGATGGCATTTCCGCCGCGATCCAGGTGGGCGAGCGGTACGACATCCCCATCATCTACCTCACAGCTTATGGGGATGCCGAAACCCTGGAGCGCGCTAAACAGACGTCGCCGTTCGGTTATCTCATCAAGCCCTTCGAACTCGAAACGTTGCGCTCGACCATCGAGACGGCATTGAACAAGCATGACCTGGAACGCCGTTTGGCGGCCAGTGAAGCGCGCTTGGGCCAGATCATCGAGCAGATGCCCTATCCCATCGTCGTCTTTACTCCCGAGGGTGTAGCCACCATGGTCAACCAGGCAGTATTGGAAATGTTCGGCATCCCCTCCGCCGAGCTTGTTGTAGGGAAATTAAACCTTTTACAAAATTCCTTCGTGACCAACACCCCAGAACTACACACGAAAGTGCTGCGAGCATTTCGGGGAGAATCTGTTCCCCCCTTCGAACTTATGGAAGCGTTGGAACAGATTAGCCCAGACTATAAAACCGAGAAAAAAGGGGCCGTTGTCCACACCGTCACTATGTTTGCCGTACGCGCACCTACCGGCGCAATCGTACAAATCGTCGCGATTTTGCAGGACATCACCGCGCGCAAACAGACTGAGGAAGCACTCACCCGCCACAACCGCGAGTTAAGCGCACTCAATAAAACCACACAGGCCCTGACATCGACGTTGAGCCTGGAAGAAGTTCTAAAACAGATGATGCACGAGACGCGTGTGCTGCTCGAAGCGGAAGCCGCTTCGGTCCTGCTGTGCGATCCTGCCGATGACAGCCTGATCTTTGCGGCTGCCGTAGGCCCCAATTCCGAGCGGCTCATCGGCACCCGCATGCCGGCCACCGCGGGGATCGCCGGCGAGGCGTTGCGCGCCGGACAGGCAGTGCTCATCAGCGACGCACAGCGGGATGCGCGTTTCTACAACCAGATCGACGCGCTCACCGGTTTGAAGACGCGCTCGTTGTTGGCCGTGCCGCTCGTGGCAAAGGACAAGATCATCGGCATCGTCGAGGCCATCAATTGGGGCGATAAATTATTCGACGAAAACGATCTGAATCTGCTCAATACGTTAGCAGGATCGGCGGCGGCCGCGATCGAGAACGCCCGATTATATGAAGAGGTCACCCGGCGGCTCAACGAGACCCGGCTTCTGCAGGATGTTATTCTGGCTGCGGCCTCATCGTTGGATTTCGATCACGTCGTGACACGCGTGCTGCAAACCATCCACCAGACGCTACATCCGCACGGCTTGAGCCTGTCATTCCCCGATCCTCAGGGGGGATATATGCTCGTGCATCCCTCCATCCTTGGCATTGCCGTCACAACGCCGGATGCTTTGCGCGTTCCGATGCGCAACAGTGTCACCGGGCAGGTGTACTTGACCGGACAGCCGGCGTTGATCCACGATACTTACACCATTCCCAACTATTACAGATTCCCTGGCGCGGTCGAGTTGTGCTCCGAATTGGCCGTGCCGGTGCGTGTGGACGACCAGATTGTGGCCGTGCTCAACGTCGAACACCAGCAGCCCCACGCTTTTACCGAGCAGGACGTGCACCTGTACGAATCCATCGCCGCGCAGTTAGGCATTGCGATCAAAAACGCGCGCCTCTACTCCGCCGAGCGTGAGCAGCGCCGGCTGGTAGAGCAGACTTCGGAACAGCTCGTCCACAGTGAAAAGCTGGCGGCTACAGGCCGGTTGGCCGCAGCCCTGGCGCACGAGATCAACAACCCGCTGCAAACCATTCACAGCAGCCTGGAGATGATGCTGTTGTTCCCGGTGGAGCCGGAACAACAACGCGAATACATCCAGATGGCCGACGAAGAGGTGCAGCGGCTCATCAGCCTGGTCACGCGCATCCTGGAATTCGCTCGCAAGCCCAAGCGTTCTCCCCGCCCCACCCAACTCAGCGTCGTGGTGAACCGCGTGCTTAGTCTGGCAGGCAAACACCTTCAACACCGCAACGTCCACGTTGAGCAGGACGTTCCCGAAGATTTGCCGGCGGTTTTGGTGGACGACGGCGAATTGGCGCAGGTCTTCATGAACCTGGTGCTCAACGCCGTGGACACCATTGGCGAAAACGGGACGCTGCGCGTGAAAGGCCGCCAGATGGAGGACGGGCGCGTGACCGTGAGCTTCGCCGACAGCGGGCAGGGTATGTCTCCCGAACAACTCTCGCATCTGTTCGAGCCGTTTTTCACCACGAAAGAAAAAGGGGCCGGGATGGGCTTGAGTGTCAGCTATGACTTGATCAGGCAATACGATGGCGACATCACCGTCACGAGCCAACCGGGGCAAGGCTCGACTTTCACCGTGTGGCTGCACAGCACTGAGGAGCGCTGATGACCGACAATGTGGCCCCGTACACGACCGCTTTTCCCGGCGCGCGCATCTTGATCGCCGACGACGAGCCGGGCATTCGGCGTACACTGATAGAAATCCTCAGACGGGTAGGTTACCATCCGTCAGAAGCTGCTTCAGGAACAGAGGCCCTGCAGAAAATCCAAACGGAATCCTTCGATCTGGTGTTGCTGGATCTGAACATGCCTGGTAGTCAGGCACGACCGTGCTTGCGGCGGGGCGTCCATACGCCCCCAGTACAGTCTTTATCATCATCACAGCCTACGCCACGCTGGACTCGGCCATCCAGGCATTACGGTATTGGGCCTTCGACTATCTGTTCAAGCCTAGTTCGGTGCACGAGATTCTACAAGTGGTGGAAAACGGGCTGGCCTCTCGACAGCAACGCATCCCCCCGATGATCCGGTAGCACTGCTCGAGCGCGCGCTGGCAACGCTCAAAAATACACCGCCGGACGCGGCGTCAAATTTGCCACTAGGCGGCGACACGTCCCCTACCACCGCATCCAACGAACGATTTCTGCAAGCGCCAGGTCTCACCGTGGATACCCAAAAAGGTCTGGCGATTATCGCGGAGAACGCCATCAGCTTCGCCCCCATCGAGCTGGAGATCCTGGTATACCTGATGCGCCACACCGGACGAATCATCTCAGCACAGGAACTCGGCGCACACCTGCAAGGCGTCGAAATGTCTACCTATGCCGCCCGCGATTTGCTGCGCGCGCCCCTGCACCGGCTGCGCCACAAGATCGAGGATGACCCAGCGCACCCGCGTTTCATTCATACCCTGCGAGGACGCGGTTATCTATTCGAAGTGCGCGAAACGCGTTAAACGTTCAGCGTTCAGCTCTCAGCTTTTAGCGATCAGCGAGAATAGTCACAAGAGCTGCCGTGCCCACGCCGCCGCCATCGCCTGCGCGATCTTCTCCGTATTGCCAAAAACCGAATCGTAGACCATCAATGCTTTCACGATACCCCTCCTTTTGTTAGTCTGATAGTCGTAAGTCTGATAGTCGGCGCTGTGTCGTAGGAACGATCATGCGCCTTTAAGCATAAAGATGACGATAACCGTGGCGACCACCAACACCACCGGGGCGACCCGATGAACGGTCAGCATAGTCGCGTAATCCAGCTTGTCCATGCTCATCAACGCACCGCTGGCGAACAAAGCGATCACACACAGCGCAGCCACGACGATCAAAACGATGATGAGCGCCAGCGAATCAGCGCCTTTGAGCAGTTTGGCCAGTTGGATAACCGTGGCAACGACCGCACCCAGGGCAATCAGCTTGTGGATGTTGAACAGGAGACCGTTGTACGGCTTGCCCACATGGCTCACCCAAAAGCCGAAAGCCAACGTCAGGATAAAAACAATGCCGGGAAGCAGAATTTTTGATACCATGCCCCACCTCCTTAGAAAATAGCCTCAACGGATCGAACGGATTCAACGGAAAAATATCCGTTGAATTCCGTTGAATCCGTTGAGAAAATCCTTTTCGTCCTCGTTGGTGTGGAGTTCCACATGGGAACTCCTCTGAAAATAACCACGGAACACACAGAATACAATACACGGACACTGATTAGATTTTAATTATCGGAGCTGTACCCAGGTTCGGTTACACTCCTTGAGAATAGTTACAGGTTACGAATTGGATGTCTTGAACAGAATCCGGGCGACCAGCAGATGCCAGATCATCCAGAACAATCCGGCCGCAGCCAGGAATAAGAACACCGGCACTGCAGGCCGCAAAGGAAAGGTGACGCAGTAAGCCAGATCGCAGCCACTTGCCAGCAGCCCTACGATAGCAGTGGCCCGGTTGGAACGCAGCAGAACAAGCGAGAACAGCAGTCCCGCCAGGGCGATGAGCAGCAAACTGACGTATGCGCCCGTACCGGGGAAGGCCGCCTGCGGGTCGTTGGTCGCCAGGACAGCCTGTCCAACCGTCAACAATTCGGCTTTTTGCGCCTCGGAGGTCGCCGTGACGTAACGTTGGCTTAACGAAAGCATCGTCAGCGATATGTTGGAGGCGAAGCTAACGGCAATGCCGCCCAATCCACTGGACAGAGCTACGAGCGCCAGGCTCTTGTTCCTCTGCCAGAAGGCTACGGTCAAAGCCGGGAAGAGCAGTCCCACCAGGAAGTAATTGACCAGGTCGAAGACAGCCAGGTAGGCCAGACCGATGATGAGACTGGTCTGCAAAAGGGCGTACCATTCCGCTACCGATTGAGGAGCGGCCTCCATAAACAGTGAAAGCTCCGCGCCGATGTTGCGCCGGAAGAGCACGGCCGCCACCAAAGCGGCGATCGCGCCAGTTTTGTAAAGCAGTTTCCAATCAGGTCGACGACGATGATCGTATCCGATGCGGCAAAGCGCGCCTCGATCAAATCGAAAGGCCCCCACCCATCGATGATCCACCGATCCTCGGAAAGGATGTAATCATGTTGGCGCTTGATTTCGTCGTAGGAAGCCGGAGTCCAACCGGGCTTCCGCTGGATCTGGTCGATGGGGAAGAGCGGCAACTGCCGCGCGCGGCTTAGCTTGCGGCACATCGTAGATTTTCCACCGCCTGCATTTCCGATGACAGCAACACAGGTTATAGCATCGTTCTACCGAAGTTTTATCGCCACGTCGTTCGCCCAAACGCGGATTGCGTCCCAGTCGCGTGCATCGCTGGCCGGTGCGCCGTGCAACGGGCTGGCTGGTAGAGCGCCAAGCAGATTGTCGGGGAAGCGCAACGTAGCTGGGTCGTACTTCCCGCCGAATAGTTCCGCCGCCACCGGCTTGAGCCAGGGATACTTGCTTAACTCCTGATCGAGCTGCGCGCGCACGTCGGGAGTGGCCATCTCCTCCAGGCGCGTGGGGCCAAGGGAGAACACGGCGACAGGACGCTGTGCCAGGTCCGCCTGGAATCGCGACAGGAAGCGCTGCGCGTCCTTGAGCCAACGTCCGATATAGAGGGGCGCACCCAGCACGACAGCGCGGTAACCTTCCAACGCGCGCACCTGCTTGGCAGGCCTTACATCCACCTGCAAGCCATTTTCGCGCAGTGTTTCCGCGACGCGCTCGGCAACCTCCCGTGTGGACCCGTAACGTGTTACATAGACGACAAGAATTTTATCCGACATAGCATCCTCCTCCAAAAACAGTCCTACTTGAACGCTTAAGGCGGATCATAATCCGCCGTTCTCGCAGCGCCGCACTGTGATCCGGTGCAAACATTTTTCTCGTTTCGGTCACATTCCCTTTGTGAGCACGCCACGCACAAACAACCCCAGTGGGACAAAGCAAATCAACCCCATCACCAGGATGACCACGAAATCGCCTGCCGGAAACGGCACACCCGCCAGCCAGGGCTGCAAGAGGAAAAACACCAGCAGCCCAACAAACAGCATGCTGGCCTGGAAGAGCAATCCCGCGCCGCTGACGTAGCCGAGCGCCCGCTTCCGCCAGAGCCAAATCCCGCCCGCCACCCAAAGCGGCGTGCAAACGAGGTCGGCAATCAACACCGCCATTTCCGCTCCGGTGACCACCTGCCCACCCGTCAACACACCCACAATCTGGGCGACCGTGCGTAGGAAGAACAAGCCGCCCAACCCCGCCAGCACACCTCCGGCGAATTTCTCCGGTACAGCGCCGGTGAGGTGCTGGCGAACAGCGACCGCGTCAATACTGGTGAGCAGGCGGATGACGGCATAGCTGCTCAGAGCGACCTGCGCCACGTACACGACGAACTGCACTGTCCACGGCAACGCGACCGCATAGGCAATTGCGTTGTAGATCACGTAGAGCAGCGCCCCCGGCCAGAACAGCAGCCCGGCGAGTTTGCCACGCCGCGCCAGCGCCATCGCGCCGAGTAACAGCGGCAGCCCGATGAACAAGTCGACCACGTCATTGGCAACGAACGCTTGCTTTAATTCTTGTGTGGGATAGAGCGCCGCTGAGAAGATTAGACCTGCTAATGAAACCACGATCATCAGCAGTGCGACAAGGTACGAGAGGACATAAGCCAAAGCAATCTCACGCTTCAAAAACGTGACAGGTGCCTGGTTGTGCATAATGCCACCTCTTACCCGAGTTTGCTGTAAATCGCTTCGGCCCAGGCGCGGATGGCATCCCAATCGCGGTGATCAGGGGTGCTGCTCGCCATCCCACCGACCGGGATTTTCATCAAGGGGAAGAGCCGTTTGAATTCTGGGGTATCGTTCAGCACCGCGCCGGCAAAGACGCCGACATCCAGCGGCCCAACCTCCGGCGCAACCTGGCGCAGCTTGTCGATGTAGCCCTGTACGGACTGGCGGTTCTCCTCCGTATCCTCGCACGCCGCCAGACAGACGATAAAATAAGCTACCGGCAGCTTCGACAACACCTGACGATGCCGTTGAATGAAACGTGTGACCTCGCCTGCCAGTTGCCCGGCGTGAATCGACACGCCGACCAGCACCGCGCTATAGCCGCTAAGGTCGCGCGCTGCTTTGGCGCGCATCACATCCACGTCTGCACCTTGCGCGCGCAGCGTCTCCGCCATCGCTTCGGCGACGCCACGCGTGGCCCCCGTCCAGGTTGCGTACACGATCAAAACTTTGTTGGTCATTTCGCCCTCCTTTGGCACAATTCATAGCATAATACGATCCAGCGATGTAGAAAGTCTCAATGTCGGAAGGCGTGGCGTCGTACCTGGCTTTTGCCCTGTCCAACACAAACTTGGGTATGTATCGCTGAAAGCGCAACATTCTAGGCAAAAGATCGTATTATTCTATTATATCCAGAAATACACACTGGCTATAAAAAAGTTGGCAACATCACAACGCATGAGGGGGTAACAGGATGTCTGAAGGAGAACGTAAATTTTACGAGCAGGCCGAGGAAGCAGGGGAAACCACGACACAGGATACCTGGAGCGAGGTTGGTCAGCAGTTCGCGCATCTGGGGGAGAATATCGCGGCGGCTTTCAACTCGGCGTTGAAGGACGAAACGACACAAGGGTTTATGCAGCAGATGCGCGTGGGACTGGAGAAGATGGCCGGGGCCATCGCCAAGGCAGTGGACGATGCCGCCCACTCCCCGGAGGGCCAGAAGTTCCGCCAGGAAGCCGAGAAAGCTGTGACCTCAGCCGCCACAGCCGGCAAGCAGACCGTGGAAACCGTGCGCCCGCAACTGCTCTCGGCGATGGAGCAACTCAACGTCAAGATACGCGAGATGCTCGACCGCATGAGCCAGGCGCAACCAAAGACGGCAGCACCGGCGCCGGAACCGGAAGCCAAGGACACGCCGCCTGAGAATGAATCGATCGATCCGATGCAGGTATGGTGATTCGGCT
>MTKY01052434.1_pt1 | contig 35917 bp, 23 predicted proteins | sample 1042731 | NCBI WGS metagenome assembly MTKY01 (sample SAMN06212206, study PRJNA360538) | anaerobic digester metagenome | biome: Wastewater treatment plant; material: sludge; isolation source: anaerobic digester fed with sludge from wastewater treatment plant | place: Denmark: WWTP Soeholt ...
GGCGTACGCTCGGCCTGATGACGCAACCATCCGGCAGCCCCCCCGCCCGTTCAGCTATCCCGACCCTCTGGGCAACTACTGCTTCAGCAGCCCCCAGCCAGGATTCTTCCACACACCGGGCTTCGAGACCAACTCCGCCTATTTCTATGACTTCTGCCCCTTTGGCACTCCGGGGGACAGGGATTTTGGCGTCAGCCGCTCGCTAAACACTCATGTTCCATTGGGAGTGGCGGTGCACCGGGAGTCCTACGCCTGGAACCTGCTGGGTTACGACAGGCTGGTGATATTCAAAAACACGATTTACAACACCAGCACGGTCGATACGCTGTTCGATCTCGCCCTGGCGGAATATGTGGATTCCGATGTCATGGAAGACGGCTCCGACCAGCCGTGGGGCGCTGCCGACGACGTGAGCGGCTATTACAAGGGGCCGGGTTATGAATTTGCCTATACCCGCGATGCCGACGGCGATGACGGGGTCGCGCCCGGCTGGCTGGCCCACAAAATCATCGCGCCGGCTGATAACCGTTGCGCCTGGTTTTGGAAAGCGGGCGACGGGCCTAACGACCATAACCCGCTGTCTTTCATCTATGCACCCCGCCTTACCGCCAACGAAAAATACCATCTTGCCACAGGCAGGAATCCGAACTTCAACAACTTTGAACCTCTCCGGCCGGAAGAGCCTGATGTGCATCATTATGAACAGCCTGACCCCAAAGATACCCGCTTTTTGAACGCGGTTTACGGGAATCAGTCCGGGACAGGGTCAGGACAGCCGCTGCATCTCGCTCCCGGAGCAAGCCTCAGCTATTACAGCGTCTATTTCATGGGCAGCAGCTTGGAAGACCTCAAACAGCAATCCCTGGCCATCGAAAGCTTCATCGAAGGCGGCTTGCAGATCGGGGACACCGCCGGCCTCGCCTGCATCCCCTATCTGTTTCCCCTCAGATACGGTCTGGACAGTTTCACCCTCTTCTGGCACAGCTATACCGATCCGGACCACTTTGAAGTGAAATACAAAGTTTACGATGACTCCGCCTCCACCTGGACATCCATCAGCCTGCCCGGCTCCACGCGCAGCTATACCCTGGGCGGCCTGGATCCCGATATCTGGTATCAGATCAAGGTGGCTTCCATCTACAACCCCGGACCCGATGAAGTCTATCTGGAAAGCGAGACCCGGCTGGTCAACCTCAACAATCCCGCCGCCGTGGAAGACGAAACCCTGCCTCCACCTCTGACCCTGAAAAGCTGGCCAAACCCCTTCAACCCCGAGACCAGCATCGCCTTTGAACTGCGTGACGCTGGCCGCGCCAAACTGGCCATCTACAACGCCAAAGGCCAGAAGGTGCGCGTCCTGCTGGATCAGGAACTGCCTTCCGGACGCCAGGTGAGAGTCTGGGACGGACGGGACGACTGGGGCAGGCCTTGCGCCTCGGGTGTCTATTTTGCCCGCTTGAGCCAGGGAGATCACACCCAGACCCGTAAGATGCTGCTCCTCAAGTAAAAGCATTTCAAAATCAAGTGTGTTCAAGGCGGGATGGCCAGATTCGTCCCGCCTTTGTTTTCGGTTTGATAGCAGCCTTCTTTCGTGTTCCGCCTTTGCTGGAGCAGGAAAGTTCTTGACAAGATTTGCCCCGTCCTCACTATTTACTCACCAACTCAAAACGAGGTGTGACATGCAAAGATTGATTATATTCAGCACCCTGCTGTTGTTTGCCCTGCTGGCGGCGTCCTGTTCGGAAAGGATCATAGAGCCGCTTCAGGTGATCGTTCCCAAGATCAACGCCCCGGATTTCTTCAGACCCGGCGAGCACATCACCATTGTCTGCGAGACGGAAAACGCCGTCATCCGCTACACCGTGGATGGCAGTATCCCCACCGAAAACTCTCCCCGTTACGGCGGGATGCTCACCATCGGAGAAGCGCCGCTCACCGCGGAGCATGTCACCCTCAAAGCCAAAGCCTTCAAACAGGGCATGACCCCCAGCGAAGTGGCCACCCTGGAATATGATATTGAATACTTTGTAACCGTCGCCACGCCAAACATCTACACTCCCGGCATGAGCGCCACCATCTCCACTCTGGACAACATCTCCATCACCTGCGGCACCCTCGGAGCCACAATCCGCTATACCCTCGACGGCAGCGATCCGGACTCCGAATCCACCCAATACACCGGCATCTTCAATATCCCCACCCCCGGTGTTTATACCATCAAAGCGCGAGCTTTCAAAACCAGCTTCAATCCCAGTGAAATAGCCGCCCGCGAGATCACCGTCACCGAACCGCTCATCGTGGAAACGCCAAGCTTCAGCCTGCCCGACGGCAGCTACAACGGCAACGCCCAGATCGTTATCAGTTGCGCCACCACCGGTGCCCTTGTACGCTATACCACCGATGGCTCGGAACCAGACGCCACCTCCACGCCCTACACCCAAGCGCTCATCCTGGGCGACATCACCACTGACAGCGTCACCATCAAAGCCAAAGGCTTCCGCGAGGGGATGACCCCCAGCGCGACCGCCACCGCCAACTATAGCCTGGAGTGATATACAGACCTATCAAGTCAGTTTTGTAAGGGTGGAAAGGTTCCTTGTGGTGGTGAGGTGGTGTCGTGATGACGTGATGATAGAACGCGGATGACAGGATCTTTGAAGGTGGAAAGGTGAAATGGTGGAAAGGTTCCCCAGAAACAAACTACGTCAGACTATTTGCCGTGTCATCCCGGGCAAGCCGGGGTCCTCGACGGATCGGCAACGATCCGGTGGGGTGGGATAGCTTGACCCGGGATCCAGTCTTTTAAAGCCTCAAGCTACTACCCTACTCAGAAACAAACCGTCCCCCACAATCCCAATCCGCGCTCATCCGCGCCTTTTATCCGCGTAAATCTGCGTGAACCGTATGACCCGGGATCCAGTGTCCTGGGGTGGCAAAGTCCGTTTACCACAGAGACCGGTGGTCTCTTCCAAACAGGCAACTCCGTTGCCTCTGCCGAACGGACTTCGGCAGCCCAATACCGCCGTCACAGCAGCACGCAGGACAACTGCCGGCGCAGCAACTTGCCGCCTGAGGCGGGACGGGATTCCCAGAGGAGCAGATAGACGCCCCGGGGCAGCAGTTTTCCGCCGGAAGAGCGGCCATCCCAGGCCAGGCTGCCGCTGGCGCCCAGGCTGATGTTGTCCGCCAGCACGCGCACCCGGTTTCCGGCGCGGTCGAAGACGGAGCAGGAAACGTGGTTGGAGGGGCTTTGCAACTGGTAAAACAGCTCGATACGCTCTCCGGAGCGGGGATCGCAGGGGCTGCCAATCAGCTTGAGCGAGCCGCTGAACTCTGGCGCGGGCGGGGCAACGCTGTTGGCACGGCCAGGGGTGCCGGAGCCATCCAGGCAGGGACGCCAGAGGCCGGCGTTTTGCGGGTCAAGTTCCAATGACTTTCCCCGCGGGGCGGACTGTCCGGCATAGCTCATCTGATCTACCAGAACTTCATCCGCCGCATATAGATACAGGCTGTCTCCCGTGTTGTTGAGGGGAGTCCAGCCGTTCACTTCCACCAAGGCGCTGTCCGGGCAGTCCGGCCAGGCGGCCAGAAAGTCCTTCGCGGAGCCGCAAAGCACGTAGTAGCCTTCCTCCGGGGGCAGGGAAAAGCTGAAGTGGTTATCCCCTGCGTCGCGCAGCAGATAGTCCGCGCGGCTGGCGCTCCCGGGTTGCCAAATCTCGATCCATTCAGGCGTTCCGGGCGCGGGGTCATACATCAGTTCATTCAGCCGGACATTGCCTGTCTCCTGCTGCAAGAGATTGCATGAGAAGCGGTTGTTCTCCGGGACAGGGTCTCCGGGCAGGTCAAGAATCAGTTCCACCAGATGGTTTTGCTCATCCTGCACGGGCAAAAAGTTCATAAAATAGAGCGAATCCCCCGCCGCGAGGAAGGTGATGTTTTCCTGCCCCACCTGGACGCCATCCAGCAGGGTGCGGAGGGTCGCGGTCTGCTGGGGCGGATGGGCGGAAAGGTTTTTGACCCAGCAGTCGAGCAGCCATTCACCGGATTCCTGCCAAAGCTGGACATGCAGCAGGGCGAAATCAGCCCTGACGGGATTGGGCAGGCCGGGCGAAGGCAGCGCCTCCAGGCAGAAATCCAGCCCGCAGTCGTCGGTGTCGGTTCCATTTGGCAAGCGGACAAGGGAGTAACCGTCGGGGCATTTGGGGGCGAAGGAAACGGCAGGCTGGCCGGAATCATCGGGCAGGGCGTTGATGTTAGGCTGGCCATAGACCACGGTGTCCGTGTAGCCGCCATCCGGCGAGAGATAGCGCACGCCGTCGGTCTCGGAGGTGGCGTTTTGCAGGTCGAGGTTGGCGGCGGTCAGTTGTGCCTGCTCCACCTGTGATTCGCCCAGCAGCAGATAGCGTCCGGCGCGCAGCACGAAGGAGGGGAATTCGTAAACCTCGGCAAACTGGCTGCCTCCGCGCAGAATCTTTGCCCCCGCCAGGTTGACGTCCTGGCCGCCGGAGTTGTATAGCTCTATCCACTCCTTGTGGTCGTCCGCTCCGGCGGGATTGCAGCAGACTTCGTTGATCAGCACCCGGGCGCCCAGGCAGCCGCAGGAGGCCAGCCAGAGCGACAGCAGGCAAAGCCTGAAAACCAACGCCACATCGCCGCGCATGGGAAACCGGAGCTTAGTGCAGGTCGAGCTGGCTGGGCTCGATGTCCCAGATGTCCACGGCATATTCGCGGATGGCGCGGTCGGAACTGAATTTCCCCACCCGGGCGATATTGAGGATGGCTTTGCGTGCCCAGGCGTCGCGGTCTTGATAGAGGGCATCGATGCGGCAGGAAGCATCCAGATAGGAGCGGAAATCCGCCAGGATGCAGTAGGGGTCGCCGTCGCGCAGCAAGGAGTTGACGATAGGCTCGAAAATGCCGGGTTCCCGCGGGGAAAAGAGGTTGCCGGATATGGCGTCGATGGCGGCGCGCAGTTCCTCATCTCCGTGGTAATAGTCCAGGGGCTGGTATCCGCGCTGGCGCAGCTCCGCCACTTGGGCTGCGTCCATCCCGAAGATGAACATGTTTTCCGCGCCGATCTCCTCCACCATCTCGATGTTGGCGCCGTCCAGTGTGCCCAGGGTGAGGGCGCCGTTGAGGGCGAACTTCATGTTTCCGGTGCCGCTGGCCTCATATCCGGCGGTGGAAATCTGTTCGGACACATCCGCCGCGGGGATGATCTTTTCCGCCAGGGAAACGCAGTAGTTGGGCAAAAAGACCACTTTCAGGCGGTCTGCCACATCGGGATCGCCGTTGACCACATCGCCCAGGTTGTTGATCAGCTTGATCAGCCATTTGGCAAGGAAGTAGCCCGGGGCGGCCTTTCCGGCAAAGATCACGGTGCGCGGGACGTAGTCCCCGAGGGGATTCCGCTTGATGCGCAGATAGCGGGCGATGGTTGCCAGCACGTTGAGAAGCTGGCGTTTGTATTCGTGCAGGCGCTTGATCTGGACGTCAAAGATGCTCTCGATGGGCACCCGGATGCCCGTTTCGCGATAGATGTGGCGCGCCAGCTCGCGTTTGTTGATGGCTTTGATCTCCAAAAAGCTTTCGCGGAACTCCGGATCGTCCACATACTGCTCGATGCCGCGGATGTAGTCCAGGTTTCCCACCCAGCTTTCGCCGATGTGCTCGGTGATCAGCGACGCCAGATGGGGATTGCAGGCGCGCAGCCAGAGGCGGGGCGTGATGCCATTGGTCTTGTTCTGGAAGCGTTCGGGATACATCGCGTAAAAATCGGGGAAGATACGTTCGCGGATGATGCGGGAGTGCAGTTCGGCGACTCCATTCACCGCGTGGCTGCCGTGCAGGCAGAGGTGCGCCATGCGCACTGCTTTGTCCGGCCCCTCGTCTATGATGCTGAGGCTGCGCATCTTGTTGATGTCGCCGGGATAGAGGCGGGTCACCTCGCCCAGGATCAGGTTGTTGATCTGGTAGATCAGCATCAGATGGCGGGGCAAGAGTTCTTCAAAGAGCGAGACGCTCCACTTTTCCAGGGCTTCCGGCAGGATGGTGTGGTTGGTGTAGCTGAAGCAGCGGCGGGTGATATCCCAGGCCCGCTGGGGCACCAGGTTTTCCTCATCGATGAGGATGCGCATCATCTCCGGAATGGCCAGGGCGGGATGGGTGTCGTTTAGCTGGATGGCAACCTTGTCCGGCAGCTCGTCAAAGCAGTCGTGATCCTGCTTGAAAGCGGCAAAGATATCCTGCAGGGTGGCGCTCACGAAGAAGTATTCCTGCTCCAGGCGCAACACCTTGCCCAGATGGAAATTGTCGTTGGGATAGAGCACCTTGGAGATGTTTTCCGAGATGTTTTTCCCCTCCACGGCACGCACGTAGTCGCCGCTGTTGAAATAGTCGAAGTCAAATTCATCGGTGGCGGTGGCTTGCCAGAGGCGCAGGCTGTTCACGTTGTCCACCTTGTATCCGGGGATGGGGATGTCCCAGGCCACGGCCATCACGTCTTTGGTGTCCACCCAACGCTGCTGCACGCGACCATCCGGCAGGGTGTCACTGAGCACTTTGCCGCGGAAGCGCACCCGGTAGGTGATATCCGGGCGCTTGATCTCCCAGGGGCAGCCTTTCTTGAGCCAGTGGTCGGGTTCCTCCACCTGATAGCCCTGCACTATCGACTGCTTGAAGATGCCGAACTCGTAGCGGATGCCATAGCCATAGGCGGGATAAGCCTGGGTGGCGAGGGAATCCATGAAACAGGCGGCCAGGCGCCCCAAACCGCCGTTGCCAAGGCCCATGTCCGGCTCCAGTTCCGCGATGTCTTCCAGGTCGTAGCCGAATTCCTTGAGCAGGTCGTAGCTGTTGTTGTATTCATCCAGATTGATGAGCGTATTGCGCAGCAGGCGGCCCATCAGGAACTCCATCGAGAGATAGCAGACCTTTTTCACGTCCCGCTTGCGGTATTCATATTGAGTGCGCAACCAGCGCTCGATGAGGCGGTCTCTCAGGCTCAGGCTCAGGGCGTAATAGACGTCCCAGGGCTGCACCGTGGTGGTGTCCTTGACCAGGGAGTATTCCAGATGTCCCAGGAACAGGCTTTTGATGTCTTCGCTGCAGCTTTCCGCTTTATCTGTAAAGAATATGGACTTATAATCGTTTTTGGGTATGAAACCTTCTTTCATTGGGGTCCTCAGGTGTTTTTAACGGAGTTCACCTGTCCACGGGCGGGGCATGCGTGTCAAGGCTTTTTTTGCGGAAACAACCACCTGACCACGAAACAAACCGTCCCCAGACTACACACCGTGTCATCACTGGCTTGACCCGGGATCCAGTCTTTTAGAATAATCATCCACAAATTACACAAATTAACACGAATTAAAAGAACAGAATAAGGGCAAGTGTCCAGCTAAAAAACAACCACCCGACTACAAAACACAGCACACCAAACCGCAAAACCGTGTCATCCCGGGCAGACGGGGCCCCTCTGGGGTGGCTGACCCGGGATCCAGTCTTTTATAACCCCAATCAAGCACCCGTCCCAAAAAACAGGCGTCAATTACTTGACAATCGCATAGAATATCAAATACATTCCGCAATATCCTTCATACCGCCCTCCTTTGCTGCTACTGGATTTTGTGCCATCATCCTTAGGTCATCCTTATAAATTATAAGGTTGACCCAAGGAAGTCCCACGCCGGAGAGGGAAATGCAAATGAGGGCCATCCCCCTCTATAATATATAGGTGCTACGATTAGGTCGTGGAAAGGTGGAATGGATAATAGAACGCGGATGACAGGATCGATTGGATCAGCAGGATATAGATTGGAAAAGACCATTGGTGAAAATGTGGTAAGTGACCCTGAGGTGTCCTGAAACAAGTCCACCAATCTATAAAGCTGTGTCATAACGGCCTGCGAGCCGGGATCCAGTCTTTTGGTAATGTCCATGGAAAGGTATAAAGGTGCCTGAACACTTGGCAAAATGATTTATCCGTTAATCCGTGTAATCCGTTTCATCCGTATGATGCCTGGCATGCCAATCTTATACGGATTGACGGATTTGACTGATTTACGGATTACTATGGTAAAACAGAAAGGCGATCCCGCCAGCCCAATAATAAAACATCACCAGACCTCCAATCCGCGTCTTTTCCGCGTAAATCAGCGTGAACCGCATGACCCGGGATCCAGTCCCTGGGGTGGCAAAGTCCTTTTGCCACAGAGACCGGAGGTCTCTTCCAAACAGGCAACTCCGTTGCCTCTGCCGAACGGACTTCGGCAGCCCCAGCCCGAAACCGCCCCCAAAAAACACCAATCCGTGGCAATCCGCGCCTTTTATCCGCGTAAATCAGCGTGAACCGCATGACCCGGGTTCCAGTCTATTAGTGCATCATACAGAAGTATCCCCATACTTGGAGATCAGATCCTCGAACAACCAGGGTTTCTTCAGTTGGGCTATCCACTCCGTAGAGATGGAATCCGCACCATAGAGCAGTGCCGCCAGGCCTCCGGTGATCGCGCCTGTCGTATCGGTGTCATCGCCCAGATTCACCGCTTTCAACACGGCGTCACGGAAACTGTCCGTATTTAACAGGCACCAGATACTGGCCTCCAGGCTGGATACCACGTAACCGCCGGAGTCGATCTCTTCCTCCGGCAAATTGCCCAGGTCACCGCTGAGCGGCCTGGCGAGGGCTTTATACTCGGAAGCGGCGCAGTTCTGCTGCTCCATGAGGCTCAAAGTATCCCCGCGGGCGGACTGGAAAGCAGTGTATTTGTCTATGCCGCCAATGAGATACTCCCCCATCTTCAGATAGAAAAAACAGCACAGGGCCGATCTGATATGGGGATGGGTGAGCGCGCCGGCTCTGCGGATCAGGGCGAACTGCTCCGCCGCGTCTTTGCCCCTGATATACACCAGCAAAGGCAGGATGCGCATCAAGGCACCATTGCCGTTGCTCCATTCATTCGTGTCGTCGGCAAGGTTTTCCAGTTCGGCGAATCTGCCGCTAAGCAGTATAGACCGCACCCGGGCAAGGCTTTCAGTGGTCTGTCTGCCCACGTCAAAAGCGTGATCCCGGGCAGACAGATAGCCACAATCCAGCCAGGCGATGAACTTCTCCGCCTGGTCTTTCAGGTCGAAGCCCTGCAGCAGGCTTTCCGCCAGGCAGAGGGTGAGGGACGTGTCATCCGACCACATGCCTGTGACTTCGTTTCCCCAGGAGCAAATCTGCCCGCGCTCATCCATGTATTTGCCCATATCGACCACGGGACGCTTCTTGCGCTCTGACCTCGGCTCAAACTGGACAGGAAAGCCCAGGGCGTCGCCAATGGCTACGCCCAAGAGTATGATACCAATGATATCCATAACTCAAACTCCTTTTTATAAACGGCCATCTCGGATAAGTTGTGTGATGATCGTTCCTATTCTGGCTTGAGACAATCTGTTCATGGTTCTAGAGAGAAAGCTCATTCTACTTCGATTAACAAGAAGCAAAAAACATACTTCTGTGACTATCTAATAAAATTGCTTTATCTAATTTGCATAGTTTGAATATCTTAACATTATCATTCCACCAACGCCTTTAACAGCGCATCTCTGGCATCGCTGTAGAATTGGATGTCAATTTTAGTGGCCATTTCGTCAGAAAGATCTATCAGCTGTTTCCTTGTAGATACTGGCAGGAGTATTCTCGAAGCCCCTTTCTCTATGGCAATCTCAACTATACTTATCGGATTATGGACCATATCGATGGAGCCACCTAAATTTAGCTCGCCCACGATGATAATACCCCCTTTAATGCTTTTCTTGAGCAAGGCAGAGCAAAGAGCTATCAGAGCGGCGACACCGAGTTTCGCTCCAGATTTGGAAGCATCAAAAGCCCTAACCTGTACAGAAAATTCATGTTGGCGGGGGTCTTTGTCTCCCACCAGCTGCTGAGATCTGGCATACAGGTTCTGCTCTGCGAAGCTCATGCTTTCCTTGAAAGCCGGTGGAACCGGTTTGTTCAGTATCTTGACTCCAGAACCAGGACCCTCGTTGATTTCTATGCGATACAGACCGATGTGTTCATCCATGCCCCCAGGACTGATCGTCCATATCTGTCCAGGTTCCAATGGGTCGCCACCAATGCTGTTTTCACTGTGCAGCTCAGGGGTTGAGACAAATTGCTCCACTCCATCTGTGCCCATCACATAGCTAAAATGTGTATTGCGAAACTCCGCCGAGCCGATGCGTTTCTGCTGTTCTTTTACCCTTCTTCTTGTCTCCATGGCAAGCCGAACCGCCCACTCCAGATCAGCATCCAATATTTCAGCATTGGGATCGGGATAAAGCAACTTGAGTAGAGCGCTCACAGTTTTATTTACAGCGTTGGTGTCACGTCCGGACAATGCTCCACCATAAAAAACCCTATTCTGCAAGTAATTTACCCGGCTTTGCACCCGCAGTTGTGACCAGCACTCCGAAAGAAAATCACTAACCAGACCGAAGTGATCTGTCAGCAGTTCTTTGCTGATCTTGGGAATATCCCAGCCCGGCAGGTAGGCATGGATGCGGTCCATGAAGGCTGTGTCATCCCTCATTTCCTTAGGCAGAGGTCCAAAAAGATGCCCGATACGCTGTTGGTGTTCCACATCCACTTCAAAATTCCCCACCATCACAATGCTTCCATCTGCTCTAATGCTTTCCTTGCCACGGCTGAATTCACCTGACTCCATATAGCCTTTCATGATGTTTATCCCGTCTTTCTGGTCAAAAGAAATACCAGAGATCTCATCAAAGCACACCACATCATATTGGCAGACTAGACCGCGTTGGCCATTAGAATTATTCACAAACATCTGGGCTACTGTGGCTTTACCTCCAGAGATCAAATGCGAGTATGGCGATATCTGCTGGAAGAGATGACTTTTGCCGGTACCTCTGGGTCCCAGTTCCACGATATTGTAGTTTCTTTCCACGAAAGGGGCCATACGCAACATATAGGCGTTCTTTTGCCTTTCGCTGAGCTTTTCGGGTTCTAGCCCTATCGAGCGAAACAGCAGAGACTTCCATTCCTCGGTAGTCATTACCTTGCGAGCTTCAGCCAAGTTAGTAAGGACATCCCGACTGGAAAGTTGGATTTCCCTGATGGCTTCTATGCCAAAGGGACGCCCGTTCTTTTCCTGAGCTATCACTGGATCATAAACCAGGGTAATTTCGGCAAAGAAACCGCCGGTGAGCATTCTCTCATGCCTGTTAACCAGCTCTGATCCTATCCTGGCGTCCCGCAGGCGCAAACTCGGCAACGTTGCCAGATAGGAATCGGTTTTGGCATCCAAACGTACTGTGATCAGATCTATGATCTTCACCGATCCCCTTTCTTTGGCCCTGGATTTAAAAAGCTCTTCATCACCTGCTTTGACAGTTCTGTCCTGAAGTTGCCTCTGAACAATATCTATTCCTTCGTTGATCTCTTCCGGATCGATGCTGGCGCAGTATCTTCCCAAGAGAAATTCCACCACGTAAGTCGGGACAGGAAATTGCCTGCTGAAAGTGCGCACCAGGTCTTTCCTGACCAAATATCCTTCCAAAACGGATGCTGCCTTTTTGTCGATGTCATCCAGTTGAATCATCTTTTCCTCCCCCTATGATGGTTGGCACTTGAGATACTATGTTGCCATCAGGGTCTAGTATAACTATATAAGCCCGATCCCCTTGCAGGGTTTCTTCTTCCACTACGACTGACGCGCTGTGATCGCTTCTGATGGGATTCACGTTCAGCACCACGCTGCTAAGCAGGTTCCCCGGCTCAGAGCGAATGTCAAAGGCCAAGCCTTCGCTCTCCCCTTCTATGGCAATGCTACAGCGCATGTTAGTCCATTTTATATCAGTGATTTTAACTGTTTGCCTCTTTTGTTCACTTTCAGCTTTGCTGACCTTGATGTTCAACAGCAGGCATTCTTGTATGCTCAAGCCCCCGTGAGTGAACTCAACTCCAGCACTATAACAGGACACTCCGTCAGCAATGGCGATCTGCTGAGTAGTGTCCCAATACCAGGGAAACAGATGTTCTTGCGTTTGAGCCCCCTCTTTGAGAGTGGCAAAACGATGCCATTTACTCTCAGAAAGACAAGCCGGCAGATCCGTTTTGGGCAAGTTGATGGGCGACAACAGCCACCCATGATCGCTAAGTATGAGAACTTTTTCCCACCCAGCTTGAAAGATGTCTTTGACCTTCGCAACAATTTCAGCCAAAGTGGTGTTGATGTGCTTGGCAATACGCCAGCCCTGGGAATGTCCCAGATCGTCCAGATTACCGTATTCCAACCAGAGTTTGGATTGTGTCTTTCCATTGCTCCGCTTAGCCATTGGAATGATGTTCTTGGCTGTAAGAACCTTCCACTCATTCTTTTCCAGCACCTTTTTGAATTCGTAAGAGCTCAGGGCTGCGTAGTTCATCTCGTCCTTGCTATGCTTATCCATACCGGCGCTCAGGATCGATTCGATCAGTATTGGCTTACATGTAGCTGTAATTGTTGGCAAACCTGTCCAGCGGACACTTTCCTCTATTTGAAAACCCTCGGTGATCAAAAGTTCTGACAGTAGCTTGGCACAGTCGAAACGCAAGCCATCCACGAACAGAACCGCTTCCACAGAATCAAGATAATCCGTACTGTTAGGACGCCTCTCACAGGTATAAACTCCCTTCTTTTGCAGATAACGGGCAGAGGCATCCAGCCAGGGAAGGTAAAGTAGCTCCAGAATGCCTCCAAACAGCTTTAAATCTTCACCAGAATCGACTCTACCTAAAAGTTTGAGCACAGAACTATCCACCTGCCACAAGTGCTCTGAATAGCGTTTTTCGAGCTCCGGAAGCTCTCCAGCTTCCAGGCCAGAAGCCGTCAGTTCCGCTATTAACGCTACATTCTGAAGCAGTTCAGTATACTTTGCCTCACCCAATTCCGCCCAGATCAGTCCCCTCCTTCTGGCGTGGGCAGCTTCCAACTCAGCGATTCTCGCTCTGGCATCCTTGGTGTTTGCTTTCAGCAGTGACAGCAGAGCTTTATGCAGGGTTTCCTCCATCTCGGCATTCCATTGGGGATAGCGGTCGAAAGCGTGGTCCTCATTCTGCAGATACAGCCAGTCGTCCGGTACTTGCAGCTTTCTGATCAGATCCGGGATTCTAATGTATTTATGGGGGGCATCGCAGTAACGTTCCCAGACCTGCTGCCAATTTTTATGCCTAGCGTCCGATCCTTCTGTCTCCACTAAGGATTTAACCGCGCTTAAGATCCCATCTTTCACCGGATCAAGGCCAAAAAGGGATTTACAGTTGGCGCAAAAAGCTTGCCACTGTTCCTGGCTGAGGTTGGCCTTGAACTCATCTCCCTGATCCAGCCAATTCAGCATGTCCCGGATGGGATCACCACCCGTGAGAAGTGAATTGAAATAATCCTTATCCAGCCGTTTGCCCTTAAGATCGTCAACGTTTTCGTTCAATAGTGGTATCAAGGCGTTCTGCAGAGCTTTCTTTGTCTCGGTATCTTGTGAAATATCCAGATTTAAGCCACCCTTATCCGAAACCAAATAGGACATTAGTGTCCAATCCTTGCCATTGTTTTGTGACCAGATTTTTCCTCTGAATTGAAACTCAACCAGAGGCTTTAGCTCTTCTGGGCAGCTTTCAACTACTCGTAAGTCCTGCCTACTAACTCCCGGTAGATAGATAATTGCCGCTCTTCCCTTTGGTATCGAGATATTAGGTATTTTCCCGGCAATAGCACAACGTAGCCAGATAGCAGGACCGGATCTTGCTTCAGGATTGTGCTGACCCAAGCTAAGTAACTCAGGCATTTCCTGCTTGAGCAATGGTATGGCTTTTTCCCATAGATGGTCTTTATCTGGCCACAGAGTGACGATCCAGTTATTGATCTCGCTCAAGTTTGTTATTAGAGTAGTTTTGATCGTTGTCATATATCCTGTCTAGTTATTTCTCCCCGAACAAATTGCATTAACTCTTCTTTAATTTTTTTCTCACGGGTATGAATATTCCACAAGATACCCTCAACGGTTGCGGTATCAGGCTTAAGAAATACCTCATTCCCAAGCAAAGACTCACACCAAGAAGCCAAATATTTGCTTTTCTTGAATTCGTTTATTTGAACTAGAAATGAATGCATCGTTTTATCACTCTTTGAGATGTTAAATGACTTATTCAAGAGCAAGCAATTACCTATTGAGTTGATTGATATTATAATCTGTTCTCTAGATCCAATATAATCTGCATCATCAAAAGTGATGCCTTTTTTAGATAATTCCTCCAGAGTTTTATTTATCTTATTATCATCAAGGCGATTAATTGTTTTCTCCCAAAATGATGAAGACACTACATGGTCTACTTCGAGTTTTGTCGTCTTCTTCTTTGTTTCTTGTAATGGGATCTTTGAATACTCCCAGCGATCTTTTTTGAGACGGTGCCAAATCCATAAAAGTGAATGATATCTATAAACACGATTAGTAGCCTTCTCATTAACCACTTCAATAGATTGGGTAGATTGATTTATAACCTGATCAAGGAGGTTATTACATATTTTTTCTAACTTTGCGACCAGTGTTGCAGTATCAGAACAAGCCTTGTAATCGTCTCTGATTTTCCATAAAAAACTTGCAAAGTCTTGGAAGTGAGTAATGTCTCTCCAAGTGCCCGCCCATTCTGTAGATAGTATCCATCTATCAAGAAACTTGCCAAAAACAGTGTCTGCTTCTGTGCGCAGGTTATGTTTTTCGGCAACTTTTAGTCCCTTGTCAACTTCCAGGTAATGTGCGTGGAACGGGTAATATAACGCAGTTGCAACCGCTATTGCGTTGAAGGATCCAACCATTTTTTGTAATTGTCTCTGTTCTAAGATTCTTATAACATGATTAGCACATTCAAAGATTTTAAACCAATCACTTGAAAGCTGTTCCGCCATGGGCTTTACTATATTTCCTTTCAATAAATCTCTATCTTCTAATCTCTTACCATCTTTTCTGTAAAGGCTTGCCCATAGATAAGAAATCAATCTAACTACTTCATCAGTAGTAAGGTTATTCTTAATTGATCTATATTCTTCTCGCATTGCTTCGATACAGTATCCTGCTTGTTTACCATCCGTTTTACTTACATCCCATCCAATCTTCAACCATGCAAGGGTGATTTCTTCCCTTGTTAGGACTCGGCCAGCTGTATTTAATCTTGTAAAAATATTTACTATTGCTTCATTATAGTCATCAATAGTGCATTGTCTATCATCAAATTTTGCAATCTGAAGTGTTTGGATAACTGTCTTAAACTTTACTGTCGCAATGATCTGCATGAACTCCGCCAATGGTTGCAGCAATTTTGTCCCCAAAGTCGGTTCAAAGATCTCCCATTCTTCCATCTCCTCCAGCTCTCTTCTGTAGTAGGACTCAGGTTTATCCTGTAATGCAATATCCCAAAGTCTCTTGAATCTTATCATCATATTCTTTCTATCTTCGTAATAAGCTATTGGAGGGTTATAATTAGCAGGTTTCTTAACCGTGTTTAAATCGTTTTGTTTAGAGTTGACAGCCCATTTCAGGATATTTTTAACCTCAATACTTGCAACCTTGTCACCATGACGTTCAACTTCTCCAAGAAACAGCTCACAGTCAAAATATAAAACAGCTTTAGACCAATGAATTCCCTTTCTCATCCTTTTACCTTCGTCATTATCGCTTGCCCAATCATGATCGTATAGCTTAAACCCCCAGTCGTCACCTCCCAGTGCCAGTAAAAGGCTTTGAATTCTTTGCTGTCCATCTAAGATCATGTAATATTTTGTTGGACGCTGCTTCATCGAAACCTGTGAACCACTCTTAGAAGAAGTTCTGTCAACTACTTGCCAAAATTTTCTGTAGGGAATTCCTTCATTATCTCTATACATTCCATTCCCGACTTCCCATACAAGCAGTGAACCAAAAGGCCAACCTCTAAAAATGGAATCCATTAGCAATATTACCTGACTAGGAGTCCAAACATATGGTCTTTGTAAATCTGGAATTAAAATAGTTGCTTCTTTTGATGCTTTTTCAATTATGTCTTCAATCTTCCATGACACTGGGTCGTAGCTGATATTCATCTCAACTCCTTAAGTTTTATCTTATTCGATTCACACATGTCCCAAGTTCTTTTTTTATAGCATCGGTACTGCTTAAGCACACAACGTTGTTCAATGCTAACAAATGTCCTTTTCGGTAAGTTTCTGATCTTTAAGTAAGGATTCTCATTAACTAGGGTCGGCATTGGTTGTATGATATCAATTCTAGGGTCATTTACGTAAAACTTACATTTTATTATGGATTCTTGTCGTGAATTCGACACAAGCAGCATGTAGTGAACTTGGTGCATCTTGTGGCAAGCATTTTTTTTTGCATAATGCTAGAAGTTTGTCCACCGCAGGATAGCACTTACATTCATCCTTTTTCTTTTTTACCGTCTTCTGCTGCTCATTGTAATCACTACCCTCTAAGTACTTTATCCAAGTCTCTATACTCCAAGTTGGAACAACTATTGCCACGGCATCATCTTTTGACCTTGGGCGAACATCTGCTGTAATACAAGCTTGCTCAAGCTGATTAATTCTCTTCACGACACCCAAGTCGTCGCCATCTGTTATTACAATCATTGCATAGGTACGAAGCTTTCTATGAAATAAGGCAAGTTCCTTGATATACGCTTCACGTACCCATTGCTCAGCGGAGCCCCTTCCTATCGGATAAGGAGTAACACGGATGTCATTTTTTGTCCACCTCATTCCATACAAAAACCTTCGGGCAAAGCACTCTTGCAGTTTATCTTCACAATAAATTACCAGCCTTACTTTCCTTTTACTCATGTTCCCAACCCCGTGCAATTACTTCGGAGAGTTTTAAACTTCCGTCAAACTTGTTAAGTATTGGTTTAACACGAGTTGGTCCCAATGGCTCTCTGTCGATCAGTCTACCTTTTTCAACTCCAAAATAGTCGATAAGTTCCGGGTGGTGGCTGATTATCACTATCTGAGGAATGCTAACTCCACAAGCGTCACTGAGTTCCGTTAGCCATGGTTGTATCTCTGCCAAGGCTACATAGTTTTCAGGCTCATCTAACATTAAAGTATGTCCCAAACCTTTAAGACTGATAATTAGCATATGAAGTATTAGCAGAACTCTTTGACCATCGGAAAGTTGAGTTAGATCAAAGAAGAAGGTCTTTGATTTCTTTTCAGAACTCTTGAATCCAACCTTTAGAACTCTATGCTTACCTGCAGTTTCCAGTTTGATCGAATCAAAACCAGGCAAGGATTCTCTCAGATAAGTTATGATATCGAATATACGATCTTGATGTTCTTGTGAGATATAGCGATACCAGGATACAAAATTAGTCCCCTCTCTGTTAAGCCAAGAGGATTCTTCTTCTGAGACAGCAGAGATATTCTTGGGATATAGATTTACAATGAACAGCATTTTGATCCAGTTTTTAAACCAAGTCAGTTTTGTATTATCATTCCTGGGTGCTACCATGGAAAGACCTGATAGGTGCCAGTCGAAAGTGAAGACAGGTCCCTGTCCAAAATGATCATTGGATAGATGTATTTCTCCTTGTTCAAAAGAGAACAGTGGTTTTCCATCGTAACTTAATGTTTCTCTTTCAATTCTTAGCTTTCCAAGTTCTTTTTGATGCTCTACAACTAACCTGTAAACATAGGATCCGCCATTCCCTTCCACATGTAGTTCAAAAATCTGTTGTTGTGAATCAAGCCAGACTGTCAAGTCATCAGCAGTAAATACTTCATAAACTTTCGCATTATCTACCACCAATTTTCTAATACAATATAAAATATCAAAGAGACTGGTTTTACCACTACCATTAGCACCGAGTAGTAGCATCAAACTGTCAAATTCTATCTCGAAGTTTACCAAACAGCGGTAGTTATGTACATACATTTTGGTTAGCATTTTATTCTCCTTTCTTGTCTTTTAAACTCAGATGCCTGTCATTGATTCTATCACCCTTATCCAGATGATACCAGGGCGCGGAGGGAACATCCTTGCCGCGGTCTTTATCCCATTTGATGTTTAGGGTGGGCTTTTTGTTATGTCGTAGCACCTCGGCTTTCACGAAGGGGCGGATGTTCATGCGGACTCCGTCGTTGAGGTCGGGATTCCAGCCGATGGCTTGTTGAGCGAGGGTTTTCCAGCGCACAAAGATATCGTAAGGGGCATCGCCTTCCAGGATCAGGAGCAGGCGTTTCTTCAGGTTTTCCGCGGCTGCCAGTTTTTCCGCTGCGCCATCAATGCCGGAAGCCAGGTCCTGCTTTTGCCGGGTGATCCAATCGCCCAGATAGTTGTAGATCAGGCTTTGCAGCTTGCGGTTATCCAGTTTGTGGTAGTTCACCAAGGCGGAAAATCCATCCCGCAGCCCATCCCAAATTTGCCAGATGAAAGGACGGTGCATAAAGAGCTTGCAGTGCTGGGCAAAGAACTTGTCCCGCAGCCAGCTTTCCAGGCTTTTGCCCGCGTGGTCGCAAGCTGCCAGCAATTCATTCAACACCGCGGGAGACCACTCATCCCCATAAGCCGCAGCCAGCAGTTTGATGATCCGTTCCATGGCGGATTCCTCACCCCGCACCGGAGAAACGCAGACTATGCCATCCTCATCGGCAAAGCGAAGCAGTTCACGGCTTTGTTCTACCCAGAAACGGGACTCTTCAGAAAGCTCCAGGCTGGCATCATTCTCGGCAGGCCATTGATAACCCAAGAGACGGGCAATAGCGACCTGCAATACTGTATTGTCTTTTCTCAGATGACCTTGCTCCAGCTTCTTGCTCTTCTCGCTCCAGACCACACTGCCGCAAGGGTGGCCGTGAAATATCCACTGGGTGGGATCATCAGAATATGGCTTCGGTAAGCCGTTAGGATACTGTTCCTCCGCTACTTTTTGCCAATATCCAAGATCGAAGGGAACTTTTAATAGAGTTGCATTCGTTACACTTAGTTTTTGATCTAGAGCCCTTATATCTGTTAAATAGTCATTTGAACTAATATAACACCATAATGGAATCAAATCTGGGTATTGCTTTGCAAAAATGACATTAATGTTACCATCAAACTTCGTCCCGTGATATAAAGATACATATAGTTGAGACATAAGATTAACAGCAATACCTTTTTTACCCCAAGCTCGATTTCCAGATTCATGCATTCCCGCAATGTGTTTGATTCGTTCCCTAGCACTTTGATGGAGTTCTCCTTTTGCATCTTGCCAAAGGAGTATTTCTGTTCTACCATCATAGAATGTTGTCATAGTATTGCTATTTTGGTGAAATATCCATCCATTATTAATTACCGCTTGTTCCCACATAGCCTGAATAAAACGATTTCGGTCCCCAGTTCTAAGACCCTGATAACTTTCCGCATATTCTGATATTAATTCGTGCTTCGTTGAAATATCAGCCATATATATAATTCTCGCATCAGGATTCTTCAATTGTCTTGACTGAGATACCACCATTAGCTCAGCCTCGACCAACTTTTCACCCTTTTCCTGGGCAGAACGGAACTCAGACACATCCAATCCGCAGAGTTGGTTGGCAAAGCTTGCTTCGGCATAGATGTCCTCATCCCTGTCAACCTGTCCCTGGCTGATCAGAAGCAGTTGCACATTAAAATCCCACATTGGAGTTTGGAAAGCCTGAGGGCCCAGTCTGGCGATCAGATGCCAGGTATCGTTGGTCAGCAGTTTCTCGCGGAATTTCTTGTAGGAGATGAGGAAGAGCCAATTCTGGGGCAGCACGATGCTGGCTGTGCCACCGGGATGGCAGAGTTGCAGGCAGCGGTCCAGGAACACGGTGGCGAGGTCGTTCTTGGCGGCAGGGAAATGAATTTCGCAGTGTTTTTGCAGTGCCGGGCTTTGTTTTCCCCTCGCCAGATAGGGCACATTGGTGATCACCAGGTCATATTCGTTCATCAGGATCAGGGTGGCATCCAATAGTCCCTTGGCAGCCAGACCCGCTTCCAATTCTTCTTCGGGACGCACCTTGGCCAGCAGTTTGTCGAAGGCATACTCCGGATAGTTTCTTCTGATGAACTCCCCGAATTGATCCGCTTTGGGATCAAGCAAGGAACCCAAAACCGGGGCGTCCCGATAGAAGTCATGCAGCCAGGTAAGCGCCTGGCGCAGGGCTGCATTGCCATTGGCGAGGGCAGTCCATTCCTCTTTTGCCGATCCGACAGAGAGCCCGCAACAGGCGACATTCATCTGAGGCAGGGAACGGTAGCCCTCGGAACCCGGATAGGTCCATACAGCTAAAGCCAGAGCAAAAACGGCGATTTCCACACAGCGTTTATCCAATTCCAAGCCATACAGACAATCTTTCAATACCCGATCACAGGCTGAAGCTGGTTCGGAATGCGTCAGGTAAACGTAGATGGGAACCAGCATCCTGAAAGTGGCAACCAGAAAGTGCCCGGAGCCACAGCAGGGATCCAGGATCTTAAGGTCTTTTACATCCTGAGCCCAGTTGGCAAAGGTGCCGGCAGCGGGACGCCAGGCGTCATCTTCCTGAACGAAGCGGAGGTAGCTGAGCGGTACACCCGGAATCGAGGCTTTCTCTCGCAGTTCTTCTTCCGATCTGGCGTTCTTCAGATCATCTTCACTGAGGCGCTTGCCTACCCACCAGGCACCCAAGGAGTTATCCAGCAGAAATTGAACCATGTATGGCTCGGTGAAGAGCTGCGTCACGGCCGGAAGTTCCTTGGCTCCGATCTTTACTTCGGACTTATTGACCTCATCTTTCCTTTTGGATTGCCAGAACTGATAGACCCAACCCAAGGAGTCGGAAGCGGTAAAGATTTCGGGGGGAAGCTCGGTTAACAGCTTTTCCAGGCAATGCTGATGCTCCGGCGGTAGTGATAGTTGAAAGACGGGAGAATCTGTTCTAAAGATTTGGGGCAGCATGCGGGAAGCGTAGCGAGCCGCCAGTTCCCAGGCGCTTGTTGCGTTATGCTCGGGAGCCAGGGCCGCGCAATCTTCAAGGCTTAGCGATACCGGATTCGCGGGATCGTCGTCCATGAGCAGATCGTTTTCTGCCAAAAACCTGGCAAACAGCATACGATGCCAATGTTCGTAGGCGATTTCCTCAGTGAGTAAATCTATCGCTTGCCGGGAATCTTTATACTTGGCATCTCCCAGCTGGCGCCCATGTACTCTTAGCTTTCGCCGCAGAGCCTTATCTTCATGGCTTAAAAAACTTGGCGCAATGGCATCGGCAACACCCAATTGTAAAAGAGCCGCTTTAGCACCGGCTTCAGCTTGTTCCCGGGCTTCTTTAACAGTCTTTTCCAACTTGTTGCGCAGAGATTTATCGAGGGGTTGCATTTTTCTATTCCTTGTCTCTATTGAACTATGATGGGGCCGTCTTTTATGGCATCGCTCAAAGTAGCTTTGGCATCTTCAAGCCAGGTATCGACGTCCTGAGCTGTCTTAAGGGTGCGGGAGGGCAGTTTCAAAGCCCTGGTTTTGGGTTCCAACTGCTTTGCCGCGTCTTCCAGCGCTTTATTGAAGCGGGAGGGCAGGGCGGCAATCCTATCCCTGAAGGAGTTTATGGGAGTTTCATTAAGGGTTTTCAGAATCGCTTGGGTATCTGTTAGTTCTACTTTTGGAACCGAGCTTACATCGATTTGGTTGAGCTTCATGATCTCAGCTTGCTGCTCCGGCTCCAGGGCTCGCCAATTGGGGTCAGCAGAGAGGCACTGGGTTCCCTTATCATGGACCTGGTCATACTCGCGCTTCAGTTCGTTCAAGACGTCCCGGAATTTTTGGCTGAGATTAGCCAGCGCCGGAGCTACCTGATCTGGTTCTGCCAGCAGTAGCCTCTGAGTCTTGATGTGCTCGATTTGACTGCGGATGATATCGACATCGCTGAGACCTTCAGCCTGAGCAAGCAGCCCCATCAGGAGCTGCCAGTTTGGCAAGCGTTTGTCAATCTGATCCGCGGTTGATTGGGCTTTTTCGATGAGATCGCTAAGGATATCGAAAGCATTGTAGATCGCCATTAGTCTCTCGTTGCCGCTGCATAGCCTGATCTCATCCAATAGATCAAGTTGGGGCTTGGCAGGCAGGGGCTCTTCACCTCCGGCCTTTTCCAGCAGGTTTTTAAGCTGGGCGATAAAATCCTCAGAGTGCTCCGATTCTTTTCCCGAGGGGCAGGATATGCCGAATTTTTGATAGAGTTTGCGCAGTTTGAGCTTCTGTTCGGCGCTGAGGAACACAGCTTCGCTCTTGAATACAGCCTTGCCGATAGCCCTGCGTTCCAGTTTAGCCCGTTCAATGGGTTGATTGCGTTCATCCAAGGCTTTGAGATTGCCGGCAACCAGCAACACTATCAAAGCGCCGTCAATGGCATCACGGGGCCAGCCGTAGGGAGCCTGCTCGAAATGTTTGCGGATCTCGTCCCCCTTCTTACCGTTACCAATATAGCTGATAATGGCTTTGCAGACAGGATGGCTGGCGGCTTCACCGCTGTAATCAATGGATAAAAGGGCGTCAGGCGCTCCCTTCATGGCTTTTTCAAACACCTTGCCCCACCTGTTGTCATCAGCTTCAGAAAACTTGGGATAAAGCCGCAAAAGAGAGTTTCTAATAGCAGTCTCAAGGCTGGCTTTCAGATCATGCTCACTGATCTGAGTTCCGCCTGCCTGGATCACCACCGCTGCTTGGAAAAGGTCTTTAAAAAGCTCATCTAGCCTGAGTTCGGCGCCGTTTTTGAAAGTTTCGATGGCGGAACGGGCTTCCATGCCTTCAGTGGTAGTGGGAGTTCCTTTAAACCGCAGCGTGTTTTCGGCAGCCTTGAGTTCGATAAGATAGCTATGAATGGCATCGGCATTCTTTTTTGGGAGGTAAACTGTGATCAGCGGAGATTCGTTGCCCAGTTGCCTGGCATCAACTTTTACGGAGTTTTCATCTGTAGTCCAGCCGTTACGCAACCAGATGTAAAGCTTATTCTTATGGTCCTCTGGGCTGCCGCTACCATGGTACACTTGAGCGTCTCTGGGTACTTTGGCGCTGCCATGTAACACGCTCAGACCTTTAGTATTGGCGCTGTATTGCTGTTTTAGCCGCTCTTCCCGGTCAGTATCGATCACTTGCGGAGAGCTGAACAGTGAGGATTTCTGAGCCTGAAACTCATTTCTCCAAGCTACGCTTTCTTCGGTTTGGATGCGGTATTCGTCTTGGACTTTCATCAAGAGGCTGCATCCATCGAGAAGTTTAGGCAGCTTTCCCCTTAGCAGGCTGCTGTCGGTGCTGATGTCCTCCAGCATCAAGTCCGCAATGGTCTCAGTCACAGCTTTTATCCCCAGTTCGGGGTTATGGGCATTAATCTTGTTGATAAGAAAGATCAGCCCACATGCCCTGGCCATGAGCCGTTCGTCTTCAACGGCGCTATTGATCCAGGTCATGGTCTGGTTGTATATCTTACTTGGCAAGAGCCTTGCCTGCTGGAGTTTGACGGCAGACTCGAAATAAAGAAAATCCGCTGGTACCACATTACCGAGTTTTTGATCTAAGTTGGTCTTGATAGCTTTATGAATGTTGCTTAGTTGGTTGCGCACTTGACTGTCCGTTCCGGTTTGGTCCAGTACCCGCAGCGCTTCCTCCCAAAATCTGCGGCGGACCGGAAGGATGGGATAATCTTGGTGGAAATACTGATCGTCATCTTTGCAGGGAGCTATGGCGGTCGAGCTCAGATGACGTGAGAGCTCCCCGATATTGTCTTTGTAAAGTTTGTCCAAAGCAGGCAAGGAGGCAGGGGTTTTAGCCAGAAAGACCTTGCGGATCACGGTATCCACATCATTGTCCGAGAGTTGTACAGGTATGGTAAAGCGCCCTTCCAGTTTTTTGAGCATAGGGGTCCCGGTTATAGCCGATTGCCCAGTCGCGACAATCAGGAGTTTCCCACCTATGTTTTTGGAGCACATCTCAATTGTCTCTTGCACATCCAATGAACGATCACTGCTGCTCCCAATATATTGCTGCATCTCATCTAGGATAATAACCGTGAGGGGAATCTTGCCATTTATTGAGAGGGCTTCCCGCAGACTATTTACAAGTTCGTCGATGGAGATATCGCCTGTGTACGGATAGAGGTTGTTCAGAGTCTCCATACAAACCTCAGGAGAGATGAACACATTGGGTTTTGCTCTCATCAGGGCTTCATGGAGAACGTCTGAAACGTAGAAATTGTCTATTTCAAAGTCAAATTCCTCCCCCTGTGATTCCACATTAGCTTTCACCTGATCGTAGATACCTTCCTTCTTAAGCCACATCACGAATTTGGCTTTCTGATACTGTTCTGGTAAACTCAGGGATTTGAAAACTATCCCCAATAAGGCAAGCCGCACATTGCTGCTGCCCGAGCCCAGCGTACCGGAAGCCGCGTGCAAGCCTCCATGCCGTTTTGCCTGAATGCTTAGCTCTTTCAGGTAGTCCCGGGTAGCTTGAGGCAGATTTGCTATGCCTCTGGCCGTCGCGCCGTCGGGAAACTCAGTATCCAACCACAGGGCACGAAGCATTTTGGCCAGGTGCGATTTGCCCGAGCCATAGAAACCGCTGATCCATACTGATGGCTGCTGGGGCTGGTTAATATTCTGAAGATATGTTTCCAGGATGTGGTTCAAGCCTTTTTCGTATTGTCCATCGCACACGAAGGTTTCCAGTTCGTAACGCAAGACCTGAAGCGCTTGATCTGTTTTTTCATCGTTCACGTTGGCTACGCCATCGTTGGCAAGTTTGATGGTGCTGGGGTCTCTTAGATAGATATCTCTGTTTAACATTGGTTTTTGCACTTATAATTCCTTTTCTGAGGTAATCGGAACTGCCAGATAGCCCCAACCGTCATAGCCATCCAAAAGACGGTAAGTGTTGTTTTCATGGGTCCCGGGAAAGAACACTACAAGCCTGCCCGGTACCAGTGGGGCAACTTTCTCGACCAGTTCTTTCACTTTTAAGAAACCGAACAATGAGCCCACGCCATATAGTGCAAGCACTGTGTTTCCGTCAGCTTGGCTTTCTTTTATTTGTTGTGAGATTATGTTAACCAAATATGATTTATAATCGGCAAGGATCGTGTTTAGCAAGGATGGATTTTTAAAGTATTGTTCAGCGTATTTGTGACCCGAAAGCCACTCGGCAAAGCTGTCTGTAAGGTCATATTGGGTCCATTTCTTTGAGCTTTGGAGAGTGGCCAGTTCAAACTCCTCCAGCTTGGTCCTGAGGTTCAATTCATCATGGGGATCGTATATACAAAACCAGACTCTTTGCATGGCAGCAGCGTCCGTTTGCCAGGGCGTACGAACATGTTTATGGTAATTCTGCAGCAGCAAGTCAATCTTGGACAAGTCTTACCTCCGCTTCATTCAGAATTGGATCGAAAGATACATCCACCACGTCCCCGATACGCTTCATCCGTATCCATCCCTTGCGAGATGCCATCCCTGCCAGGGCGAACATCTCATCATTGGGGCAATCCAAAAGAAGTGCAAATTCATTTTCAAACAGGCGGATGCCCCTGTCCCCGGTCATATAGGCAAGCAGCAACGCGTAGGTCACAGCAGACGGACCAGTACTAACCTTGATCCTCGTTTTGGTGCTCCGGCCTCGAGTATATCCTGCTTGAGCCCAGGAGGCGTTCAGGTTTTGGCTGGTGGATCTGAGAGTGGTGTCGCTGAATCTACCCGGGAACCGCGATTGGATTTGGTCTTCAAGATCTGAGCGCGGTACCTGCGAACCTACCGGACGCGAAATCATCCAAGGACTGAACTCCCGAAGCATCTTATCCCGTGTTGAGGCGCATAAAAATGCCAGTTGGGGAAAGGAGCTTGAATCTTTTTTCCTAAGGATTTTTAGAAGCCTGAATAGGGGGATCTTTCCATCCAGCCCATATAAAACCCGTAGATGGTTAAGAGTGCACATTCTGTTACTGGCAGAACGTTTCTGCAGGCAGTTATCTGTGATTACTGCGTCCCAGTAAAGTTCAAAGGATGCGAATGTTTCTGGTACCGCGGCAAAGAGCGATTCCAGTTCAGGCACCATTATCGTTCTGGCAGTATGTGTTCCCGCAGCATCTAGCCGAAAGCCAAGATCTTCAAGATCTATGCTGTTTTTTGATCTCACTCTTAGCTCCGTTTGCCCCACCTTGTCGCATCCAAACATCCACTTCATCCGTTTTGAACTTCCAGAGTTTGCCCAGTCTGTGAGCTGGCATGCCTTTTTCTTTTACCCATTTATACACAGAATCCTTGGTGATGCCCAAGTATTTGCTAATCTCCGTTACGGAAAGCCATCTGTCATCCACAGTCAACTCCTTGAACTATGTGTCAATTATGCCATAAGTCATACTCATGTTAATAGAAATAACAAGTACTATACTCTGACAAACACTGAGAGTTACATAAAAAAACGGGATCAGATTATGTCAAAGCATTTATTGGAACTCGTATCTGATCGGGCTGAACAATCAGGATAGGCTTACATTGCAGCTCAGACTCCTCAAAAGTGGAACGAACAGGGTTTTATCGCCGGAAGAGTCTTTCACATCCAAGGGCTTCTCCCATGCCTCATAGGGCACAATTCGGGTAATCTCATCACTTTGGAATTCATTGAACAGATCAGCCTTGTTTTGATAGATTCTATACCCTTTAGCCTGCATGTCTTCCGCGCTCAGAAAACCCAGATAAAGAAGAACCACAGGTATCCCCAAACTGGCCAGTTTCCAGGCCCAGGCAAAGCGGTTGCTCATCTGATAATAACTGTCCCTTTGTATTCCCCAAGTTATTTCTGTGATGTCTCCCAAGGCCTCACGAGCTTGCTCAATTGCCCCTTTGATTTTTTTGTGATTATTGATATTGCCATCGTCCGTTTTACCAGCGGGTGAGTTTTCACCATTATATGCTTTCGCTTCGACCAGCAATAGCCCCCTGCAATTATCGATCTTACAGGTGCTGATCAAGTCCCAGGTGGGTGTACTGGTGACTCTGCTGCCTACTTCCAGCCACCAATCCCATAGTTCCAGCTGTTTTTCTTCAGTGAGAACTTTCTTAATGGTTTCATCCCTTAAGTTTGTCAGCATCTGCTCGGAGGGCTGGCAAAATCCCTGAGGCAGAAAGTTATCCTTTTTCGGATCGAATGATATAGGTACATTGGGATGTTTGCAAAGCGTGTTAAGCTGCGCATACAATCTTTCCTTCCCTAAATGGGTCATCAGTAGGCAACGATAGCGGCTGCCAAAGAAGTCTCTTTCCTCAAAACAGATTTGGTTGTTGGCTTGGTTTGTGGATTTGGTCATGTTTACCCTCCTTGTAATTGTACTCTACTATCCTTTGAATTCAATGGTGATAAAACCCATCTCATTAATAACTTCTTGATTATAGATGCATCTCAAATTACCTTCGGTTTCTCTGGCAATTGGAATCGGCGTTCCCTTCTGCACCAACGCATAGTTGTGTTTCAAGAGCATTTTTTCTCTGAATGTATTGATCAGGGTGTCTGCCATCTCCGCGGCTAACGCGCACACATAGTCCTCGCTGGAGAGGCAGGAGAAATCCGTGCTTATCAAGGCAGCTTCACGGAGGGTCATTGCGCCAGCCGGAATCAACTCGCGAAACTCCCTGATCTTCTCTTCCGGCACCTTCATCGCGCTCAGGACCGCGCCAAAGATGCTTCTTACCGTCCAGGGATAGTATTCGGTAAAGCGGATGAACTCAATATCAGGCAGTTGCTGGCGCAGATACTCCAATACCCCGTCAGATTTATGGCCATTCAAAGAAATCGTTAAATGTCCGATGCGAGGCTTCAAATTGACCTTCAATGCGGATGGATAACGATTCAGCAAGCCAAACACCTTTGACGCCGGCAACCCGCTGCCATACACGGGGATATAGCCATCCGTCACATCGATCTTATCGGCTATTGCCAGGCTGTTCCTGACAAGCTGAGGCGCAAAGCCGCTGAGAGACTTCATCTCTTTGGGAGACTTGAAGTAGTACTCATTGCAGGCAAAGCGTTTGGCCTCCGGATGGCCAAGATCGATACCTTTCCTGATGCAGTTCAGGGCATCGATGGCGATGGAGTCCTTGCGATCCAGGTAATGGCAGTCATTGGTGAGGACCACAGGTATCCTGGTTTGCCAGGCCAGGTTCAGCAGTTTGTTCATGGCGACCGCCTCAGAGGGAAGCCCGTGGTTTTGGATTTCGTAATAGTAATCCTCGCCAAAGACCTCATGATACCAGTCCGAAACCTGCCTGGCCTGCTCGTCATTTCCTTCCAGCAGCAGGGTGCAGAGTTCGCCTGCCACGCTGAAGGACAGGCAGATCAGATGCCGTGCATGCTCCCGCAACTGGCTTTTGCTGACCCGAGGGGTATCCGGATCAGCCTCATAAGCCAGAGTGACCAGACGGCAGAGATTTTCGTAACCGGAGCCGTTTTTGGCAAGCAGGATCACGGAAAAAGCCCTGCCATCACCGGGATCGTTCAATACCTCGATCTCCAGGCCAATGATCGGCTTGATCCCCGCTTTGACGCAGCGGTGCCATAAGCGGGAAGCCCCCGCCACGCTATTGCGGTCCGTGATGGCCACAGCCGGCATCTTATACTGCACCGCCCTCTGCACCAGATCGTCTATGCAGCAGGCTCCATCCAGCCAACTATACTCGCTGTGGACGTGTAGGTGGACGAAACTCATATTGACTCCTGAATAGTTTCTCGACTTTTTTAATACAGACTTGCATCTATTGTTTCTATCATTTGCTTTGTCTCAGAAGAGACGACATCAAAGTCAGCATCAATAATCTTGCTTGTTATAAACGTACACCGAAACACCTTCTTCCCCAGATACTTCCTCTGCAAGGCCATCTAAATCCTTGTCTTTACGAAGATAGCACAAAAGAACACCTTTGTTCTTGTGAGGTTTCCAATCATGTTTTGTGTAATATTTTGCCGGTGCAAGAACAATTTTCTTAACGTCTCGAGTAAGCTCAAACTCATCGAGAAATAGCTGTTCTTTTATTGCTTTTTCAACATCGTTCAGGATTGGATTCAGTATCGACTCATAACGATTGATTTGCTTGATTACTTCAGGTATTTCATCATTTGCATCACCGGTTTTCAATTCAATTATGTAAGGATTGTGATCTTTGTCATAACCAAACAAATCGATCCTTTTCCCACTAGTAGTTATTTTTGCCAAGGGCATTTCGTAGGCTGCTAATCGTATTTTTTTAGTAACGTCTTCCCCCAGGATCAAGTTTAGTGATCCTGCCATAAACAGCCCGTTTCTAATCCTCTCTTCAGTGCCTATAGGGGGCTGAACTACCCCGTGCATCGTGAACAATCGGAACTTCTCATTTCTCGGAATCATATTAACCTCCAAATAATTTGTATTGAGTACTTTGTTTTCAGATTATTATAGTGCGTTTGCACTTCAAGGTCTTCCATCCCTCCCCACTGCTCCCATAATTCATTAAAACTCATGTAGTGGAAATGTACATCAGTAGCTTGTGACACAAGTTCAGAAAACTCCCTCAGCTCTTTCATGTGCAAATCAAAGGGGTGGATATCCATCCAGTCCTCGTTTTCCGGATGCCAGTATAGATACAGTAGATGCTTCTCTTTCTGACCAGAGTTAAGTACGCCAAAGTAGTGACGGATTATTTGAACAGCATTAAAGAATCTGTATTTACATTCACCTTTCGTGTTTGTAACAAGACAAATCGCCTTCACCCAAGGATTTTGCTGGTCCATTGATGAGGCAAGTCTCTTGTATGCTTGGTGCAGACTTGCATTTTCTTTTCTCTCGTCCAGAAACTCGCAAAACTTACATTCAATGGCGAGGATTGCTTTATTAGATTCTAACCAAACATCCAGATTAGGATGTTTCCTGGCTTTTGGGATGGCTGTTTTAGCAATATGTTCAAATTCCATTTTGTCAAATCCTGACAATTGATGTGTTCCGAGATTAATCATTAGTTCACTCAGGCGGCTTTTCCATGGTGCAAAAGTGCTTACAGCCATTGATGCTGAGGATGAGATTGAGTTGAATTTTGGTACTGACCCCGTTAAATTGCTCAGCTCTCCTCCATCTCCACGGATAAGATCGCAGCAGAACATATCAGCAGTGATGCCATTAATCACGCTGTCTGCATGATTAGCACAATATACGTGTTTCAAATCCACGTCATGTGGAATGGTTTGGGTCGTCTCGCCATTGATCTGTTTCATGATCAAGGAAGCTTCAACCATCTTCCGATTTATCGTTTTTTCAGGTTTCATCTTACCTCCAAAAACCTGTTCATTATTGTTACTCTACCTGTCCAAGGCAGTTCCACATCTGCATACCTACTAACTGAGCAGAAACTATTAGAGGGAACTTTTTTGTCAAGCTTGAGCTTGATATTTTCAGAGACTGTGCTTCTCATCATATCCTGTTAGAATCCTATGCTTTTACTCACGCTGTTTGTCCACGGCTGTTCCAGGTCTGCGTATTTCAGCAGGTCTGGCAGGCAGAGGCGTCTGAATTCACCTGTCCGGCCGATCGCTTCGACACAGGCGTTTTGCACAACCAGCGCGATCTGCGCGCCGCTAAACTGGTATTTCCGCGCCAGAGGCTCAACATCGATCTCCCCCGCTCCGGGAATCTCTTTTCTGAGATACAGCTTCCAGAGCTGGCGCCTGCATTCGAGGTCCGGCAGGCTGAACCTGAATTTGAGGTCAAAGCGGCGGAAGAAGGCCTCATCGAGGTTGTTTTCGAGGTTGGTGGTGAGGATCAGGATGCCCGGAAAGGTCTCCAATTCCTCCAGAATGATGCTCTGGATGGCGTTTTCGATAGCATCGCATTCCGTAGTGATGGCGATCCTTGCATGGATCAACTGATCCGCCTCGTTCAGGAGGAACACCGGGGCAGTCTCTTCCCCGGCTGCCATCTCGCGCATCCCGGCAAAGGCTTCCTTGACAAGCTTTTCCGTCTCGCCATAGTATTTGTTCCGCAGTTCCGGCACATTGAGCGTTACCAGGTCTTTGCGCAGTTCATTGCTTATCGCCCCTGCCGTGTAGGTCTTTCCGGTTCCGGGAGCGCCGTAGAGCAACAGCACCACACCCTGTCTGGCGTTTTCAGCCTTGAATCCCCACTTTGCCAGGGCGTTGCGTTTTTCGCTTTTGCACTTGGTGATTATCTGGGCAATCAGTTGCTTGTCCGGAGCGGGAATTATCACATCGTCAAGGGTTTGGACAGGCTGGCTCTTTTGGAAGAACGCGTCCAGTTTCCCCGTCTTTTTCTTATCAGAGCTTCCCGCCCTGTATCCAAGCGACTTCAGCACATCCCGCGGGATGCCCAAAACCGTTGCCTGGCCTCTGAAAGCATAGGACTCTTTGGCGACCAATCCTGACGCGATCAGCACCGAGCCATCGCTTATAAGCTCTTGCTGCCGCGATCTTAACCTGGGATCGGGCGCCAGGGACAGAACCAGGTCAGGTTCCGTGATCACGCCACTCCTGTAAAGCTGATGATACAGTACCAAAAGCATGACGGACAACTGGTCTCCGTTCAGGGCGTGCCGGCGCGCAAGCGTTTTTATCCCCAAGGTCTCCGGAGCGGCCGCCATCCTCTCTTTTAGCAGCTTCAGGCAAGCGGAAAGTATCGGATATTCCAGCATGGGTGACCTGCTGCCCAGTTCGGAAAAGCTGTTATAGCAGAGATCGAAGAGCTGCCTCAGATCGCCCAAAAAGTCATCGTCATCCTGCCAGTTCTCTTTCAGAATCGCCTCCAGATCGTTGTTGATGTCCCTTCCCAATATTCTCAGGATGATGTCTTTGCTGAGGGTGTATTCAGCCGCTTGCAGGATGATGGGATTCAGAAAGTAGTTGCCGCCGATCCTCTCATCAAAGCAGATGATGTTGCGCGCCAGGAGCTTGGCGATATACTCCAGACACTCCGTAACCTTGTGCCGCTCGATCTTTGCGCTTGCGCAGATGCCAGACCAGATACTGCCCCGGCCCGGCATCTCAAGATGAAATTGCCAAAGGTCGGCTATCACCATCACATCCTGCCGCGTGAGGGCGTAACCCTCAAACAGGGGATGCTTTATCAACCGGTTTATGTGTTTGTCCAGCAGCTTCGCCCTGGGCCTGGCAATGGGCGCAATTTTCCCTGCCTGAGCCGAATCCTGCCTGTCTTCCGGCTTTATCGCCCGCTCCGGCGCTTTCAATTCAAGCAGCTTGTGCAGGATTTCCACCGGTTCAATACCCTCGATCTTCATTTTTCATCTCCCTATAATGTGTCCCAATTCGTTAAGCCATCAATGTTATACACTCTCTGATACCCGGTCTGCCCCTTGATGATCAGATCGGTGATCGCCTGAAAATGCCTTTTCACGTCCGCGCTTTCGATTTGCCCAAGCAAGGCATCCCGCTCGCCTGGCGTCATTTTAGCGTAGCGGGTTGCCGATTTAAAGAAGTTAGTTCTGCGGTTAGGGTTGTCACTCCCTCCGCTTGTGTCGATTTGCATCCTGCCTTGGGAGGTTATATAACCGAAACACTCCATTACAATCTTGATCATATAGCCTATCATCTGCTTGCGGGCTATGATGTTACCGCTTTGAGAACACTTTTCCTCAAACTGGGGGCCCAGTATCTCCGCCGCAGTCCTCTTTATCTCAGTTACCGCTGTCATCTTGATGATGTTCTCCCTGGCAGTGATTAGTTCCCATGTTTCCCCAGCATCCGGATACTTGGTAACACCCTCAAGCATCGCGGAAAGACGGGGGCTGAACAGGTGAAGTGGATAAGGATAGTCCCGGCTGATCACGAAGGGATAGCGCTTGCCAAGATACAAACGTTCCGCTCTTTCTTTTACCTCGGATAATTCCCCGGTGGCGTATGCCTCCGCGGCTCTTCCGATCACACTTAACTTATCAAGTTTAAAGTCTTTATTCATAGTATCTCCTTTTTGTGGATACAATAATATTGTGTTATACTTGTCAATGAAAATCTTACTCTAACCCTCGGCATTAACCTGCCCTGTAATGCTTAACTATGCTATTTATCAAACAGATATGGATAGATAATTATTTATTCCAATCGGCAGAATACCCCCCACAGACTCATTCATATAATAGAATATTATTTTTCTGATAAGCCTCACATTACTCTCTATATGGATAAGCGCAATTCGCTACAAGCTAATACTCACGACAAGATAAGGACAAGGGTGCAGCTCGCAAATCAAGAGGCAAATCCAGAACCCCCATTATACCAATCTGCGACTTTTATCCGCGTATATCTGCGAGAACAGCTTGAGCCGGGATCCAGTCTTTTGAAAGAAACATCCACAAATTACACAAATTATACGGATTAAACGAGCGTAAAAGTATGAAAACACACAGCTCCGAAACAAGTCCCCAACAGATCCCAAAGATGTGTCATCCCGGGCTTGACCCGGGATCCAGTCTTTTAAAGCCCAAAAACAAGCACCAGACCCCAAAACAACCGCGCCCCATAACCCCGCGCTCATCTGCGACTTTTACCCGCGTATATCTGCGAGAACCATGTGACCCGGGATCCAGTCTATTAGAAAAAGACAAGCATCTGCGCTAACGCAGGCTAAATAGTATCACACCCCCGCTTTACGTATATACGACAATCCTGCCGCTTAAATATCCCTGATGAACCCTGGAGCCGCTCACAAAGACCTCGCCAGACCCCGGGTCTGCATTCAGGTGGACATTGCCATTGCTGTCCGTGAACCCCTCCAGTCCTCCCCGCAGTCCGGAAAAGGCGACATACACTTTCTTGCCGTTCAAGGGCTTGCCCGTCGATCTCGAAATAACCTGGACAGTAATCATCTTTTCCTCATTTGTGCTTGATTGGCATTGTCTTGTGGATGCCATCCGAGCTGAGGTACACGTCATTTTCATAGATTTGCTCGATCATGTAATCCTCGATGCTGTCAAAGAAGTCCAGGCCAAGCAAATCGATAAAGCTGACTATCGCGCCGGACAATCCCGATTTATAGACCACCAACCTCACTCTCATCCACTTGTTCCAGGGTATCTGTGTGCCTGTCTGAGCCGAGTTTTTCCCCGCGCCAAGGTAACTGTCGGCATAGTAGATAAACGCGCTGTTGGCCCTGTCTCTGATATCGATGCCCACGTTCGCGCCAGGCCCGTTTATGACCCAGATGGCGGAACCCTGGATGGTCTGCGGAATGAAGAACATCTCGGTGTTACCCAGAATGTTAGGGTCAGGCGCAAGGTGTGCCACCTGGTCCTGGTTATCGTCCCTGACGGTTACTTTGGTGGGGCCTTCTGAGCAGGACAGGCTAAGAAGCATGGCCAATGCTGCCAGGACAGTTGAAAATCTTATGGAAGCTTTGTTGAACATAGTTTTACTCCTTTTCTGGTTTCATTTGTGTCCATCTGAACGCTCGGCTGGACACCGTCTCTTTGCTAATTGACCGTGGCTCTGGCACGGTGGAACCTGTTTGGCATAAACAACTAAAGCCAAAACAACAAAAACGCCTTTTTTCATCTTACCCCTATGAATACTATTATACGCACAAAATACTTCTAACTAAATGAGGGGTTGAGACCATTCCAGTTTTCGAACTTCCATTCCAAGCACCCGAAAACAAGCTGCCATTTCCCCATGATTTGTCAATGAGTTTTTTGTGCCATAATTCCCTTGTGTCTGCATAACCATCTGTCTTTATTCGCCTTAACTTGTGGAATAGACAAGGGAAGGTAACCTGATCACGGCCCGCAGCCCGGGATGACGCGGTTTTTTGGAGTATTGAAAGAAATGTAGTTGCTAAAAAGGGGGTTATTCATAAGAGTGGCATATAGTTAAATACTAACTTTTATTTTAGTTTAGCTTTGTTTGCTTCCGGGCTGGCGAAAAGCCTTCTTGTTTTACCATAGTAATCCGTAAATCAGTCAAATCCGTCAATCCGTATAAGATTGGCATGTCAGGCATCATACGGATGAAACGGATTACACGGATTAATGGATAAATCGTTTTGCCAAGTGTTCATGGCACCTTTATACCTTTCCATGGACATTCCCAAAAGACTGGATCCCGGGTCAAGCGGTTCACGCAGATATACGCAGATAAAAGGCGCGGATTGCCGCGGATTGATGTAATATAGGTTCAGGATTTGCCCTTATTTTGTTCTTTTAGTTCGTGTTAATTAGTGTAATTTGTGGATGATTATTCTAAAAGACTGGATCCCGGCTCGCAGGCCGGGATGACACAGTTTTATGGTTTGGTATGGTTTGTTTCGTAGTCGGGTGGTTGTTTCTAAAAGACTGGATCACGGGTCAAGCATAGCTTGCCCGTGATGACACGGTATATAGACTGGAGGACTTGTTTCAGGAACCATTCCACCTTTCCACCTTTCCACCTTTCCACCTTCAAAGATCCTGTTATCCGCGTTCTATAATCCTTTTTCACCATCATTCATAAATAAAGCAAACAATATAGTATTACATTCACCAAAATCAACAGCAATAATCCGCATAATCCTTCATACCGCCCTCCCTTGCTGCTACAGCGTTTGGTGCCATCATCCTTAGGTCATCCTTATAAACTATAAGGATGACCTAAGGAAAATATAGACTTAGCTCACTCTCTCAAACGAGGGCAAAGACTGTTTCAGTTGTGATAATTAAATGTCAAAGGCAACTGGCTGGCCTTGGCGCTATTTTTCTAACTGTTTTTACAGCATTGGGTTGGCTGGATTTAGTCGTGTATGAACACTGGTAGGAAAATCCTTAAAAGACTGGATCCCGGGTCAAGTGGTTCACGCAGATAATCTAAGGGCTGCCGAAGTCTGTTCGGCAGAGGCAACGGAGT
>MTKY01049658.1_pt1 | contig 35695 bp, 26 predicted proteins | sample 1042731 | NCBI WGS metagenome assembly MTKY01 (sample SAMN06212206, study PRJNA360538) | anaerobic digester metagenome | biome: Wastewater treatment plant; material: sludge; isolation source: anaerobic digester fed with sludge from wastewater treatment plant | place: Denmark: WWTP Soeholt ...
AAGCCTATAACGCCGGCATCTTCAACGTGCGTTCCTCCGCGGCCTCGTTTTCCACCCCGGCCGACGAAGAAACTGTTGTTTCCTACGAGTTGGGTGCCAAGACCGAGTGGTTCGAGCATCGACTGCGCCTGAACACGGCCTTGTTCTATTCGGAATTCGAGGACATGCAGTCAATCGTGTACGTCGCCGGCGAAAGTACCGCGCTGAATGTGGGAAGTACTGATATCTGGGGTGCAGAGGTCGAGCTTCTTGCGAGTCCGGTGGCAGGTTTGACTCTCGGGCTGAGTTACGGATATCTCGATTACGAGATCAACGAGTTCGTTTACGGGCAGATCGATGTCACCGATTCTGCCGCCCTTCCGTACATGCCGGAGAACACCGCCTCGGGTTTCATCGAATTCAGATTTTTGCCCCTGGCTATCGGGACGGTCGCGCTCCGCCTGGACGCCACCTACAAAGACGAAGTCGCGTTCTCTCCCCTGAACTCCGCCACGACGCAGGCTGATGACTACGCGCTCGTCAATGCGCGCATCACACTGAGCGAACTGCCATTTGAAAGCGTTGATGCAAGCATTGCAGTGTGGGGCAAAAACCTGGCTGACGAGGACTACCAGATCTTCGGTATCGATTACGCCCAGTTCCAGACAGGCAGCTTTGGCGATCCTCGCAGTTTCGGGGTCGACCTGCGCATGGAATTCTAGGCGAAGCGCGCCATTTGATCCCTGGCAAACGCCTCGGGACTCACCGTATGTGATTGCGTGGTGGTCGTTGTGCCCGCTGCCGCATCGCAACAGCTTGCGCCGATGTCGTGCCCTCGCTAGGGTTACGACAACGACGGTACCGGTGAGGCAGCATCATGAGCGAAGACGACGATCAGGCAGCGCGGCTCGATGCCGAGGGCAATCTGCACCTGGGGCGGCGCTGCATTCCACTGCCGTCCTCCGTCAGTGCCGAGGCGCGGCGCATGCTGGCAATGCCGCGCCTGGAACTGGGGCCGCGCCCGGCAGCGGATGCCACCCAGGAGTGGCGCCGGCATATCGAGACGGTCAACGCCTCGAGCGCGCCGCGCGTCACGCAGATGCTTGCGCTGTGCGCGGGGCGCGCGCGGATCGAGACGCGTGAGATTGCCGGCGTGGTGGTTCATGTCGCGACACCGGTCAGGCCGCGCCCCGGGCGTGACAGTTGGTTGCGCATCGTGGTGCACGGTGGCGCACTGCTCTACTTCGGCGGTGCGTACGCGCGTGCCGAAGCCGGGTTGCTGGCGATGCAGAGCGGCTGCGAGACCTGGTCGGTGGATTATCGCGTGCCGCCGGATCATCCCTTTCCGGCGGCCATCGATGATGTGGTCGCGGTCTATGGTGCGGCCCTGCAGCAGCATGACGCATCGCGGATCGCGCTGTCGGGCGCTTCCGCGGGCGGCAACATCGCGGCGGCCGCGGTGCTCAAGGCGCGCGATCAGGGGCTGGCGCTGCCGGCGGCACTCGGTCTGTTCACGCCGCAGTGCGATCTCACCGAGTCGGGTGACAGCTTTTTCACCAACCAGGACATCGACAATGCCCTGCCCGGGCGCCTGGCCGAGGAGATCGCGCAGTATGCGAATGGCGCGGATTTGCGTCAGCCGCTGATGTCGCCGCTGTTCGGCGATTTCGGCCGTGGCTTTCCCGCCAGTTTCATCCAGACCGGAACGCGCGACCTGTTCCTGTCGAACAGCGTGCGCATGCACCGCGCCCTGCGCAATGCGGATGTCGCCGCGGAACTGCATGTATGGGAAGCGATGCCGCACGGTGGCTTCGGCTTCGACGCGCCGGAAATGGCCGAGATGCGGCAGGAGTTCGACCGCTTTCTCAGCCGGCACTTGGCCGGCAAGAATTAAACGGGGTCAGAGTCAATTTCTGAAAAGAAATTGACTCTGACCCCGTTTAACTGACCCCGTTTAATTCAATCCAGGGCGCGGGTTGCCTGGAGCAGCCACTCGCGGTCGCTCCCGTCGAGCAGCGGAGCGATGGTCGTCGCGACGCGCCGGTGATAGCGGTTCAGCCATGCGATCTCGGTGGCATCGAGCAGCGTGCGGTCGCTCAGGCGCCGATCGAAGGGCACCAGGGTGAGCGCCTCGAAGCCGTACATGGGCTGGTCGCTGCCGGCGGGTACTTCGAGTTCAGTGACCAGCAGCAGGTTCTCGTGGCGGATGCCATAGCAACCGGCCTTGTAATAACCCGGTTCATTGCTGATCACCATGCCGGGGGCGAGTGCGGTCGCGTTCCAGCCTTTGCCGATGCGTTGCGGCCCCTCGTGCACGCTCAGGAAGCTGCCGACGCCATGCCCGGTGCCGTGGTCATAGTCGAAGCCCTGCTGCCACAGGTACTGGCGCGCCAGCACATCGAGCTGGGTGCCGGTGGTGCCCTTGGGGAAGCGCGCCTGGTCGAGCGCGATATGCCCCTTCAGCACCAATGTTGCAAGACGCCTGATCTCGGCGCCGGGGTCGCCGATCGCGACCGTGCGCGTGATATCGGTGGTACCGTCGAGATACTGGGCGCCGCTGTCGACGAGGTAGACGCTGTTCATCGAGAGTCGCCCCGGATCGGTATCCGAATGCCGGTAATGGCACATCGCGGCATTACCGCCGGCGGCCGAGATGGTATCGAAGCTCAGGTCGCGGAACAGCTCGTCGTCGGCGCGGAATTCGAACAGGCGCTCGCATAGCATTGCCTCGTCGTGTAGACGCCCCGCAGTGACTTCGGCATCCAGCCAGGCGAGAAAGCGGCATTCGGCAACCGCGTCGCGGATATGGGCGCGGCGCATGCCGTCGATCTCGGCGGCGTTCTTGCACGCCTTGGGCAGCAGCACCGGATCGGGCGTCGCAATCAGGCGGGCACCCGAACTCTCGAGCAGCAGCTGGCACCAGGCATTGGCGGTATCGGGATCGGCGAGGATTTTCTGTCCACCCAGCGATGCCAGAGCCTGCGCATATCGGGCTTGCGCGAGGACTTCGACACCCGGCCCGACATGCGCTTCAAAACCCGGCGGAATTTTTGCGATATCGGTGAAAAACCGCATGCCGCCGTCCGCCGCGAGCAGGGCATAACCGAGCACCACCGGCATATGCGGCACATCGCTGCCGCGGATGTTCAGCAGCCACGCAATCGAATCGGCGGCAAAGATCAATGCCGCGTCGGCACCTTTCCCCGTGATCAGCGCCCCGATTTCACGCCGCTTGTCGAGGCTTGCACGCCCCGTGAAGCGCTGGTCCAGCAGTACGGCAGGATGGATTTCGGGTATAGGCCGGTCGTGCCAGGCACGATCGATCGGGTTCTCCTCCAGCGTTACCAGTGCGACGGAGCATTCCTCGAGCACTTCGCTGGTCCGGCGTTGCCATGACAGCGTGTGCAGGCGCGAATCGTAGCCGACCCGTTTGCCGGCACCGAGGCGTTTGCCGAGCCAGCGCGCGTGCGGCTCCTCGACCAGGTGCAGGAACTCGAACAGATCGGCCGGCACCTGCTGACGCACCTGAACCGTGTAACGGCCATCGACAAAGATCGCCGCGCTGTCGTGCAGCACGATCACAATGCCGGCCGAGCCACTGAAACCGCTGATCCAGCGCAGCCGCTCGTTGTGTGGGGGAAGGTATTCGCCGAGGTATTCATCGGCACGCGGCACGATCAGCGCATCGATGCCAGCGCGGTGCATTGCGCAGCGCACGGCGCCGAGCCGCGCGCGGACCTGCGGTGTATCCATGGCTTGCCCCTGGTGTGAATGCGCGGGATTATCTTCGATCCGCTCGAGTGGTTACAGGGGGAATTCGAGCGCAGCGTGTGAAGGCGAGCGTTCGGAATCCGCATGGACACAAAACCTTGCCGCTCAGTTGCGTGGTCACGCGAGCGACCACGTTTTGTGGCATGCCGTTGCCGGAAGAGGATTGGCTGCTGCCGGGAGATGTAATGAATGCCGCCGCCGCGCGCGATGCCGCGGTTGGCGGCCTGGTTAATGGATCGCTGCGGATCGAACCTCTGCTATGGCGCAATCAATCCGGGCCTGCGCCCTCAACTCCTTGACGGAAATGGCGTCGGCCGCAGCGTCTGGTCTGTCGAGGGTGGCAGGATCGGCAGGATGAGCTGTGGCTGATCGCCGGTCAGTGTCTTCAGAAATGCGACGATGCTGGCGTTTTCCGGCGCCGTGAACCTGCGACCGAGTTGCAGGCGCCCCATGGTGTCCACTGCCTCGGTCAGTGTGTTGGCCGCGCCGTCGTGGAAGTACGGGTAGCTCAGCTCGACGTTGCGCAGCGTCGGCACCTTGAAATTGAAGCGGTCGGAATCCTTGCCGGTCACTGCCGAACGCCCCTCGGCATCCGTGGTTGCCTTGTAGGGTTCCACGACACCCATCTTCTGGAATGAGTTGCCGCCCACGCCTTCGCCGTTATGGCAGGCGATGCAACCGCTATCCTTGAACAGCTTGTAGCCTGCCAGTTCCTGGGTGCTCAGCGCATCTTCCTTGCCCAGCAGCCACTGGTCGAAACGCGAGTTTGGCGTTACCAGCGTCTTCTCGAACTCCGCGATGGCCTGGGTCACATCGTCAATGGTGATCGTGTCCTTGCCGAAGACCTGCCTGAACTCGCGCACATAACCCGGGATCGATGCCACCACATCCACGGCCAGCGAGTGGGAGAACGCCATCTCCTTCGGGTTGGCGATGGGCCCGCCGGCCTGCGCCTGCAGGTCGGCCGCGCGGCCGTCCCAGAACTGCGCGATGTTCAGACTGGAATTCAGCACCGTTGGCGAATTGATCGGGCCCTGCTGCCACTGGTCGCCCACCGAGCTGGGGATGTTGTCGGTGCCGCCCATCGACAGGTTGTGGCAGGAATTGCAGGAAATGACGCCGGATTTCGACAGACGCGGATCGAAGTAGAGCTTCTTGCCAAGCTCGGTGAGCCCCAGGTCGATGTTGCGTGCGGGCTTGATCGGCTGAATCGGCTCCTGCGCGGAAACCGGTGGGGCGATCTGGGCGAGACCGATGGACATCGTCGCAATGGCGATAAAAAGCATGTTGCGTTTCATGAGTGGCTCCCTGGCGGCACGAAAATCCCTACGCTCATTATGCTGGCCGAGCCGTTGCCGGACCAGCACCGCAAGTGCCACCCGGACGATCCAGATCAAGAGTTTCCTGGACAAAGGCCCCTGCCTGTCCCGTGGCGGACGAATCATCCAGCGCCGACTACGTTGGCCCGGTAGTTCCGCGCCGACTGCCGGCGCGCTCGGGTGTTAAGCTGCGCGATCTTGGCCGTGTTGCGGGAGAAACGGACGTGTTGCGATGGCCCGAAAAGATGGTCAAGGCTGGAGCCCTCCAGGTTCTTGTCCTGGTATTTGGATTGATGTCGGTGCCCGGCGTGGCGGCGCAACCGATGGCCTCGCCCGTGGTCAGAGGCAAAGTCGACAGTCGCGTGCTCGAGGGCGAGTGGGTTCGACCTGATGGCGGTTACCGGATCGTGATCCGCGCTGCCGATGTCGATGGCAGGCTCGATGCGATGTATTTCAATCCGGATCCGCTACCATTTTCCCGGGCGCTGGCCGTACCGGATGGTGCGAAGCTGCGTGTGTTTTTCGAATTGCGCGCCGGCGGCTATGCCGGTTCGACCTATGACCTGCGCTACGATCCGGCATCCGATCGGCTCTACGGTATCTATTACCAGGCAGTCGCCAAGCAAAGCTTCGAGGTTTTCTTCACCCGCAGACAATCGGGGGGCGAGCCTGGCAGGTGACTCATTGGTCGATACCGCCCATGCACAGGTACTTGATCTCGAGATAATCGTCCATGCCGTAGTGCGATCCCTCGCGCCCCGAGCCCGACTCCTTCATGCCGCCGAACGGTGCGACGTGGAGATGATGCCCTCGTTGATGCCGACGATGCCGTACTCGAGGCCTTCGGCGACCCGCCAGATGCGCCCGATGTCGCGCGCGTAGAAATACGAGGCCAGCCCGAACGGCGTGTCGTTGGCCAGCGCGATCGCTTCCTGTTCGGTAGCAAAGCGGAAGATCGGCGCGACCGGGCCGAAGATCTCTTCCTGGAACACGCGCATGTCCTGGTTCACATCGGTGAGGATGGTCGGCTCGACGAAACTGCCGCCGAGTGCCCCGCGGCCGCCGCCAGCCAGCACTTTTGCGCCCTTGGCAACCGCGTCTTCCACGAAGGCCAGCACGTCGTTGGCCGCGCCTTCGTCGATCAGCGGGCCCATGTTGATGCCGTCCTCGCTGCCGTCGCCGAGCCGGAACTGCTTGATTGCCTCGGCAAGCTTGCCGGTGAAAGCCTCGTACACGCCGTCCTGCACCAGCATGCGGTTGGCACAGACACAGGTCTGGCCGGCGTTGCGATACTTGGAGGCGATGGCGCCGGTGACCGCGGCATCGAGATCCGCATCGTCGAACACGATGAACGGGGCGTTGCCGCCGAGTTCCATCGAGGTGCGCTTCACCGTGGCGGCGCATTTTGCCATCAGTTCCTTGCCCACCGGCGTCGAGCCGGTAAAGGTGAGCTTGCGCACCGCCGGGTTGGCGCACATCTCGTCGCCGATCTCGCGGGTGCGTCCGCACACCATGTTGATCACGCCGGGCGGGAAACCGGCGCGCTCGGCCAGCGCCGCGATCGCGAATGCCGACAGCGGGGTGTTGTTGGCCGGTTTGCACACCACCGCACAACCGGCGGCGAGCGCCGGTGCGAGCTTGCGCCCGAGCATGGCGCTGGGGAAATTCCACGGCGTGATGCAGGCCACCACCCCGATTGCCTGCTTGATCACCACGATCCGCTTGTCGGTGCCGGGTGCCGGGATGGTATCGCCGTAGACCCTCTTGGCCTCCTCCGAGAACCAGTCGACGAAGTTCGCGCTGTAGGCAATTTCTCCGCGCGCCTCGGCCAGCGGTTTGCCCTGCTCGGCGGTGAGGATGCGCGCGAGATCGTCCTGGTTCGCCATCATCAGGTCGAACAGCTTGCGCAGCAGCACCGCGCGATCCTTGGCCGTGCGCGCGGCCCAGGGTTTCTGCGCGCGTTCGGCCGCCTCGATGGCACGGCGCGTCTCGGCCTGGCCGCATTTGGCGACCTCGGCCACCGTGGCGCCGGTCGCGGGGTTGAACACCGCGAGCAGTTCGCCGCCGTCGGCGTCGATCCAGCGGCCATCGACGAAGGCCTGCGTGCGCAGTAGCGAAGGATCCTTGAGCATCAGATTCATGGGTAGTCTCCTGATTGTGGGCACAGTTTAGCTATTGATCCAATCACCGCAATCGATATATTTGAACCATCCTGGGCTCACGCAAATCAGCCTTCTCTTTCGCCGGAGCTGTTATGCTTTGGCGTGAATTCCCTGACCAGGACACGGTGCCTGCATGTTCGAATCCAGTTTTGTTTCCGCCGCCGATCAAACGGAAATTTTTTTCACTGCCTGGCCTATCGAGAAGCGCCGCGCCATCGTGCTGATCGCGCATGGCGCGGCCGAACACGCGGGACGCTATGCGCGCGCGGCCGGGGTGCTGAACAAGGCTGGCTACGGCGTGGCTGCACTCGATCATCGCGGACACGGACGCACCGGACAGGCCGCAAAGCTCGGTGTATTCGCCGACCAGGACGGCTGGAATCGCGCAGTGGCGGATATTCACCAACTGGTCAACAGGACGCGCGACTATCACCCTGGTGAACCGGTCGTGCTGCTGGGTCACAGCATGGGTTCGATCATGACCCAGCAATACATTGCCGAACATGGCGACAGTATCGATGCCGCGATACTCAGCGGCTCCGCGCTGATCGATGGTTTCAGCGAGCTGGTGCCGCTGATCGAGGCCGAGGTCGCGGCCAACGGACGCGAGACGCCGAGTCGGGTGATGGCCGAGATGATGGGGGCGGGCGTCAATGAGGGAATCGAGAACCCGCGCACGGATTATGACTGGCTGAGCCGCGATCACCAGGAGGTGCAGGCATATATCGACGATCCACTGTGTGGTTTCGAGTTGAGCGCGGGTGCCTGGCTCGACATGATCAAGCACAATCGCATCCCGAAGCACGCGGCGGATTTCCTGACGATCCCCAAGGAATTGCCGCTGTACGTGTTTGCCGGCGAATGCGACCCGATCAACCAGAACCTCGGCGCGCTGCAGGAACTGTTGCGTCGCTACGCCACCGCGGGTCTGCGCAACGTGGCCTGGCGTTTTTACGCCGGGGCGCGTCACGAACTGCTGAACGAAACCAATCGCGAACAGGCGAGCGCGGATCTGCTGCGCTGGCTCGATGCCCATATCGCTCCGGCAACTGCCTGAGCCTCACGACAACGGGAGTACATGATGCGTAATCTTGGCGGAGCCCTGTTGCTGGCCCTCGGGCTTGTCGTTGGCGGATGTGCGGAACCGGAGCCGAAGCTGCCGGTGGCCGACACGATCTACCACAATGGTTATGTCTACACGGTGGATGGCGCGCGTCATATCGCCCAGGCGGTGGCGTTGCGCGGTGACCGCATCGAGTTCGTGGGCAGTGACGCGGATGCTTTTGCCTACAAGGGCGCGGATACGCGGATGGTCAATCTCGAGGGCCGCATGATGATGCCCGGGCTGCACGATGCGCACGTGCATCCGCTCGGCGTGGTGCAGCCCGATATCTGCGACCTGGCGAGCGAGCCGATGCCGCTCGCGGCGCTGGTCGGTTTTTTGCAGGAATGCATCGAGCGTTACCGGATCGCGCCGGGTGAATGGATGGTAGTGCCGCAGTGGAGCTTTGCGATTGGCAACGATCCGGATGCGCAATACCCGACGCTGCGCAGCGCGCTCGATGCGGCCTCGAGTGAACACCCGATCCTGTTGCGTGGCAATGACGGACACCACGCGGCGGCGAATTCGCTGGCCCTGGCGCGGGCGCGCGATACCAGCGGCCAGGCCATCGGATTTTCCAGGGAAACCCTTGCGGGTGTCTTTGCCGGTCAGCGTGAACTGGTGGGGGTGGATGGCGACGGTGAACCGAGTGGTGGCCTGACCGAGGGCGCGATCGGTCTGCTCGGTGCGCCGGGCTTTTTCCAGATCGGAGATCCCGCGACGCTGATGCCGGCGATCGCCACGGTTTTCCGCGAGCAGGGCATCACCTCGATCATGGATGCGGCATCCGATCCCGCCCACCTCGAGTGGTTCCGCACGCTCGAGGATTCCGGGCAGATGCACTTCCGCATGCGGGCCGCGCTGATCAAGGGTTTCGACGACATCATGGCGCGCCCGGGGCTCGACGACATCCCCGCGGTGGTCACGGAATTCACCGCGTTGCGCGAGAAAATGGCGCGCGAGAGCAAGCTCATCCGCGCCGATGCGGTCAAGATCTTTGTCGATGGCGTGATCGAGGGCAATCCGCTGGCGGTACCGCCCACGCTGCCCAATGCCGCGGTGCTCGAGCCCTACCGCCAGCCAATATTCGGCGGTGATCCGGAGAGCGGGACTTTCGATGTCACGGGCTACGTCGATACCGGCTCGGTGGCCTGCCAGCAGGCAGGGGCGGCACTCGCGGATCCAAAGCTCGGGGCGCAGTTTGTCGCAGAAAACGGATTCCATCCTGCCCAGTGCACGGTGAGCCGCGGCGTGCTCGAAGCCGATGAAGCCTTCATCGATGCGTATGCCGATGCGATGAGCAAGGCCGGCTTCTCGGTGCATATGCATGCCATCGGCGATCGCGCGGTGCGGGTGGCGGTCAATGCACTCGCAAGATCTCCGGCCATCGATCCGGCCCGCCCGCACTCGATCGCTCATGCCCAGCTGGTGCACCCGGACGAGCAGAAGCGCATTGGCGATGCCGGGCTGGTCGTCACGTTCACCCACGCCTGGTCGGAGCCGAACCTGCCCTACGACATGTCGGTGATTCCGTTTATCGAGCAGCTGGAGGGCGGGGCGGCCGATCTCTATAAGCCGGGCTACTACATGGACAATGTCTACCCGACGCGCGGCATCATCGCCAACGGCGGCACGGTCGCCGCCGGCAGCGATGCCCCGGTCGATCAGCGTGATCCACGGCCGTTCGTGAATCTCGAGCAGGCGGTTACGCGCGCCGATCCGGAGCGCGCAACCGAAGTGGTGCTCAATGCGGCCCAGCGCTTGAGCATCGATGAGGCGATCGCGGCCTACACCATCAACGGCGCCCGCGCCCTCGGGCAGGAAGCGTTGACGGGTTCCATCGAGGCCGGCAAGAAAGCCGACCTGATCGTGCTCGACCAGAACCTGGTACAGCTCGCCGAGCGCGGCGATGCCTGGCGCATCAGCGACACGAAGGTGTTGCGCGTCGTGTTCGATGGGAAAGAGGTGCTGGTGCGTCCCTGATCCGGCGCCTCACTCGTCGAGGCGGTTGTACGTGCGCAGCACCGCACGCAGCCGTTCCTCGGGCAATTCGATCGCGCGATGGCCGGCGTAGCCGTCCATGGTTTCGGCCGCGACCAGCGCATTGATGATCGCTTCTTCCACCGCGTACACGGTGGCTTCGAAGAACGGCGTGATGCGTTCGTTGGGCAGCATCTTCAGCGCCGGCAATCCGCTCGCGAGTGCCGCGCCCTCGTTGGCGGTGGAGAACGCGATAAAGATATCGCCGGAGGAATTGCTGGCCACGCTGCCGGTGCGCGCAATGCCCATGCTCACGCGCCGCGCGATGCGTTTCAGCTGGTGCGGCAGCAGCGGCGCGTCGGTCGCGACCACCGCGATGATCGAGCCCATGTCGCGGTCGCTGCGTTTCGCGGCGAGGCCCGCGTAAGCCGGCTCCTCGGGTATCTCGCGGCCGACCGGCACGCCGGCAACCAGCAGTTGTTCGCGGCTGCCGAAATTGGCCTGTACCAGCACGCCGACGGTGTAGTTGCCGGACTCGTCCTGCACCAGGCGCGATGCGGTGCCGATGCCGCCCTTGAATTCGTAGCAGATCATGCCGGTACCGCCGCCGACGTTGCCCTCGGCCACGGCGCCGCCGCGCGCGCCATCGAGCGCCAGGCGCGCATGTTCCGGGTGCACATGAAAGCCGTTGATATCGTTCAGCCAGCCGTCCCAGGTCTCGCCCACCACCGGCAGCGACCACCAGTCCTCGGTGTCGATATCGAAACGATCGAGCGCCCAGCCGATCACCGCATCGCGCACCACGCCGACGCTGTGGGTATTGGTGATCATCACCGGGCCGTACATCAGCCCGGATTCCTCGACCCAGGTGGTGCCGCTCATCTCGCCGTTGCCGTTCTGGCTGAACCAGCCGGCAAACACCGCATCCGTCGGATTGTTGCGCCCACGTGGCAGGATGGCGGTCACGCCGCTGCGCACCACGGGTCCGCCGTCGGGTGCATTGGCTGCGCCGGAAATCAGGGTGTGGTGGCCAACCTCGATGCCGCGCACATCGGTGATGGCGTCGAGCGCTCCGGGCGTGCCCTCGAACGGAATCCCGAGGTCGCGGGCACGCGCCTGAACATCCGCCGCCAGCGCCGCGCACAGCAGCGCGGTGCCGGCAACCAGCAGGGACAGCCGGTTCTTGTTCACGTGGGCTTGCCCGATGTGCGGCGAGGAGTGTCCAGCATACGCCGCGCGGCGGCGGATTGCCCAGCGCAGCGCGAGGCCAAGCCGGATACCGACATCGCGCAACGCGGCGCCGGTTACCGTCGCGAGCACCGCGATGCACACCGCGATCGTCTCAGCCCCGGGTCAGGGCGCGCCCGCCTTTTTTGCCTCAGCGCGTCTGTGCCGCGCTGCGCGCGATGACCAGCTGGCCGTCCTGCAGCGGGATGCTGTTGCCGGGGTCGTAGTCCATGCGCACTTGACCGGGAGTCTCCCCGATCCGGTACTGCACGTCGTAACCGACGGTACGCTCGCTGACATCCACCACCGTCTTGCACACCCGTTCGGTGGTCTGGTAGGTGGCGTTCTCCTGCATTTTTTGCTGGGTCTTGTTGCCCGCGTAACCGCCTGCGGCAGCGCCCGCGACCTTGGCCGCGGTGTTGCTGCCACCGCCGCCGATCGCATCGCCGAGCAGGCCACCGGCGACCGCACCGATCACGGTGCCGGTGATCTTGTGCTGGTCCTTGACCGGCTTCTTGCGGGTCACGACCTGGTCGTGGCACTCCTCGCGCGGCGTTTCCACCCGTTCGGTTACAGCGGTCACGGCCACCACGTCGGCGTATTCGGGCGTGCTGAGCATCTTGTAGCCGGCGAATCCGCCGGCGGCCGTTGCAACGGCGGCGCCAAAAAGGGCGCCAACCACCAATGATTTGTTCATGCGGATTCCTCTTTGAGTGACAGGGTCGATTCTAGCAGGCGCTGAGGCTGCGAAAGCGGCAAAAGGACCAAACATGCCACACGGCGGATTATCGTGGCGCACAAAGCGTGATGGCGATCACGGGATATCCATGGTCGTGAACAAAGGAGCAGTTATGCGTCGGCCAGTGTTGCTGTTTGCCCTGTTCTTCCCGGGAGGTTGCGCCAGCCTTTCGGAGAATGAATGCCGAACGGCCAGCCGGGAACAGATCGGTTACAACGACGGCGTCAGGGGAGCGGCGCGCAGCCGCGAGGCCGCGCCGTCAACAAGGAAATAAATCTGTCGATGCATTTGCCCTTGATGTGAGTATGCCCTGATTTTCGCGCGCTCCGGCATGCCGGTCTATTATGGGCATACACCTCTCACCCGACGCAGACCTATTCGTGACCGCTGACCGCGTGCCCCCGCCCCGTACCCGGAACGACTCCAGCAAAGGCGTGGCACCGGCGCCGGGGAAAAAGCTCCCTGGTGCGCATCCGCGGAACCCAAAGCGCGCTGGCCGCAGCCTGTGGCGGCGCCTGTTGGGGCCGGTGTTGCGGATCACCCTGGGCGTGATCCTGCTCGGCGAATTGCTCGCGCTCGGCTACTTTGCCCATGACGAGCTGCGCAATGCGACCTGGCAATCGCGCTGGCTGGCTGATTTTGCCGCCGGTATCGGTTTCCATGTCGAAAGCGGCCCGGCGCGCGAGCCGCTGCCGCCGGATCGCGGCCCCTGGGACGAGCGCCTGGGTTACGCCGGTCTTCCCGCATTCCGGCAGCGCTTGCTGCAAAACGGTTTTGTCATCGAACGCCAGGCGGTTCCCTCGCGTCGTCTCAGTGAACTTGCCGCGCACGGTGTATTCAATGTCTACCCCGAGAAAAACCAGACCGGGCTGCAACTGCGCGACATGAATGGTGCGGTGGTGCAACAAGCACGCTACCCGCGCACGGTCTACCCGGACTACGAATCGATACCGCAACTGGTGGTCCAGGCACTGCTGTTTGTCGAGGATCGCGAACTGCTCGACGAATCGCGTCCGACCATGAACCCGGTGGTCGATTGGGAGCGGCTCGCGATGGCGGTGGCCCAGCAGGGGCTGAAGACACTGGGACGCGAACACAAGGTTATCGGTGCCAGCACGCTCGCCACCCAGCTCGAGAAATTCCGCCATGCCCCTGACGGCATCACCCGGGAACCCCGTGACAAGCTCTACCAGATGGCGGCGGCCAGTCTGCGCGTCTACAGCCAGGGCCGCTATACCCTGGCGGCGCGCCGCGGGCTGCTGCTGGATTATCTGAATTCGCTGCCGCTCGCCGCGCAACCGGGTTTTGGCGAGGTCAGCAGTCTCGGTGACGGACTGCAGGCCTGGTACGGAAGCGATTTCGGCGAGGTCAGTCGTGTGCTCGCCAGCGCCGATGCGCCGCTTGCCGAGCGTGCGCGTTATTACAAGCAGGCGCTGAGTCTGATTCTCTCGGTGCGTCGTCCCAGCTACTATCTGGGACAGGACACGGCGGCACTGGCCGATCTGACCAACAGCTATCTGCGGCGCATGGCCAGCGAAGGCGCGATTGCGCGCAGCCTCGCGGATGCGGCGCTGGCGGTGCCGCTCGAGATTCGCAAGCGTGCCGGTGCGTCGCCGGTAATCGACTTCACTCGCCAGAAGGGTATAAATCTTGCGCGCACCAGGTTGTTGTCGCTGCTCGATGTACGCAGCCTGTATGAGCTCGATCGCCTCGATCTGTCGGTGCGCACCTCGCTCGATGTCGAGGTGCAGCGCGGCGTGGCCGATTTCCTGCGCTCGCTCGCGAAGCCTGAAGTCATCACGGAACTCGGCCTGACCGGCGCGCGGCTGTTGCGGGCCAACGATCCGGGCAAGGTCATCTACAGCCTCACGCTCTACGAGCGCGGACACGGATACAACCGTCTGCGCATCAACGCCGACAACCTCGACCAGCCGCTCGATATCAATGCCGGCGCCAAGCTCGATCTCGGTTCGACCGCGAAGTTGCGCACGCTGATCAGCTGGCTGGAGCTGATCGCCGGCGCGTACGATCGCTACCGCGTGATGTCGAGCGCCGAGCTCGCAGCCGTGGATGTGCATCCGCGTGATCGGCTCAGCGCCTGGGTGATCGCGCATCTGCAGGCAAATCGCGGTGCGGATCTGCGCTCGACGCTCGAGAGCGCAATGCGGCGCCAGTACTCGGCCAGCACGGCACAAAGATTCTATACCGGGGGCGGGGTGCACACCTTCGCCAATTTCGAGCGCGCCGACAACGGGCGGGTGCTCACGGTTGCCGAGGCGCTGCGGCGTTCGGTCAACCTGGTGTTCATTCGTGTGATGCGCGAGGTCATCGACCATTACATGTACCGCGCACCCTCGACCACCGCACGGCTGCTGGAGAATGCCTCCGATCCCGCGCGCGGCGATTATCTGCGCCGTTTCGCCGATCGCGAAGGCACGGTGTTCCTGCGTCGCTTCTACGAGAAATACCGTGGCAAGACCCGCGACGAGGCTCTCGGCACCCTGCTCGACGGGGTGCGGGTCACGCCGCGTGCGGTGGTGGTTGCGCTGCGCTCGGTATGGCCGGACATGCAAGCCGCCGACCTTGCGCCGTGGATGGCGCGCTATGTGCCCGACGAGCAATACACCCCGGCCGCGCTCGACAGCCTGTTCAACCGCTATCCACCGGAGAAATTCAATCTCAATGACCGTGGCTACCTGGCGCGTGTGCATCCGCTGGAGCTGTGGCTGATCGACTACCTGCTGGGCCACCCGGGCGCGCGCGTGGACGAAGCGATCGCCGCCTCTGCCGATGTGCGCCAGGAGGTCTATCGCTGGTTGATGAAAACCAGCCGGCGCAAAGCGCAGGACCGGCGCATCCTCGACCTGCTGGAAATCGAAGCCTTCCAGGAATTGCACCAGCAATGGCAACGGCTCGGTTATCCGTTCGCCTCGCTGACCCCTTCGATCGCGACCTCGATCGGCAGTTCCGGCGATCGGCCCGCGGCGCTCGCGGAATTGATGGGCATCATCGTCAATGGTGGCATGCGTTTTCCGGCACGCCTGATCGAGGGCCTGCACTTTGCCGCCGACACGCCCTACGAAACTGCCTTCGAGGCTACAGCGGCCGAGGGTAAGCCGGTGTTGAACGCGGACATTGCCGCTGTTGCACGCGCGGCGCTGATCGACGTCGCCGAGAACGGCACCGCGCGTGCCCTGCTCGGATATGTGAAACGCCCCGATGGCACGCGCCACCTGGTTGGCGGCAAGACCGGTACCGGCGATCACCGTTTCGAGGTATACGCCTCGCCGGGACGACTGATTTCCTCGCGCGTGGTCAACCGGGTCGCGACCTTCGTGTTCATGATCGATGACCGTTTCTATGGCACGATCACGGCTTTCGTCCCCGGTGCCCAGGCGGCGCAATACGAATTCACCAGCGGCCTGCCGGTACGCCTGCTCGGAGCCCTGATGCCGACGCTGGCGCCGCTGCTCGAACGTGCGCCCGATCCGGCGCCCGGCGTATCCGCCGGCTCGTGACGCTTGCAGTGCGCGCGACGGCCTGATGCTGCTGCACACCATCGGCGCAAAAACCTCGGGGGCGGCGGACGCCGCGAATCCGTGGCTCAGCAGGAGCATTTTCCTGAATGGTGAACTGCCCGGCATGAGGCAGATTGCGCAGGCCACCGATGGCCTGCTGACAATGGAGGACTGGCACAATTTCGGGGCCGACTATGACCGTACCCTGATGGCTTGGCACGCCCGCATCGAGCGTGCCTGGCCCTTGCTCGGGGCGCGATGACGAGTCATTTCGCCGCATGTGGCGATATTACCTCATGATCATACCCCCGCGGTGGTGTTGCCGGCCCCGGAAGACCGGACTTACCATCACGCATCAACCAAGCGAGGAATCGAACATGAGCAGCAACGCAGAACTCTGGGCCCGGCGCAGCGCCGCGGTTGCCCGCGGTGTGGGCAGCGCCAGCCAGCTGTTTGCCGATCGCGCGCTGAATGCCGAGATCTGGGATGTGGAGGGCAAGCGCTATATCGATTTCGCCGGTGGCATCGGGGTGCTCAATACCGGTCATCGTCATCCGAAGGTGGTGGCGGCCATCGAGGCACAACTCGCGCGCGTGATCCATTCCTGTTTCCAGGTCATGCCCTACGAGCCCTATATCGAGCTCGCGGAAAAGCTCAACGAGCTGGCGCCGATCGCGGGCCTGGCCAAGACACTGTTGCTGTCGACCGGAGCGGAAGCGGTCGAGAACGCGGTCAAGATCGCGCGCGCCGCGACCGGGCGCCCGGGAATCATCGCCTTCAGCGGCGGCTTTCACGGGCGCACCATGATGGGCATGGCACTGACCGGCAAGGTGGTGCCCTACAAGCTCGGATTCGGACCGTTCCCGGCCGACATCCACCATGCACGGTTCCCGCATCCCTATCACGGGGTCAGCGTCGAGGACGCGCTGGGTGACATCGCGCACCTGTTCAAGAGCGATATCGAGGCTACCCGGGTTGCGGCCTTCATCATCGAGCCGGTGCAGGGCGAGGGCGGCTTCACGGTGGCCCCGCCGGAGTTCATGCGCGCGCTGCGCGAACTGGCCGACCAGCACGGCATCCTGCTGATCGCCGACGAGGTGCAGTCGGGCTTTGCGCGTACCGGGAAGTTCTTCGCGATGGAGCACTACGATGTGCAGGCCGACCTGATCACCACCGCGAAATCCATCGGCGGCGGTCTGCCGCTGTCGGGTGTGGTGGGCCGCGCCGCGGTGATGGACGCGCCGGCTCCGGGTGGACTGGGTGGCACCTATGCCGGTAACCCCATCGCCTGCGCCGCTGCCTGCGCGGTCATCGACGTGATCCGCGAGGAGAACATCCTGGCCCGTGCCGCCAGGCTCGGTGCGAACTTTCGCGCATATATGGAGCAACTCGCGACGCAGACCGCCAACGGCATCGGCGAGATCCGCGGCCTCGGAGCAATGATGGCCTTCGAGATCGTGAAGCCCGGAACCCGTGAACCGGACGCTGATCGCACCAGGGCCATCACCGCGCGTGCCGCCGAACTGGGACTGATGCTGCTCAGCTGCGGCGTGTACTACAACACGATCCGGGTGCTGGTGCCGATCACCGTGAGCGATGCGGTGTTCGACGAGGGCCTGGATTTGCTTGCCCGCGCCATACGCGATACCGCGGCGTAGCTCTCGAGGCGGCAATCCCGGAGTTGTCGGACGGCTGGCGAGGCGGACGTTTACCTGGTTCCCACCAGCCAGCCGGCGAACGCCAGCCAGGGTGTGGTCTGTGCAACCGCCAGCGGTGCAATCTGCGACAACACCAGCAGCAGGCCGCCGCGCAGCCAGGCCGAATGCACCTTGCCGCGGGTAAATGCGTCGTAGGCGATGCAGGCAAGCACCATCAGGTCGGTCAGCGCGAAGAATACCGGCGGGCCACCAAAGCGGATGAAATCGAAGCGCAGGCGCGCGATTCCCGGTGTCACCACCGTGATCGTTGCCAGCAGCATCAGGCGCTTGTGCGCCTGCGCATCGCCACGCAGTTGCAGCGCGACGCCGACCAGCACCGCGAAGCCGGTGATATTGAATAACGGTATCGCCATGGTCGACAGTGGTGGCAGCTCCGGTACCGGAGTGTGCCCTGCGCGCGCGCTCTGGATCGCGAGCGCGATGCCGAGCACCACCATCGCGGCCGCGATCACCGCGCCGAGAATACCCACCCGGCGGTGTATGCGGGTGCGTCCCGTGGCGACCAGTCCGACCTGGGTCGCGAATAGCATGATCCACGCGCTGAACACGATGCCGTGCACCTGCGCGAGCGTGCCGAGTCCGGGTGCGGCGAACCAGCGTTTCAGATAATAGGTCGGTGCAAAACCCGCGAACACGAGCAGCGCGGCGCAGCCGGTCATCAGTGCAAAGAACCATTGCTCGCGCTTGCGGTGGGCGATTGCTCTTGCGCTCACCCGAACTCTCTCCCCATGGCGAGACATACGCGGATCAGCCGGCCTCCGATTCGGCGCCCGCCGAGGTGCGCAGCAAGCCGCGGAACGCCCTGCGCGCGTTGCCGCGTCCCTGCACCACTTCGAACACCTCGCGGGTGAGCGGCATGTCGACGCCGTACTTTTCCGCCAGCGCCATCACTACCGGTGCGCTCTTCACGCCCTCGGCGACCATGAACATCCCGGCGATGATCTCGTCGATGTGACGCCCCTTGCCGAGTTCCACGCCCACGTGCCGGTTGCGGCTCTGGGCACTGGTGCAGGTCGCGACCAGGTCGCCGATGCCGGCCAGCCCGGCGAAGGTGCTCGGTTTGCCGCCCATCGCGACCCCCAGGCGGGTGATTTCCGCCAGTCCGCGGCTGATCAGCGCCGCGCGGGTGTTGTCGCCGGCGCCCTGTCCGTCGCCCATGCCGACCGCGATCGCGATCACGTTCTTCAGCACCCCGCCGAGTTCGCAGCCGATCACGTCGTCGTTGGTATAGACGCGGAACAGCCCGCTGCTGAACAGGCCCTGCAGCGAACGGTTGATGATCTGGTCTTCCATCGCGATGACCCCGGCGGCGGCGAAACCCGACATGATCTCGCGCGCCAGGTTGGGTCCGGTCAGCACCCCGGCCGGATGTCCGGGCAGCACCTCCTCGATGATCTCGGTCATGCGCTTGCCGCTGCCCACCTCCAGCCCCTTGCTGAGGCTGATCACCGGCACCCACGGGCGGATATGGCCGCGGATGGCTTCGAGCGCGCTGCGAAATCCCTGCGAGGGCACCCCGACCACCACCACGTCGACGCTGGCGCTGGCCAGGGCGATATCGCCGGTCGCCTGCAGGTTGTCGTGGAGTTTGGCGCCCGGCAGGTACTTACCGTTGGTGTGATGGGCGTTGATTTCCTCGACCGTGGCCTGGTCGCGCGCCCACAGCACGGCGGGTGCGTTGCGCGCCACCATCGAGGCCACCGTGGTGCCCCAGGATCCGCCCCCCAGCAATCCGACCTTCAGTTTCATGTGCGTGCTGCCTTGCGTCTGGTGACGGATCTTGCCGCGGCCTTGCGCGGCGCGCGACGTTTTGGTGGCGTCGGCCCGGCTGGCTGACCCAGCGCGCGCAGAAACAGGTCGCGCACTTCGGCCACGTGCTTGTCGATGCCGCGGGCACTCCATCCGGTGGTGGCGATCGGCGCCAGCACTTCCACGTAGACCGTGGCGGGGCGGAACACGCTTTCTCCCTTGGGCTGCACATCAAGGGCGTTGTGGATCACGATCGGCACCACCGGTACGCCGGCCTGCATGGCCATGTGGAAGGCGCCTTTCTTGAACGCGCCGAGCGCCGCGGTTTCGCTGCGCGTACCCTCGGGTGCGATCGCCAGCGAGGTACCGTTACGCAGCGCCTCGACCGCGGGCTGCAGCGCCTCGAGCGCCTTGCCGCGATCGGCACGATCGATGAACACGGTGCCGGCTGCTTTCAGCAGGGTGCCGGAGAGCAGGGCACGGCTGGCTTCGATCTTGGCGATGCCGGTGAAATCCTGGCGCAGCAGCCGGCCGATGATCATCACATCGGCGGCGCTCTGGTGATTGAACACGAACACCGCCGGGCGCCGCGACCACAGATGCTCGCGGCCGATGATGCGGATATCGAGCCCGATCGCGGCACTGGCAAAATCCGACCAGGTCGCAATGGTCACGTTCGCCGCCTGGCGCGCCGAACCTCCCAGCAGGCGCACCGGTACGCCGGCCAGGATGGCCGGCAGCATGCCGCCGTAGGCAAGCCCGGTGCGCAGCGTCTCGCTGAAGCCGGTCTTGCGTTTGGCGAAGCGATGCACGGGCCAGTCACGGCGCTCGGCAATCAGCGCGAGCTCGCGATCGGGATTGAGCGGGTGCGGGTGGCCGACGATCTCGAGCAGCGGCAGATCCTCGCTGGCGTCGGTGTAGAAATAGCTTTTCTCCAGTTTCAGCCCGTGCGTGCGAGCGAGTTCGCGCGCGGCTTCCGCCTTGCCTTCCTTCCAGCAGGGCGGCGGCACGATCTCGCCGGTGAACACCCCGTCCACGACTTCGAGCCGGGTGCACAGCACGTGTTCGATGCCGAGTTCCTGTGCCACCGGCGCGATCTGGTAGCGGGTGGCCGAGGATATGATTGCCAGCGTATGGCCCTTGCGCCGGTGTGCCTCGACCAGCGCGCGTGCCTCGGGATAGATCCGCGAAGCAAGATTGTTCTCGAAGGTGTCCTCGCCGACCTCTTCGAGGCTCTTTTCGGCAACCCCGCGCAGGGCGCGGGTGGTGGTGGCGAGCATCCCGGAAAAGCCGGTCTTGCCGAGGCTGTAGTTGGCAAACGCCGCGGCATTGGCCTGCATTTCGCGCGGTGTCATGGTGCCGCTCATCAGGCGTTGCTGGAGAAACGCGAACACCGAAAAGCCTTCCAGCAGGGTGCGGTCGAGATCGAACAGGGCACCGATATGCGGGCCCGCCGCGCTGCGGTCGATGCTCTCGGTCAGATGACCATACATGGCCGTTCCCCTGCAATGCTGCGGTTATTCTAGCGGGCGATCGGTTCCACGCCCACGCCGGCGTCGAGCCCCAGGCGCCGATTCTCGGCCAGCGCGGCAACAAACGCGATCCGTCGCGCCATCTGATCGAGTTCCTCGTGATGCGCGCTGCGCGCGAGCGCCAGCCCGGCGGTGGCGGGATCGAGCAGGCCGCGCGCCTTCGCCACCAGCAAGCCGTTTTCCAGGTAGACCTTGGCCGCCGATTCCTCGCTCGCGATGCGCTGCTGCAGGGCGCGCTGGCGCCCGAGGCTCATGCAGAAACGCAACAGCGTCTTCGGTTCGGGTGTCTCGTCGGGTGCTTGCATGGTGAGCGCCTCGGCCACCACGAGGTAGCTCTCGACAAACGGGCGCAGCACGCCGGGGGCGAGCAGTGGATGCATCGACCAGAGCAGGGTGTACAGCGCGCGCCCATCCTCGCCGAGGCTGGCGCGCCAGGTGGGCTCGCGGATGTCGAGGTGTTGTTCGAGCTCCTCGATGAAATGCGCTTTCTCGTGAAAGAAGAACTCGAATTTCAGCAGGTCACGCAGTCTCAGGGACTCCTCGTGCAAGGTTCCGAGCGCATTGACGCAATCGCGGCGCGCCACTTCCACCAGTGCCAGCTCGGCGATGGCGCCGATTACCAGGAAGTGGATTGCCGCATTGCGATAGTACGAGGCCGCCATGATGGCATCGGGTGCGATCGCGAACAGCGGTTCCTGCCCGCCCTCGTAACGCAGCAGCACGCCGGTATGGACCAGCTGGCCGAGCATGCGCTGCAACACCTCCATCCCGGCAAGGTTTACATCGCCGCTCACGGGCAAACGCAGCTTGCGCACCAGCCGCACCATCGCGGCGCACTCCTCGGCCAGTTCGGACAAGGTCATGGCCTTGCCCCCGGCGGCGGCGAGCACCAGGGCGATCAGCGAGGTTCCGAGTATCGGCGTCACGCTGTTGGCATCCACCGCGAGACGGAACGCGATTTTCTGCACGTCGAGTGCGCCTACCCGCAGGTCGGGATGCGGTTCGCCAAGCACTTCCGAGAGCTTGACACCCTCGCCGAAGCGCACGTGGATCCGGCCAAAGGGATTGCGCAGCCCGCTGATGTACTGCATGAACCAGGAGGCCGATTCGGGACGCTTGCCGACTCCCTTTTGTTCGGCGATGTAATCCCCGACTTCGGGCACCTGGTCGTAGGCGATGGAGATCGGCATCAGGATCATGTCGGTGCTCGCCGCGCGCACATAGGAATCGACCACGTAGTTGATCAGGCCGTAACGCGGCGGCATCAGCTTGCCGGTGCGCGATCGGGTGCCCTCCAGCGCCCACAACAGCGGGAAGCGCTTTTCGGCGAGGTAATCGATGTACTGCTTGAACACCGCCTTGTAGACGTTGTCACCGCTCATGGTGCGGCGGATGAAGATCGCGCCCGAGCGTCGGCCGAGCGCGCCCAGCCCGAGAAAACTCATGTTGATACCACCGAACAGGTGCACCGGCGGCATGTCGAGATCGTAGAACATGCTCATCAACAGGAACCCGTCGAGGTGCGACTTGTGGGTCATCAGGAATGCGATCGGGTATTGCTTGCTCAGGGCGCGCAGCCGCTCGAGATCCGCGTCGAGGTAATCGATCGCGGGGTCGAAGCCGCGGGTGTACAGATAGCGCCCCAGTGCGGCCATCATGTCGACCGCGACCGTACTGTGGCGCGGTGCCATCTCGCGCAGGCAGTCGCGCGCCTCCTGCATGATCCCGGCGAGCGGCCGGTTGCTGCGCTCGGCTTCCTCCCCGAGCGCTTGCAGGAGGCGTGGCCGGGAAAGCACCTCCTCTTCCAGCAGGCGTGGCACCTTGTAGCGCGATCCGCGGATATTGCGCTCGGCTTTCTCGAGCGCGAGCACCGCCTGGCGGGCGATGAATTGCGCCAGTCCGCGGGTATCTCCGGGGTTGGCGGGATTGGCGTCGGCGAAGCGCGCACGCAGTTCGCTGAGCGCCGCGCCTGCCGCGATCAGGGTGCGCGCACGTCCGGCGTCGCGGCGGTAAACCAGGTGCTGACGGATGCGACCCGGGGCGCGCGAATCGCCCAGCAACAGGCGACGCAGTCCCCAGCCCCGCTGGTGCTCGCCGGCACCTGCCAGCCACATCACCCGCAAGGGCACGAAGTAGCAGTCGCTGCCGCTCCCGAGGAACTGGCGCAAGGCCTCGTCATCGTCAGCGCTCGGCGATCCGACGCTCGCCAGCAGGAAGCGCGGTGCATCGTCCGCCCGTGATGCGGCCGCACTATTGATCCAGTTGTCGATGATGCGGCGCTCGAGTGCGCTGCGGTGCTCGATCAGGAACACCCGGGCGAGATCGGGGCGCTCTGACCACGGATCGTTGTCATCGGAGCCCATGCGCTGGTCGCTGTCTTGTTGGTGGCGGGCAGGGCGATAGTGCCCTGATCGATCGCGGCCCGCAAGCGCTGTCCGGTGCGCGGTGACGCACGCGAGCGCCAGCCGCTACAATGCCGGCTCCATGACAGCCGGACCGCATATGCGCGCGCTCGCCGTTCTTTGCCTCCTCGTATGGAATATGCCAGCGCTGGCCGGGACGGGGCGTGCCGAGGAATTGTTCGCGGCCTCCGCGGCGGCAGTGGTGCAGATCCGCGTGATCGACCAGGCCTCGGGTGACAAGTCCAGTATCGGCTCGGGATTCCAGGTCGCGGACGATGGGCTGCTCGCCACCAATTTCCACGTGGTGGCGGAATTCGCCCACAAACCGCAGCGCTATCACCTCGAATACCTTGGTCGCGATGGCGCGGCGGTACCGCTCGAGCTGGTCGATATCGACGTGGTCCACGACATCGCGCTGCTGCAGGCGCCGGCGGCGCTGCCGGCGACCCTGCCGCTGGCGAGTGGCACGCTGGCGCAGGGCGAGCGGGTGTATTCGATGGGCAATCCGCTCGATCTCGCGATGACGATCATCGAGGGCACCTACAACGGGTATGTGTCGGCGGCGCGTTATCGCAAGATCCTGTTCTCGGCTTCACTGAACCCGGGCATGAGCGGCGGGCCGGCGCTGAACGATGCCGGGGAACTGGTCGGCGTGAATGTCGCGCGTGGCGGCGAGCAGATCAGCTTCCTGGTGCCCGTCGAATACCTGCAGGCATTGCTGACGCGACGCACCGACGCACGCCGCCAGGCGCTCGATATGCACCAGCGCATCGCGGAGGCGCTGCTCGATGACCAGGATCAGTATTTCGGAGAACTGCTCGCCGCACCCTGGGTGAGCCAGCCGTTCGGCGAGTTCAGGGTACCGGGGCGGCTGAGTTCGACCCTCAAATGCTGGGGCGGATCGAGCGACGATGAGTCGTATCGATTCGAGCATGTGCGCCAGCAATGCAGTTCGCAGGACTCGATTTTCATCGAGGACAGTTTCGAGACCGGGAACCTGCAGTACGCGTTCAATTTTTTCAGCAGCGAGGAACTCAATCGGGTGCAGTTCTACGGGCTGCTCGCGGCACACTACCAGCACGACCAGGCGTTCAATGCCAACGACAAGGAGCAGGTCGGGAATTTCCGCTGCCGCGAGGAATTCGTGCGCGGCAAGGGGCTCGAATGGCGGATATCGTTCTGCGCGCGCCGCTATCAGCAGTACGCCGGCCTGTACGATGTGAGCGTGGCGATGGTCAGCCGCGAATTGCCGGGGCGTGGCCTGGTGGTCAATCTCGCGATCGACGGTATCAGCGAAACCCGCGCACTGGTGTTGTTGCGCCGCTTCGTGGAGACGATCGAATGGACGCCCTAGTGCTGCGGGTGGGTGCGCGGCACGGCCGGGGTGTCTACCACCGCAGGTTCGATGGCGCCGCCATGACGATTGGCAGGGCACTGCACAATGACCTGATCGTCTCCGATCCCTACCTGGGCGCCGCGCAGTTTCGCTTGTTGCGCGCCGACGGCACGCTGGTGCTGGAGATTCTCGATCGCACCAACCCCGTTGCGGTAAATGGCGCGGTGCGAGATGACGCGGTGCTCGCGATCGCCCCGGGTGACGAAATCGCGGTCGGCCAGAGCGTGTTCTCGGTGCTGTCCGAAGACAGCCCGGTGCCCAGGACGCGCCCAATGTCGACCACCGTGTGGGCCCGGCTGGGCGCCTGGCGGCCGGCCGTCGCGGTCGCGATGCTGCTGCTCACGCTGCTGGTGGCGTTGTACGTCGACTATCTCGACACGGTCGAGACTATCGAGTGGGGCGAATTGTTGACCGGGCCGGTGTTTCTTGGGCTGGTGATCGTGGGCTGGGCGGCGTTGTGGGCGATCGTGGGCCGCGTGCTGCGTCACCAGCCGCAGTTTTTCAGCCAGCTTTTTGTGAGCGCGCTGATCACGCTGCTGACCATGCAGACCACGCTGGGCGCGGCCTATCTGTCCTATGCCGTCGGCTTCGCGCCTGCGGTGGATATCGCCGACTGGTGTGCCAGCGCGCTGTTTTCCTTCGCGCTGCTCTATTTCAACCTGCGTTTTGCCACCAGCCTGCGCCGCCCCGCGATCACCGCGGCGCTGAGCGTTGCGCTGTTGCTGGCGCTGCTCTATGGCTTCGAGAAAGCCGGCGAGGAGGAATTCATCCCGTATCCGGTCGAGGAACCGTTGTTGCGGGCGCCATTCCTGAAGCTGCGCGACGGTCTGGATTTCGACGCTTACGAGCAGCGATTGTCGGAGCTGTTCATCGAGTTGCGCGAGGAGCAATGAGCCTGCCCGCCAGCACCGGCGGGCACGGCGCAATAGGCGGGCTTCAGTTCTCCGGATTGTCCAGCAGATGGATGGCGAGATCGCGTCGCTCGGCGGCGTTCAGCGCAAATATCGGCATCGGCGCGGTGGGCAACAGGAAATAATCGGCGAGTTCAGCGAGCGTGTAGCGCTCGGCCAGGGTTTGCAGCTTGTCGCCGGGTACGGTCCCCGCGGAATGGCAGCCGATGCAGGCGTAGCGCGTCATCAGCGCACTGCCACTGCTGTGCGCGGCGGCGCGTTGCCGCGCATCGATGCCGGCCAGCGGATCTGGCCTGGCCGCCACGGTGCTTGGCGCGGGGCTCATGGGCAGCGTGCTGTTCGCGTCCTGACCCGGAACCAGGCGGTAGATCGCGCCGGCGTAGTCGTCGCTGACAAAGATGCTGCCATCGGTAGCCTCGACCACATCGACCGGGCGTCCGATCACTTGCCCGTCGCGCTCGAAGCCACTCAGGAAATCGCTCTCGCTGATCATGCCCTGCTCGTCCCAGCTGAGCAGCACCACCTTGTACCCATCGGGAACGGAGCGGTTCCACGATCCGTGCAGGGCGACCAGCGCCGCGCGCTGGAACCGGGGTGCACGGCTCGGACTGCGCAGGAAGCTGATGCCGAGCGGCGCGGTGTGGGCGCGAAACCCGTGGGCCGGGGAAAGGGCGGTGGCGAGCAGGATTTCCCTGCCGCCGCCGTTATCGGGATCGAGCTTGGCGAAACCGTTGATATATGGCCAGCCGTAGAATCCGCCCGCAACGATGCGGTTCAGTTCGCAGGGCGGAAAATCGTCGCCCAGCAGATCGCGGCCGTTGTCGGTGGCATAGAGTTCGCCGTTCCATGGCGCCCAGTCGAAGCCGACGCTGTTGCGCAAGCCGCTGGCGTGTATCTGCACCTGCGAACCATCGGGACGCAGGCGCAGCATCGCGGCGCGCCACCGGTGCTCCTCGACGCAGGCGTTGCAGCTCGAGCCGATGCTGAGGTACAGCCAGCCGTCCGGGCCGACGCGCACCGTACGACCCCAGTGATTGCCGCCTTCGGGCAGGCCCCCGAGCACTTGCCGGTACTCCCCGCTGGTGCGCCCCGTTGCGCTGTCGAACGCGATGCGCCCGAGAGCGCCGCTCTCGGCGATGTAGAGCCAGCCGTCGGCGATATCCATGCCTTGCGGGCGGTCCAGTCCGTCTATCAGAACCTGCTGGCGATCGGGATGTCCGTCGCCGTCGGCATCGCGGGCGAGCAACAGTATCTGGCCGAGCCGGGGCTGGCTGACCAGCAGATCGCCGGCGCTGGTCAGGCGCATGAAGCGTGCCTTCGGGACATCGCCCGCGTAAAGGCTGAGCGCAAAGCCCGCCGGCGCCTCGAGTTGCCGGCCCGTGGATTCGGCGCTCGCCTGCGGCCCGGGCGCACCGCTGATCGCGTTGAGCAGCATGCTCCAGCTCGTGATCTCGAGATTCGGCGTCAGGGTGATTCCCGCGATCAGCAGCATTGCCAGTGCGACCAGGGTCCAGAACAGGATCTTGAAAGGACGAATTGTCATCGGCTCACTCCAGACAATGAAATGCATCGTTCGCACGCGCTCGCGCGCAGGATGCCTTTGCTATAGTAATCCGGCCGCATCCATCCGGATATTCGCCCATGATCACCGCGACGCGTAACGAACTCTGGCTGTTGCTGGCCTTGACACTGGTCGCGCTGCTGGTTTCGGGTTGGCATCCCCATGACATGACCACCTGGTTTCTCGAGGTATTCCCGGTGCTGGTCGCGATACCGCTGCTGGCGGCAAGCCGCGGGAAATTTCCGCTCACCCGGCTTCTTTACTGGCTGATTTTCCTGCATGCGCTGGTTCTGATGGTCGGCGGCCATTATACCTATGCCCGCGTACCGCTCGGTTTCTGGTTCCAGGAGTGGTTCGAGCTGGGTCGCAATCACTACGACCGGCTCGGTCATATCGTGCAGGGTTTGGTACCCGCGATGATTGCGCGCGAGGTATTGTTGCGCCGCTCGCCGCTGCAGCGCGGCAAATGGCTGTTTTTCCTGGTGCTGTGCGTGTGCATGTTCGTGAGCGTGAATTACGAGTTCATCGAATGGTGGACCGCCGAAATCGCGGACCAGGCGTCGATCGAATTTCTCGGCACCCAGGGCGATATCTGGGACACCCAGTGGGATATGTTCCTGGCGCTGTGCGGCGCGGTGCTGGCGCAGCTCACGCTGGTGCGAGTGCATGACCGGCAAATGGGTGGGGTCGGGCTTCAGGCCGGCACGCCGCAAGACTGAGCGCGATTCAATCGAGGATTCCGGGGTCCGCGCGCAATTCGCGGCCTGCCATCACGAGATCTCCACCCGGCGATTCAGGGTGCTCTATCCAGAGTGTTTGCCGATTCGGCGCAACCGACGCATGATGGTGGACATGGCAACTGCCCGGATCCGGGTGGGAGGCTTTGAGGATGGGTACGAACAGCATCGTGCGGAAAATCATCCGTGGCGCCGGGCGCAGCAGTATCGCTGTGCTGCTGCTCGTGCTGATCGCAACGCTGGTTTCGGCGCAGGCTCCGCAACCGGAGCAATCCTCGCCGGTCGCCGTCACTGCGTCCGCGCCGCTGCTGCGGCTGAACGGCGCGATCGGGCCGGCCAGCGTCGATTTCATTGCGCGCGGGCTGCACAAGGCGGCAGCCGAGGGTGCGCCGCTGCTGATCCTGCAGATCGACACGCCGGGCGGGCTCGACAGCTCGACCCGCCAGATCGTGAAGGACATTCTCGCTTCTCCGGTTCCGGTCATCGCCTGGGTGGCACCGAGCGGCGCGCGCGCGGCCAGCGCCGGTGCCTACATCGTTTATGCCAGCCATGTCGCCGCGATGGCGCTCGGCACCAATCTCGGTGCCGCCACCCCGGTACAGATCGGTGGCCTGCCGGGAACGCGACCCGCACCAGCGCCCAATGCGCCTGCGCAGCCGCGGACGGATCCGCCCGGTGCCGCGCCCGATACGGACGAAGTGCATCCGGGTGCCGATGCGATGACCCGCAAGATGGTGAACGATTCCGCGGCCTACCTGCGCTCGCTGGCGCAGTTGCGCGGACGCAATGTCGAATGGGCCGATCGCGCGGTACGCGAAGGCGCCAGCCTGTCGGCGCAGGAGGCACACGAGCGTGGCGTGATCGACCTCGTGGCATCCGATCTGCCCTCGCTGCTGCAACAGGCGCAGGGCCGTACGGTGGCGATGCAGGACGGCACCCTGCTGCTGCAAAGTGACGGAGTGATCATCGAGGCCTTCGATGCCGACTGGCGCACCCGGTTGCTCGCTATCATCACCGATCCGACCGTGGCCTACCTGTTGCTGCTGCTCGGCATCTATGGCATCTATTTCGAGCTGACCACGCCGGGATTCGGTCTGCCCGGCGTGGCGGGATCGATCGCGCTGCTGCTCGGCATGTTTGCCTTGCAGATGCTGCCGGTGAACTATGCCGGAGTGGCGCTGATCGTGCTGGGGTTTGCAATGCTGGTGGGCGAGGCCCTGTTGCCGAGTTTCGGCGCGCTCGGCATCGGTGGCATCATCGCCTTCGTGATCGGCTCGGTGATGCTGATCGACACCGAGACGCCGGGCTTCGGCATTCCGCTCGGACTGATCGTGAGTGTGGCGCTGTTCAATGTGCTGTTCGTGGTGGTGGTGCTGCGCCTGGCGCTGAAGGCTCGCGGCCGGCCCGTGGTGAGCGGCTCCGAGGAGCTGATCGGCGCGCACGGCGAGATTATCGGCGAAGACCTGCAGACGACCTGGGCACGAGTTCACGGCGAGCGCTGGCAGGTCCGCTCGAGCGCGCCGCTGCGCCCCGGCGAGCAGGTGCGCGTCACCGGCCGCGAAGGTCTGATCCTGCAGGTGCAGCCCGAGGCTGGCGTCGCGACGCAAGCGGCCGACGGTGGCACCCCGGGCAATACAGGTTCCACTGCAAGCGAGGAGTAAAAACAGATGGGTATCGGTTACGGGTTCATTCCAATACTGTTGATTCTGCTGGTGTTCGCCTCGGTGCGCATTTTGCGCGAGTACGAGCGCGGCGTGGTGTTCCAGCTGGGGCGTTTCTGGAAGGTGAAGGGACCGGGGCTGATCATCCTGATTCCCGGCATCCAGCAGATGGTGCGCGTCGATCTGCGCACCGTGGTGATGGACGTGCCGCCGCAGGACGTGATCACGCGTGACAATGTCTCGGTAAAGGTCAACGCGGTGATCTACGCACGCGTGGTCGACCCGCAGCTCGCGATCATCCAGGTCGAGGACTACATGAACGCGACCTCGCAGCTGGCGCAGACCACGCTGCGCGCGATCCTCGGCAAGCACGAGCTCGACCAGCTGCTGGCCGATCGCGAGCGCATCAACCAGGATCTGCAGCAGGTGCTCGATGTGCAGACCGATGTCTGGGGCATCAAGGTCGCGAATGTCGAGATCAAGCACGTGGACCTCAACGAGAACATGATCCGTGCGATCGCGAAGCAGGCCGAGGCCGAACGCGAGCGGCGCGCCAAGGTGATCCACGCCGAGGGCGAGCTGCAAGCTTCCGACAAGCTGCTGGAAGCGGCCAACAAGCTGGCGCAGGCGCCGGAAGCGATGCAGTTGCGCTATCTGCAGACGCTTACCGCGATCGCCGGCGAGAAGAGTTCCACGATCATCTTCCCGATGCCGATCGACTTGCTCACGTCGATCGTCGGGAGCTTGCCCCGCGGCAAGCCGGATTGATGTGCTGTGGCACCGCATCTGGAATGGGTGCGCTGCGGCGGGGATCGAGTGGAGCCCGGGTTTGAGCGCTGGTGCCTTGGTCTGAATTCATGCTTGCATCGACCACGGTTGATTATCGATAATCGATAACCAGCCGTGGTCTGCCCACGCCCCGCATGGCACCAGAAGAAGCCCGGATATCGATCGAATGTGGATCGTTCGCCTCGCACTGCAGCGTCCTTACACATTCATCGTGCTGGCGTTGTTGCTGCCCCTGATCGGAGCGCTGTCGATTTTCGGCAGTCCGATGCGTGCAGGCATGCCCACCGATATTTTCCCCGATATCCCGATTCCGGTGATCGGCGTGGTGTTCGCATACTCGGGGCTGGCGCCCGACGAAATGGCCGGGCGGATCACCACGACCTTCGAGCGCCCGCTGACCACGATCGTCAACGACGTCGAACACCTGGAATCGCAAAGCTATCCGGGCATCGCGGTAATCAAGGTGTTTTTCCAGCCCGGTGTCGACATCAATCTGGCGATGTCACAGATCACGGCGTTTGCCCAGACGAGCCAGCACGCTCTTCCGCCGGGGACTTCGCCGCCGTTTGTAATGAAATACAGCGCCTCCACGGTGCCGATCATCCAACTGGCATTTTCCAGCGCCGTGCTGGGCGAGTCGGAGTTGTTCGACCTTGCCAACCAGTTTGTGCGCGCGCAGCTCGCGACGGTTGCCGGAGCCTCGGTTCCCTTTCCCTATGGCGGTGCGGCACGCCAGATCAATGTCGATCTCGACCCGGTTGCACTGCGTGCCCAGGGTCTTTCGCCGCGGGATGTCAACCAGGCGCTGGGTGACCAGAACCTGGTGTTGCCGGCAGGCACCCAGAAGATCGGTACGATCGAGTACGCGGTCAAGCTCAACGCCAGCCCGCAGAAACTCGAGGAGCTCAACGATCTTCCGATCCGGGGCCAGAACGGCAGTATCACCTATGTGCGCGATGTGGCGCATGTGCATGACGGCCATCCGCCACAGACCAATATTGTGCGGGTCGACGGCAGTCGCGCGGTATTGATGACGGTACAGAAGACCGGGTCGGCCTCGACTCTGGACATCATCGAAACCATCAAGCAACGCCTGCCGCAGATCCGTGCGCTGCTGCCCGATGACGTGAATCTGGAGGCGACCGGCGACCAGTCAGTATTCGTCAAGGCCTCGATCCAGGGTGTGCTGGCCGAGGGGCTCATCGCGGCGCTGCTCACCGCGCTGCTGATCCTGCTGTTCCTGGGCAGCTGGCACAGCACGCTGATCATCGCGATCTCCATTCCGCTTTCGATCCTGTGCTCGATCATTGCACTGCATGCGCTGGGCGAGACGATCAACATCATGACGCTGGGCGGCCTGGCCCTTGCGGTCGGCATACTGGTCGACGATGGAACGGTCACCATCGAGAACATCAACCGCTTGCTGGAGGAAGGCCGTGATGTGGAAGAGGCAATACTCGAGGGCTCGCGGCAGATCCTGGTGCCGGCGCTGGTCTCGACCCTGTCTATCTGCATCGTGTTCGTGCCGATGTTCCTGCTCACGGGGGTAGCGCGTTACCTGTTCGTGCCGATGGCCGAGGCCGTGGTGTTTGCCATGCTTGCCTCCTACGGGCTGTCCCGCACCCTGGTGCCAACACTCGCAAAATACTGGCTGCGCCCGCGAGCCGTGGCCGGTGTGCAGCCGCCCGCGCACCCGTTGCGGCGTGTGCAGCAGGCATTCGAACGACGCTTCGAGGCGTTGCGCACCGCTTATTTCGAGGCGCTGCAGCACGTCATGCAGCATCGCGGCTTGTTTGTGTGCATGTTTCTGGGGTTCGCGCTGCTCTCGATGCTGCTCTATCCCGCGCTCGGCAGGAACTTCTTTCCCCAGATAGACTCGGGCCAGATACGCCTGCACATGCGGGGTCCGAGCGGGACGCGGGTCGAGGAGACCGCGCTGCTGGCTGATGATGTGGAGGAGGAAATCCGGCGCGTGATCCCGGCGGCGGACATCGCCAGCGTGGTCGATATCGTCGGCCTGCCCAACAGCGGTATCAACCTGACCTATGGCACCTCCGGTACGATCGGCACGAGCGATGCGGATATCCTGATTCGCCTCGAAAAGGACCATCGCCCGACCGCCGATTATGTACGCGAACTGCGTCGACGCCTCCCGGAGGCGTTCCCTTCGATCAATTTCGCGTTCCTCCCTGCCGATATCGTCAGCCAGATCCTGAACTTCGGGCTGCCGGCGCCCATAAACCTGCAGATCATCGGCCCCAGCGGGGAAAACCGCGCGCTGGCGCGGCAATTGCTGGCCGAGCTGCGGCATGTGCCCGGACTGGTCGATCTGCGTATCCAGCAGGAAAACGACAAGCCCGAGTTCAGGGTCAGTGCCGATCGCGGTCGTGCTGAACAACTCGGGCTCACGCAGCGTGATCTGGCGGGCAATCTGCTGATCGCGCTCTCGGGCAGCTTCCAGACTTCACCTACTTACTGGCTGAACCCGGCAAACGGCGTCCAATACCCGATTGTTACGCGCATGCCGCAGAACCGCGTGAGCTCGCTGGACGATCTGCAGAACCTGCCGGTCGGGAGCGCCATTGACGGTTCGCAGCAGATCCTCGGTGCGCTGGCGAGCATCTCCCGCGGCGCGGGCGCCAACGTTGCCACTCACTACGACGCCCAGCCCGTGATCGATATCTTCGGGAGTGTGCAGGACCGCGATCTCGGCGGTGTCGCGCAGGATGTCGACCGTATCGTCGCCGCGTATGCCGACAAGCTGCCACGCGGCACGCGCCTGGTCGCGCGCGGTCAGATGGAAACCATGCGCAGCTCGTTCACCGGACTGCTGATCGGCCTGGCCGGTGCAATCGTTCTGGTCTACCTGCTGATCGTGGTCAATTTCCAGTCGTGGACGGATCCGTTTGTCATCATCTCCGCATTGCCCGTGGCGCTTGCGGGCATCGCGTGGATGCTGTTTCTGAGCGGGACTACCCTGAGCGTACCGGCGCTGACCGGAGCGATCATGTGCATGGGCGTGGCGACCGCCAACAGCATTCTCGTCGTGAGTTTTGCACGCGAGCGCATCGGGCAGGGCCTCGCATCATCGGAGGCCGCGCTCGAAGCCGGCCATACGCGCTTTCGTCCGGTCCTGATGACCGCGCTCGCGATGATCATCGGCATGCTGCCGATGGCGCTGGGACTGGGGGAGGGCGGTGAGCAGAATGCGCCCCTCGGGCGCGCGGTGATCGGCGGGCTGATATTTGCCACGTTCGCCACGCTGTTCTTCGTGCCCGGCGTTTTCAGCTTGTTGCACCGCGCGCGCAACGACGCGAGCGCGGTGTGAGCAGGTACATGTTCCCCAGGAAATCGTCATGAATAGCAGCAACCGATCCATGCCGATCAAGGCTTCCGCGAGGGGCTTCGGGCGAGTGGCACTGGTCGTGGTGCTCGTTGCGCTCGTTGTGGCGGGATGGGGCCTGGTGTCACGAGAGCGTGCCGAAGCGCGCCTGCGCGCACATACCGAGAAACAGATTGCGCGCACGGTAACCACGATCAGCGCGACACGCAGCGATACGAGCATCGACCTGAGCCTGCCGGGCAATGTGGTTGCCCGCGTGGAAGCGTCGATTTTCGCACGCACCGACGGTTATCTTGCCCGCTTGCACGTCGATATCGGTACGACGGTAACCGCCGGTCAGCTTCTCGCCGAGATCGATGCGCCCGAGCTCGATCAGCAATTGCGCGAGGGCGGCGCGGAGGTGGCTGCGGCCGAGGCGGCCGCTGCGCTCGCGCAGACCACGGCCGAACGCTGGCTTGCCCTGGGTGCGAGCCACACGGTGTCGCGCCAGCAGGTCGACGAGCAGCAGAGTGCCGCGCAGGCAAGCGCCGCCCGGCTGAACGCGGCGCGCGCCAGTCTGCAGCGCTTGCAGGAACTGAGCGCCTTCAAGCGGATCGTCGCGCCCTTCGACGGTATCGTGACCGTGCGCAATACCGACATTGGGCAGCTGATTTCGGCCAATGGCACGGGCGAGGAACTGTTCCGGATCGCCGATACCAGCCGGCTGCGGGTATTCGTTCGCGTGCCGCAGGTCTATGTGGCGACGATGACTCCCGGACTGGTCGCAAGACTCGGCTTTCCTGATCGTCCGGGCGCGGAATACGAGGCGCGACTGGTGCGCAGCGCCAACGCGCTCGATGCCGCATCGCGCACCTTGCTGGTGGAACTCGATGTGGACAATCGCCACCACGAATTGCTGTCCGGCACCTATGTCGATGTTCATTTCCAGCTGCCCGGATCATCCACGTTGCGCCTGCCCGCCAATACCCTGCTGTTTCGCGCGGCAGGTCCGCACGTCGCCACGGTTGGCGAGGACAATCGCGTGTTGCTGAAGCCCGTGACGCTGGGTCGCGATTTCGGCAACGAGCTCGAGATCCTGTCCGGAGTGGACGCCACGGATCGCGTGATACTCAGCCCGCCGGATTCGCTCTCGGATCACGAGGCGGTGCGTATCGTGAACGGTGCCGGGACCACGGACCATCCCCCATGAGCAAGCTGCTGCCCAAGAGCGTCATCAAGCGCACGTGCATGCGCGACCGGATTCGTGAGCAACTGGTGGCACGCATACTGGAGGGCAGCTACCCCCCGGGCATGCGCCTCAAGGAACTCGTGCTCGCCGAGGAATTCGGTGTGAGCCAGGCGCCGGTTCGCGAAGCATTGCGCGAACTCGAGGCCACCGGGCTGCTCACCACCGAGCGCTATTGTGGCACCCGGGTGTGTGCTGCCGACCTGAACGCTTTGAAGGAAGCATACGAGCTGCGCGCGGTACTCGAGATGCGCGCGGTCGAGCTGGCCTTGCCGCTGCATCCCGCAATGTCGCGGCGGTTCCGGGCGGACATCAGGCGCATGCGTGGATTTGCCGGCCGCAACGCGCGCGATGCCTATGTCGGTGCGGCGCTGGAGCTGCACCGCAGGTTGATCGAGGCTTGCGCAAACCGCTTTTTCCTGAGGACCTGGGATGCCTTTCACTGGGATGTGCGGGCACGCATCACGCTGCGTTATGTCGATGACGCGCTGAATCTCGATGCAACCCTGCAGCGTCACGTGGTGCTGGTCGAGCACCTGGTCGCGGGGCGCGTCGCGGAGTCCGTGCAGGCGGTGCGGGCGACATTCGATGCGCTGATCTCGATGCTGGAGGCTGAATGAGCAACACGTCAAGCGAGCTTCCGGTTGCCGTGATCTGCACTCCCGGGAACATTTGCACCTTGCTCATGGAGGATATTGCGACGCTGACGCTGCAGGCAGGGGCGGGAGGACTCGCTTTGGCGCAACAGGTGCATTAGGCTTTCCGCGTATCTTTGCCGACGTGGAAATCCGGGACATGAACAACGCCTTGCTGACAGGACATCGTGCGCTGATCGTCGGCGGCGGCAGTGGCATCGGCTATGCCAGCGCGGAGC
>MTKY01051068.1_pt1 | contig 35690 bp, 10 predicted proteins | sample 1042731 | NCBI WGS metagenome assembly MTKY01 (sample SAMN06212206, study PRJNA360538) | anaerobic digester metagenome | biome: Wastewater treatment plant; material: sludge; isolation source: anaerobic digester fed with sludge from wastewater treatment plant | place: Denmark: WWTP Soeholt ...
GTCTGACATGAAAACGGCGAGCAAGTCTTGAATCCAGCCGTCCGCTTCCGCCGTTGCGCCGAGGAGAGGCGCGACCTCAGCGCGGCTGTGCTCGGATTCGGCGCTTAACGCGTGCTCCACTGCTGGACTTGTTTCCAGAGGCGTCCCGGTTACCACCCGGGCGACCAGCGGCTCGAGACAGCCGCACGATTGGCGAATGATCAACTTGGTGGGGAGGAGCACCTCGAGCGGGACCTCCTCGCCGGCCATTTTCGCCAGCAACACTGTCAGTCCCTGCGCCCCCAATTCAAACATCGATTGGTGTACTGTCGTCAAAGACGGCGTCGCCAGTTGGGCCATACGGGTATCGTCGAAACCGGTCAGGGCCACATCGTAAGGTACGTGGATGCCGCGCGCTTGCAGTGCTTCCAGTGCACCCAGCGCCATATTGTCGTTGGAGGCGACGATGGCTTGTACGTCCACCTGGCGTTGATCGAACAAGACTTCGACGGCTTCCCTACCCGCGCGGACGGTCCAATCTCCGGGGACGACGAGCGTGGGATCAACCGCAATCCCATGATCTTTCAGTGCCTGCGCGTAAGCCTGGTAGCGCGGTCTGGCCGTGGGACGATTTTCGGGGCTGTTGATGAAGGCAATCCGGCGATAGTGATGATCCCGGATGAGATGCGCTACAGTTTCGTAGAGGCCGGCTGTTTCGGTTGCCACCACTGTGGTAAAACCCTCTATGGGCAGTCCGATGTGGACGAGGGGCAATCGCCTGTAACGTTGGTAGAACGCAATGGCTTCGGGTATAGGCACATAAGTGATGATGGTACCCAGGATAATCAGGCCGTCAACAATGTCCGGCGTGATCAGCGCGTAGAGAATATTGCGCTGCGTGTCGAATTGGTTGTAGAAGGTGTGATACAGGTGTCCGCCGGCAAAGCACAGCAGGTTGACATCCTGCTCTTGCGCCACCGATGTGACGCCAGCTAAAACTTGGGACAGATACTCCTGCTGCTCATTGGGCATGTTCTCGAAGAGCATCCCGATGGTCAGGCGGGCTGGGCGTGGGAGAGTCTGATTTGTGTTGGACATCTTGTCTCGTTATTAATCCGCAATCGGCAACTCGAACGCAAAGCGGGTTCCATACGGCTGCCGCGGTTCAGCCCAGATGCGTCCGTTGTGCCGCTCATGAATGATGGACCAGCACAGCCATAATCCCAGACCGGTGCCTTCTCCTACCTCTTTGGTGGTGAAAAATGGCTCGAACAGCCGGCGCTGAGTGGTTTCGGGAATACCAGGACCGTTGTCCTCGATCTCTACGCGCACATTCGATTCGACTACTGTCGTGCGCAAGATCAACTGCGGGGCATAGTCTGTTCCTACTGCAGCGCGTTTATCGGCCATAACCTGGGCAGCATTGCGGATCAGATTGAGGAGCACCTGCTGAATTTGCTGGTTATCGCACGGAACCTGCGGCAGGGTCGGCGCCAACTCGTACACGATCGCTATGTCACGGAAGTCATACTGGCGTTTCAGATCATAGTCCGCGGCGGCCAATTCGACTGTTTGTTTGAGGAGCGTGTTCAGATTGCATGGGGCGTGGTTCGATGTCCCCTTACGCGCGAAACTGAGCAAATCGGAGACAATTTTGGCGGCGCGCGTGCCCATATCGCGGATTCCCTGGAGATAGTCGAACAGCCCGCGTTCCTGCATGTAAGCTTCCAACCGCTCCACATCGATGCCGGCGGCCTCCAGCCGCGTCCGCGTGCGCGGATGGCGCGGGTTGAGGGCCAGCTCTAAAAACTGCGCCGCCTGCATCATAGCGCCGAGTGGGTTGTTGATTTCGTGCGCCATGCCCGCTGCCAACCCGCCGACGCTTGCCAGTTTGGTTGCTTGCAGCATCGTATCTTCAAATTGGACGCGTTGAGTTGCATCATCTATACTCAACACGACCCCGGCAATGGCATCAGAGAGGAGCGGGAAGACGTGTACATCGTAATAGCGCACGCCATCCAGGGTGTGCACTGCCTCGCGGTGCCGGTGCGCCACGCGCTGTGTCGCCAATACTTCATCTACCAGAGGTTGGTAATGCCTTATCGCTGGGCACAAATCCCATAGCAGATTACCCAGGAGTTGTTGCTTGGCGCAGTGCGTGAACTGCTCGGCAGCAGGGTTCCAGGTCAGCACGCGTCCTTCGGCATCCAGGGTGATCAACGCGGAGGGCATGGAGTCGGTGATGTTTTGCAAGAGATGCTGCAGGCGGATGATTTCCTGCTCGGTGCGCCGGCGTTCGGCGAGGTAATGCCACTCGCGCAGCGTGCGCTCCGCGATATGCGGCATGTCGGTCAACGTCTCTGTTGTTTTGACCACATAATCCAACGCGCCGGCTTTCATGGCCTCCACGGCCACCTGCTCGTTGCCATGACTGGTCATTAAGATGACGGGCAACCCCAGTTCGTGCTTGGGTATGGATAAGACATCTACGCCATGGCCGTCGGGCAGCAGCCAATCCGTGATCACCAGGTCGATGGTTTGTGTGGCCAGGAGCTGGCGTGCTTCTTGCAGGTTGTGCGCAACGAGCAAGTTGGCTTCTGGCAGCCGTTGGCGGAATGCGCGCCGGATCAGTTCGACGTGGGAAACCTCATCTTCGACCAACAATATGTCCATACTCGCGCTCCTAAATTGACTGTAAGTAATGTCGCACGCTGTATCACGTAGCTATTCGGGATGCAAACCCTGGCGAAAGTCGGTGCGTGTGACTTGAAAAGTGACCCTGGGTAGCGCAGTTTTCGTGTTGCGGAGTCTCATGTGCCATCTTCGCAAAGCTGGCTGCACATTCACCGCCAAAATGACATGCGTTGCTTGCAGGTTTTGGAAATGTCAACTATTATATAGTAAAATGCAGTGATTTCCAAACACAACCTTTGTTTCTCAGGCGAGTAACCCTTGTGAAGGTTTTAAAAGCGCACTCGGATGCCGAGGTAATCGTAATCCAAAATCTCGTTTGTAACCTTCGCCAGGGTTGTTGTCGAGGGCGCTGAAGAAACGTTGATTTATCCTCTGTGTCTTGCTTTGTTGGGGCGGGGCCTATAATATCGTTTATCACATGGATAGGAAGACAGGCTTATGAGCCAGAAAAAGATCCTGGTTATTGATGATGAACTGTTGCTCCGGCGTGCGCTCGCCGACTATTTGCGTGAATGTGGGTATCATGCCGTCACGGCCGCCGATGGCGCCGAGGGGCTGAGTACGGCGCGGGCGCAACATTTCGACGCCATCCTGGTCGATTTGCGCATGCCCCGTGTCGATGGTTTGGAGGTCGTCGCCACCCTCAAAGTCGAGCAGCCCGAACTGCCGGTCGTCGTTGTCTCTGGCACCGGTGTGCTACAAGATGTCATCGAGGCGGTGCGCCGGGGGGCATGGGACTATGTCACCAAGCCTGTGCGTGACATGGATGAGATCACCGTCATCATTGAGCGCGTGTTGGAGCGTGCCCGCCTGATCGCCGAGCGCGACCGCTATCAGCACGAGATCGAAGACCTCAATTGCGCTCTGGGAATCACGGTCGCCCGCCAAACCGAGGATTTACGCATTCAGAACCGTGAACTTACGGCGCTCAACCATATCATCAGCGCCGCCACCACGACGCTCGATCCTGTCGAAATCTTACGGGTCCTGTGTACCGAACTGGCCCTGGCGCTATCGCTGCCGTATACTGTCGCCACCATTACCGATCTTGACAACTCTTGCTTGAGAATCGTCGCTGAATATGGCCGTTACGACTGCGAGAGCCTTTTGGATCTCACGGTATCTTTGACCGAACCGATTGTTACTGACGTCCTGCAGCACCAACTGCCACTTTTCATTGAAGACGCGCAACAAGATGCCCGGTTGGACAATCAGCGTGCGGCGTTTAGTCGTCGCCAGACGGCTACACTACTCTTGGTGCCAGTGGTGGTGCGTGGGCGTGTTATGAGCATCTTGGGATTGGAGACTACCGTTCCTCGCGTCTACGACGACCATGATATGAGCCTGATCGTGAACGCGGCGGCGGCGGCAGGACAGGCGTTAGAGGCGCTCAATCTGCACCGTGAACTGCGCATGCACGCCGATGCACTGGAGGCAACCGTTGCCCAGCGCACTGCGGAACTGAGCGTGGCCCTCGAACAAGCGCAGGCCGCCGACAAGGCCAAATCGCAGTTCCTTAGCAGCGTGAGCCACGAGTTGCGCACCCCGCTCGCCAGCATCCGCCTTTACCTGGGATTGCTTTCTCAGGGCCGGGTGGAACACCGCCAACGTTATCTCGAAAGCCTCGCCCGGGAAGTCGAGCGGTTGCAGGTGTTGATCGAAGAGTTGCTCGACATTTCACGACTCGATCTGGAGAAGACCGCCCCGCAATGGCAGTCTGTTGACTTGAACGCACTACTGGCCACACTGGTCGAAGACCGCACCCGCTTGTTTACCGAGCGCGGTCTACACCTGCACCTTGATACTGCAACGGAGTTGCCCCCGATTGCCGCCGATCCGGCTTTGCTGGAACAGGTCGCCACCAACCTGCTCACCAATGCATTGAATTACACTCAACCCGGCGGGGATGTCTGGTTGAGCACGATGGCTGTGATCCAGGAAGCGCATCCCTGGGTCATCTTCAAAGTACGGGATAACGGCCCCGGCATTGCGCCTGAAGAGCAGGAACAACTCTTCCAACGGTTCTATCGCGGGGAAGCGGCGCGGGTGAGCAAAGCGCCCGGCACGGGACTGGGGCTGGCTATCAGCCAGGGGGTCATCAACCTGCACCACGGACGGATTACGCTGGAGAGTGACCTGGGTAAGGGTAGTACGTTTTGCGTCTGGCTGCCGTGTGAACATTCAGGCAACGGGCAAGGAGCGAGTGAAGTTACCCCCAAAAACTAGACCACATGCTAAGTATCTATCCGAAAATAGGAGCGCAATGGTAAAAATGGCGTAATCTGCTATAGCTTAAGTCGTCTAAAACTAAGCAAAGCGAGGTTACGCCATGGCAAAAAAGTCTAGCATAAAACCGAAAAATGTGGACTATTTTCACGTTCCGCGTCCATTGTGACGCCGCATCAAGAAACATCTGCCGAAACCATCGCCGAAACGAGGCCCTGGACGACCTCCCGTGAACAATCGAGACGTGGTCAATGGCATTTGGTACGTTCTGTGGACCGGCTGCCAGTGGAAAGCTGTACATCGCGACTGGTTTAATGTGTCCAGCAGCGTGCTGCACGAGCGTTTTCAAACGTGGCAACAGGCTGGGATCTGGCAGAAAGTGTTCCAAACCCTGGTCCGCTTCTACGCGCGTGAGCAGCGCATCCGCTGGAAATAGCAATCGATTGATAGCAAATCGTGTCCGGCACCGCTGGGCGGCGATGAGACGGGAAAGAACCCGACCGATCGAGCCAAAAAGGGGAGCAAAATCCACATTCTGGTGGATGAACGGGGCGCGCCGTTGGCCATTCATATCACGGGCGCCAACAAACACGACAAATGGTCGGCCGATGCCTGATTTTCTCGATCGTGGTGCCACGCCCATCGAGTGAGCAACATCTGTGTGCCGATAGAGGCTATGACTATCCTGATGTTCATGAAGTTGTCCGTGATGAAAACTATATTCCACATATCAAGCATCGCCGCCGCCGGGGTGAACCCGAGGTAGAAGAGCGTCCTATTCCAGGTGAGTTGCGGTATCCGGCACGACGTTGGGTGGTGGAACGGACCTTAGGCTGGTTAGTCAAGCGCCGCAGCCTCCGGATTCGCTGGTGCAAAAAATCGGACAATTGGTTGGCGCTTATCCAGTTCGCTTGTGCTGACATTCTATGTAACATGACAATTTTCGGATAGATACTTAGGACATTGGTTACAAGTTAAGCAATCCGTGATTTGTCAAATAGCGCCCGGAACGTCTTCGGGTATGCTAACCCGTCCGTATTTTATGCGGTAATGGCTGAGTTAGCGATGGTGTGATCAGTGCGTAGCTACATTTGCAGAACTACCGGTCGAATTAGAGCGCGAAATCGGCCCAAAATTGATTCAAAAAAGGCCAGTCTTGCCCTTGACAAGCAAACGAAAACCTTAACTTGTAGGCAATGGTTTTAAGGGATGGTTTTGAGTGATTCCTGAGTGTGTAGGTCAATTATCAGCTCAAAGACAAAACCGGCGGGTCGATTGTGGACACTTTGTGCTTATCGCAGCGATGAATCCGTGTCCATGCGGTCATTATAACGATCCGGAGCGCCAATGCACCTGCGCGACAGGCCTTATCCAGCGTTACCGCGTCGTTGCGCAGCAACGTCCGTATTTCCGGCCCGCTGCTGGATCGAATCGACATCCACATGGAAGTGCCACGGGTGGCCTACGACAAGCTGGCTCACGCCACCCGCGGCGAGCCTTCCGAGACGATTCGAGCACGCATCGACGCGGCGCGGGAACGGCAGCAGCAGCGTCTCGCCGGTGCGCGACTGGCCTGCAACGCGGATATGGGACCGGCGCAGCTCTGCGAGTTCTGCGCCCCGCTTCCTGCGGCCTGCGCGAAGACGCCCAAGCCCTGATGCGCGCAGCGATGCGGCAGATGCACCTCAGCGCGCGGGCGTACCACCGGATTCTGAAGGTGTCGCGCACGATGGGCGAATCTTCGCCTTCGGGTTTGGAGGGCGCGGAGGCTATCCAGACGCACCATCTGGCGGAGGCGTTGCAGTATCGGGCGCAGGTGTTGGAATATGCGAGATGCGTGTGCGCCGCGTTTTCTCCTGGATGATAGGCTGTCTCAGTCAGTTGCAGGGATCTTATGAAAGTACTAGATTGTTTTCCAGCAGCGCCTGCGCCTCCTGCCAGTCGCGGGTGTCCCACCCTTCAGTGAACCAGGCGCAGGTCTCGGCGAGCAGGCGTCGCGCCGCCTCCGGCTTTTCGGTGCGCCAGAGCCTGGCTAGACTGAGGGCGGCGTGCAGTTCCAACGTGTGCGCTTCTTGACGGCGGGCGATGTCTATCGCTTGACGAAAAAACGCTTCAGCGGCGTTGCGGTCGGGGGGTTCCTGCCGGAGCAACAGTTCGCCGTGCAGGTGGTAAATCTGCGCCAGCCCGACCGTGATCCCCGGTTGGTCTGGCTTTGCCAGGATAGTAGACGTAATCGCCAGCCCGGCGGTAATGTCCCCGGCTTGCAGGCACGCCGCTGCCAGGCGGACGATCCACATGCCGCGCCCCGCGTGGGTGGCGGTAGACTCCCACATTCGCATCCCGCGCCGGATCAGTTCCAGGTTGGCCGCGGCTTGCGGTGTGCCGGGCGGCGTCTGGGTAGCCTGAGCGTAACCTTCGGCGGCCCATCCATACGCCAGGAAAAACTGCAAACCCTCGGTTTCACCCACGCGCAGCAATTCACCCGCAAGGGCGCGCAGGGCGTCCATATCCCCGCGCAAAACGGCCACTTCGCAGGCAAAAATCAACGCGCTGCCCAACGCGGACTTGTGCTGGATACGCCGCGCGCGCGCAAGCGCCTGGGAGGTCTGCGCCCAGGCCTGGTCGAGATAGCCGGATATCGCCAGCGCAAAGCCAAGCCCGGTCCGGCACGCTGATTCCAGGTCGCCGCCAAGCCACGGCAGCGTGTCCGGCTGCCCAATGGCGCGGTGCGCCGCCAGGGCGTCTGCCAGATGTTGGCGCGCGCCGGAAGAGTCCCCTTGAAACAGGCGGCTGTAGCCCAGGATGCGGTGCGCCAGGACGCGCGCCAGATTGACCTGTTCGCCCGCCAGGGCCAATATCTGTTCGCCAAGTTGCGCCGCCGGCAGGAATTCCCCCTGACTGAGCAGCCAATCGGCCTGCTCGTAGAGCGCCACCAGCAGATCGGTCCATTTGTCAGACTCAGGGTCAGCCTGGTCGGGGTACGTTTGCCCTGTTTCTTCCAGCAAAGCAAAGGCTTGCTGAATCGCGGCCTGACGTTCCGCTCCGCCCCAGCCGTCGGTCGAAAGGAAAGGCGCGCCCAGGGCCAAATAGAGGTGGATTTCCAGCCTGTCGCGCGCGGGCGAGCGCGGCGCAGCAGCCAACAGCGCCAGGCCGCGCCGGTAATGAGCGACCGCCGCCGGCGGCGCAGCCAGGTGAATGGCCTGCTGTCCGGCTTCCAGGTGGTAGAGCGCCGCCTTCTCCGGCAGCCCGCCGTTCTCGAAGTGACGCGCCAATTCGGCGGCGCGGCGGGCGCGTTCCTCCGGCAGCCCGGCGTACAGGTCTTCCAGCGCGGCCCCCACCGCTGCGTGTCGTCGCGCGCGCTCCGCCGGGTCTAACTGCTGGTACAGATAGGCCTGGAACAGGATGTGCCGAAAGCGGTAGCGCGAGAGTTGCCGGGCGTGGTCGCCGCCGATGGCGTGCGCGCCCTCCCCCTGCACCAATCGCCGCGCGCCGCGCCCCATGCCCAAAGGCCCGCTCAGGTCGCGCAGCAACGCGGCGACGTCGATGCCTTGTGCGCGCGCCACCACCTCAGCGGTGAAGCTTTCGCCTTCGACGCTGGCGGTGGCGAGCCAGTCGCGCCATTCGGCGGGCAGATGCGCGATGCGCCCGGCGATGGCAGCTTCGACCCGTTCCGGCACGTGCTCCCAATCCAGGGTGGGATTGCTCACCCAACTTCCGTCGGCAGTGCGGCGAATCTCGTTGCGGGCTTGCAGGCTGCGAAGCAGTTCGATGGTGAACAGCGGGTTGCCGCCCGTGCGCCGCGCCAACGCCGCGCTAAACGCCGCATCGAGTTGGTTGGGATAGAGCAAGGGGTCGTGCGCCAGGAAGTCCGCCACAAAAGCCCGTTCGTCCACCTGATCCAAATCCACCCGAATGTCCCCGCCATAGCGTTGCATTTCGGTCACGATGTCCAAAAGGGGGTGCTGGCCCGTTTCTCCCCGCTGACCGATTTCGCCGGGCCGGTACGCCGCCAGGAGCAGGAGCCGGCTGTGAGACAGGCGACGCGCCAGATGAAACAGCAGCGCCGCGCTGCCGGCGTCGATCCATTGCAGGTCGTCCAACAGCAGCACCAGCGGGCGCTGGCGGGCCAGGGTGACAAAAAAGCGCGTGGTTTCTTCGAACAACTGCCCGCTGCTCAGGTTTCCCGAAAGCGCGCCGCCAGCGAGGGGACGTGTCAACATCTTCTGCCAGGCCGCCGGGGTAGACTTCTTGTCCTGTGTTGACAGCCGTTGGGCCAACGCGGCGCGGTTGACGACGCGCCCCAGCAGGGTGGGCGCCGTTTCCACCAACGTCTGGGCGATGGGAGCAAGCGTCTGTTGCAGTCGTTCTTGCGCTTCTGCCGGAAGCAACTCCGCACAAGAAAGCGTTTCGCGCTCGCCGGCCAACACCTGCACGCTCTCGATGAACGGCTGGTAGGGTTGTCCGACGCCGGCGTAGGCATCGCACTGCCCGCACGCGACCAGGAGGTCGGGGCGGCGGGCCAGCGCCTGGCGGGCAAACGCGCTCAGCAGCGCGGTTTTGCCGCTGCCAGCCTCGCCGGTAATCAAGACCACCTGTCCCTGCCCGGTCAGGGCGCGCTCCAGGGCTTGCGCCAGCCGCTCCAACTCGCGCTCGCGGGCCACGAACGGCGCGCTGACCGGTTCGCTCCCCGTATCCACCGCGCCCGACGTTTGTTTGATGTGTTGGTACAGCGCGTCGATGGCGCGGCCCGGTTCGATCCCCAACTCGCGCAGCGCCTGGCGACAGAGGCGGTACTGGGTCAGGGCTGCGCCGGGTTCTCCGTTGGCCGCCAACGCACGCATTGCGCAATAATGGGTTTTCTCGTCCCAGGGTTGGGAAGCCAGGATGTCGCGGTACGTTTCTACGGCCTGAGCATAATCGCCGGCCGTTTCCTGAGCGCCCCCTAGCAAGCGCAACAGGCGCAGGTGTTGGCGCTCGAGGTGTTCGCGCGCGCGCAGCGCCCAGCTTTCGAAGTCCAGGCTGTCGCCCAGGTTGTAGCCGTGCAGGAAAGGCCCCTGGTAAAGCGCCAGGGCATCGCGCAGGGCCGCCAACGGGGGGGCGGGCTGCTCCTGGAGGGCGGCGGCTTGTTTTTGAAATGCCGTCACGTCCACCCAGATTTGCGCCTGCGGGTTCAACTGTACAGAGGAACGGTCAATTAGCAGGAAAGGCGTCGTCGCCTGCCGCTCACGCAGTATAGCGCGCAGGTTGGAGAGGACGAAGCGCAACGCGCCGCGCGCCTCGGCGTCCGCGCGCTCCGGCCAGAGCAGTTCGGCGAGGGTTTGGCGGGGGTGCGGGCGGGCGGCTTCCACTGCGAGGTACGCCAGCAGCGCGCTCGCCTTCCCCGCTTCCAGGGGCAAGGGCGGGCCGTCGTCCAGGCGGAATTGCGCCCCGCCTAAGAGATAAATCGTCAATTTGTCCGGCATCCTACCCTCAGAGAGCAGCCTGATTCGACGCTCGAGGTGGGTTACAATTCGTCATCCTTGCGGCGCTGAACCACAATTCAGCGCCAGGCATCCTCGACGCTGACTTCATTATAAATCAGGTGCGGCAGATACCCAAACGCACGTTTGACGCACGTTTGTTTTTTATAATAAACAGTATGGAACACACATCCAATTATAAATCCTACATTTTGCGCGTCTGGCAGACGGAGCAAAACGCGCGCCCCGTACTGTCGGCGGTCTTGGAAGATTGCGAGACCGGCGCGCGGCAAACGTTTCCTAGTCTGGCGCTGTTGGTGGAGTTTTTGAAGACCGGCGCGGTCCCTGCACCGCCGCCCTATGACTTGGAGACTGAGGAATGGGTATATTGATTCGGAATTTTGACTTGAGGTTACTGTTGAGGAGGCAATTTATGAAACGCTCTCGCATTTCAGTCAGTCGTATTTTTCTGGTTGTGGGCATCCTGCTTACGACGGCGGCAGGGGGATTGTCCGCTGTCCGGGCCGCCGATGGCCCCACTCCTATGCAGGCCGTGCAAAAGGCATGGGCGCGCGCCACGCAGACCGGAGCCTACCAATTCAGCACAGAAATTGTCCAGACGACCTACCCGGCGGCCACGCTCGCCAACGTGGGACGGAGCAGCCGCGTTGAGAGCATCTACATCGAAGGGCAGACCAACACAGCCCAACGCCAGTTCCTGATGACTTTGTGGAACGAGGGCGGCAATGCGCTGAACGGTCAGGATAGCGTCGAAATTCGCCTGGACGACCACAAGACGTATGGTCGTGCGCGCGGCGGCGAGTGGCAGGAAATATCCGACTTCGCCGGCGCGTTTGCGCCTGGCAACGATTTGATGGCGTACCTGTCCGGCGTCAAAGACGTGGTCGAGGTGGGGCCTGTCAGTCTGCCTGGCTCAGCCTACGCAACCCAATACGCCTTCGCGCTCGATGGGCCGAGCCTGGCGCGTTACGTCCGCGACCAACTGGAAGCGGAATTGTCGCGCAAGGGCAAGCTGCCGGCCGGAATCACGCTCGACGTTTCCAACGTCTACCACAACGCGACGGGCGAGGGAGCGATGTGGATTGGGGCGGATGGGTTGCCGTTGCGCCTGTCGCTGCACATTCTGTACCCGCGCCAGGTCAACGGCGAACAGGTTGAAGCCGAGTTGAAGACCGATTTTACCAACTATGCGGTAGCCCAAGCGCCCGGGCCGGCGAAGGCGCTTGCCTCCTCCCTGGGCCTGCCGCAGACGGCGAGCGGCTGGCAGACCGCCGGAATACGAAGCGGCCTGCTGCTAGGGATGGCCGGCCTGGCGCTCATGCTCATCACGCAAAGCCACTCGCGGGTCGTGTATGCGGCCATCGTCGTGGTCGTCATCCTCTCGATGGTTGTCACCCCGCTGCTCAACAGCCTTCAGGCGGCGGCGTTTATGGACGAGCAGGCGGCCAAACAGGCGGACTTCGACCAGCAGCAGGACGAACGGGCCCGCTTCGCCGAGGCGCAAGCCAAACAGGCCGATCCGGGCTGGGATCCCAACCAGGACCCCTTACAAAATGTCACCTCTGGGAACGCCAGCATCCTGCTGGCCCCTGGGAGCGCCAGCATCCTGCTGGCCCCGGAATTGAACAGCACATCGCTCCACGCCACGGCAGGAGATGACCCGTACAGCCAGTGTACGGAAGAGGAAAAAGCGACCGACACGGATAACGACCTGTTGACCGATTGCCAGGAACGCCTGCTCGGTACTAATCCCGCGAACCGCGACACCGACGGAGATGGGCTGTGGGACGGATGGGAAGTTCTGCGCCTGGGTACCTCTCCCACCGACTTCGACAGCGATGGCGACGGCATCAGCGATTTGCTGGAAGTGGACGGTTTTGTTTATAACGGCAAGCGTTGGTACAGCAACCCCAACAAGGCGGATTCGGACAAGGACGGGCTGGCGGACAACATCGAATGTCCCGAACGCCGCACGGTCAACGGCGTGACGCCGGACGTGAACACGGCCTGCCGCGATACTGACGCCGATGGCACGCCCGATGTGTTCGACGCCGACAGTGACAACGACGGTGTGCCTGACTCAATAGACCTTTCGCCGTTCTCCTCAGTGGGACAGGCCGCGCCGTTCAGCCGCAATAACCCTTTCCAGTGGAAGGCGACCAACTTCGCCCTCAAGTCCGGGACGACCTATTACCCCGTCGTGGCGGATTTCCAGTTGCGCCCGGCCAATCCGAAACACCTGACTTACGTGATGAACGTCCTCGATTGGCCGAGCGGCGACGAGCAGGGACAAATTCAGCGGCGGACAGGCAACGAGGGTACCTTCGCCGGGGATATGTCGCCGGACGAACGCGCCGCGGACCCACGCGCGCAAAATGGCGATGTGCGCCTTATCCCGATGCTCGAAGTCGAGCTGAGCGGCGCCAACCTGCCGCTCCCCTTCACCACCACGATGCAGACCAGCGTGCGGCTACAGGGGGTAGATACGTCCTGGCCGGTCAGCACGACGCCGCCGGTCTTCACCACCTGGCTGTCAACCACGTTGAGCTTTGCGCAGGACGGCGCGGCTGCCGCGCCGGCGACGGTGATAACGGCGCAGTTTGCGCCGGGCACTTCTTTCGATTGGATAGGGGTGTACGCGGGCACGTGTACCAGGCCGGGGAACAAAGTGAGCGAGGCGACGGTCACGAATCCGCCGAACCCTTACGTGTGGACCATCGACGGCGTCCGCCTGACGGCTGTGGCCGACGGCGAGCACTTTGTCATTATGTCCAAAGCCGGGCATATGCCGGCCTGCGCGCAAATCCCCGACCTGACGACCGCCGGCTATACCGACCGTATGGTGAATCCGGTCCCGCTGGAAGCCTACGGCGTCACCGCGCGCGACAAGGGCGCGTCCGGCGCTGTGTTGCTGTATGTGCCGGTCAATGTGGTACCCGATGCGTCGGGCGGCGGGCGGGTGGCCTTCGCCGCGCGGATGCCCTATTTCCCCAACAACGGCAGCCTGGGCGACGCAACGCAGCGGGTGCGCCTCGTGTGGATGGTGCAGGCGCTGTCGGATATGTGCAAATCTATGCCGGCCGACGTCACCGACCAGGCCGCCGAAAAGTGGTGCGACTATCGGGAGAGCTGGGACCTGAACATCTCCGAGGTCGTCCACATGTACAGCGATGAATGGTACCTTACCGGCCTGTCGGTGCGCGAAGACCACGGCTTCGATATGGCGATTGTGTGGGAAGACCCCGCCGCCAAAGCGACGCCCGCCGAGCGCCAGATGGACAACTGGCTGTGGCCGTTGTCGCTGGGCCTGGAAGAAGTCTTCCTGACGGGCCGCGACGCGAACGGCAACGGCATCCGCGACCTGGGCGTGGCGACGACCTACGACGGCGCCACCGTCGCCGACGACACAATCAGCCGCCGCTTCGACGCGCCGCTGCCCTCGACCGTCACCGAGACGTTGCGTTGGGGGATTCCGACCACCGCCACGTTCCAGGTTGAAACGCTCACCTACCCCACCCAGGATCACGTCGCCTTCGTGATGATGACCGACACGCTGCGCATCCTGAACACCAACTTCGCCGCTTACACCGACGCTACGCCGAGCCTGTTGTTCGCCCGCGAGGAGTACTACCGCGGGGCCAACCTGGATACGACGGAGACGCGCACCATCGTCAACAACGTGGTCACCTTCAACCTGAGCGGCCAACAAGTGAACACTATCGCGGCGATCAACTGGGCGCCGTATCGCTATCACAACGGCGCGTGGAATTCGTTCCCGCTGGCCGAATACTGGGACCTGTTCGGCGTGCGGCTGAAGGCGCTCCTGCCGCTGGCAGCGGATATGCCTTCTGACGTCGCCGAAGACGTCCGCGACGGCCAGATTGCGGTCGCCCGCTCGTACTACCTGGCGCTCAACCAGGGGCGCACGGGGCTGGTGGCTGCGGGCAATACCCCTCTCTATCCGTATAACCCCCTCCAGGGCGACGGCTCGCTGGAGGTGACCATCTCCTACCTGATGACCCATTCCGTCTACGGGGCAACGGTTGGCGGGGCGAAAGGCATCCTCACCGTCACCGAGATGATTGCGGACGCGGCCTACCGCGCTTTCAAAATCGAGATGAATTACGCGGGTCTGGGGGGGAGATTCGCCGCGGCCAGCATCACAGGGCCGAAGGACGTTCTCTGGCTCATCGGGCGCGGCGCCAAAAATATGCTGACAGAGAAACTGAACAGCCTGTTCGATACCCTTGCCGATAAATTGAACAGCGGCAAGAAGTTCGCGGCGGCGGTCGGACTCTTGATCGTCGCTGCCTCGCTGCTGATTATCTCCGTCGTCGTGGGCTTCGCCTTTGTCAAAGTCGAGCTGATGTTCAACCTGGTGCTGTCAATCACACTGGCGGTGGTGCAGGTGGTCCTGGCGATCAAGACGATTTATGAGGCAGTGACCAAGACGCTCGACGCCATTACGAAGGCCACGGTGGTCTGCGCCGTTATTGGGTTTATCATCGGCGTAGTCGTGGCTTTCGCCGGCGCCATCGTCACGATTGTCGCCGGCCACCTTAAGATGAGCAGCGTCGCTGCCCATGCTGCGGTCGCCGACTTCGTCGCCTACGCCGTCATCGCAGCTATTATGCTGGTCATTTCTCTGATTCCCGTCGTGGGACAGATTATCGCCGCTATCGTCGGCGCATTCGACGCGCTCGTTATGGCGATTTGCGGTCTGGCGTCCGTTATTGTGGGCCACAACGTGCAAAAAACGGCGGTCGGCCAGTGGCTCTGCAAAGGGCTTACGGGCTGGGCTTCTCAAGCGGTCAAGTGGTTCATCTTCAGCGCCCGCGCGCTGACCGACCTGCAAGACCCCGACCGGCTTCAGTTTGGCCGCTTCGACTATGATTTGGAAGAGCCGGACAAAGGTATGGCGGTGGGCAATAACCTCTACCTCACCCTCGACCTTACCACCACCATCAAGCTAGTGCCTGTTGTTCCACCCACCTCTGAAATGGTCGCCAACTGGAAGAGCGGCGCGAATCTGGTTCCGGTGGACTGGAAGTCCCTCTCGTACTGGTGGCAGTTCTCCGACAGCAACGTGAAACGCTCGACGTTCCGGTACGAAATCCAGAACGAAGAAGCCGACCTCGAAGGCGTTAACCTGGACCAGATGAAGAACGAATGGCAGCCGCTGAACGGCGCAGCGCACACCTTTTACGCCAACCCCACGCCCGCGAGCGAAGCGCTTCCCTTGAATACCGCTGGCATCAACCAGCCCATTCAGGCCACCTTGACCGAAGGTGTGGATGTGGCGACGCAAGAGTGTTGGACCGTTCCCAATCCGCTCTTGCCCCTGTGCGCCCTCCCCTACGTCTGTCTGATTCCCGTCTGCGTTATCCGGGGGAGCGACAACTCGACCCACATCGACCTGGGCGGGCGTTTTGTGCTCGACGTTCTGCCGGCCACGCTGGACGATTTCTACGCGGGCGTAGCGCGCGATGGCGGCTACAGCCTGGCGTGGGGCCAATCCTCCCCCCCATCGGGGGCGACTGAGGGGGGGCTGACCTTCCAACGGCAAGCAGACTTCGACGGCGACGGGTTGCTCGGAAGCGCCGACGGCGGCGCAGACCCCGACGACAGCCAGTGGGACGCCGACGGCGACGGGCTTTCCGACGCTTGGGAACTGGCGCACGGCAGCGACCCCCTGCGTCAAGACAGCGACGGCGACGGGCTGACGGACGCCGAAGAAAGCAGGTTGGGTACCGACCCGATGCGCCAGGATAGCGACGGCGACGGGCTGACGGATAAGGAAGAACTTGACGGCTGGGAAATAGTCTACGCCATCGACGCGAGCGGCAACCAGCGCTACACCTGGGTCACGTCCGACCCGTTGCACCCCGACGCTGACTTCGACGGCCTGACCGATTTCAAAGAAAAGGCCTTCGGCTACAACCCCTACGTGCCCTCTGACCCGAACGTGCTCAACATGTCGGCAGGCGTGCGGGAAACTAGCGCGCCCATTATGCTGCTGCGCCTGGCCGAAGCCGCCGGCGCGCAGACCTTCCGAGACGACGCTGCCCCGACCGGCGTAGCCGCGTGCGCGCCGGCCACGTGCCCCGACGCCGGACAGGACGGGCGCTACGCTTACGCCGCCCAGTTTGCCAGCGGCGATTTCTTGAGCCTGCCCAATGGCCCGGTGAATCGCTTGCGCAACAGCTTCAGTGTGGCGGCCTGGGTGCGTCCGGCCAAAGTTTCCGGCGCTCAGAATATTCTGGCGACAGACACCGCACACAGCAACGATGGCTTTGCGTTTGGCCTGTCGAACACCAGCCTATCCTTCAAAACCTATGGCGGGACGACTTACACCTTCTCCGCCGGCCTGCAAGCCAACCGGTGGACGCACGTGGCCGCGGTGATGGACAGCGCCAATGCAGTCTCTTTCTACGTGAACGGCATATTTCAGAGAAAGGTTGCCGGCGCGGCGCCGGTCAGCCCCGATACAGATGATATACTGGTCGTTGGCGCAACCTCCTCCGCCGATAGTTTCACCGGCCTGTTGAACGACGTGGCTGTCTTCGACCGCGCGCTCAGCGCATCCGAGGTCCAGGCCGTGATGCAGGGCCGTTTCAACCTCAACGATGGGGTTGTCCGCCCGGGGCAGACCCTGGCCTACACGGCCACGCTGACCAACAAACTGATGGGCCGCTACGCCCAGGGGCTGCTGTCGTTCAGCAGCGCGCCCGCGTCGGCCGTGGGAGCGCCAAACCCGCAGACCTTTGTGCTCCAACCACTCGCGGAGACGAACGTAGCCGGCGCCCTCACCGTTGCCTCCCAGACCACGCAACCCATCAGCGTCACCCAAACGGCTGAGGCGCTCATCACCGATTGGCGCGAGCAATCCAACTACGCCCAGCTCTGGCTGCCGCTGGACGAGGACGCCAACCAGACCGTCTTTATGGACCATTCCGGCGCATTGCCGGCGGCCAATGGGACGTGCAGCGGGGCGACGTGCCCCACGTGTGCGGAGCCCGGTTACTTTGATTACGCGCTCAAGTTCAACGGCAGCCAATCCGTCGTTTTGCCCGACGTGACCCGCCTGGGGCTCGGCGGTTCGAGTTTTGCCGTCTCCGTTTGGGTCAATACCACCGACCTGAGCAGCATCCGGAGTATCCTGAGCACGAGCAGTACGCCCCGGTTGAGATTGATGTTGTACGGCGGCAAACCGGCGATGGATTTCGGCGGCGCCGTCTTATCCAGCCCGGACTCCCTGGCGACGAACCGCTGGTATCACCTGGTCTTCCGCTATGACAAGGAGAAATCGGAGCAAGCTATCTACGTCAACAGCGTACTGAAGGCCAGCCGCACCGGGGTCGCGGCTTTTGGCGGGGCGGGCGCCGTGACCCTGGGCAGCGCATGGAAAGGTTGGTTGGACGACGTGCGCGCCTACAACCGCCCCCTCACCAACGCCGAAATCCGCGAATTGTACGGGCGCCCGGTCCTGCGCATTCAGTTCGAGCAAAAGACAGGCCCGACGCCGCTGGACCCGAAGACATATTTCGCCGACGATTCCGGGCTGAGCAGCGGCGCTATGTGCAAGGGCGGCGCGTGCCCGTCCCGCGTCTCCGGCGTGACCGGCCCGTGGAGCGGCCACTTCGACGGCAACGACTATCTCAGCGTCTTCGCCCGCCCTAGCCTCGACCTGAGCGACGGCCAGTTCACGCTCGCCGCCTGGGTCAAGCCTGACCCACAGCCTGAACCGGTGAACGGGACGTGTCATTTCGAGACCGGCTACTACGTATCCACGACGCCGAAAAAAACCGGGTGTACAAGCTGGGATGGCTGGATGGACCCTGCCAGCGGCCTGATGTTAGACGTCACGACGCCTGCCGGCGGCTACGTCCGCTACTATAAAGGGGACTTCAACTTCCCGGCGGGGTACTACGACTTTACGGTGCGGAGCGGACTCGAGGGCAAGGCGATTGTCTACGTGGATGGCGTCCAAATCGCCTCCGCAGACCCCTGGGAAGACGCCGCCTCTTACGTTGAGTACTGGGACAGGATCGCATCCAACCTCCACTACTATCTCAGCGCGGGTGTTCACAACGTCGAAGTGCGCGTCCATTCGGTTTACGGTACCCGCCTCCAATTCGCTTTTAGCCCGCCCTATGCGCAGGGCATCCTGGGCGAGCAGAGCGGCGGCCAGACGGCGTATCCCTCGCTGCAGATGGTGGGCCATCGCGTCCGGGTGGGCTTCGGCAACGGCAGCCAATGGGTGTCGCGCACCACGACCGACACGGTCTTAACCGCCAACGCCTGGAATCACGTCATCGCCACGTACAACGCCAACGAGTTGAACCTCTACGTCAACAACGTGCGGGCGGCAAGTTGGTATCTGAATGGCGCTAAACCGGCCACGACCACAGCCTTGCAGGTGGGGTCTTCCGGGCAGCGCGGCAGCGTCTGGATCGACCAGTTGCACGTCTATGACGCGCGCCCCGGCACTACCGGCGACATATTGAAGGCCGGCTTCAGAATCAAATGGGACGGCAGCGTGTGCAGCGACTGTTCGTGGGACGGCCTCGGCGACGGCGACAACATAGACGTGGACCTCTCCAAAAGCGTGAACGGCTCCGCCACGCTCGGTCTCATACATCGCTATCTTTCGACCGATCACAACCTGTGCCTGCGAAGCACGGACGGGACGGAGTCGTGCGACAGCACTTTCTACTTCGATACTACCAGGCCCGGCCTGCGCTTTATAGCCTTGAACGATAAGGATCGCTACGCCGGCCTGTACCTGGGCGATGACACCCGTTGGGCCTTCTATAACGACGCCATGCCCTTCCGTGGGACGTTGGACGACGTGTCCATCTACCGGCGCCCGCTCTCTACCGAAGAGATTGACGAACTGTACCGGGCGGCCGGCCTGGCGATGCACCTCAAGTTGGACGAAGCGCCGGGCGTCGCCTCCTTCGAGAACGCGGTAGACCTGAGCCGCCAGAGCAACGCCTTCTGCGCCAGCGCCGGCGGGGCTTGCCCCACCACGGGCGTAGCCGGGCGCATCAACCAGGCTGCGCTATTCGACGGTTCGAGCGACTGGCTCAACACCACGTTGACGCTCGATACGACGCAGGGCGGCGCGCTGATGGCCTGGGTACGGCCTGCTGCCACGGACACCACGTCCCGCACTGTGCTCAGCACGGGCGGTTGGGCCATCGTGCGCGAGGGCTTGCGTTGGAAGGTGCTGAACGGCAGCACGCTCGTGGATACCGGCGCGGCAGTCACGCCCAACGCCTGGCAGCACGTCGCCGCGACGCTGACGGGAAACCAGGTCAAATTCTACCTGAACGGCCAGTTGATCACGACCGTAACAGCTAACTCGTGGACTGCTCGGCCACTGACCGTGGGGCGGCATCCGGCCGGCGGCTCGTACTGGGCCGGTCTCATTGACGACGTCCGCGTCTTTACACTTCCCCCCTCTGACGCAGGCGTCCGATCCATCTACCAGGAAGCGCCTATCGCCCACCTGCACCTGGATGAGGCGGCCGGCGCGACGCAGTTTGCCAGCGTCGCCGGCGCGTTCTCCGGGACTTGCACGAACTGTCCGGCGGCCGGCGTCGCCGGGCAGGCCGGCCAGGCGGTTGAATTCAACATGGCGCTCGGCCATACGACGGACCGGATTGCCATTGCAGCCAACACGAGCCTCAACTTGCCCCGCTTTAGCGTGGGGGCCTGGGTGCAACCCGCGGCTATCAAGAACAGCGAACAGGTGTTGGTAAGCAAGGGTGGTAATTACAAACTCTCTATCCCGGCCGGCGGACTCACCGCCACGTTGACCCTCGCGCCCGCATCGGACGGCGCGTGCGGCGCGGCGGTTTCGGTCGCCAGCCAGGTGCAACTGCTGCCCAACCAGTGGAATTACGTGATGGGTACCTACGACGGCAGCGCGGCCCGCATCTACGTGAACGGATACGAACAGGGCAGCGTCGCCGTAAGCGGCGCGGCGTGCGCCGTGGCGAACGAGGTCTCGCTTGGCGGGCTGAGTACGGGCAGCCCGTTCTTTGGCCGGTTGGATGAGGTTTCGTTGTACGATCACGCCCTCAACGCCTACGCGGTACGGGACATCTTCCGCTACCAGGGCAAACTGGTCAACGAGCGCCGCAGCGACGCGTTCTTCGTTGATACGACCGCGCCTACGTCGGCCCTGCGCTCCTACGACGCAAGTTTGCCCTACCTGACGAACCAGGGCGTGTTGATGTACGTCGCCGCGCAGGATAACTACGCCGGCGTGAGCCAGGTGGAGCTGCTGGTCACCAAAGCCGGCAGCAGCCAGGTCGCCGTGGCGGCCCCGCCGTGCGCGGACCCAGGCGTTGGATACAGCGCGGGGGATACGGCCTGGTGTCCGTTCTTCAAGGCGAGCGGCGAGGGGCAGTACACCTTTGCCACTCGCGCCACGGACTGGGCCGGCAATCAGGCTACCTCGGCCAATACCATCCTGTACGTGGACGCGACGCCGCCTACGGCAACCCTGAGTATCCCTTCCGGTACCCTGCTTTCCGCGCGGCTGCACCCCACGCTTTCCAACCATTGGTTGGTAGATTTAAGCGGCAGCGTCTCCGACCCCAACATCGCCGGTACATCTACGCCCGGCAGCGGTCTGCAACTGGACAGCGTCCGGGTGGCGCTGCTGGATGCAAACGGCGCGATTGTCGGTGGGCAAGCGCAGCCTGTCACCCTGGCTGGGAGCGCCTGGACTGTTGCCTATCGCATCGCGGAAGCGCACCCGACGGGCCGCTACACCGTCCGCCTGGAAGCCGCCGACCGTATGGGCAACCAGGCGAGCCTGGCGCTGGGCGCTATCCTGGTGGACGCTACCGCTCCCGGCGGGGACGTCCAACTGCCGGCGACGGTGATCACCCCCACTCAAACAGTGCAAGGCGTGTTGAGCGAAGCCCCGGCCCCGCGCGATACGGCGCTCCTGCTGCACCTCGAAGAAAGCGCGGGGGCACCCTTTTACGACAGCAGCGGCGCGTTGCTCCACGCCACGTGCTTTGGCGCTTGCCCCCAGGCGGACGCGAGCGGAATGTATGGCCGCGCTGTCCGCTTTGCCACGGGGCAAAGCCTGCAAGTCGCGCACAGTGCGATCAACGAGCGCACGGCCAACCTGTCTGTGGCGGCCTGGATCCGACCCGATGCACTGTCCGGCTTCCAGCGGCTTGTAGCGACAGCCCAGACGCGGAGCGCCAATGGCTTCGGGTTTGGCATAAAGAATGGCGCCCTGGCTTTCACAGCTTTTGGCCCCAGCCCGCGCGATTACGTCGCCGGCGCATCCTTGCTGTCCAACCAATGGACGCACGTGGCGGTGGTCGTTGGCGACGATGCGGGTATACAACACCCGACCATCAGCCTCTATCAGAATGGCGCACTGCAAACCGTCTTCACCGCGACCACGGCGTTGCAAGCCGACCTCGACGACCTGCTGTTGATCGGCGCGGGGACGAACGCGGGCGGCGCAACGCCCATTGACTCCTACGTGGGCGACATCGACGAGTTGGTGGTCGTCGCGCGGGCGCTGCTGCCCGAAGAAGTGCGCATCCTGGCCCAAGCCAAAGCCGCCGGGTTGAGCAGCGCCTACGTGGCCTGGCAGCCTACGTTGCCCGGCTCGCCGCTCTACAACGAAACGCCGTTGCCCGGCCAAGTCCTGCACCTGGCGCTCGACGATATGCCCGACCAGAGCGGATTGCTCACCTGGTCTGATATTTCCGGCCACGGACGCCACGGCGCGTGCGCGGGCGCAAGCTGTCCCGGCTATGGGGTAGCCGGACGCTCCGGCAGCGCGGCGGCCTTCGACGGCAAACAAACCACCATCGCGCTGCCCAACTTTGGCGCGTTTACGAACGCCACTGTCTCGGCCTGGGTCAAGCGCACCGGGCAGACCGGCGCGCGCGAAACTATCGTGTCTTATAAAGAAGCGACCGGCTGCGGCCTGGTCCTCTCGCTCAATGAGAACAAGACCGGGCACTACCCGCGCATCTGGGTCAAAGTGGACAGCGCGTGGAAATACGCCGAACAAGCCGTGACCGTCCCGCTCGATACCTGGGTTCACCTGGCCGCGACGTATGACGGCGCGACCATCCGCCTTTACCGCGATGGGCAACTGGTCGCCAGCACAGCGGCGGCGGGCAATATGGCGCAATGCGCCGGCGCTTCGGCGGTGGGCAGCCGTTCGGACGGTGTGAACCATCGTTTCCCCGGCGTCATCGACGACGCGCGGATGTTCGACCGCGCCTTGCCCGCCGAGACGCTCCGCGAACGGCTCTACCTCGGTTCCGACCCGGTGCTCCGGCTCACGTTGGACGAAGCGTGGGCCGTAGACGGCGCCCTGCTGTCCGATGCGTCCGCTTGGGGGCATAACGGCGTGTTGCGCACCGGAGCAGACGCCGCGAACAAAGCTGTGTCCGGCGCAGTGGGCGACTCCAGCTTGCTCTTCGACGGCGTAGATGATTACGTCGTCGTGGAGCCGCAACCTGGCCTGCTCCCCGGTTCGCGCTTCAGTGTGGCGGCCTGGGTGTACCCATCCCCAGAGGACAACGACCCCTATCCCATCCTGAGCAGTGACGCCTACACGGAGACGCGGTACAGCTATCCCACCCTCCAGGTGCTCAACCGAAATGTCCTGGTCGGCGGCTTTGGCAATGGGACGCAGGCGCTCGTTACGTACACGACCGCCGCGCTGACGGAAAACGCCTGGAACCACGTGGCCGCTACGTTCGACGGGACGACCTACAACCTGTATGTCAATGGCGTGCAGCGCGCGACCACTACGGCGTTTGCGGGCCAGCTTCCCGCAAACAGCGCGGTTCGACATTGGGCGCGGCTCGCCCACGGTGGCCGACTGCGTCAAATTCCAGAACCTTACGTTCACCCCTATCAGCATGGGCTATTACGATGTGACGCTCGACGGCAAGCCCCTTTACCACGGAACCAGCCCGGCCACGCCATACGTTCCGATTGCGCTCGATGCGCCAGTGCTGTGCTCACAATCCACCCTGCAAATCTCGTACAAGTGGACGGCAAGCTGGCAGCGCAGCATCACCTTCAACCCGCAACCGGGGACAGGCAGCCAACAGCTTTCCGCCGGCGGCTATAGAGTCGATGTAGCGTGGACGTTGGCGGCTCAGCCTTCCAGCTTGCGCTACTGGCGCGGCCAACTGGACGACGTCCACATCTATCCGCGCGCGCTCTTGCCGCTGGAAGTGGACGCGCTGTACAAAACCGGTTGGCAGGCGGCGACGCTGGCCCAGTCCGGCGCCGGCGTGAACCTGAGCCAGTGGAGCGCGAGCGCGCCGGCCGGCCTGGAAGGCTCGTATGCGCTCGTCCTGCGCGGCGTGGATGCGACCGGACACACCGGCGTCGCCGACCGCAACGCGCAGGTATGGAACGGGCAAGTGGACACGCTCGCGCCGCGCGTAACCATCACACGGACGCTGAACGGCGCGCAATACCGCTATACGACCGTCGCCGAGGACTTCAACCTGGCGCTCAACGGGTTCTCTTCGCCGTGCGGCGCGGGCGTGGTCAGCGCGACGGATTACTATCAATCGCCGTGGTATCGGGCGCTCGTGGGGCAATCGGCGCTGGCGAACAAAGTCTATCGCCTGACGGCGGACTGCACGATGAACGTTTCCGGCCTGTTCGAAGCCGGGGCCTGGACGAAACGCCCCTCCGTCGCCGGACGTTTCGCTATCGTGGGCAACCAGGTGTACGCGCCGTCCGGGGCGCTGTGGCGCGTGAGCTTCGCCAACCCAAGCCTCCCCAATGATACCGCATCCTACAACACCGCCGGCGACGGGCGCAGCGTCGCGGTTTCCGGCAACTACGCCTACATCGCTGACGGCAGCCGGGGGCTGGCGATCGTGGACCTGAGCAATCCGGGTGCCGCGCCGGTTCTGTTGGATACGCCCGGCCTCGCCTCCGACGTGGCGACGCAGGGCAGCTACGCTTACGTGGCCGACGGCGCGGGCGGCCTGCGCGTCATCGACGTCGCCAACCCGGCCAATCCGCAGCAGGTAGGGACTTACGCCACGCCGGGCAACGCGCTGGCGATTGCGCTCGGCCCGCTTCCGGCAGTGCAGGGGAGCGTGAAGGCGCTGCCGGCGCCGGCGGACCACCCTCCCTACTCCTTGCTTCCTGTTCCCTACGCCCGCCTGGCGCAACCCAAACCGTTAGCGGACTCTGCGGCCCTTACCCTCACCATCCGGCCCGCCGACATCCTCGCGCCCACCGCCGGTGAGGCCGGAGAGCGATTCGGCGCGGCGCTCTCGGTGTACAACGACTACCTCATCATCGGCGCGCCGAGCGAAACGATCACCTACACGGAATATGAAATGACTTTCACCCAAGAGGGGCTGGCCTATCTCTGGCGGTACAATGGCGTGTCGGACGCCTGGGCAATCTCCACCACCTTCACCAACACCGGCGGCGACTTCGGTTCGGCGGTCGCCATTGGCTACCTGTCAGGCAACACCGTCCCCGATATCCTGATCGGCGCGCCGGATGCCGGCAATGGCGGCGAGGCGTACCGTTTCCGCTCCGAACAGCCGTCGAATCCGGCCTATGGGCAGTGGAGCATCGAACAAGCCTGGTTCTCAAGCGATATGGGAGAACGCAGCGGCTACGCTGTCGAACAGCTTGGTCCAGAGGCGTTCATCATCGGCGCGCCTTCTGGTCCTAATACCATACGCGGAACCGTCTACGCGGGCGGGAGCGTGGGTTATTCTGATCTCGATGACTTGAGAGGCAGCTTTGGAGCGGCCCTGGCCCTCAGCGGCAACACGCTCGTCGTCGGCGCGCCGGACTGGGGCGAAAGAAACAATACTTTCACCCACGAGGGTGCAGCCCAGGTTTACACGTATACCTACGATGAAATGTCGCTGCCATTCTACACCTGGACGGCGCTGCCTTTCGTGTTGACCAGCCCGACGTCCACTGATTACGCGCGGTTCGGCGCGAGCGTGGACATCGACGGCGACACCATCGTCATCGGCAGCGCCGCGGCAGACAGCCGCGACCAGGTGGAAGAAGCCTACGTCTTCCTCCAGAACGAAGGCGGTGCCAACGCCTGGGGACAGATCGCTACGCTGTCGCCTACCGGCATCCTGAGCGGCGGGTTCGGCGCTGCGGTCGCTATCCTGGGCGACCGGATCGTCGTCGGCGCGCCGCTGACCGCAGTTGACGGCAACGCCGGGCAAGGCGCGGCCTACCTCTTCTTGCGCGACTACGACCCCGCCGCGCCGGGCGTTCCCGCGCCAAACAACTGGGGCCTGGCCGAAGTGATCACGCGCACCGACGGCAGCGCGGGCGACCATTTCGGCGCGGCGCTTGCCCTGTACGGCGATACCCTCGTCATCGGCGCGCCGGATGCGGCCTCGTCGGGACGCGCCTACGTCTACTACTTCGATTTCCTGGCGGTGGACGATAGCTACACGACCGATGAGGACGTCGTGTTGGACGTAGCGGCGCCGGGCGTGTTCCGCAACGACATCGTCGGCACGCGCACAGCGCCGACGGTCACGGTCGAATCCGCTCCCGGCCACGGGACGCTGCTCCTGCACTCCGACGGCGCCTTCGTCTACACGCCCACCGCCAACTACTACGGGCCAGATAACTTTGTGTATCGCGTTACCAGCGACCTCGCCGGTTCGGGACCCGCTACTGTAACCCTCACGGTTCTGCCGGTCGAAGACGCGCCCTACGCCCACGACGTGGTGACGAGCGTCGCCGCCAACTTCCCGCTGCGGATCACCCCGTACCCACTCTATGCAGGCGACGAGGACGGCGACCCGCTGACCGTGACCGGCGTGGGAACGCCCGCCAACGGCGCGGCCACAACTGACGGACAGGTTATCACCTACACGTCCACGCCCAGCTTCATCGGCGTCAACGTTTTCACCTATACCGTGAGCGATCCAGGCGGCTTACAGGCCACGGCTCGCATCACAGTCACCGTGACCGGGGACAACGAGCCGCCCATCGCCGTTGACGACGAGGTCACGACGGACGAAGACACGCCGCTCACGATTGACGTGTTGAGCAACGACAGCGATCCTAACAGCCAGCCGATTACGCTGGTCGCCTGGGGCGCGCCGCTCCTGGGCCAGGTCGCTGCGCTGGGAACTGCGCTGCGCTACACGCCCACGCTCGATTTGCATGGGACGGACCATTTCACCTACACCATCAGCGACGGTATGCTGTTTGCGACGGCGACCGTGACGGTGGTGATCGCTTCGGTCAACGACGCGCCGACGCTGAACTCCCTCGGTAACCTCACCATCGACGAGGACGCGGGCGAGCAAACCGTCTCCCTCACCGGTATCACCAGCGGGGCTGCGAACGAAACGCAAACGCTCACCGTCACCGCCCAATCGTCGAACGCGCTGCTGATCCCGCACCCCACCGTCGCCTACACCAGCCCGGAGACGACCGGGACGTTGTTCTTTGCGCCTCTCGCCGACCAGTGGGGGCTGGCGACCATCAGCGTCACCGTGAGCGACGGCCTCTCGACGACCGTGCAGGCGTTCCAGGTGACGGTCAACCCGGTCAACGACCCGCCCACGCTGGGTGCGTTCAACGGGTTCTTCCTCGACGAGGACGCGGGCGAGCAGGCCGTCCCCCTCACCGGCATCACCAGCGGGGCCGCGAACGAAGCGCAAACGCTGACTGTCACCGCCCAATCGTCGAACGCGCTGCTGATCCCGCACCCCACCGTCGCCTACACCAGCCCGGAGACAACCGGGACGCTGTTCTTTGCGCCGCTCGCCGACCAGTGGGGGCTGGCGACCATCAGCGTCACCGTGAGCGACGGCCTCTCGGCGACCGTGCAGGCGTTCCAGGTGACGGTCAACCCGGTCAACGACCCGCCCGTCGCCGCTGACATCTCGGCGGCGACGGAGGAAAATGTCCCGGTGAGCCTCTCGCCCTTCCCCGCCTACGCTTACGACGTGGACGGCGATAGCCTGACGGTGGCGAGCCTGGGCGTCCCGGCGCACGGCGCGGCGACGACCGACGGCGCGACCATCACCTACACACCCACGCTCAGCTTCTTCGGGACAGACGCCTTCACCTACACCGTGCGCGATCCCGGCGGCCTGCAAGCCTCCGCCCGCATCACGGTGACGGTCAGCAATCTGAACGACCCCCCGGTCGCAGTGGACGACGCCTTTGTGACGGAAGAGGATACGCCGGTCACCCTGAGCGTGCTGGACAACGACAGCGACCCCGACGGGCAAACTCCGACTCTGGCGGCAACCGGGACGCCGGCGCTCGGCCAGGTCGCCATCGTGGGGGCCGCGCTGCGCTACACGCCCACGCTCGATTTGCACGGGACGGACCATTTCACCTACACCATCAGCGACGGTATGCTGTTTGCGACAGCGACTGTGACGGTGGTGATCACCCCGGTCAACGACGCGCCGACGCTGAACCCCCTCAACAACCTCACCATCGACGAGGACGCGGGCGAGCAAACCGTCTCCCTCACCGGCATCACCAGCGGAGCGGCCAACGAAATACAAACCCTGACGCTCGCGGCGACCTCATCCAACCCCGCGTTGATCCCGCACCCCGCCGTCACCTACGTCAGTCCGCAGACGAGCGGGACGCTGCGCTTCACACCCGCCGCCGACCAGTGGGGCGCGACGACCATCAGCGTCACCGTAAGCGACGGCCTCTCGACGACCGTGCAGACGTTCCAGGTGACGGTCAACCCGGTCAACGACGCCCCCACGCTGAACGCGCTGCCCGACGTCGAAACCGGCATAAACGCCAGCGCGCAAGTCATCGCCCTGAGCGGCATCACCTCCGGCGCGCCGAACGAGGTGCAAACGCTGTCGATCACGGCGCGCTCTTCCAATCCAGTGCTGATCCCGCATCCCACCGTCACTTACGCCAGCCCACAAACGACCGGACAACTTCGCTTCACGCCTGCAGCGGGACAAACCGGCACCGCTGCCATCATCGTGACCGTCTCCGACGGGACCTCACAGACTATGCGCGCGTTCCAGGTGACGGTGCGGGCGCTCACCGGGCCGTTGGGCTACGTGGCTATGGGCGCGAACGGTTTGCTCATCGTCGATTTGGGGACGCCCGCCGCGCCGCACCGCCTCAACGAGATCGCGCTGCCCGGCGAGACGTGGGACGTCGCCGTGGTGGGGACGCGGGCCTACGTCGCCGCCGGACTGGCCGGCTTGCTGATTCTGGACATCTCCACTCCGGCCAACCCGCGCCTGCTGGGCCAATTCAAGACCCCAGGCAACGCGCAAGGCGTGGCCGTCGCCAATGGCTTCGCCTACGTGGCCGATGGCTACAGCGGCGTCCACAAGATCGATCTCTCGAACCCCGCCGCGCCCACGCTGCACACAACCACCGATACACCCGGCTACGCCAGCAAGGTGGGCGTCATGGGCCAGTATGTGATCGTGGCCGACGGCAGCGGCGGCTTGCGCGTGCTGGACACCCTCGCGCCGGCGGGCCAGGCTACGGCCTGCGACGTCTCCGGCAACTGCACAACGGTCACGCCGGTGGTAGTGACAGCGCTGTCCGCGCCCAACGCCGAATCCGGCCTGGGCGTCTCGATCCTGGACGTGCCGCCAGTGTTGGAGAGCCTTGACCCGCTTACCATCACCGGCGAAGTCGTTGCGGAGATGGCGTCGTTGCAGGCGTTGACCGTGACGGTAGACGGCAGTTTGCTTTACACCACCACCTGGGCGCAGGACGAACTCACGCAAACGCTGTGGAGCGCCGTCTGGGATCCGTCTCCGCTCGTTGATGGCCCGCACACGCTGCAAGCTGACGTCACCGACTGGGCCGGCGACGTGGCGACGACGACACTGCCAGTCATCGTGGACACGCTCGCGCCTGAACTCGACATCACATCGTTGATTACGGGCGCCAACTTCCATGCGCCAGGTATGCTCGACCTGACCGGCCTCATCACCGACGCCGGCGGCATCAAGAGCCTGGAAGTGACGGTCGCCGGGGAAACACTGCCGGGGACGGTCACCGAAGGCGTCTGGCGCGCCGCCTGGTCCCTGGCTGGACGTGCGCTGTTCGACGGCGACGTACTCACCGTCACTGCCACCGCGCTGGATGTCGGCAGGCACGTGACGCTCGTAACCGGCACGGTGGTGATCGACCTGCTGCCGCCCGCGCCCGTCACGCTGACGCTGACGAGCGCCGGCGCGGTTATGACTCCCGGTATGACGTTGCGCGCTCCCGCGCCCACGCTAGAAGTGGCCTGGACGGCGAGCAGCGACGGCAGCGGCCTGGCGACCTATCGCGTCGAATGGACGGCCGCGCTCACTTCCACACAACGCACCCTCAGCGAGACCCATACGTTCAACCGTACAGCGACTTTCACGCCCGCCGAGGGCGAACAGGTCTGGGTGCGCGTCGCCAGCGAGGATATCTACGGGCAACAGAGCTGGCAGAGCAGCGGCCCGTTCTATGTGGACGCTCCTATCACGCCTGACCACACGGTCCTCGAATCGGGCGCCCAGCCCTATCGCGGCTGGATGGACAGCGGATGCGCGCTGGTCGGCGTGGACCGGCGCTTGAGCCGCCAGACGCCGTCCGGCGCTGCCCTCAGCGCGGAACAGGCGCTCTACGCTTCGTGGGACGCGGAAGCGCTGCGCCTGACGTGGACGGGCGCGAACTGGAACACAGACGGCGATCTGTTTGTCTACCTGGACACGCGGGATGGCGGGACGTCCACGCTCCTTGATCCATACGAAGCGGCGGCGCCGACGATCTACCTGCCGGGCGTCACCCCCACCTCGACCGTCGGCGCAATGGCGGCGGATTACCTGGTGTGGGTGCGCGACACCGGTACCGCGCTGTTGTTGGTGTGGCAGGGAGAATACTGGGACTGGGTTATGACGCTGGATGGTTCTCAGTATCGCTTCCAGCCACGGGGACGCGATTTGGAAATCGCGACTACGGATTTGCGTTTGTCGTTTGACCTGCTCGGCATCGCCGACCCGGCGAGCACGGCGTTGGAGATGATCGCGCTGGCGAGTGAGGAGAACGCGCTGCGTTTGTGGGCCACGCTGCCCGCCGCCAATCCAGTCAACAGCGCCCGCGTGGCAGACGCGCACATCGGCAGCGGCGGCGAGTTCGCCTTGAGCCGGGCCTATCACTGGGATAGTTTGTCCGGCGGCGTCTGTCTCAACGGCAGCGACGGCCTCTCGCCAGCCAGCTACGCCGACACGGACGTGCAGGTGCGCCTCACGGTCGAGCCGGCCGGCGTGGTGTACAGCTATATGAACGACGATCTCTTTGGCCTGTGGGCGACGCTGTTGCAGGGTGAAACGCCCGACGTCAGCTCGCAGTTGCGCTGGCTGAGCGGCGACCATCCGCGCGTAGGCGCTAACCAGACGTTGACGTACACCTTGACCTACCGCAACCTGGGCACGGAGACGGCGCGCGGCGTGTGGGTGGACGTGCAGGCTTACTACACCTTACGGCTGAACGGCGGCAGCGCGCAACAGACGTTGCTGCTGGGTGATCTGGCGCCGGGCCAGGAAGGGCAAGTCTCTTTTATCGGCGCGATCAACCTGACCGCCAGCACACTACCGTGGGCGGGCGTGCTGGCCCGCGTGTACGATGAACAACACACACCGGCCGGCGAGCCGCTGGAACGCATCTGGGCCGACCATCAGGTGGATCGCAGCGGGCCGCAATTCCTGGGCATCCAACAGCCTGAGTACATCCTGCGGGCGGGACTGAACACCCTGCGCGGCTACGTCTACGACGAATCGCCCGTCCCGGCGGTGACGTTGGACGTTCAAGGCGGCAGCAGCGTGACGTGTCCGGATACCGCACCTTCCGACGGAACCTGGACGTGCGCGCTGGATGCGACCGGCGCTGCCGACGGCGACGTCCTGAACGTGACGTTGCGCGCCGCCGACCTCTTCGGCCAGTCCGGCGCAACCGGCATGCCGCAGGCTTTCGTGGTCGATACCATCCCGCCCAGCGTCAGCATCGACACGGCGCTGTCGCAGGCCGCGCCGGGCAGCCTGGTCAAGGGGAACTCGGTCCGGCTGAACGGGCAGGCGGTTGACAATCACGGCCTGAGCCACGTGGAAGCGTGCGTCGAGGGCGCGTGCGCGATGCTCGGCCAACCGTTCACCGCAACGCCCGCGCGGTACGTGTATGACGATGCGCCCGCCTCTCCCATCAGCCTCACCGCCGGCTGTCTGGTCCGCACGTTCACCGTGACCGAGAGTTTCGCGCTCGGCTCGGTGCAGGTGGGGCTGATTGCGGCGCACGCCCACCGTGACGCCCTCAACGTCGAGATTGAATCGCCGGCTGGCGTGCGGGTCCTGTTGCTGACCGACGACGGCGTGTCGGGCACGGATGCGCGGCATTACAACGTGCTCCTGGACGACGCTGCGCCCAGCGCCTACTACAACGCTGGCGACGACACGCTCAACGGCAACTTCGGGCGTTGGGCGCGCCCGGCGCAACCGCTGCGCGCTCTGGTGGGGCAATCCACGCAGGGCGAGTGGACGTTGCGGGTGTGCGACACGAACCCGGTCGCGGATGGCGGCGACTACCGGCGCAGCCGGCTGGCGCTCACCGCCCAGGCCAGCGGCGGCATTCCGCTCACCGGGGACTGGACGTACACGCTGTCCGGCCCCGGCCAGGCGGACGGGCTTGAGCGCGCGGTTTCGTTCTACGGGGTGGACCTGGCAGGCAACCGCGCGGCAGCCCTGACCGCCAGGTACATCCTGGACAACGTAGCGCCGGTCATCAACGTCGCCAGCCTCGTGGACACGGCGCTCTACACCACGAGCTTGACCGTGCTTACCGGGACGGTCACCGACGGCGGCGGCGTGGCGAGCGTGTCTGTGTTGGTGGAGAGCGGCGGCGTGGTCTACCGCGAACCGGCCAAACTGTCGGGCGACACGTGGCGCTACACACTGCGGCCTGCGTCGCCGGGCCTCTACACCTTGCAAGTCAGCGCATACGACGCCGCCGGGAACGTGGCGCACAGCGGTCCATTCGTGGTATGGGTGACGGAGCTACAATCCATCTATCTGCCGTTTGTGGCGCGCACGTATACTTCAAGTGGTGAGTAGTCTTAGGTTTTAGGCTAAAGACACTGCGTGCCCTCTCAAGACTGGAGATGGGCACGCAGTGCGGGCATTTTTATACGCGTTGGGAAATACAATGCGTACCAGAATTCTCACTGCAGAGAAACAGAACCCGTTTATTGCTCATTTTCTTCGTTGACGTAGGCCAGGAAGAAGTTGATGTAGGCGGCGACTTGCGGCTTTTCCTGCATAATCTCGGCGTCCGAGTAGATGAACAGCGGGCGGGCCAGCACGTAGGAGTTGTCCTCGACGCTCTCGGCGGTGGGCGCGACGCCGTTGATGGAGAGCGCCTTGAGCGTTCCAGCGTTCTCGGCGTAGTAGGCGTAACCGAAGTAGCCGACGGCGTAGGGACTGCCCAGGACACCCTGCACCAGCCCGTTGTCATCCTCGCTCAACTGCGTGTTGGCGGCGGTGAGGTGCGGCTCTTTGTCCTTGGCGAAGATATGTTCCACGAAGTAGTCAAACGTGCCGCTGTCGGTGCCGGGGATGAAGCGCAGGATGTTCTCGGCCGGCCACTCCGGGCGCACATCCGACCACTTGGTGGCGGTGTTGCCGAAGATCATCGCCAGCTCTTCGACGGTCACGTCGCTGACGAAGTCATTCTGCTGGCTAACGACAACCGCCAGGGCGTCGGTGCCGACGCGGAACTCCACTGGCGTGCGGCCAATGGCGGCGCAGGCTTCCTTCTCGGAGTCCTTGATGGCGTGGCTGGCGTTGGCGACGTCGGTCTCACCGGTCGTGCAGAAGCGCTCGAATCCCGCGCCACTGCCGATGCTGTCGATGGTGATCTGGCCCTGGAAGCTTTCATCGTAGAAGCACTCGGCCATGCGCTCGGCCAGCGGGTACACCGTCGAACTGCCGGCGGTGACTACGTTCCCGCTCACTTCCAGCGGATTGACTTCGGGCAAAAGACCGGCCTTGGCGGGTTTGGCGGACGGCGCCGGGGTCGGGTCTGCCGCTTTCGGGGCTTCGGTAGCTTTAGGCGCAGCGGTGGGTGTAGCAGCCTGCCCACATGAGGTTAACGTTCTGTTAAATCTTCCGGGAAGGTCACAGTCGAGGACTTGTTCTTTTATGGACTTTATGGATCACCCACCACCGCTAATCACTATCAGACACTGTGTTGGAGCGTTCCGATGCACTAAAGCAATAATTGATCGCGCGCACGGCAAACGTCCCGGTGGCTTTATCCGCGGGAATATCAAACGTGGTCTGGTCAAATTCCGTCGTGCCGATCAGGTCTTCTCCGCTGAAAATCTGGTAATACCAGATCTGATCGGCCTTTTCAGCAGGATTGCGGATGTCGTTCCACCCTAACCGCAACGTGTTAGCATCCGGTCTGGAAAGTTCCAGCGCGAGTTTGCCGGTAGGTGGGGGACACGCGGTATCACATTTCGAGTGGGCAAACATCCATTCGGTCCACGCCGGTTCGCTAGCCGCCAAGTTCCATATCTCATGACCCCAATCGGGATAATTCGTATAACGCATCTGGGTTGCGCCCAGGGCAACCAGGGCATTGTAGACATCCTCGGTGAGCGCGGGTGGATTCACGGTGTCCTTGCCCCCATGAAACATCCATAACGGCGTTTGGGCAATGTTTGCGGCCCACTCTGCCCGCCCCCCGCCGCAGACGGACATCGCAGCGGCGAATTTACCGGGATATTTGTCCAGCAGATCGAAGGTGCCCTCGCCGCCCATCGAAATACCGTAGACGTACAACCGGCACTCGTCAATGGCGTACTCCGCGATCAATTGATCCAGGACTTCCATGGTCACCTGCATCGGTTCGGAAAGCGTGTCCCACCAGCCGCTCCAGTCACCCCACGACGGTGGGGTCTTAGGGGTAAATACAAAACACGGTATTTGCGCCTGGAAGTCGGGAGCATACCACCAGAGATTATCGGAGTTCAGGTAGCTATAGCCGTGCAAGTGCATGATCAAGGGATAGGATTGAGAGGGATCATAGTTTTCGGGAACGTAGAGGCCATACGTAAGTTTGCCATACGTGGCTTCGTAATAGGTGGGTGGGAGGCCGGGGATGTTCGTGACCCGGTTGGCGTCTGCAGCCTGCCCTGCTGGCGTTGCGGTGATGGCGTTTTCCGCGGCGGGTGTCGTGACTTCGTAAGTGGATAAAATGAACTCGCCTTTGCCTGATCTGATTTCGGTGCCCAGCTCAAGGCTGGCAATGTAGCGGTCCGGTGCAATCGCTTGCTTCTCCACCAGGTAATCCAGAAAATGGCTCATGTTCAGAGTCCCGGAAAGCTGCGGTTTGCGCGTCACAAAGGCAATGTAGGTCCAGGTCGCAGCGCTGCCGCCGCTGGCGTCGCCGTGACCGGGCGCGATGTGAACGGTGTAAGTGATGCCGTCAAATGCCACAATGTCGTACACCAACGGGCCGGGCATCAGGTCATTACGGGCCACCCAGATCATGATCTCGTCGGTGATGTTGTGCTCGGCAGGCGCAGGATCGCTGGTGAGCCAGAGTTCGAAGGCCGCGTTCCATTGGCCCGTGGCACTGATGGATGCGGTGTACGTCACCAGCACGTCGCGCGCACTGACCGGCAGCGGCAGCCCACCCGTCGGTGGTTCTGCGTCCCAGGGCGAATCCCCGTACATCACTTCGGGATACGCCTGAATCTCGCGGGCGTCGCCCGGCCAATCCCAGCGCCAGCCCAGCGTCGAGGGCGGCGTATCGTTTTGCGCGAAGACGCATTGCGTGTAATCCGACCGGTCGTCCTTGTTCCACACATTGTTGTTGAGGACGTAATCGCCTATGCGAATCCGCTCGTAGTCTTCACAGGTCGAAAAGGCATACTGTGCCGCCTGCGTTGAGATTTCCGTGGACATGAAGGTGGCGGTCGCCGGGGGTGGCGGGGCATCTTCGAACCTACCACACGCACCCAGAGTCAAACACAGACAAAATACGAACATTATGATGGTTTTTCTCATAGGATGAGTATCTCCATTGGTAGATCATCCAAGGTACACATTGATCAACATGTTGCCATCCCCACTCATCGTGACCGTCTCCATTAACATGCTTCATACATCTGTGTTTGGTACATTAACGCCCCACTGAAAATAGTCTGGCAGTCTTTAGTCCGGTAGTCTGTTCGTCATTTTCATCCATTCCGAGCCGCTGTCAACACCACTTGAAGTGGCATCGTCACCA